>Ga0224510_10000133_pt1 | contig 64144 bp, 54 predicted proteins | sample SF_May12_sed_USG_FD_170161 | JGI IMG/M metagenome (GOLD analysis project Ga0224510, IMG submission 170161) | Sediment microbial communities from San Francisco Bay, California, United States - SF_May12_sed_USGS_4_1 | ecosystem: Environmental > Aquatic > Marine > Sediment | place: USA: California... | reverse complement strand
AAGGAGAGCCTGGAAATGTGGGACGACTTGAGCGCTGACCTGGAATGGAATCTGATGGTGCAGAAAAAAGGCATCATCGCGCTTGCCCACAGCGACCCGGAACTGGCTGCCATGCGGATGATGAGTGATAGCCAGCGCAGAGCCGGTATCAAGATCGAGATGCTCAGCCCGGCAGAGATCAAGAAGAAGGTCCCGTCGATAGACATCAGCGACAAGCCGGCACTGCCGATATTCGGTGCACAGTTTCATCCCGAGGGCGGCACGGTCCATCACGATGCGGCCGTGTGGGGATATGCGCAGGGAGCTTCGCGATACGGCGTCGATATCTGTGTCGGTGTCGAGGTGACCGGGATCAATATCGACGCCGAAAAAGTAACAGGCGTAGAGACCAATGTCGGCAGCATCGCAGCGGGCAAGGTTCACGTAGCCGTCGGCGGCTACTCGTCAGAAATCGGCCGGATGATCGGCATAAGGTTTCCGGTCGAGACCTATGCGATGCAGGTGATGACTACCGATGTGATGAAGCCGTTTCTCGACTACTACGTTGCCTCTCCACGGCTGCATTTTTACACGCAGCAGACCCTGAAAGGCGACCTGATCCTTGGGGGTCCGCTGGACCACTGGCAGTCATGGAATTCCTATGCAACCTGGGAGGAGTCAGCGGACCGGGCCTCCAGGATTGTCGAATACTTTCCTGACCTCGCCCACGTGCGCGTCGTGCGCTCCTGGTCGGGCATCTGCGACTGCACCGGCGACTCGCCACCGATCAGCGGTCAACCTTAGCCCTGAAATGCTGGTGGTCGGCGGCGGGCTGGCCGGCATGGAGGCTGCGATCACGGCGGCGGAGACCGGAATCAGGGTTGTCCTGGCAGACTCGGACCCTCACCTGGACGGCTTCGATGCCTTGAGGCCTGCAGCATCGGGCTTCATCAGAAAATACTGGACGTCGATACTTCGTTCGGCGCGGTAAATCAGCGCCAGGCGTCCGCCGAACGCGTCGAATCCAGCGGTCAACGGATAAAGCCCGTTCGGTTCGGGATCGGCCGCCCGCCAGTTGGCACTGGCCTTGGCCAGTTAGGTACTGTCGGTGTCGATCAATGCCGAAATCATCGTCTTAGGGTGGTTCAAAGGCACACTCGCACACCCGGCAATAACCATGATGGCAATCGAAGTCCCAATGGGTTTGAACGTTTTCGGATTCGTCATTCCGTCAGACTTCCGGTCAAAATGTGTCCCTCAGCCGCAACAATACCCTTTTGGCTGCCGGGATGGCGACGCCCGGATGAGATCGCGGTGCTTTTCGTCATCGCTGCGAAGATGTCGCAGCACGACGATGAGTCCCGGTGCTGTTCTTGCAGTGAGATTCGGCGGCACGCTGCTTTTCGGGTCGGCAGAGCGGCCGGAGGTTTCCGGCACAAGTCAGACTCGTCAGGTCCTGCCTGCGAAAATATTCACTCGAAATCGACGCCGAACGGAGTGGCGGGATTCATTTCCTGAATGTCCCTCCACCGAGTGGACTGTTTGCCTTGTTGTCACTGATGCTGCTGTGGCTGGGGCCGCGATAGACAGCGAGGGGGTTGCGATGTCGACGCCGATCGCCGACGTGATTCCGGGAAATTTTTTTGTCCCTCACCGCCCCGGGTGCCACGCAACGCACCTGATCTGATCGCCGCATTCCTCCTGGGCCTGGCAGCCAGGTCGGTGTCGGCGTCGACGAATGCCTCGCCAGAAGACAGCCAGGCGAAAACAGGCAATGATACGACTCGGGTGACGGTGGCAGGTATGCTTGTACCGTCCACTGCAAAGCCGGCAGCAATCGTCGGCTCTTGCGCTGTCTTTTTTGGACATAAACAACCTGAAACTTGGGACGAAAGAAATGACTCGACGACGTTTGCTGCCGATACACCCACCTGCCTTCGCGATCCTATTGTCGCTGTTCGCAATTTTCTTCGCGCCGTTGCCGGCACGAGCGCAATCCGGCGACACGTTCAAGGACAGGGTCTACCTGGTTAACGGCGATCGAATCAGCGGAACGATCAAGGAACTCGACCGTGGAAAACTGCGCATCAAGACGACAACGATGGACACGATCTACGTCAACTGGCTCGAGGTGGATTTCATCGAAAGCAAGACCTATCTGCGTATTGCCAACACCGACGGCACTTTCATCTACGGCCGAGTGCAGAAATCCGGGCTGACGCAGAACGTGAGGATGCTCGACGAAGGCGAAAGCGTCGACATTCCGACCGCCCGAATCGCGGCTATGAAGCCTCTCCGCGTCGACGAAACGTTTTGGCAGCGCATTGAAGGTGATGCAAGCGCGGGCATCGATTACAAGAAGGCCAGTGACATATTGCTCGTGAACGTTGCGTCGAATCTGCGACTGCGCGAGGAAAATCACGAACTTGGTTTTGGCTTCAACTGGAACGAAACGCAACGCAGCGAAACGGATAACGCGTCGCGAGCCAATCTGAATAGCAACTACACCCGGTATCTCAGAGACCGGTGGTTCTGGAAAGGATCCGCAGCATTCGAGCGCAATCAGGAGCTCGGCATCGATCTGCGCAGTCTTCTTAGTGGTTCCGCCGGCAAGTACTTTCTTCAAACCGCAACCATGCGGTTTGAAGTGAACGCCGGCGTTGCCGCCAGCCGGGAAGATCGCATCGACGGCAATTCAAAGGAAAGCCTGGAAGGCCTGATTCACTCGTCCTTCGATATCTATCAGTTGAATATTCCCATCATTCGCCTGTCTGCCAATATCAGCTTATTTCCAGGTATTACGGAAGAGGGCCGAATTCGCGTCAACACCGACATAACCCTGCGCAATGAACTGTTTCGAAATTTCTTCTGGGACCTGTCGTTCTACAGCAGCTACGACAATCAACCCGCCGAGGGCGCGGCGAAGGACGACTATGGCGTTATTACCTCGCTGGGCGCAACGTTCTAGCCGTGGAGCCTGGCCGCTACACGGCGCAACCTGTGCTTATCACGCGATGATCGAACTGCTGATGGGTATGCTCCTCCGGTGGTCGCCCTGGCGGCTTGATCCATCGATTCCTGACAGTCAGGCTGTCATTCGACAGCCTCGCCGCTGGTATTGCCAGACTACAATGCGGCGTGCGCATTGCCGGTCTTGCCGGTGCCAGTGCTGCTGGCGCCAAATCGCGACAGCAACGAGATGTTCATGTCATTGTGGAGGGGTAATCAGTACCAGGCCTCATGTTCGCGATGCAATTGGTATGCTAACTTTTCACGTTTGGCTTGTAGCGGAAAGGTCTCATGAATAAAACCGTCTTCACCACGCTTGCAGTGCTCTTGCTGTCCGGCTCTGCGGTCGCTCAGAATCAGGACAATTGGCAGACATGGCCGTTGGCCGATCATTTCACCGTGTCGGCCAACGCTTTCTTTCAGAATCTTGATACGCGAATACGCCTGGATGCATCCGATGCTTCACCGGGCACCACGGTCGATTTCGAGCAAAACCTCGGCATGTCGGATACGGAAACCCTGCCAGGACTCAGTATCGGCTGGCGCTTTGCGAAAAAACACCGTCTGCAGTTTGAGACCTCCGACCTGAAGCGCAGTGGCTCGGGGATAGCAGCCACCGATATTCGTTTCGGGGACGAGGTATTTACTGTTGATTTGCCGATATCGTCGTTCTTCGATATCAGCGTTATCGGTCTCAACTACAGCTATTCATTTGTTTTCGACGAGAAAAAAGAAGTCGCGATCGACCTCGGACTCGCGGTTCAGGACATCAAATTCGGGCTGATGGGAAACGAGGGCCTCGGTATCATCGAAGCGACTTCGGGGCTGACGGCGCCGCTGCCTACCCTCGGTCTCCGCGGTGGATATGCATTTACCGACAAATGGATAGGCAAAGCAGGAGCCGGCGTGTTTTCGGTCGATCTGGCGATATCCGACGAGGAGCAATTGAACGGCGAAGTGATTAATGCGTATGCGTCAATTCAGCACAAGACCTTTGAACATCTGCATTTCGGGCTCAGTTATGCGTACTTTGATGTCGGCGTTGATTTTAAAGAGTCCGGCCTGGTCAGTTCAATGAACTACAAATACCAGGGGCCGGTGGTAAGCATAGTGGCGGTATTCTGAGGCAGGGGAGATCTGGAAGGACCAATTGTCGTTCCATAGTACGTCTTTGGTGGCCAATGCCTCGACACGATGGACATCGCATATCGGTGTACAATGGCCCAAGTCAGGCGTGCGCTTGTTATACGACCCCCATCAAATCAGGAGAGCAGAAAATGAATGCAGTTGTAACACGGTCACTGGTGATAATAGCAGCGTCGCTATTGACCGCCTGTGCCTCAACACCGAATACCTTTATCAACGCCGATCCCAACGTCGATTTTAGTCAATACAAGACGTTCGGCTATTTCCCTACACTGTCGACTGACAAGGGGCAATACGAATCGCTGGTGAGTAATTTTCTCAAAGTAGCGGTGGCCCAACAGTTTGACAGGCGAGGCTTGACCTACGATGACGACGATCCTCAGTTGCTCGTCAATTTCTATATCAATACCAAGGAAAAGATTAGGACCCGATCGGTGCCGTCCGCCGGCGGTTATTACGGCTATCGTGATCCGTTTTACAGCCCCTGGGGTGGCTATGGAATGGGTATGGGCTACGAAACCCGTGTGGATCAATACACGGAAGGTACACTGAACATCGACGTTGTCGATGCGGCGACGAAGAAACTCGTGTGGGAGGGCGCCATCGCCGGACGATTGAGCGACAAAGATATTCGCAATATGGAGACGACGGTCGATGGCGCCGTGGCTTCTGTCATGATGGGTTATCCGATACAGCCCGGCGGCGCACAATAATCCGGGACCGTGGTTATAAAGAAACGTCCTTGCGCCGCCCTTATCTGCTGCGCCCTGCTTATTGGCGCATGCGATGCGGCGAAGGATCAGAAAGCAGCCGCGCTGCCGGAGCGCGCCGCGCCTGTGGCAGAATTTATCGGCGGTGAAATCTGCGCCAACTGTCACCCCGAAGAAGCAGCACGCTGGCGGAATTCGCATCACGATCTCGCCATGCAGGTCGCGGACGAGGCAACAGTACTTGGCGATTTTGATGCCGCCGAATTTACTTACAACGATGCTACCAGCGAGTTTTTCCGACGCGATGGATCGTTCTGGGTTCGCACCGACGGACCGGACGGGGCGCTTGCCGAGTTCAGGATTACTCACACCTTCGGGATCGAGCCGCTGCAGCAGTACCTGGTGGAACTGCCGGCCGGTCGGGTGCAGGCCTTAAGCACCGCGTGGGACACGCGACCGACATCACAGGGTGGCCAGCGCTGGTTTCACCTATACCCGGATGAAGCCATCGACAGTGCCGATCCGCTGCACTGGACCGGCATTTTTCAAAGCTGGAATACATCCTGCGCATCTTGCCATTCAACAAACTTGCGGAAGAATTATTCCGTTGCGATGGACAGCTTCGCCACAACGTTCTCCAGCATCGATGTCGACTGCGAGGCCTGCCACGGCCCGGGCTCACTGCATGCGCTCGCCCCCGCCGACGTTCCCATGTTGCTGCAAGCAGAGACCGATGTGCGCTGGCTGTTTGAAGAGGGTGCAAGCATCGCGAAGCGAATTCCCGCTCGTAGCCCGCAGGCCGAAATCGAGACCTGCGCTCAGTGCCATTCACGGCGCGGACAGATAGACGAGGAGATCGACGCGGGTGCGCCGCTGCTGGACGCATTTCGCCCCGCCCTGCTGGACACCGGTCTCTATCACGCCGACGGGCAAATTCAGGACGAGGTCTATGTATACGGTTCGTTCCTGCAAAGCAGGATGCATGCCGCTGGGGTCAGCTGCAGCGACTGCCATAATCCACACAGCGCCCGGCTCAAATTTGAAGGCAACGCCGTCTGTGGCCAGTGTCATCTCGCCAGTACCTATGACGTGAGCACGCATTCCCACCACGAGACCGGCGCACCGGGATCGCAATGCGTCGACTGCCACATGCCGGCCAAGACTTACATGGTCGTGGATCCGCGTCGCGACCACAGTTTTCGTGTGCCGCGGCCCGATCTCTCGGCCGAGCTGGGTACACCCAATGCCTGCACCGGATGTCATGAAGACCAGGTTAATGGCTGGGCGGCGGGCGTCGTCGCCGACTGGTTCCCGGCCGGACGCACGGGCACCGCCCACTACGGTCAGGCCCTGGCGGCCGGCCGAAACTGGGCAAGCGACCGTGCCCCACGGCTTCTGACCCTCGCAGCCAACCCGGGAGCGCCGGCGATTGTCCGGGCAACGGCAATCAGCCTGCTGTCAGAACAGATGGACGATGTCGCGCTGAAGGCGACGATAGACGCGCTGCAGAGCAACTCGTCCCTGATTCAACTCGCCGCACTGGATGCCCTTTCCAATGCGCCGATACAACGTCGGCTCGAACCCGTGCTGCCGTTCCTGCACCACAGCGTGCGTGCGCTGCGCCTGGCGGCCGCACGGCAGCTCGTGCCTGCCCGTTCGGAACTGCGGCAGGCGCAGCGAATCGAGTTCGACAATGCGCTCGAGGAATACCGGCAGTCGCAGGCATTCAACAGCGACCGCGCCGAGGGACGGCTCAACCTGGCCGGCGTGCTTCTTGAGCTCGGTGACTATTCGGCGGCCGAGGCTGCACTGCAGGCGGCGATTGAAGTTGAGCCCTACAGGGTTGCCGGCTATGTCAATCTGGCGGACCTGTATCGCCAGTCCGGTCGCGAGTCGGACGCGCAGTCGATTCTCTCTGCGGCAGTTGAGGCAAACAGCGAGGACCCCGCCGGGCATTTTGCCCTTGGTCTGGCGCTGGTGCGGTCCGGGCAAGTCGACGAGGCGCTGCAGCAATTGCAGCGTGCCGTGGAGCTCGCGCCGGACGCACCTTATTATCAATACGTCATCGGCATCGCGCAGAACTCGACGGGCTATCAACAGCAGGCGCTCCGCACCCTCGTTGCAGCGCATGCACGCTTTCCGGGCTACAGAAACATCGTGTTTGCGCTGGCCACGATCAACCGTGACGCCGGCAATACGGATGAAGCCCTGCGTTACGCGCGCAAACTGCTCGCACTGTCTGCAAGCGACTCGCAGGCTTTGGACCTGGTTAACGCGTTGCAGTCGCCGCAATAGGTGACTCGCGAGTCACGTCGGACCCCGCAACTCTCCGTTCTGCCAGCCTTCTACTTTGGCTTCGACGTGCCGGGCGATACTTTTCCCGTGACGTGCCGGCATTTCCGTGTGAAAGGGGAAGATTCACTCGCCTGAACGAAGAGGGGTCGGGCCGGCTCCGCCAGATGGCGGCCTCGATCTGCCGTCATCGGTCCGATTTCCGCTCGCTCCAGCGGTTTCGGTGCCGACATAATGGCCACTTATACGCACTATCCGCCTGCATCAAAGCCGCCGTCGAGGCATGAGTCGACTGGTCCGACGTTATGCAGTCATACCGTCTGGCCGTTTACGCAAGTTCATGGCTTCTTCAAACAAGACATTCAGGCGTCGGCTTTCGGGAAGAGCGGCCCCTCATTTTCGGCGGCCACGCCTGATCCTTGGTGATCAGATGGTGAAGACTGCAGCTTCATAGGGTTTGAACACGTTCTTTACGTAGTCTTAGATCAAACACAGTACAGCGACGCCGATCCCGATAACTGCAAGCACCTGCGTTTCCTGAATCGCGATGCGCACGTGCCGCTCGAGGGTGCATTCAAGGTGCCGAGCCTGCGCAACGCGGCCAACACCGCGCCGTACATGCATGAAGGGCGCTTTGCAGATCTCGACGCCGTTATCGAGCACTACCGCAATCCGCCGGCGTCGGCGGGCGATCACGAACTCGTGGCGCTCGAGCTGAACGATCGAGAAGTGCGGCAGTTTGTGGTTTTTCTCGGCACGCTGTCGGCCGAGTCCGGCGACTAGCTAGCCCTCGTCGTCTTCCGGCTCCCAGCCGCCACCGAGCGACCGGTACAACAGCGCGACCGTTAAGTGCCGGTCGCGGACGGCATCGATGAGTGCGAGTTCGGCGTCGAAGTACTGGCGTTGCGCGACCAGCACATCAATATAGCCGATGACTCCGTTCGAGTAACGTTTGGTCGCGAGGCTCAAGTATTCCTGCGCGGCGTCACGCAGCCGTGCTGTTGACGCTGCCAGTTCGCGGGCACGCGTGAACGTGCTAAGCGAGTTGGATACGTCTTCAAGTGAGCGCAACACCGTATCGATGTAGGCGAGTTCCGCCTGCTCGCGACGTTCCCAGGCGGCGCTGACCGCAGCGCGGCGGGCACCGGCATTTAACACGGGCTGGGTCACGGTCAGGTCGGCGATCCACCTGCTGCCGTCCGAGTCGAGCAGGTCCGAGAGTTCGGCGCTTTCCTGGCCGAAGCCGCCGGTCAGCGAGATGCGCGGCAACAGATCCGCCGTGGCGACGCCGACCTCGGCGTTGGCGGCGACAAGCCCGAGTTCGGCCACCCGAACGTCGGGCCGGCGTTCGAGAAGATCTGACGGCAGGCCCGCGGGCAGATCCTCGGTCAGGGGCATATCCTGCAGCTGCGCCGTTGTCTCGACCGCATCGGGTGCTTCGCCGAGCAGTCGCCGGAGCTGGTTCTCGAATACGAGCTGGTTGTTCCTGAGTCGCGGCAGCTGCTGCTCGGCCTGGGCGCGTCGGCCTTTGCGTGATTCGCGCGGCGACATTTCCCCGTGGGCAATATTCACTCCCGACGCCGCTTCGTTGCGCTCGAAACAGAGGAAGTCCTGTCATCTTCGCCGCCTTGTTCGGATACTGTAGAATTCGTCGTAAGTCACTGTCAGACCGGAGCCCCAGGTGATCCCTTCTTCCCGAGATCGAAATTCCCTTGCGGTGCCCGCGGTGCTCGCGCTGCCCGGCGCTGGCGGCGCATCGACGTCCTGTTCGAAGAACCGGGAAGATCCGGCCTTCCGCGATAGGGATTTGTGTTACGTCGTGTGTGTTGGCGGAGCTGATGACGACGATGCGCGCGCGCGATTTGGGCGCCAGATAGTCTCGACCATCGCGGCCGAAGGCGCTGCCGCGGTTGCCAATGACTCGTTGGCCGGCCTGAATCTGGAGCGGACGCGCGAGCGAGCTGGCACGACCACCGACAAAGATGTCGAGAGGGTCTTCGGCCGCCGCAAAGACCCGCTTGTCGGCAACTGAGATGCGCGGCAGGACAGACCGATTGCCAACTTCCCCGCTGATGAGAGCCACAGGGCTGGCTCTCGCGCTGACTGTTTTTGCCGGTTGCACGCCGAGCCCGGTCGAGCTGCGGCTGGTGACACCGCGACTGGGCGTCGACCAGAAAATTGCGCAACAGCTCGTGCGCGCATTCGACAACAACCCGAGAGTACGGCTGCGCCTGGTACCTCGTTCCAACGACAGCATGAGTTCGCTGGACCTGCTGCAGGCGGGGGCCGGCGAACTGGCCCTCGTGTCAAACGGCGAAGCGTTTCGCGATGATATTGACACGGTCATGCCGCTTTACCCCACGGTGCTGCACATCGCCTATCGCAGCGACTTGCAGCCGGTCGACAGCTCGGAGCTGCTCATGGGGACCACCATTTTCGCGGGGCCGCCGGGATCCCCGTCGCGCGTCATGCTGCAGGAGACGGCAAGTCACCTCGGCATCTCCGTCGACGCGCTTCATCTTGTTCAAACGCTGACGCCGCGACCGGATATCGTAGTGCTGTTCGCGCCGGTGTCGCCCGGCTTGATGGATGACTTTCGTGACTACCGGCTGTTCAGCATCGGCACCGTGGACGAACTCGGCCGGGGCTCTGCGGCAGAATCGATCGGCTTTTTGCAGCCGAAATTTCAACCGATCGTGCTTCCGAAGAACACCTATGCGGAAGTCCTGCTGGAGCCCATCGTGACGATCGCGGTCGACAAGCTACTGGTCGCACGGAGTGATGTGCCGGCGACCGTCGTGTACGACCTCATCCTCGAGGTGCTGCGGCTCAAACCGGCCTTGTCCGCCACGCAGCCGGGGCTGTTCCACAAACTAAGCGGTGACTTCGACGCGGGCAATTCGACATTTGTTATTCACCCGGGTGCACAAGCCTACATCGACCGCGATGCGCCAACGGCCTATGAGCGCTATTCAGGCGTTGCGGAAGTCGCGGTAACGCTGCTGGTCAGTCTGTTCAGCGGCACCTACGCGGCAGTGCGAATTTACCGCATCCGGCGCAAGAATCGCATCGATACGTTCTACGAACGCGCCATTGCCATCCGCAAAGCGGCCGGAAGCAACGAGGAGCAGACAGTGCGGTTGAAAGCAATCGACGAAATCCGGGCATTGCAGGAAAACGCATTCGACCATCTGGTCGATGAAAAGCTCGCACCGGACGAAAGTTTTCGCATCTTCATCACGCTGTGTAACGACATTATCGCGGATTTGCGCGGCTGAGCCTTCACGGGGCGTGTTGCGAGCAGCCCGGTGACCGGCAGCGGGCCTTTGTGATCGATACGACGATCCCGACGCGGACCCGATCTGTGATCGCTTGGCGATCCCCGAATGCTGCATGCCGGCGCAGTTGGCGCATTAACCGCGGCAACTCGGCGTCAAGACTGAGTCATCGCACGGCCCGGACCCAGAGAGGACGTTGACAATTTTGGCCTCTGGTCGATCTTGGCAGCATTCGGTGCGGGCGCCGTGTTGATGGCGATGCGAGACGACAAACCGGCCGTGGCGCAAATCCTGTGTTGCGAAACAAGCCATTGCGGCGTACTTGGCTTTCCATGGGCATCGTGTCAGAAAGGCGCATTGGTTGAGTGCAGGCGCATCGGCGGCGCCTGCGGCACGTTAGCGCGGCGATCGTGCCCGATGGCGGCCGCGCGCCGACACAGACTTCCGGAAGCTGCTGGCGATCACACAAGCAGCAGTGGAATTTGGTCGCGAGGCCTGATACGCGTCCGTGAAATATGGCCTCTATTCGATTAAACGCAGGTCCTCCGATTCCCATGCGAATAACCCAGCATTTCCGGGCACTGGCGATCGTTGCCGGCACTACCGCGTTCGTCGGCTGCGACGGCCGTGCTTATGTTTACGATCCGGTCGATCAACCCGGTCTTCGGGAACGTGCGGAAACGAAGACCGCACAGCCGATCCGGGTCTCCGCCTCGGTTCCGGGTCGCGAGGAAACCAGGTCGATACTTGGCATCGATCTGCACCGCCGACGTGATGGGCTCCGCCACCATCGCCAGCTTTACTTTTTTGCTCCGCGTTCCTGACTTCGTACCGGACTATGCGAACTTCGACGCCGCTACGATTTGTGCCGCCGACGCGATCATCACCTACGACGGCGAGGAAATTGCCGACGCCTTGCGGGACGTGCCGTGCTGCAGCACGAACCAAAGCGGCGACAAGGCCAGTGAGCCGATCAACATCTCGATCGGCTCATTAATGCGCCGTATTTCACCGATGGTTATCGGGTCGTTCTGTGGCTTTCCGCAAAGCCATTGTCCGCCCTGAACGTCGATTTAAGGGACTGGGACCAGCCGGCACGGCGGGGAGAATGAACCGCCGGGTCGTGTCCACTCGACGGACGCTGCGGTATTCCGCGGCGCTGCTCGCTCTTTTCCTCGCCGGATGCGTCACTGGTTTCGATCCCAAGCCAATCGACCAGATGCCCTTTCGTGATCGTTCAGTTACCCAGGTTGAGAACGGTATTCGGGTTACGACCGCGGTTCCGGACGCGAAGGAAACCCGTGCCTTGTTTGGCATATCGCTGTACAGGAGGCGCATCCAGCCAGTCTGGATCGAGATTGAGAACGAGACTGCAGAGGAAGTACTGTTCCTGCCGTTCGGCGTGGACAGCGACTATCACACTCCGATGGAGGTCGCGGCGCTGTCGCGCAAGAGATCGGCGCGTCAGCAGGCAGAGCAGCATTTCCTGCGCAGCGGCGTAAACCTGGCAATCAGGCCGGGCGAGGCCCGGTCGGGATTCGTGTTTACCGCACTGGACCACGACACCAGGGCCTTCAATGTCGACGTTTTCAACGACGACGATACCTGGCAGTTCACCTTCTTCGTGCCGGTGCCCGGTCTTGCAGCCGATCACGGCAACGTGGATTTCGAGGCGCTGTATCAGGATGGCGAGATTACTAACTACACGGATCCCACGGCGTTCGCCAAAGCGCTGGAACAGTTGCCCTGCTGCGTCAAGGACGCCAAGGGAGAGAACTTCGGAGACCCGCTGAACCTGGTTATCATCGGCGAGCCGCTGGACATTTGCTATGCGGTCATCCGTGCGGACCGGGACGAAACCGAAGTGGTCTCGGCCGCCTCCGGAATGCGAACGGCGATGTCGTTCATCACCGGCGGCAGGTACCGTTACTCGCCGGTGAGCAGTCTTTACTTGTTCGGGCGCCGCCAGGATATCGCGCTGCAGCGCATCCGCGAGAACATCAACGAGCGTAATCATTTCCGTCTCTGGCTTGCGCCAATGACGTACCAGGGTCAATCGGTCTGGATCGGCCAGATCAGTCGTGATATCGGCGTCCGGTTCACCAGGAAGACGATCAGGACGCAAAAGATCGATCCTGACGTGGACGAGACCCGCGAATTCCTGATCGAGAATCTTGCCTACAACCAGATGCTGGCGCAGTTTGCATACGTTGGCGGCGTGGGCGCGGCGCCTATCGAAAGCCCGCGCGGCAACCTGACCGGCGACCCCTACTTCACCGACGGGTTACGCGTCGTGATGTGGATACCGTCGAAGCCGACCGACCTGCAGGACATCAGGTACGTTGAATGGACGGAGCCGGAAGGCTGAGAGTGGAGGGCCGGACGCGCCCTCCCCCCACGGTCGTCAGAAGCGCCAGCCGTATTCGAGTTCCAGAGATTGAAGCTGTGGATCGGCCGCGTCACCGCCGATGTCCAGCTTGTAGACGCTGTAGCTGCCGCACACGAACGAGCCACCGGGGAAATCGTATCGCAGACCGGCGCCGCCGCAGGAGAAATCCGTGCCCTTGAAGGTGCGGTAGTAGCCGGAACAGAGATAGCCCCACCAGGGATGCCAGTAGCAGCCGGCCACCGGCGAGCCGTCGGCCACGTTCGAATCGAACCGGGTTCAGCCGATGCCAAGCTCGACAAACGGCGTGAACGGCCCCTCGATGAAATTGTATGTGCCTTTGAGGCGGCCGTCGAACTGCGACAGCTTGTGGTCGATGCGTTGCGTGTTGCCGGGATCGTTTTCGTCGGCGATGACCGCGGTGCAACGGGGCCGCAGAAAATTGAAGTTCGCGCTCAGTGCCAGCCGGTTGTTGAAGTTGTAACCGATGTTGAACGCAAAACCGATCTCGCCGGACAGGTCCAGCGATGAGCCGTCGGTGCCGCTCGCCTTCTCGCTGCCCCGGTAGATGGCGCCGAGCGTGAAATCTTAGGTTTGCGCCCTGCCGCCGTAGCCGTAACCCTGGGCCAGGGTCACCCCAGGCAGTGCCAGAAAGAGGAGGAAGGCTGTCTTTGCTATACGCATGATGTGTCCTTTGTTGACGAATGAATGCCAGGGCCCGCCGGCCCGGGCTTACAGTGTCAGTCTAGCTAGTCGACCCTGAACAACTTGTAAGCGGCGGAAAGTATTTAAGAAAGCGGTGAATTTGCGACGCAGTAATTGCCAGTAAATGATAAAATTTCATTCCGAAGCTGGCGATTTCGGACGCAAAAATGAAGCCTTATACACCCCCGGATTTACCCACCGACGACCTGTTTCGCAACCGCCTGGATAACCTCATTGGTCGACGTCTCGAGTTGGTCAGGCTCACTGAGTTGATCGCCTGGCAACGCTTCGATAGCGAATGGGGAGAATCGTTCAGCGAGTACGGCCGACCGGCGATTGCGACACGCCTGATGGCGGGGCTTCACTACCTGAAGCACACCTATGGTCTGTCGGATGAACAGGTCGTACAGCGCAGGTCAGAGAACCCTTACTGGCAGTACTTTTGCGGCGAGACCTATTTTCAACACGAGCTGCCGCTGAACCCGAGTTCATTGACGCGCTGGCGTCAACGTTTAGGCGATAGCGGCATGGAGTCGTTGTTAAGTGCGACGGTGGATGCGGCGATCGGGTCGAAGGCCGTGAAGTCAGGTGATCTCAAGCGCGTCACGGTGGACACGACAGTGCAGGAAAAAGCGATTGCCTTTCCGACCGACTCGAAGCTCGACAACCGTGCCCGGGAGCGCCTGGTGCGGTTGGCCAAAGCACACGGCGTGCCGCTACGCCAGAGCTACGTGCGTGTCGGGCCACGACTGCTGTTCAAGAACAATCGCTATGGTTACGCGCGACAGACGCGACGCATGCGACGCACCACCTCGAAGTTAAAGACGGTGCTGGGCCGAGTGGTTCGGGACATTGAGCGCAAACTGGCCCATCAGCCAGAACCGGTACGTGCCACCTTTGCCGGGCCGCTGTCACTGAGCAAACGACTCCTCGCACAGCAACGCCAGGACAAGAACAAATTGTATGCTTTGCATGCACCGGAAGTGGAATGCATTGCCAAAGGCAAGGTGCCCAAGCGTTACGAGTTTGGCGTCAAAGTCAGTATTGCCATGACCAACCGCTCCAACCTGGTGGTCGGTGCACAGTCAATGCCGGGCAATCCGCACGACGGTCACACGCTCAAACAAGCGCTGCAACAAGTTGAACGGTTAACAGGCCATCGGCCCGAACGTTGTTATGTCGACCTCGGTTATCGCGGTCACGACGTCGATGATGTGACGGTGTTCAAAGCCCGACAGAAGCGCGGCGTGACAAAGAGCATCCGCCGTGAGCTAAAACGCCGCAATGCGATTGAACCGATCATTGGCCACATGAAATGCGACGGCCTTTTGCATCGCAATTACCTCAAAGGAGCCGAGGGTGACGCCATTAACGTCATCTTGTGCGGGGCCGGACAGAACCTTCGACTGATCCTCAGGCACCTGAGGATTTTTTGCCTCAAAATCCGGCTGCTTCTCAGGACCGAACCCTTTCCATGTTCACACTATGCCGCATGAAAACCGGCTTTTTCAGGGTCGACTAGCTACTTCGGTAATCGGCGTCGATGGACGAGATGTGAAGCTTTCTCCGGGTATGGCTGTGACGGTGGAGGTTAAGACGGGCGAACGGCGGGTCATCGAGTATCTACTATCGCCGTTGCTGAGATACAGATCAGAAAGTGCAAGGGAGCGGTGACAGACGAGCCAGTTCGAACGCATCCAGACGCTGCAATTCGCGACGACTTTCGACACCGACGAACCAATCCGCCGAGCTCGTACAGTTCAGCATGTGCTGGCTCGATAGCCGGGAGCTCGAGAGATGCGACGATGACCGCCAGCAGGTCCGAATCCATTTGCAGGCGACCCCAGCGTCCGAGGAGTTTCCATTCGACGATGCGGAGCAGGCGATCGAGCAGCGACTACGGGGTTTGGACGATTACCCGCCGACAGGAGATCCTGAGCTGAGTCGGCTTGGCGAGCCTGTCCTCCAGGTACGTGCGTTCCCGGACCCGGCATTTGCGGCCGAGACTCCGCGTCAGAGCTGTTTCTCGGGTGCGATTTTCAAGAACCAGGCCTGAAACCGACGCCAGCCAGAGGTCAGCGGTTCTTTTGTCTCCACCACCTCCTGACCGTCGATAATCGCATGCCAGCGGATCCTGTTCCTGTCATCGAGTTTCAGTCGGTAGGCTATGTTTGCTATGCGCATACCGGAGTCTTCTGCCAGCAAAGAGCCAAGATCCCGGGAGTCGATCAACACCCCCATTTCCGTATTGATGTCGATCGAACGCGGGTCCAGGTTCAGCGAGCCGACGAATGTGTATCGCCCGTCGATGATGATGCCCTTCGTATGCAATGTAAGTTGCTGCAACTCCTTGCTGCCATCCTCCGATATCACCTGTGCGGCATTGGCGCGTGCCTCATACAACTCGACTCCCGCCTGAAGAAGCCGTTTTCTGTATCTCGAGTATGCCGAATGCACCGGCGTGTGGTTGTTACTGGCGAGCGAGTTCGTAACCAGGACGACCCGGACGCCTTTTGCCCTGACTTTTTCTATCAATTCCATTCCGGCCTGTCCCGGAATAAAGTACGGCGTATAAATAATGATCTCTTCTTCAGCATTGCTTAGCACATCCGCAATGGCCGTGGCGACGATCTGATGATCCGGCGATACTTTCTCGAGCAGTTTTTGCGGATCGTCGAAGATGGTTCTTGCCTCTGCAAAATACGGATCAACATCGCCACCGAAAATCTCCTGCATCAATTCGGTGTGGATCGCTTTGCCATAAATCGTTTCGCCGGAATCCTGCATGGCCGCTTCGACCTTGCTGCGCCTCGCAGCCAGCTTCTCGACATCTCTCCGGCCGTAGAGGACTTCTAACGGAACCGCCAGTTCGTGGTTCCAATAAATATCGAATGACGCTGATATATCCTTTACGACTGGTCCGGCGCCGAGCATATCGAAGTCGACGAACTCGCCGGTTGTATCCAGCTGGAAATACTCCTCGGCAATGTTGCGACCGCCCACCACCGTGACCTGGTTGTCGACCGTGAAGGACTTGTTGTGCATTCTGCGGTTCGCAATTTTGAAGTTCCCGACGTAGTTCAGAGCCGGCAAGCCCTTCCGGGAAATAGGGTTGAATATGCGAAGCTCGATGTTTGGGTGCTCGTTCAGAATCATCAATGCTTCATCGTCGACGCTCGTAAAGATGTCGTCCAGCAGAAACCGGACGCGTACGCCCCGGTCAGCCGCCTGCATCAGCTTGCCCGCAAAAACCAGGCCGGCTGCATCGGGCTTCATCAGGAAATACTGGGCATCGATGCTGCGTTCTGCACGATCCATCAACACCAGCCGCGCGCCGAAAGCATCCAGCCCCTGGACCAACGGATAAAATCCGTTACGCCCGGGATCCGCCGCCCGCCAGGTGACGCTCGATCTGGCAATCGGCGTATCGCCGGTATTCGATAACGCCGAAGTCGCAGTCTTCGGGAAGTCGAGTGGCACGCTGGCGCAACCGGTGACTGCCATGATGGCGATCAAAGTCCCGACGGTGATCAGGGCCTTCGGGCTCCTCATTCTGTTTCGCTCCTGGTCAAATATCAGCTGTTGCCGCAAGCATACCGCTTCGATTGCCTGCCTGGCGACTCTCGCACACCTATCGGGTACTTTTGCTCCTCTGCCACTATCGTCGTTCAATGTCCGTGGTCGAATGGAATGCCGCGATAAATATGCCAAAGACGACTTTGCCGGCTCAACTGTTCGTATTTCTGCCCTGCAGGCTTTTGTGGCCCGGCATCGAGACGATCGGCGGTCTGCCCGGCGCGTTGGCGACGCCGGCCGTTGACCTGGTCCCGGGACGTTTTGTCGCGAAACCGCGGAGCGGACGTTTGGCAAGCAGACGACGCATGCTGCTTGACGCATGAACCATTACCCGGTCCTACGCAATACCAGTAGCGATGGCATATTCCTGACCTGTCCGCTACAGCAACTACAAACAACAGCCTGCGGCTAAAGAAAAAATTCGAAGAAGATTGCTGCCACTACACCTTGGCGCGCTCGCGATCCTGTTGCCAGTTTTCGCTATTTCCTTCGGGCCGTTACAGGCACGGGCTCAAACCGGCGAGGCTTTCAGGGACAAGGTGTTTCTGGATAACGGCGATCTCATTAGCGGAAAGATCAAGGAACTCGACCGTGGGCAACTGCGCATCAAGACAGCAACCATAGACACGATTTACGTCAACTGGGTTGACATGAACTTCATTGAAAGCAGCACCTATCTGCGCATCGCTGAAACCGACGGCACATTCGTCTACGGTCGACTGCGGAAATCCGAGCTGGCGAGGAACGTGAGGATACTCACAGACAGAGAAATCGTCGACATACCTACGGTGCAGGTCGCGAACATGAAACCTCTGCGCGTGGACGAATCTTTCCTGAACCGAATTGAAGGTGACGCAAGCGCCGGCATCGACTACAAGAAGGCCAGTGGCAGACTGCTTGTCAACGTTGAATCGAATCTGCGATTTTGCCAGGAAAACACGAGCTGGAATTCGGCTTCAACTGGAATGAATCGCGGCGCGCCGAAGATAGTAGCTCCTCGCGAGCCGATCTGAATGGCAACTTCACCCGCTACCTGGGAGACCGGTGGTTCTGGAAAGCATCCGCAGGATTTGAGCGTAACCAGGAGCTCGGCATTGACCCGCGCACCCTTCTCGGTGGTTCCGCCGGCAAGTACTTTCTGCAAACGGCACTAACGCGATTCGAAGTGAACGCCGGCCTTGCGGCCAGCCACGAAACCGTATCGATGGTACGTCAAAGGAAAGCCTGGAAAGCGTGATTCGCTCGTCCTTCGATATCTTCCAGCTGAATATTCCGATCACGCGCCTGTCTGCCAATGTCAGCGTATTTCCAGGCATCACGAAAAATGGCCGAATGCTTGTAAACAGCGACATTACGTTGCGAAACGAGCTGTTCCGCGATTTTTTCTCGGACCTTTCGTTTTACGGCAGCTATGACAACCAGCCCGCCGGTGGCGCCGCGAAAGACGATTACGGCGTCATTACCTCCCTGGGGGCAGGCGTTCTAGAACCTGCGTCCATGAGTCCGGAAGCAGGGGGATCTTCCCACTAAAGTCAGTATTCGGTCTCCTATGTGGGCTTAGCGGCGCCTTCCGTAATGTATTTGCGATCGGCAACTGGTCGAAACGGACTTTTTCGCCTGTCTGCTTAACGATGAGGGCGCCGCCATGATTTTGCGGATGGCGAATCGCCGAACCTCCGGGCTCCGGTGCCCGCTTCGCGTGCCAACCACTCAAACCAGGAAACCAGGAAAACAGGAAAACAGGAAAATGAATTCTATGATGACCCGGGCACTGATGATCACGGCAAGCTTGCTTCTGTCCGCCTGTGCCTGGACACCCAATACTTTTGTAAACGCGGACCCATCCGTCGATTTCAGCCAGTACAAATCGTTCGGCTACTTTCCCAAGCTGTCGACCGATAAAGGGCAATACGAATCTCTGGTCAGCAATTTCCTCAAGGTGGCCGTGGCGCAGCAATTTGACGCTCGCGGGTTGATGTTCGATGAGGACGATCCTCAATTGCTTGTCAATTTCTACATCAATACAAAGGAAAAGATCAAGGCGAGATCGGTACCGTCCGCCGGCGGCTATTACGGCTATCGTGATCCGTTTTACGGTCCTTGGGGTGGCTACGGAATGGGTATGGGCTAGGAAACGCGCATCGATCAATACACGGAAGGCACATTGAACATCGACGTTGTCGATGCGTCGACGAAGAAACTTGTCTGGGAGGGAGCCATCGCCGGAAGATTGACGGACAAGGATATTCGCGACATGGAGAGAACCGTCGACGACGCCGTTGCGAATGTCATGCGAGGCTTTCCCATTCGGCCCGGTGGCAAGCCCTAGCCTGCCTGTTTCGCCAAGGCGGCAGCCCGCTCCAGGCAAGGACGACGAGGCCCGTCATGCGGGCCTTTTTGGGGTTGCCGGATAATGGTGATTCGTAGCCGGGAGATCGAACTACTTCGGCTTCGATGAGCCCGGCCGGTATTTTTCCCTGAGTGCCGCGAAATCCGCGTTCGCGTCCTCGACGGCCTTGCCGCACTGATCCTTGGCGCTCAGGAATCGATCCTTGAAGCGCATGGCCAGGAACGAGATGCCACCCGTTGCAATAGCGGCGCCACCCTCGACCAGGGCGCCTTTTGGATCCAGGATCAATAATGGGTTCGCTAACGTGCCGCTAAGCTTGGTATACGGATTGACGAGATCCGTAAAACTCACACCGAGACCTTTCTGCGGCACGGTCTTGATGTCGGCATCCAGCTTCTCGGTCTTGAGGTCGATCGTGGTACTGGCAAAAATCTGGATCCGGTCCGTTTGCAGGACGGCCGCCGGTTTACCAGAGATGACGCCGTCGTTTGCCGCGAGCAGAGCGGCAGTGCATTTTACAGCGGTATGCGTATCGGACTTCGTGAACGGGTTGAGCGTGTTCATCAGTTCAAACAGGAAGTCGTTGGCGAGGAAACGCATTGCCGACGCGCGTATTTGCCCCTCGCCGCCGGTCAGCCGTACATAACCGCCGAGTGACCCGGCAAGCTCGCGGACGGTCCTGCCCTTCCCGGCCAGCACGGTGTCGAGATCGAACTTCGGCAGCGCGGCGAGTTCCTCCGGGGTCTCCGCCGGCAATGCCATCGTCAGCCCTGCACCTTGGACATCGAGCAACAGGTCGCCGCCGCCATCGAGCGGCCGCAACCTGAGCGCGCCAGACAAGCTGCCGCCGACGGTGTTTGCGAGACTGAACTTCGACACCAGCAGGACACCGTCGTGCACCGAAGCCTCCAGCACGACATTTTCGATTGAGCGCTGCTTCAGGACCACCTCGCCGAAATTGAAGTTGACCGATGCCTCGATATTGGCGAGCTTGTCCATCGGCAGCGGCGTATCGGGAATGACCCTGGTTTTCTTCTCGCCGGACGGAGCAGGCTTTTCCGGCTCATCTCCGGGCTCGGGCAGATAGGGCGCGAGATTCAGGCGCCTCGAAGTGAACGTGGCGTCCAGGTCCGTCTTGCCGGTATCGCGCCAAACGAAACTTCCCGCGATATCGCTGTCGCCGAAAGTGCCGGCAAAGTCCTGCAGCGTCATCGCTTCGCGCGTACCGTCCAGGCGAAATTCCAGGTGGGCCGAGTCGGCGGGAAGTTCGCGACGTGCGAGCAGACTCAGGTTGCGCAAACTCGCGACATCCAGATTGAAACTGAGATCGGTGCGATCGAAGTCCGGCGGACGATCGATGCTGCCCTTCACGGTCAGCGTGCCCTTGCCCAGCATCAGGAATAATTCGTCGAACGTCCAGAGGTCGCCAGCCCATTTGCCGCCCGCCCTGAGTGTCAGCGGGTCGCTTTCCACAACCGAGACTTCGGCCATTTTCGGCACCAGCCGGAGTATGTCGGGCGAGTCTGCGGTAATCGAAAAACGACCACGGCCGAGCGTCGGTTTCATCGCCGTTTCGAAATCCGCCGAGAGTGAGGTGTCGTCCACTTTGAAGCGCAGGTCGTCCACCCTGAGCACGTCGCCCTTCAGCCGGATCATTGTATCGAGGCTGAACGGCTTGTCGAGGGCGCGGATCGCGTCCATCGGCGGCAGCACGCGCGACAGATCGGCACCGCTGACGCGCAGCGTGAGATCCGTACCATTCAGGGTCGGGAAGCTGCCCACGCGGCCGGCAAGGTCGATTTTTGCGCCCGCGAAGGTCGTCGACATGTTATTGAGCGAAAAATAGTCACCGCGGCTTCGAATCGAGCCACTGCTGACCAGCTTGCCCGGTGGCAAGGCCTCCACGACGGTTCCGAGGGCCGCCAGCGTGCCTTTCAGGTTGGCGGCCGTTGCCGAAAAGCGGATATCGGTGTCACGCTCGAGCGGTTTGGCACCGACCAGGCCCTCCAGCGTAAACAGGTCGTCGCCGATTTTCGCGCGGCCCTCTTTGACGATGAAACCGTTCTCAACGCGCCGCAACTCGGCCGAGGCGTTGAACGGGATACCGGCGATGCCCTCGACGCCACCAGCGGCGGCCAATGCCCCGAGGCTGGCTCCGTGGGCGTTGACGGCAAGCTGCGAGCCGACATAGTCGGCGGCGTCCGTAATCAGGCCGTCGACCGTCAACTCATAATCGAGCCGTTCACCGACAGCCGCACGCAAACCATGCAGCAGGAATCCGTCGGCGCCACGCTCGATCCTCCCGTTCACCTCGTAACGTGCATACGGCAACTCGTCGGCATCCACACCGAATGCGATCAGGCTTTTCGCAAGATTCGGTCCCGCCAGTGCAAAGCTGACATCGGTGGCTGCCTCCAGGGGTTTGTCGCCGACGAATCCGCTGAACGTCGCGCGGTCTGTTCCGATTGAAACCGTACCCTCGCTCAGGCGAAGTCCCTCGCCGATTCGATCGAGCTGCAAGGCGACGTCAAATGCCTCGGCCGGCGCAGTCGCCAGTCCACCGGCGGTCGCAACCGTCCTGAGGTCCGGCCCGGCGGCACGTAGCCGCAGCGTCGTCCCCGCATAATTCTCGGCGTCGGTAATGCTGCCCACCGCCGTGATCTGAAGGTCCTGCGCTTCTGCCGCAAATTCGATCGCGGCACCGGATGGACTCGCCGGTTTGATCGTTGCATCGACATTGAACGGGCCGGTCAGTTTCCCGGGCAGGCCGAACAGCGCATTGAAGCGCCCGAAGTCCGGACCGGTGATGTTCAGCGTCAGCGACGCCTCATTCGGGTCCGGGAAGTTGCCGAAGTGGCCTTTTACGTCTAATCGAGACTTGCCGATCACGATCGCCACCTGGTCGATCGAAACGTCATTTCCGGAGCGCGTGACGTTGCCGACGATATTGAACGGGTCCTGCGGCGTCTGCGGCATACCAAGCAGCGCGCCGACGGTTCGCGCGTCGGGACCGCTTGCCGCGACGCGCAGTTCGATTTCCGCGAGCGACCTCAGGCTGTCGAAGTGACCGCTCGCGTCAAGAGCGAACTCGCCGAATGCACCGTTCAGACCGATCTGCATTCGCTCGCCGACCGGCCCGACGCTTGCCCTGAGTGCCAGCGGGCCTGTCGTGATCGGCTCGAGATCCAGTATCCCGGTAAGGTATTCCGCATTCGGGCCACTGAGTGTCAACGTCATGCTCGGCTGTGCCGGCTGCCACAGGTCCGCCACCGCCGCATTGCCGTTCAGCTCGATCTCGCCGAGGCTGGCCGCAAGGGTAAACGTCACCGCTCGAAAATCGATCAGCTGTGGGACGGGCCCGGCAGTCGCCTCGATCGTGACCGGCGTATCGTTGATGGCGCCGTCAATATGCAATTGCAGAGCGTCGGCGGACGCATAAGTCCCGGCGCCCAGCTGCCCGCGGAAAACCAGCGGCTGCGGCCTTACGGGGCTGTTGAAGCTCAGGTGTACGTCGGTGATCTTCGCATCGTCGAGCAGCACCGGCAGCTGCGGCCGCGACAGATCTTCGTCGACCGGTTCAGGTGCTTCCCCGGCTGCGGCCAGGGTCCAGTTATCGGCGCCGTCCTCGCGGGTTTCCAGGGCGACGCGTACGCCGTCGATCTCCAGGCTCTCAATGCGTATCGGCCCACTGACCAGTGACCAGGTATCGACGCGCGCCGTCACCCGCCGCACCGTCACCAGGTCGGGTTCGGCACTCCACTCTGTCGCAGCAAGGCGAAGATTTTCCGCGTCCACTTCGATCTTGCGACCGATACTCGCATGCAGCGGACCGTCGATGACGAATTGCCGCCCGAGCAACTCGCTGACAAGGTCCTCGCCAGAATGCTTGAAGCGGCCAAGATCGGTGTTGAGGAGAACGATCAGGGCAAGGAGCAGCAGCCCGACCAGGCCGGCGACAGCGTAAAGCGCAACTCGACCTAGGCGCATGCAAGAGATCCCGTGGCTGGTTCGATGTACGGCGATGACATCGGCCTCAGGACTGTATTTCACGTACCCGGTGTGCGCAAGGGGTCGGGCGGGAAGCCAGCCCTGAACGAACTGCCATCATCGAGCCGCTCCACGCGCTGCCGCAAATTTCCGGGCGCACATCCGTTGCTACCGGTACCTGCCAATTCCGGGCCTGTTCCGGACCGCTGTGTATCTGCCAGTGCGGAAATCCGCGTCGAGCCGAGATTCTTCCTCATTACCTTCGGTGTTTCTTCCGGATTGCCCCTCCGCATGGCCCGAGCGTTTGGGCCTGTCGTCGCGCAAGCCCGTCGGCTGGGGCGTTCGTTTTCCAAAACGCAACACGGCTTCGCCTATCATGGCTGTACTGATTCTTCGGCTGCCTCGCGCGTTCGACAGCACCATGCAAACCGACTCACACCGCACAGAGAAGCTTGTCAAAGAGTACACGGCGCGGGCATCCGCGTACGATGCGCGATGGTCGACCTATCTCGGCAGATCGCTTCTGATGAGCCTTGATGTGATCTCGGAGCTGCCTGCCAAACGCGTTCTGGATGTCGGCTGCGGCACCGGACAATTGTTGGAGATGCTGGCGAAACGACCGGACCATCCGGATTTGTTCGGCATCGGCCGGGTGCCGGCCATGCTTGATGTCGCCAGACGAAGGATCGGGCACAGGGCAACGCTGCTGCATGGCGATGCGGCAAAGCTACCTTTCGATGATGCGATCTTCCAACTGGTAGCCAGCACGTACGCCTTGCATTGTTTCCCCGATGCCGAATCCGCATTGGGGGAAATTCGGCGTGTGATGTCCCCGTCCGGTCATCTGATGATTACGGATTGGTGCAGGGATTATTTCTGGATGAGAGTACTGAACGGCATCCTGCCGTTTACCCGCCACGCACATGTACATACTTTTAACAAGACTGAACTTGAGCTTCGCCTGAACCAGGCCGGTTTCAAGACGATCGGCACGACCAGACGAAAGATCGACTGGTTCTGGGTGCGACTTCAACCGGTCAATGCAACATCTAGACTCTCACTATAGAGAGGAGGATGTTGAAAATGAAGTATCCAACGAGAATCTATTACGCCGAAAGCGATAAATCATTGATGTGGGATCGCTGGCGGAAAGGCGAATCACTCAACTCAATCGCTCGTCATTTTGGGCGTAGCCATTCATCGATCCAGGGCATATTGGCGCGAAGCGGCGGGATACGTCCACCGCCCCGAAAGCGTTCAGCACGATCGTTGACGTTGGCTGAACGTGAAGAGATCTCGCGGGGAGTTTTTGCAGGTCTATCGGTTCGTTCTATTGCCGCATCATTGGGCAGAGCACCGTCTACCGTTTGTCGAGAACTGAACCGCAACGGCAGCCTGCGACGTTACCGAGCCAGTACGGCCGAACAGAATGCATGGGATCGGGCACACCGCCCGAAGACCTGTAAACTGGTCCAGAATCGAGCACTGGCCAGCCTGGTGGCAATTAAGCTGAGGCAGCTATGGTCGCCCGATCAGATAGCGGGTTGGCTAAAATCGACGTATCCCAACGACGAGAGACGGCAGGTGTCACACGAGACGATTTACAAAAGTCTCTTCATCCAGGCCCGCGGCGCCTTGAAGAACGAGCTGTTGCAGCATCTTCGCAAGACGCGAGCGATGCGTCGCTCAAGGCATAAGACCTTGAAGGGCGAAGGTCTGGGACAAATCACCGATGCGGTATCGATCCGCGAAAGGCCAGCTTCGGTTGAGGATCGTGCTTTGCCTGGCCACTGGGAAGGCGATCTCATCTTCGGCACCCGTGACAGCCAGATCGCGACACCGGTGGAGTGCTTCACGCGCTACGTCATGTTGGTCAAGGTTGATAGCAAGGACACTGAGACGGTGATCAATGCCTTGATCAAACACTCTCACAAGTTACCGCAGGAACTCTATCAGTCGCTAACCTGGGACCGCGGCAGCGAACTGGCCGATCACAAGCGATTTATTCTGGCGACCGACATCAAGGTGTACTTCTGCGACCCGCAGAGTCCGTGGCAGCGTGGCTCAAACGAATACACTAACGGTCTTCTCAGGCAGTACTTTCCGAAAGGAACGGACCTGTCGTTACACTCACAAACCAAACTCAATGCGGTTGCTCGACAACTTAACGGTCGGCCAAGAAAGACGTTAAACTACCGAACACCGGCTGACTGTTTTAACCAATGTGTTGCAACGATCCATTGAAGTCGCAGGGCCTGATGGTCGTTCACGCCGTTCTGGTTTGACGTGACCGGACATTGCAGCAGGCTATCGGACGGCAGCCGGGGCCCGGCAAGCAACCAAATGGGGGACATTCCTGATTTTTCGGCATTGACACATCCAGCATGGATGCCTCGATGCGCCGGACGGTGGTGTGAGAACAAGCCGGGCTCAGGAACCAACCGCCGACGCCGTGCATCGTGCACAATCCTCGACGGATATGTCATGCTTCGTGTTCTGACGCTGCATATTTGAGGTGTCAGCCAGGTCGTGTGATAAGCATCGATGAAGGCCACGAGATGAATGCCAGACTGATTGCACTGATAATGCTCGCCTCCCTGCCCCTGATCGCCTGTGCCGGCAATACGGACGACGCTTTGAACGCCTACCCAGCCGCGGAAGACGGCTTCGAACGCATGGTGTTCCGCCTGCCGGTTGCGAACGATGAATCCGCCCTCAAGGTCGAGATCCTCGTCGGCAAAACGCTGTCGGTGGACTGCAACCGTACGTCGTTCGGCGGCTCCCTGGAGTCGCGTGTCGCCGAAGGCTGGGGATACCGGTATTTCGTGATCGAGAAGATCGTCGGCCCGATGTCCACGATGATGGCCTGCCCGCCGGAGTCTCAGAAGGTCGACCGGTTCGTGGCCGTAACCTGCGAAGGATTCCTGCAAACCTACAACAGCAAACTGCCGGTGGTCGTCTACGTTCCCGAAGGTTTCGAGGTTCGCTATCGCATCTGGACTGGCCGCGACGAGGTTGGGTACGCCGCGCCTGAATAAGCACGCGCGCCTCGCACCGCATGCTGAATGCCGTACGTACCGGATGCCGTGCAACGGCAGTCATTCTCGCCGTCACCGCCTGCAGTGTCGACGAAGCGCCCGAATCCGGGATCGCGCCCGGGCGGGCTGACGCAGGACCGCTGAACACGACGTACGGCATCGATGGCTCGCCGTTTACGCTGCGCGACGGCCGTTTCGAGATGCCCGCCGCGCCGGATTCCGCGGCGAAAATAACCCTCAAAGTATTCGGTGCTCCGGCCTACGGTGAGCTTGACGACGACCGGGAGACCGATGCGGCCGTGATCCTGGTTTACCAGGGTGGCGGCAGCGGCACTTTCTATTACCTCGCTGCAGCCCTCGGTGGCGAGGACGGCTATCGCGGAACGAACGCCCTGCTCCTCGGCGACAGAGTGACGCCACAGTTCCTGCGAATCCAGAACCGCGCGATTGCGATTGATTTCAGGGATCGCGGGCCAGCCGAATCCTTTGCGACGGCGCCAACGATCGACATGACGCATTTCGCCATTCTCGACGGTCAAAGTCTCATCGCGGTTCCATCCGAAACTGAGCAATCGGGTTGGGTGACATACGGCCACGAAGTCCGCACATTCGCACCGTGTGACAGAGACGACGAATCGTGGTTGCTGGGGCAATCGCCTGCCTTGCCGGATATCCGCGCGAGTTACGAAAAGAGCATGAGCCGGAGGCCGCCGTATGCGCCCCTGTTCATGGTCTTGGCCGGCAGTTTCATGGACCCGCCGCACGACGGCTTCGGCGCAGACCATTCCTCAGCCTTTTTTGCAGCCAAACTGGTCGAGGTTAATCCGGCGGGTAATTGTCGCGATGAATTCGTTTCGGTCGAGACCCCGTTGGCCGGCGCCATCATCGAATCGCCTCTGATCATCAAGGGCCGTGCGCGCGGAACCTGGTTTTTCGAAGGTGACTTTCCGGTCGCGCTGGAGGATGCCGAGGGCAATGAGTTGTCCCGCTCGTTCCTTAGCGCACAAGGAGAATGGATGACAAAGGAATTCGTGCCCTTCACGGGAACTCTGTCATTCACGAACCCGGTAGAGGGCTTGCGCGGCAGGCTGATATTCAGGAAGGACAACCCGACGGACCGCCCCGAATTGGACGATTCCACTGCAATACCGGTTATCGTCGGGGTCGGATCCCCGTAAACTCCAATCCGTAGTTTCTTTCGGATCGAAAGGCGGCGCGCAACTACTCCTGGTGCAGCGGTTTGTAGTCAAATTTCGCCCCGGATACGGAGAATTCCCCCATCAAACCCAGTCGAGTGACCGTAATGATCGCGACTCCCTCGTTGTAAGCCGGCGTGCCGGCGGCACCGACAGTCGCGAAGGTGAGCCCGGCCTGGCCCAAGAATTGCGTCTTGCGCATCTTGAAATTTTCCAGTGCTGCCTTGTCTTTGAAAAACAAGATCATGCTGAAGTTCTTCGCGCCCGCCTGAATGCCCGAAGTAAATTGCCAGAACCCGGTCGTTCCGATCAGCTCATCGCCCTCGACCACCAGCCCCTTGCCGTAGGCACCGCCGAAGCCGATCGCAGCGCGCGTTACAGATGGGAGAATTGCGTAGGCGTAGGCCTGCTCGAAGTACCCCGCGCTTCTCGGAATTCTGTCTTTTATCCGCGCAATAGCATCCTGCGCCGCGACCTGCGCCTTGTCGTTCTGATTCGCCTGCCATTCCGCGGACGCGATCGATGCCATCGACAGGCAAACAAGCGGCGCAACGATACCGATCAATCGGCGTATCATCGCATCAGCGCTCATTGGGTGCATTCCAGGTGCGCTGTAATCCAGTCTGCGCCACCGGACACATCGCCAAGCAGGTCAGACGTGCCGAAGATGCCCGAGCGGTGCACGAGTGTGAGTCCGGCATAGCATCGTTGCAGCCAGTTCGCCTTTGACACTCGCTTGAGTGGAAAGTCGAGCGTCATTTCCAGGTAGTTCAGGAAGCGCGATGTGTTGTTGCCTTTCGCAGCCTGCTTGCGTTGCTCGGCAATCGGGACGGTCTCGGCGTAGGACATGCCGAAACCAAAGCCCCAGCGAAACAGTTCCTCCTTACTCCATGGCGAATGGCCCTTGCCCCGCGCCATGATGTAGGCGGCATAACTATAGAAATTGCCGTTGCCTTCGTCTGCTTCGAAATGCCGGAACAGCGCCAGTTTGCCGACGAAATCGATCCTGGGCCCGGCCGTCAATAATTTCCCGAACGTCAGCCCTCCCAGGTTAGCGTCGGCGACGGTGCTTTTGCTGAAATCGCCCTGATCGATCTCGCTTACGATGTTGCCTTCCGCCTGGTAACCGTAATTCACCCGCCACGACCATTCACCGACCCTCTCCTTGTCCATGATGTAATCGGGTCGTCGGGCATTACCGAAAATATAGGTCCCGCCGACGAATGCGGTCGAGAATCGAGGTTTGTCGACAAGCGGGCTGTTGACTACTTCCGAATCGGTGCCGGAAAAACCGAAATTCGCAAAGAATACGATGCGATCTGTTGCATGCCAGGATGTATTCAGACCGACGGACACCCACTCGGATTCGCCCGGCACAAAGGCAGGTCGATCAGGCCGGGCTTCTGCCTCGCTCACCCCGAAATAGTAATTTGTGAGATTGTCGTTCTGCCAGCTCCAGGAAATGTACGGCGATATCGACCATGGGCCGGCATCGTAGCGATATCGATAGGCGAGCTCGACTTCCTGGCCGTTATGCCTGTTCAGGGCGCCGGCGAGCCAGGTCAGTTTGAGCCCTCCCCACTTCTGGTTCAGGCTCATCTGCAGACCCGTATCGAGCGACTGCTCGCGTTTTTCCAGGCCCGCATAATAGGCATTGCTCGCCGGATCGAGCTTCTGAAACCGGTAACGGGTGTACAGATCGAACCTGAATGCATCCCTTTTGATGACGTGGATGCCGCCAGCCGTCCCGTGAACGAAGAAGTACTTGCCTTCGTAAAGATACAGCGGAATCAGGTCCGTGGTCCTCAGTTCCGAGTTATCGCTCGCCCGATACGGGCTCTGGCCGAACCGCAGGCCGCCTCCCAGTGCCGCGGTACCCTCGGGTGCATGCGTGAACGGAATCTCCGCCACCTCCTGGCCACGGACCGTAGCACCCATCGTCAAGATCGAAACGGCTGCGAGCCGACCTGCCGCGGCCGCGATATTCCTGAGGGAGTTCATTGCCGGTTAATTTGCCTTATTCCTGGCCGCGCACGGAATGATATCAAAGAGCCCGCCGATGCAGAACCGGAAAGGCCGGCGGAAAACAAATCCGGCAAAAAAATCTGACACCTTTTCCCGAACAAATCCGACACCTTTTTCCGGACACCTTTTTCCGTTCAAGCGTCTCGCTCGGTTCAGCTAAAACGAGTAGCCCAGCGACGTCGTAAGCGCATAGTCGCTTTTCGCCGCGTCAGTGGGCGGGTTGCTATTGTAGGAATATCCCAAATTGATATCGAAGAACAGATCTGAAATAAATTCGCGCCTGAGAATCAGGTCAGTTTCGGCACGGTATTGGCGCAGGTCTTCGATCAGCGGAAATATTTTCGACGTAAACGTGATCGACGTGTCCGGTGCCAGATTGCGACGGCGATACCGGACCTCGATTCTGCCTTCCGCGTTCGTCACGCTTTCATCCCCGCCGATGAAATTCTCCCGCGCCCCCTGCGCGCCGGCTGTGACCGACAATTCATTCTTGTTGCTCTGCACAATATAGCGGCCGAGCGCCCCGCCGAGCGAAACGCGTGAGCTGATTCCCAGCTCATCGTTCTTCTCCCAGCTTGTAAACCAGTCCGTAAACCAGCGATTTTTTCGAAAGCGCTGATAATTCGTTTCAACGCTCTGCCGGGCTTTGGTTTCCTCATTGCGCTGATCGGTAATGGTGGAATTGAGTCGCAAACCGACCAGGTACTGGCGCGTGCGATAAGCGACATCCGTCGAAAGATTGGATGTGATTACGCCGCTGGACTTCTGCGACTGAAGGCCCAGGCTGAAACTGCCATCCAGCCGCTCGACGAAACGACTGGATGTCTCGATGGGCGTGATGCGAACAATTTCATCGGTTGAGAACGTGACCTCGTCAGTCGCCGTTTGAATTCGAATACGGAATCGTTCATCAGGCGTCAGCAAGGTGCCGAAATAGCGGCTACCGTCCGTCAGCTCGACCTGCAGATGCTGATCACTGGTTATGCTGACAATATCCTGCCAGTCGACGTTTACGGTCCCCATTGAATCCGTGCCGTATCGCAATGAACCGAAATCGAGCGATTTGATTTCCCCGGTAACAGCATTGCCATTGACCAGTACGACAACATCGGTTTTTGCCGCATAAGCCGGCAGGACCAGCAGCCCACAGAGCAGCAGGGTGATTGCGCCGGATCGCAGGTTTCGGATAGTCATGAAGATTCCTTCGTTTCTTGGTTGGTTAGGATCGTGCCCGTCCTGTGCGAAGAAAGGACAAAGCAAGCGCAGCGATTCTTTCCCGAATCGGGTTGTCGGTCGTTGCAATTGACTCAATCAGCTGATCAGCAGGCGGAATCTCAAGTATCATGGGCGCTGCTATCTGTCATTATGAAGCGGAGCTATTGTCACTGCGCCCTGTCTGCGGCGGGTTGCCATCGACGGTCGAGCGTATGTGAAGATCGCGCTGCGGGAACGGGATCTCGATCCCGTTCCCGCAGCGCCTTGAGCACGGACTCGTGCACCGCGTGTATCAGGGGCAGGCGATCCGCCAGCTGCCGTGAGAAAACATACAGCTTGAAATCGAGCGAGCTCTCGCCGAAGCCGATGAAATACACTTTCGGCGGCGGCTCGTCGAGGACCAGGGGCTGCGATACCAGCGTATCCTGCACGACCTTGTGGGCGAGCTCTACATCCGAACCGTAAGAAATGCCAACGGGAATCACGACACGCGTGATCGGGTCGGACAGGGTCCAGTTAACCACCTGCTCGGTAATGAACGACTTGTTCGGCACGATGATTTCCTTTCGATCCCAGTCGGTAATGGTCGTGGCGCGGATGCGGACCCTGGACACCGTGCCCGTCAACTCACCCACCGTAACTGTATCGCCCATCCGCACCGGCCGTTCGAAAAGAATGACCAGGCCCGAAACGAAGTTTGCCACGATCTCCTGCAGGCCGAAGCCGAGGCCCACACTCAGCGCCGCGACGAGCCACTGAATCTGCGACCAGTTCCAGCCGATGATATTGAGTACCGAGAAAACGCCGACCGTGACGACGAAATAGCGCACGAGGGTTATGGCAGCGTAACGACTCCCGGGCTGCAGTTTCAGTCGCTGCAGAATCGCGATCTCCAGCAATCCGGGCAGGTTCTTGGACGCGACCATCGTTACGGCCAAAACCAGCACGGCCAGCAGCAGATCGGCAAGGGTCACCGGCGCGATGATTTCCGCGCCATTCACGATCACGGTTTGCGACCACAGCGATACATTGTCGAGGCGCGTGAATGCCGACAGCACCCTGGCCCAGATGCCCCATGCGACAAGCGCCGCGACGAAAAACAGACCCGAACGAAGCAGCTTCCTTGTCTGCTGACCGACGGCATCCAGGTCCAGCGGCTTCGAGATCACAACGGGCGCCTCGCCCTCAGCAGCGAGGTTCGAGTCCTTTTCTCTCTGCGCTCTCCGCGCCTCGCGCTCGCCGAGTTCGATTTGCCGCGCGAGCTTGCGACGCGTCAGCGCGAGCCATCGCAACACGACGAGATCGACGACGATCAGCCCGAGCGCGAGCCACACCGTATCCACCAGCAGATCCGTCAGGACCAGTGATGTGTGCAGATAGCCGAGAAAGGAGATCAGGCCCAGCAGCAGCGGCCCGCCAACCGCCAGCGCGTACCAGACCCAGCGGAGCTTGATAACCTACGTCCCCGCCCGCCGATGATAATAGGTCGCCACGACGCCGGATTCGGGATGGGCCAGCGGGTGAAACGTCATCACGAGTACGGCCATCAGGGCGACGAAGGCCATCCGCCCCATCGTCGCTCGGTCTGAAGCAAACTCGGACGCGTAAAAGAAGACGGTCGCAAATACCAGCGGGGCGGCGATCGCCGAAAGGCGATCGAGCTGCCGGCGAATGACTGCCAGACCCTCTTTCGGCCAGCCGAAATGGACCTGCAGCACACCGTCCGTGGCGGCGAGCACCCGGAACAGCAGCACGTTATAAAGGAACGGCGCCAGGACCCCGAGACCAGACGCGACCGCGAGCGAAAATACGGTTGGCTGGATCGCGTCACGAAGAAACCAGGAGATCGCCCCGAACAGCAGCGGCAGCGGCAGGGCACGCGTGGCGGCAATGGCGAGAGCCGCGAGGGTCAGGCTGATTCTGTCAGTGGACGGGCGACCGACCAGGGCGCTCGCCGTCTTATAGCGTTGCCCGAGTGGACGGCGGACCAGCAGCAGCGAGACCAACACGACAAGGCATGCCACGGCCTGAGTCATATTCTCGCGAAGGGCATCATAAAGCGTGGCAGTCGTAGTCAGCCACGACTCAAGCGAGACCGCTCTCGCGACCGCCGGCACAGAGTCCTGCCACACACCCGTGAATGCGACCGGTGCGCTAGGAGTCCATAACAGGTTCTGGTCGAGGAACTCCTTGTATTGATCTGCTGACTCCAGCAGTCGACGCTGGGCCATATCCAGGTCGCCGAGCAGCTGCAGATAGTCACCAAAAGTCTTCTCGGCACTGATCAGCAAGTCGCGGCGATCCGTCAACAAGCGCCTCAGTTCACTCTGAATATCGGCGAGTTCCTGCTCACCAGTGACCGTGGCCGCCACTTCCGCCATCACTTTCCGCACTTTCGCATCCGGAGATGCAAGTTCGCGCCGTTGCTCATCGATATGCAATTGCGCAAGACCAGCATCGGCCAACGTGCGGCTTCGCGCACGCACCTGCGCGCGATACTGCGAGACGCGAGGCAGGTTCCTGCGCTCTTCGACGAGTAGCTGACCGATCGCCCGGCTGAGACCGGCGACTTCGAGAGGGTGCTGTGCCCGCGTGAACCGTCCTTCGATAACGTCCGTTTCCGTCCGCGCCTGATCGAGTTGCGCGGTCGTTTGCTGGATGTCGATCGCGATCGATGCCATTTCCCGCGTCAGGCCCGCATTTCCCACAGCCAGTTCCCGGACGACGGCAGGCTTGTCAGACGCCGCCAGTTCAGCCTCTGCTGCCGCTTGCTGCGCGAGCATCGCCGACATCTGCCGCCTGTCATTGACGATGCCTCGCAACAACTCGACGCGTATTTCCACTTCGACATGCGAATGTTCTTCCATGTCGCGGCGGGCTCTCAGCAAATCGAGGCGGACGCCATGGCTCAGCAATTCCTGTTCGAGCTTGTTGATTTCGGCGTCCTGCGTACGGCTCCTGATGGCGGCGACGAGCCTGCGCGCATCGATCAGGATCTGCGGTTCCCCGAGCACCGGCGCTGCGTCGACGGCCGCCGATAGCTTTTCCCGGCTGCGTCGCAGCTGGTCGATCTGCTCGCGCGCTACAGTGGGGCGGCCTTCCTGTATTTCTATCTGCGTCGCGAGTTCGGCCAGTCGGGATTCGTTCACCGTGCGCTTTGCGAGCTCACTGTCAAGCCTCTGTTCCAGATCGGCCAGCGTCGTGCTGCCATCGATGCCCAGCGATTCGGCGGTGGGTGCTGCCGGCATCTCTGCATCGACGGATTCGCGCAGCGCCCGGGTCTCGGCCGGTGCCGTATCCAATGCCGCTGCGAAACTCCTGGCTGCGGCTTCAGCAGCGATCCTGTCTTGCACCTGCACCTGGGCATCGCGCAACTGCTCGATGACTTTGCCCGCATCCCGTCATCGAGGTTCTCGCGCAACGTGACGTCCTCAATCGCTGCCTCCAGCTGTTCGACCGTAACGCTGGCGACCGGCAGATCGCCGGAAATCGGCAACTCCTGCGCGCCGGTGGGCGGCGATGTCGACAACAGGGCCGCCAGCAGAAAACTGGCAAGCCTGGATGCTGCGCCCACCCGCAGCAGTATTGGTGGATTCACGAAGAGATATCATTCGTTGGTTGATACGCTGACCGGATTGTAGCAACACCGGGCGGACTGCGGTTGCGAGCAGGTTTCCTGTCGCGATGCGATGGTACGTGCTGGCATACACGGTCGAGTATCACCCCGGCGCAGGCGAGTCGATATGGCCGTCGTGCGCTGTCAGGAGCACTGGGTTGCACGACGGACGCCCCATGAGCGTCCCGGATGCCCGCATGCAGACGCTGCGGCGGCGTCCCCTTCTTTTTTACCGGACGACGTGCGACCCTGTGCGTCGGAATCTACCTGACCCCAGGGTTTTGCCGTGACAATCAATAAACTATTGCAGCGCATAAGCACGCTGGCGATGTTCGCCATCATTCTCGGAGCCTGCGCCTCAGGACCAAAGATCACGCGGCTGACGCCGCTGTCAGAATCTGCAGGCGCTCCATACGGAAATATTCTGGTTCTTTCGCTTTTCAAGTCTTTCGATAATCGCAGGTACCTCGAGCAGGAGATCGTCAAACAACTTGAAGATCGTGGCATCAAGGCCGTTGCGATGACTTCGCTGGCGGATTCACGCACGCCGGTCAATCGGAAGACATTGCTGGAACTGGTGGAAAGGACCAACGCGGATGCGGTTCTCGTCACTCAAATAATCAGTTTTGATACAAGCAGCAAGTCTACGGACATGCGGCCGCAGGCAACGTACAACATCCGGCCAACTTATTATTACGATGTTTTCAGCGTCGAATTAACCGAGTACGTCGAGCCGGCGATCATACAACACCGGCACGACGTGGCGTTGGAGACAGACCTGTTCTCTGCCGACAGCCAGGAGAAGGTCTGGGCGATCGCTTCCGAACGGCAGGTTACCGAGGGTCTTGACAGGTTCGGTGATTACTCTGTGTTCGTTGATGAAGCAAAAGCGATCGTGCGTGCGATGTCGAGCGACAAGCTGATCAAAAGATAAAGCGAATCCGCAGCCTTTTGTGCACGGCGCTAGTGCAGCGCGCGGCCGCAACCCTGGTAGGTCTTGCCGTCGAGGTCGACGACGACATGGGATTCGAATTGATCACCGCTCATCGAATCGATACACGGCGCTCCGATAATCCGGACGATTAACGAGTACGCATCGTTCTGCACCGCGTACGTAACCTGACGCGACGCGGGATCCTCTATCGGGGCCGGCGCCGGCGCCAGCAGTTCGTTCTGGCCATACTCGTAAACGAATTTCAGACTGTCGCTGTTGCGAATCTCCAGGTACCAGCCCGGTTCGTTGCCCGCGGCGCGGAAATCGACTCCGCTGAGTTTCGCGTGCTCCCAGATCGACCTGGCGCGATTTTTCCTGCAACCCTGGAATCGTTGATTGTCCACCTTGAGCAGCGCCTCATCGCCGTGAGTCCAAACCGTGATCCCGTCGCCTTCGAATTTCGCGCCGCTTGCTGACGCCGACTGCCCCAGTACCAGATAGGGCCGGCCGAATCGTGGCGGCAACCAGATGGCAATCTCGCCCGGTCCTGCCTTGATGACGAAACTGAATGCCCCGCCCGCCGTATCCCCGCAATCGAAAACGCTGGTCGGAGAAAACGTCGGTTCTGTGGCTGCTGCGAAATCGGCTGGAGACGGGTTCTCCGGGACGGGATGGGGCGTCAGGTTCCCGATCGATGCGTCCGGCCGGGATTCCTGATCTTCCCCAGGCGGCGTCCTGCCGGGTGCGCAGGCAACCAGCAGCAACGACGCCAACGACACGCAGATTGCAATCGATCTCGACATGCCAGTGCCGGGCCCTGTAACAGTAACGTTAAAAATCTGCCGTGATTGTCTCAGGAATTGCCCTGCAATGTGGGCGCAACTGATATCGACTGGACAACGCCGATGAATCATCGTTCCGGAAAACTCGCTTGGCCGCGACTGGCATTTGCAGTGAGTTCTGCATCCAACAATACGCCGGCGCGCCGGATACTTCGGAAACGGACGGATGTGCGCACCGGCCATTCCGGCAATCGCTACATTGCGGCGACCCGACGCGGGCTGGTCTCAAGCCTGCGTGAAGAGCCCGGGCAGTTCCTGCCGCCCGGTGTCGCAGTAACGAAAATGATCTTCGCATTGCGGCGCTGGAGTATCGGGATGCCTTCCTCGCTAAAACCGCCGGTCGGCGACTGCCGGGCAAATATGGCCTGAGATGGAATAATCCGCTAGAAACGCAACCGATTCGCTGCCCCCTACAATCACATCACAATACTGCACAAGGCTTGTGCTCATGAGACTAACAGTCATTTTCGGCATTTTCATACTGGCGGCGCTCTCGGCGTGCGCGACCAGCAATTTGCGTTCGGACTACGACAAGACCGTCGACTTCGGCCAATACAAGACCTATAACTTTTATGCCAATGCCGGGCCGGAGAACACCGAGTACCAGAGTCTGTTTTCCCAATACGTCATGGCGGCCATTACACGGGAAATGGAAGCACGCGGATACACCAGGTCCGACGACCCGGACCTGCTCGTCAATTTCAATGCGATTCTTGAAGACAAGACCCAGATCACCACCTCTCCCGCACCGATGGCCGGCGGATATTACGGTTACCGGAGAGGGTTTTATGACCCCTGGTACGGCTACGGCTATGCGCAGGAAACGAACGTATCCCAGTACACCGAAGGTACGTTCAATATCGACCTGGTCGATCCGCGCCGCAAAAAGCTGGTCTGGGAAGCGGTCGATGTTGCACGAGTGACCGAAAAAAAGCTCAAGAACATGGAAGTAACCATCAACAAGGCCGTTCCCAAGTATTTTGCGAACTTTCCATTTCGGGCAGGAGAAGGCACGCCCGTCGGAAAATAACAGGGCTCGGGCGCCGCGATCGGCGCCGAGTGAGTGCACACTCCGCCCTTGCTGTCATTGCTGAGATGATCGCCTGAGCTTCGCTTTGGCCGGCTCGCTGAGTCGGATTTCTGCGAGGAACAGCCGCCAGGATGGCATCGCACCACTGGCCGGCGAGGGCTCGCGGCCGGCGCCGCATCATCGCCATCCACGCACATGGCCCGCGCAGGCGATCTCGGAATCACCCCCGGATTGCGTATCTATCGTCTGATGGAGATCTGCCTGTTCGGCAATCCTGGACGGCGGCCTTCGAGCCGCGTAGCGCACCGGGAGGTGGCTGGCCCGGTAATTCGTGTCGCAAACGACTCAAAATACGAGCGCGGCTGCGGCGATGACGCCAAACATGCCGACGTAAACCCAGCGCGCGATGACGTTCAGCCGGAGCGCCTGCTCCAGGCGATCGGAGGAAGCCCAGCGACTGCCAATAACCGCTACGCCGAATGCAAGGAAAACCATCACCATGCACCCGACGACAAACATATCGGCTCGCGTCATGTAAGAAACCGGCGGCAAACTCAGGCGGATGCTGAAACCGAAGGCAATAATGGAAAAAATCGAAGTCGTCGAGATGCCAATGCGTACCGGAACGATATCCGGCCGCAGCCAGAATGCCATCCAGGACATGAAGATGATCAGCGATATCGGCAGAAATATCGTTACGAGGTAATACGGAACTTTGCGGCGTGCTTCCATGACGTAGTTCAATTGCGGCCGAACGACTCCCGCGGCCGGTATGGTGAAGTCACCGGTCTCCGGTTCGAGCATGCGGAAATGCCAACCCTCGGCACTGAACAGACCGTCACTGCGAGCGATGGCAGCATTCGAGACGAGCCGCAGGCTATCCGGTGAGTACTGGTAGGAAATAATGTCGATCGGCAAACGCTGTGTATCGAAAGGAAACTCCCTGAGATCGAGATCAACGGCCAGGTCGCCGGTCAGGCGCTGCCGATATTGAACGTTGCCGAGGTCGTCGACATCGGCGACGCGTGGCAATTGCGTGCTCATTCCACGGTCATTGACGATCAATCCGCGGGGCGACCAGATGTCACTCAGGGGTAGAGTCCGGTTCTTGCCGGATCGCTGGCCTTCCGGCAGCGCCAGACGCGGGTCCTGCCAGCCGATATTGACGAACAGGTCCGCACTGAAACGCTGTTCGGCATCATCGATAGCATCAATGTCGATCACGTACAGGCCGACGGACACGATCGTCGGCCCCCCTGCCGCATTCGGCCGGTCACCGATGCGGTCGGAACCCATCGAGTCGACACCCTGCGCAGACAGAGCGGTATTCAGGAATGTCAGCAAGAAGTATAGCGCCGTTGCAAAAACGGATTTGCGCGAGGTTCTCATCGGCAACCAGGATCGGGGCTGGAGAAATCGTAACTCGTTTGTGCGTTCATTGGCAGAATATCCATGAATCTCGATGACAAGTCATCACCCGCCGGGATGCAAATCCTGCCACTACGGCGCGTCGGCGACTACGAGCCGGGAACCGGCCGTCGCGACGACGAATGCGGAATGGTCCGCTCGAACACTTCGCCGCGGAGACTGTCTCAGCAGGCCGCGCGCCGCAAGCTCCTGTCAAGCCCGAGTTCCCGCGGCCCACCTTTGACGGTGGCCTGTTGTTCCTCGAGAGTTATCGAAATCGCGGTTGTCGCCGATTGTCCTTCCTGCTGGTACGCATAGTCGGCATTGATCGTGTTGCCATGCAGCGTGCCGGTAAATCGGCCCAGCCGCCTGTCCTTGTAAGCCGGTACCCAGTTGTACTCGCCGGTCACGCGGTGACCGTCTATGACGACGATCAATTCCTCGACGTCCATCGCATCCCCGAATGGATACTCGTTTCGAAAACAATGCTTTCTTACGGACGCATCCGCTTTGACGGCGGCGCTGCTTCGCTGTTCCGCAGGCCTGCTGTCGATGACAGTGCAACCTGCCTGCCACAAAACAAGCAGCGTGACAATCGAGAGAATTACAAGCGCGTTGCGCATGGATCCTTGCCGGTACGTGCGTTCAGAGAATTTTTCACCATTCTACAAGGTTTCGTTTGCGGCCGAATCGCGGCCGTTTATGCAGCGGGCGAAATGATTCGCCGACAAATCCAGCGTTCAGATCCCATGCCCGGGACCTTCGCCCCGGTTTGCAGGTCGCCGATGGGCCAATACCTGATGACACCTTCATTCGTTTCCGGCGCCGAACCATCGATAGTAGGCGTTGTCGGGCTCGCGCACGAATACCCGTTGCATGTCCCGCGCCCAAAGATCCCGATGACCCGCAGCAGCATTCAGGGCCGCCTGGTAGAACAGCAGCAGCGTCTGGCGCTGTGCCGCTACGGCCCAGGCAAATTCCGTATCGGCGCCCTGCAACGGCGGATCGGTGCGCAACGCGATCAGGTTCGGCAGCACACGCTGCAACTCATCGTAACGAACCCAGTCGGCGTACTCGATGCGCGGCTGGTCGTCGGTAACCGGCCGGGCGCTTTCGGCATACGTTTCAAGGCCGTTGCGGTCGGTAACCCACGTAGCCAGCAGCGCTTGGGGCGACGCAATGCCCACCTCGCGCAGGGCTGTCTTGACTTCGTTCTGTTCATAGCGCTCGATGATCGATGGCACATCGAGTTCGATCGCTTGCATCGATCCGATCAACAACATTTCGTGTAGCTCTGTGGTCCAGAGCGTTGCATACGGGTACACATCGAGAAAACTCCGCACCAGCGAGCGCGTGTCGTCTTCATTTTGTGTCGGCAACGGCAGCCATTGCGCGACCAGGCCCTTTGGGCGCAGGCGGGCGCTCGCCAGTGCATAAAAGTCGCTAGAATACAGGTTCACGACACCGGCGGCGGATGGCGGCGGCGGTTCGAGCGTGATCAGGTCATACGTTTGCTGGCTGCTCAACAGTTCGCGCCGGCCATCGCGCAGGCGGATGTCCAGTTCCGGGACCGTCGCCGCCGCATAATTTCCTTCGAAGTACCGGGCCGCTTCGCGAACTTCGGGTAACAACTCGGCAACCACGCGTTGCTGCAACGATCGATAGCGCAGCATGGCACCCGCGGTAATGCCGGTACCGAGACCGATTGCGAGCGCCGCCTTCGGTTCGCCGTTATGGATGATGAGCGGCAGCAGGGTTTGCAAACGCATGTAGCGAAGCGAAGGCAGGCTGTCACCGGTATTCGAGACGCCCTGAATATACAAACGACGGAATTGTTTTTTTCCGGCGGATTGCTCGAGAACCGCGACGGTGCCGCCCTTGCCTTCTTCATAAAAAACCATCGTGCCGCCGCGCGCATCGGCAAGCAGGACGGCCAGACGATCAGACGGCGTCAGCCAGGCAACGGTCGCCGCTACGACGGCGATGGCAACCGCGCCCCGCCGGGCAGTACGAAAACCGGCCCCGCCTCGCATAGCTGCCAGCAAGCCGAGTACTGCAGCGACGACGCCGAGAACCGCAAGTGTTCTCACCAAACCGAGTTGCGGTACTAACACGAACCCTGTCATTGCTGTGCCGACGATGCCGCCGAGGGTATTCAGCGCTACCACTTTGCCGATATCGCGCCCGACATGCCCGGCATCGACGATCAGTTTTATCGCCGCCGGAAACGCGGCACCGAGCAGAAGCGTGGGAATAAAGACGATATACAGTGCCGCGACGGCAAAGCGCGCGCACATGCCAGCCAGCCTGCTAGAGGTCAGCGTAAACACCGCCTGATCCACCGCTGACTGCAGTGCGGGCAGCCACGGCCCGAGCAGGCCGACTTCAAGCAACGCAACCGCACCGGCCGCCGCAATCAGCAGGCCGAACATGCTCCATGGATCTCGAACGCGATCGGCCCGGCCTGCAAACAGGGCCGCGCCCGAAGCGAGACCGGCAAGATAGGTCGCCAGCATGACTGTGAACGCATAGGTTCGGGTGCTCATGAACTGCACGATCGACTGCGACCAGACCACTTCATAGCCAAGCGCCAGGCCTCCGGCAATCATGTAGAAAAGAATGGCAATCAATGCGGCTTTTGTCATCGGCTCTGGCGCCGCCCGCTGCGCGGCCACGCCTTGTCTTGGTGAGAAATGATCGAGCCATAACGCACCGCCGGCGGCGAGCATGCCGATGCATGCGGCGCAGAGCGCTGTGCCCTGGATGCCGAGTGCCGGAATCAGCAGGAAGGAAGCAAGCAGGGCACCAATGATCGCGCCGGCGGTATTGGCCGCATACATCCTTCCACCTCCGCTGCCGATCTGATCTGCGTCCAGCCTCAGCGAGCGAACCATTGCCGGCAATGTGCCACCCATCAGGAATGGTCCGACACCGACCAGAAAAAAGATCAGCGCCCAGGCGATTACGCTGCTCGACCTATCCAGCGTCGCAAACAGAGATGCCGAATGCGCGAGCGCGGCCGTTACGGCAACGCCGACGAGAGCAACGCCAAACTCGAGCGCCGCATAGCATCTCAACGGCCGCGTTACCCGATCAGCCCAGCGCCCGAGCAACACACCGCCCAGTGCAAGTCCCGCAAAGAACGCACAGATTCCGGTTGTGACCGCGTACACATCAACGCCGACGATGAGCGTCAGCTGCTTGATCCAGAGAACCTGATAGATGAGCGCAGCGGCGCCGGAGATCAAAAGCAGCAGGCCGCGCCACAGGATGCCGCGTGTTTCGACGTGCTCTGAGTCGATCAACCGCCCGTTTTTCATCGACAGGAAAACAGCTGGTTTGCGAATCGCAGAGCGAGGCGTTGCTGATGCCGCCGCTGCGAAAAAATAGCCGCACCTGACTGGAACAGGTGCGACCCGATATGACGACTGACCGCTATGGTCAGCGCGACCTCAGTTGCTGCCCGGTGGCGGCTCCGACAGCGCCTTCATCACGTTGTCAAGGCTGAAGCTTCCGACTTTCTGGCTCGGCGGGAACTCCCTGAATGTTGCCAGGAACCGCCCGACGTATTCCTGCGCCGGGACGAGCAGGAACGCGTGCTCCAGGCGCCAGCGCGGATAATCGATACCTTCATGATCGGCCCGCTCGAACGGATCGGTCAGGAGATTGAAGAGTTTCGGGAAGCGCAAGGTCACGAACGGGTCCTGCCAGACTTCGTAGCCATGCGCACGCTGCTCCTGGAATACGAGCTTCCACTGGTCATAGCGCAATGCCACGAGCGAGCCGTCGTCATTGAAATAGAAGAATTCGTGTCGCGGGGACTTGCTCTTCCCGGCCAGGGCGTCCATCGCGTTGTAGCCGTCGAGGTGCACTTTAAAGGTCTTCTTGCCGACCTTCATGCCTTTCATGAGCTGCTCTTTGACGTCGGGAACGCCTACAGCCGCCATGATGGTGGGCAACATGTCCATGTGCGAGAAGATGCCGTTATTGACGGTGCCGGGCTTGATGACGCCGGGCCACCGAATAACGGTAGGCACGCGGTAGCCGCCTTCCCAGTTGGTGTTCTTCTCGCCACGGAAGGGCGTTGTGCCGGCGTCCGGCCAGCTCATCGCCTCTGCACCGTTGTCGGTCGAATACATGACGATGGTGTTTTCAGCGAGACCAAGTTCATCGAGCTTGTCGAGGATCTGGCCGACGTGAGCATCGTGCTCGACCATCCCATCCGGATAAATGCCGAGGCCAGTCACACCCTCCGACTCTTTCTTGAGGTGGGTCCAGATATGCATGCGGGTCGAGTTCCACCAGAGGAAGAAGGGTTTGTCGGCCTTCTTGGCGCGATCGAGATAATCCAGCGCGGCCTCCGTCACTTCGTCATCTATGGTCTCCATGCGCTTTTTCGTCAGCGGCCCGGTGCTCTCGATCCGGCCATCGGCAAAGGTGTGGATCACGCCGCGGGTGCCGTACTTCTTGATCAACGCCGGATCCTTGAAATAGTCGGGATTTTCCGGCTCCTCCTCAGCATTAAGATGGTAGAGCGAGCCCATGAATTCGTCGAAGCCATGGTTCGTCGGCAGGTGCTCGTCGAGATCGCCAAGGTGATTCTTGCCGAATTGCGCCGTATTGTAGCCTTGCGCCTTCAGCAACTCGGCCAGCGTAACGTCCCGGGCCTGCAATCCCTCTTGCGCGCCGGGAAGGCCGACCTTGAGGTTGCCGGTGCGAAAGCCGCTCTGCCCGGTGAGAAACGCCGAACGTCCGGCGGTGCAGCTCTGCTCGCCATACCAGTCGGTGAACAGCGCGCCTTCGTTGGCGATACGGTCAATGTTTGGCGTCTCGTACCCCATCATGCCCCGATGGTAGGCACTGGGATTCCAGTAACCGATGTCATCGCCCCAGATCACGACCACGTTGGGCTTGTCGGCTGCACTGGCGCTGCCTGCCCAGGACGCCAGCAGGAAACCTGCGGCGAGCAGCCCGACCAAGCGGTTACAGCTATTCGAAAACATTTACGTCTCCTCGGTATAAGTACGGTAAGCGATATTCCGGCGTGCAATCGATGGCCGAGAAGAAGCCAGGTCTGGCGGTCGTTATCGTTGCTGAATTGCTGCCGAAATTTATTACTCTTTAGATATTCAGAACGCCGCGCCTGCCGTGGAACTCTTGCCGGGGCGTCGACCGACCGATGTCGGTAAGCGCCCGAAGGTTACCTTAAGCAGCCCCGGGCGACAACAATTCACCCGTCCTGTACTTTTATCAGTGCGAACTGTTGTTTGGCATAAGAACCTGTTGCGTCAGTTGCCGAGCACTTCCTGCAAAGGGTTGCCGATTGCGGACGACGGCGGCTTGACGCCGAGGAAGCCGGCGAGCGTTGGCGCGATGTCGTAGGGCGTGATCGAACGGCTCACCGTCGCAGCCTCGATACCGGCGCCCGCGAAGATGACCGGCACGAAGGTATCGTATCGCCACGGCGATCCGTGTACCGACGCCACCGTAAGCCCATCGAAATCGTTGATGAACACGTTCGGCTCGAACACGAGATAAATATCGCCCGATCGTTTAGGATGAAAATTGCGCAGGATCGAACGCATCAACAGCGTGTCGGGCAGGCTGGCCGTGCGCAGCGCCGTACTCGACACGGCGGCCGCCACCCCCTCGAATTTCATGAGTTCCCCGGCGACTGCCTGCTCCACCGCGGCCTGGTCCAGCCCCTTATCCCGAATCACGTCCCGGTCAAGATACAGGTAGGGCTGGAAGAACGCTTCGATCAGTTCCTGGCCAATCCCGAATTGCTTTTTCAGTGCGCTAATTGCCGGCGCCCTGTCCAGCGTGCCGGTGTCAAAGTAATGCGCATTATTGATGCCTCGCTCCGCCAGGTGACCCGGCACCTCGGGCTGGCCGTGATCGGCCGACAACACGATCAGCGTGTTGGCAAGACCGACTTTGCTGTCAACGTAAGCGAGCAGGTCGGCCAGCGTGCGATCCAACCGCGCCATGTTGTCCTCGCTCTCGAGACTCGCTGCACCGAACAGGTGACCGACATAGTCGGTCGATGAAAAACTCACTGCGAGGTAATCCGGTACCTCGTCTTCACCCAGCTTCTCCTTGTCGAGCAAGGTCTTCGCGAAGTCCAGGGTGAGCTCATCGCCGGCCGGGCCGAGCGTGAGGCGCGTCGTCAGGTACTTGTCGCCCGCCTCGCCATACGCATGCGGGAAGGTACGACCGAAACCCGGGAAGTCAGTCTCATAGTCGCGATCGTCGGCATCGCCGAACAGGTAGCTTGACGACGGGCGCAGCAACTCCCAGGACTTGCCGGCATAGGCCGCCGCGGGCTTGCGAGCATTCCATTCGTTGACCCAGTCCGGATAGCGCGGGTAGTAGTAGGTGCTGGTGACGAACTCGCCCGTGGCCTTCGAGAACCAGAATGCCTTGCCGGCGTGCCCGGCCAGCGACACCGCGCCACGGTCCTTGACCGAGACGCCGAAGATCTTCGACCTGCCGGCGAAATGCACGGCCAGTTCGTCGCTGAACGTCGAGGACAGGATCGCCGAAGGCGAACGGCCTTCGACCCCGGCCGCTTTCTGCGTCGGATCGATTTCCGTGCCGCTATCGACGTCGCCGCCGGCGGTCAGTAAAGCGTAGCGGGCATCCTCGATGTTATAAACGAGCCGGCCCTGTTCCCGATCGAACCAGACGTTGCCGACCATGCCGTGGGCTGCCGGTACCGAGCCGGTGGCAAGGGATACGTGCCCGACGATGGTCTCGGTGTTGGCGTGCTCATAGTTGGCGTTCGTGTAATTCACGCCCTCGTCCATCAGGAAACGGAAACCTTCGAATCCGAGGACATGCGCGTAACGCGTGGGCAGGTCGCCGCGCAGGGCATCGACGGTAATTTGCAGCACGAGCCTGGGCGGCGCGCGGTCGCCGGCCTGACCTGCCACTGTAGCTAAAAGGCATGCGGCCCCGATCGACAGGGCCGAGATGGCTCTGTGCCTGTTCTTTGTCACTGGATCTTTTGGATCCCGCCCGCCGGCTGCAATGATGCGTGGCTTTCGCCGCTTATCCGACCAGGCGTCTCCCGCCGGCTGCGAGGGTAGTCCGCGATTCGTCGTTGACGGGCCCGTGCCGGGCGGCTCACCTCTCGGTGCCGATCTTATAGGTGTCGGCCAGTTCTTCGAGTCCGCTGCGCACCCTCGTCGCCCATGAGCTCGCCAGCCGTCGCACTTCCGCCATATTGGTGACCGGATTGGACCAGATCGCTGTCGTCATATCGAGACTGCCCGATCGATTGCGACCGGCAACGCCTCGTTGTATCGCCCGCAGCAGTGCCGCTTCGCTGTCGGGGTCAACGAGTTCGATGACAAGGGTCGCCTCGCCGACCGACGACAGGTAGATCTCGCTCCTGCCGATCGGTTCCGGCGGAACCTTGGACACGACATCCAAAAGGTAGCCGCGCACGATCAGGACATCAGGGCCGGGTTCGGTAACAACCTCGAAGCCACGGACATTGGCAAGCTCGTCAGTAAACGCCTTCGCAAAAATATCGCGCACCTGGGCCTTTGTCTTCTCGGAGACCGGGAACTCGGAGGCTGACGATCTCGAAATGGCCGTGCGACTGACGTTTTTCACCGGGCGATACTCGATGCCGCCTCCTTGCAAGAGGATCTTCGTGTAACCGGAGAGATCGAAACCCTCTCGCGCCCAGACCTTGGTGAAGCGGCTGGTGTTCTTGACCGGGTAAAGCCCGTCGAAAGAAAGTTCGGCACCTTCGCTGGTGTCGATCTCCGCGGGACCGCTAGCGGTAGCGCATGCCGAGACGATGACGATCGCTCCCAACAGGAGTGCGGTTTTGACTGTTCTGCCTGTATTCATTGTCCTGGATCCTGGTTGTTTGGCTGCGGCCGATGGCACATCGGCCCCATTCGTAGAAATTGTCAGCCGGTGGAAGTTAGAGGATTCGGCCGGGCCTGTCCACGGTGAGTTCGTAATAGATTGTTTCTTCGGCTCTTCGCCGGCCGGGCATCGTTCCGGGCATTGGCCGGGCGACGACAAGGCGGTGGACCTTTCTCCCGGCGTTCCCATGCGGATGCCGGAAGGCGCGTCCGGTGGTTGTCATCGGTGCGCGGGGTCCGCCGGTTCTCGCTCACGCCGAGCTTGCGAATCCAGGACCGTCCGTCGTTCAGTCGCGATACCGTGCGCAGCGGGATCCGGTTTCAGAAGCTCAGGCTCGCCGCAATCTGCGGACCGCGGTAGTCGACCTTGAGCCGGCCACGAAAGTCTTCGTCGGCCGCCTCCAGGTTCAGGCGATACGCGATCCAGCCGATCGACAGGGCCAGCCGGTCGATCGGTGCATAATCCAGCGCAAGGTCAAGCTTGGTCATGTAACCGTCATAATTGTCCACATCCAGCATGAATAACTGCGCACGGGCCCGCAGGAACAGATCGACCGGCAGCGCCAGTTTGCCGAACACGCGAAGGACAGGAAGCGGCAGCGCCGCCCGTACGCTCTGCACAACATTCGATTCACTGTCAGTCAGGCGGAATCGCACCGTCGGCACGTGCAGTCCAACGGTCACTCCGGCTTCCTTCTGTGCGTCGCGGATGACCGAGTAACCGTAGCTCGCCTGCGAAAACTCCAGCAACGAATCGGTCAGCACGCGATCTCCGGTTGCGAGCGTCGTGTCAGCAAGAATGACGGGCGTATCCAGCAACACAGAACCCTGCCGCGAGATGCGCAGGTATTCGGCCTCGAAGCGATGATAGTAGGCGAAACGCCAGACCAGCCTTGCTGCAATCAGTTTGTCCCGTTCCGAAAGTCCGAGCGAATCCTCGAGGTTGAGCGGGCTCCCCCCGCCCAGCAGATCGCCGTCGACGCGCTGGATGCTGTTGATGCGAGCATCGATATAGGCGGCCGACAGCTCCCAGCGCACCAGCCTGGAGTCCGGTTCAGCCGGTTGATGGCGGCGGAACAGCGCCCGGTTATAGGCGAGGCCCACCGACAAGGAGCCGGTGTAGTCCTTGTCGACGAGGTCACTCTGCGTGATCGCATCGTCCCAGTATTGCATCCTGGCGCTCACGGACAGCAGCCAGTCGGGGCTCACCCGATAGCCCCAGCGAACGCCGGCGATGACATTCAACGCGCTGCCGGGTTCGTAGGCCTTTCGATCCGGCGCGCTTTCGTCGGGCGTGATGCCGAAGTAGTAATTCGCGTAGTCACTGCTTTGCCGCTGGAGGCTCAGGAACGGCACGATGTGGCCTTGCTTCAGTTCGCGCGGGTAGGAGAAACGTAACTCCTGCATCGTTCCCGGGTGCCGGCCAAGCAGTTCCCAATAGTGCTTCAGGTTGACCTGCACCGGCCCGCCCCGCCAACCGACCATGCCGCCGGCCTCCAGCGTCCAGCCGCGCGGCCGAAGGCCGGCAAGCGCCGGCCCGGTGTCGGGACCGAAGCCAAGGGTCTGCAATTGCCCGATGACTCCGAACTCCCAGTCGGAATTCGGGCTGAACAGGCGGCCGCCGATCTCGCTGCCCTCCAGCAGCAGCGTGTTCTCCGTGAGCGTCGAATCCTGCAGGCTCGTCAGGTACGGAAAGAGGTACCGGGAATAGTCGGTACCCGCATACGGGTTGTTCGAGGTCGAGATACCGATACCGAGCGCGTAATCGTTGAGATCGACTTTCCGCAGAGAATCCAGTAACGGTGCCGCAATACCGGCAGGAGACGCGATGATCCCCGGCAACAGGGCAGCGATCCGGCAGGCGCGCGCGGCGGATGCGCCGTGGCGGAACCACGGTGCCGACACTTTGCGAACCATCCGGGGGACAAACATCATTCTTTTTCTGGGTATCTCTGGTATTTTTGCCGGCCAGAAGTCGATTTCGCAATCTTCAGTCAGGAGCGTGACAAGGTGGCGATCAATTGGCAATGCGGACTACTGATCAATGATACCCGCGATACCGCTCCGTAAACTGTTACTGGTCGCCGTCGCCTGCGGCGCCTCCGTTGCTTTGCCGTGCCTTGCGGAGAATCGCGACGCTGCGACCTGTGATCTGGCTGATTATCGGCCCTCCGTTCGCCCTGATCCGGCGGGCACAGCAACGGAAGTCACGATCGGGCTGATTCTGGCCGACCTGATGGCCATAAACGACGTCGATCAGACCGTGGCGCTGGATGTACTGTTGACGATGGAATGGACCGATCATCGCCTCGTGAACGCGCCCGGTTGCCGTTACCCCTACACGGCAATCTGGACGCCGGAGATGCAGCTGATCAACTCCGGAACGATACGAAGCCGCCGGCCGCCGGAGGTGCTCGTCGAGGCGGATGGCAGAGTCATCAGTACGGTCCGTTACGAAGGCACAGTGACAAGCCCGTGGCATCTGAAAGACTTTCCGTTCGACACGAACGACATCGTCCTGCAGGCCGTCAGCCTGCAGCATGACGCGGCGGAACTGCCGCTCCAAATATCCGGGCCGTGGACGGGACGGGCTGCGACGCTCACGATTCCCGACTGGGCCATTGGCGAGCCGACCGCCGACGTTAGCACACTGAGCTTGCAAAGCATCGACCGGGAAGTATCGATCTACGAGTTCCGGATCCCTGCGTCGCGGCTGGCCGATTACTACATTTATAAATTCGTCTTGCCGCTGTGCCTGATCGTCATGATGTCCTGGTCAGTATTCTGGATCGATGCGCGCCAGCTCAGCGCACAGCTGCAGCTCGCGGCTACATCGATGCTCACACTGATCGCCTATCAGTTCACGGTCAACGACCTGTTACCGAAAGTGGGGTATCTCACCGCCATGGACCGATACCTGCTGTCGTCGTCGGTGCTGGTATTCCTCGCCCTGGTCGAGGCGCTTACGACCGGCGCGCTGGCAGGCAACGGGCGTGTCGCGGCGGCGGCGATGCTCGACCGGGCAAGCCGCTGGGCGTTCCCCGTCGTCTACGTCATCGTTATTCTCGTTACGCTCGTCTTCCGCTGACGCACGGCAGGGTGGCATGCTGGCAACGCGCGACCCATGGCAGAAGCCCGTTCAGCCCGAAGTCGGCCACACGCACTACATCAACCGGTCATCGCAATCGGCGTCCGGCCGTCCTCGCCGGGTGCAGGAGTGGTCATCCCGGCTGCGGCTTTCAGGGGCGGGCTGAACGGGCGGCAATTCTGTCGCAACACCCGGCATCTCCCGGTATAGTCGTCTTGCAGTCGATGGTCACCCGCTTTCCCTGAGGCACTCCACGAAACATGCGAGAAATACCGCTCTGTCTTACGCTAGCGATTCTTGCCGGTACCGCCGTTTTAGCCGGATGCGGAGGCCGCGCCTACGTGTACGAGGCGGTCGAGCGGAGTGATTTTCGCGAGCGGGCGGAATCGCAATCCGATGCCCGCGTCCAGGTCTCGGCGGCCGTGCTGGGGCGCGAAGAAACCACGGCGGTGTTTGGCATCGATCTGTACAAACAGGGCATCCAGCCGGTCTGGATGGAGATCCGGAATTCCACCAATTCCCTGGCACGGTATGCCGTGGTCAGTACGGACCGCTACTATTTTTCTCCCCTCGAAGTCGCGTACAAGAACCGCGGCGGATACTCGGATGAGGGCCGATCGGAGATGGAAGAGCGATTCAACAAACTCGCCATGCCGCGGTACGTCGACCCCGGGGAGAGCCGTTCCGGATTTGTCTTTACACATATCGCCGCGGGTGCAAAGGGCTTCAATGTCGACGTGTTCGGCTCCGGCGCCCCGTCCAGTTTTACCTTCTTGCTCCGCGTTCCGGGCTTCGTACCCGACTACGCGAACTTCGACGCTGCTTCGATCTATTCTGCGGAAGAGCTAACCGCCTACGACGATGAGCAGGTCGTCGACGCGTTGCGGGCCATGCCCTGCTGCAGCACGGACCAGAGCGGCGATACCGCCGGTGAACCCGTCAACATCATGCTCGTGGGCAGTGGCCCGGAGCTCCTGAAAGCGCTGTTACGCAGCGGCTGGATCGAAACCTCGGCAAAGGAAGCCGCCGAGCAGCAGCCTCAATTCCTGTTCGGCCGAATGCAGGACGCGATATTCAGGTACAAGTCGTCGGCGGGCGACAGCCTGTATGAAATCCGTTTTTGGCTGGCGCCCATGCTGTATGGACAGGATCGCGTCTGGCTCGGTCAAATCAAGCATTTTTACGTGTTGGGCGGATCACTGCGGCGTTTTGACCCGGACGTGGACAGTGCCCGCAACTTCGCCATGCAGAAATTTCTCTACGGACAGGCGCTGCAGTCGATAGGCTGGCTCGCTGGCAAGGCAGTCGTACCGGCTGAATCGTTCCTCGAACGGCTCATCAATACTCCGTATTTCACCGATGGTTATCGACTCGTCCTGTGGCTGTCCGCAGAGCCATTATCGGTCGCGAATATCGATGTAAAGGACTGGGACCTGCCGCCACGGTGGGGACTATGACTCGCCAGGCATCGCCCACTCGACCGAAGCGCTGGTTTGCCGGGACGGTGCTCGCCCTTTGCCTCGCCGGATGTGCCAGCGGTTTCAAACCCAAGACGATCGACCAGGTACCCTTCCGCGATCGCTCAGTCACGCAGGTTGAGAACGGTATCCGGGTTACGACCGCGGTGCCGGACGCAGGAGAAACCCGCGACTTGTTCGGCATATCGCTGTACCGAAAGCGCATCCAGCCCGTCTGGATTGAAATCGAGAACATGACCGCAGAGGATATATGGTTTCTGCCGTTCGGCGTCGACAGCGACTATCACACGCCGATGGAGGTCGCGGCACTGACACGCAAGAGCTCGGCGCGCCAGCAGGCGGAGCAGCATTTCCTGCGAAACGGCGTGAACCTGGGAATCAGACCCGGTGAAACCCGGTCCGGTTTCGTGTTCACCGAACTGGACCAGGGCACAAAGGCCTTCAATGTCGACGTATTCAATGACGATGATACCTGGCAGTTCACCTTCTTCGTGCCGGTTCCCGGTCTTGCTACCGACCACGGAAACGTGGATTTCAAGTCGCTGTACGCAGACGATCAGATCTCTCACTACACCGACGCCGCGGAATTCATCAGGGCACTGCAACAGTTGCCCTGTTGCGTCAAAGACTCCAAGGGAGAGAACTTCGGAGACCCGCTGAACCTGGTCATCATCGGGGAGCCTCTCGACATATACTATGCGGTCATCCGCGCAGACTGGGATGAGACGGAAGTGGTCTCGGCAGCCTCCGGACTGAGGACTGCGATGTCGTTCCTCACCGGCGGCAAGTACCGTTACTCGCCGGTGAGCAGTCTTTACGTGTTCGGGCGCCGCCAGGATATCGCTCTGCAGCGAATTCGCGAAAATATCAACGAGCGCAATCATTTCCGTCTCTGGCTTGCACCCATGACGTTCCAGGGTCAATCCGTCTGGATCGGCCAGATCAGTCGTGATATCGGCGTCCGGTTCACTACGAAAACGATCACGACGCACAAGATCGATCCGGACGTGGACGAGACCCGCGAATTCCTGATCGAGAATCTTGCCTACAACCAGGTGTTGTCCCGGTTCGCCTACGTCGGCGGCGTAGGCGCCGCGCCTATCGAAAGCCCGCGCGGCAACCTGACCGGGGACCCCTACTTTACCGACGGACTACGCGCCGTGATGTGGATACCCGCGAAACCAACCGACTTGCAGGACATCCGATACGTGGACTGGTCGGATCCGGAGGGCTAGCAGCCCCGATATTGCACCATTTGGTGCGCAGGATCGGGCTAGGATTCGATTGGCTGAAGGGGTTTGTCTGCGAGCGGAATAACCGTGTGTATTTCCGGGCAAGGAGGATCCTTCAGGCGACAAAAGACTCGGAGAGCGCGGCGAACTGATGCACTATGCGGTCTCGATTCCGGGCCGGAGTCAGGATCTGGGCGATTAGCTGATCGCCGGGAAACAGGATTGCGTCCCGGCTCCGCGAGGCCCGCCTGCTATGCGCCGCCATGACACAGCATCCTAATCCCAGTTGGCGCTCAGGTAGATATAGGCGCCTTCATACTCGAGCTCGACGTTGCCTGTCCAGGCGGGTTTATCGATGTCGAGCGAAAGCCGGACTATCTGGTATTTGGCACCGATGCCGAAGTGCCTCGATAACTGGTAATCCACGCCCAGAGCCGTGTTCAGCAAGCCCCCGCTGTAATCGCCGATCGACGCAGCCAGCCAATCGATCCGCGCGCCAACAAGCCATTTGGGTGAAGGCGACCAGCCGTACCACGCGCCGATGTTCGGCAGCGGTGCCGTTGTGCCGACAGCGCGTGTCTGGTTGAGTAGTTGCATACCGTTTGCGACGATGTCGCCCGACAAACTCAGGCTCAGACTCAGGCGGTGTAATCCGGCCCCAACGCCGTAACTGGTATATTCTTTCTGGCTGAACTCGCGGCCCAAAAAAGCGCGGAGAATCGTCGTGTTCGTCCCGGCCGTGACGCTGGAGCCTTGCTGGAAAATGACGTCGCCAAAATTGACATCCTGCTGCAGAACCGCTGTACCGGAGCGCCCGACTTCGAAATACTGCAGGTGGGCAGACCAGTCCGGCGTAAATCGCCAGTCGAAGTTTCCCGAAACAAGGTTGTCCCTGTTCGAGACGCCAAGCTGACCCTCGAGGTCAAAATCCGGATTCTCGAGTGACGCGCTCGCATCGACACCCGCCCTGAAGTCGATCCTCGGCAGGAACGTACCGCCCTGCACGGTGAACTTGCTCGTCAGCAGCGGATGGGTCTCGGCCCTGGCGTTGCCGCAGATCGCCATGGCAAGCAGCGCTGCGAAGAAGGCGGACGTCAGTCTCATGTTTTTCCTGTATGCAAGGCGGGACCATGCCGGGCCTGGCCCGGCATCGAATTACCCGCCCCGATTTTGAGTCCGGTTAACGCAGGGCGCGTCGCTCTGGAAATGAAACGACTCTCGCGTTTGTCAGAAGCGCCAGCCGTACTCGATCTTGAATGAATCCAGTTGCGGATCGGCCGCGTCGCCGCTGATATCCAGCTTGTAAACGCTGTAGCTGCCGCGAAGGAACGAGCCGCCCACGAAATCGTATCGCAAACCGAGGCTGCCGCCGTAGGAAAATTCCGTGCCCTTGAAGGTGCGGTAGTAGCCGGAGCAGATATAGCCCCACCACGGATGCCAGTAGCAGCCGGTAACCGGCGGTCCGTCGGCGACATTCGAATCGATCCGGGTCCAGCCAAAGCCAAGCTCGGCAAACGGCGTGAACGGCCCTTCCATGAAATTGAACGTGCCCTTGAAGCGGCCATCGAATTGCGACAACGTGTGGTCGATTCGTTGCGTGTTATTGGGATCGTTTTCATCGGCGATGATCGCGGTATAACTGGGGCGCAGGAAATTGAAATCCGCGCCCAGTGCCAGCTTGTTGGTAAAGTTGTAACCCACGTTGAAGGCGAAACCGAGCTCGCTTTTCATATCCAGCGATGAGCCGCCGGTGCCGCCCGCCTTCTCGCCATCCTGGTAGATCGCGCCGATCGTGAATTCCCAGGTTTGCGCCCTGTCGCCGCGGCCATAGCCCTGGGCAAAGCTTATCGACGGTAGTACGAGGAGGAGGAAAGCTATCTTTGCAACACTCATTGTTTATATGTCCTTATTTGTCCTTTGTAGAATGAATACCGGAACCCGCCGAGCGAGACTTTACATTGCGAGCGGAATAGCCGTCTGCAGCTTCAGCCGCGCGATCGTGTCGAGCCGCATTTCTATCTGCATGAATCGCCCAACCATGACGCCAGGAACGATCTTTGCGAACTTCTTTACGTAGCGCTGTTTCAGCTTCTCGTGATCCAGATCGATTTTTAGTGAATCGTTCAGCAGGCGCAGCGCCTGTTCGTCTCCCAACGTGGAATATTCCCGGGCGAACTGCGTGATTACGGCGACCGAACGATCTTCGAGCTTGGCAACCTGGGCGCGATATTCCCGATAGAGGGGCCAGAAATCCAGGCTTTCGCTCTCGGTGAGCGTCAGGTTTTCTGCGACGATCAGCTGCCGCTGAGCCTCGGATACCTGTCGCTGGGCAGCGATGGCGCTGTTCAAAGCGCCCATGTCGATGTCGCCTATGTCGTTTTCCTGGGCCACGAGCTGCAGCGGAGCGGCGACGATCAGGAGGGCCATGAGAGTTCTGGTAATTGGCATTGCTTATTCCAGTTGTGTTGACAAAAGTGGGTGGCGGAATTTAACTAAATCAGCCCTGTGCGGCAAGCTGCGCAAGCTTTCGACGTCGCACTGACAGCATGCATAAGGTTTCTGTGCGGCTCCGGCGCGTTTCGATTTTCACGGGTCACTCCGTCAGCCGCCGTTGCGCAGCATGTGGGTCAGGAGTGCCTGCGACACGTCGCCGGTCTCGAGCAGACCCTTGCTTTTCTGGTACAGCATTACCGCCCCGGTCAATTCGGGCCCCGCCTGGCCCAAAGGGCCCGGTTCGTAGCCCAGTCGAATCAACGACTTTTGTGTCTCGACAATCAATGTCTCGTTGGCAGCCGCGACCGGCGCTGCGGCGCGTTGCTGTTCGATCCTTTCAACTTCGGCCTGCTGCTGTGCCTCCCACTCGGCCCGGCGTCGCTCCGCCTCCTCCTGTTGTTGCTGCTGCCGTTTTCGTTGACCGGACGAGTTTGCCATACCGACGACACCGCCGATAATCGCCCCGGTCCGCGCCGCCTTGCGACCACCGACCATGTTGCCGAGAATCGCGCCGCCCAGCGCACCGTCGAACAGACCGGCGTGTGCAACCGGCATTCCAAGGGCTGCCGCGATAATGCCCGTCACGAAGACCGCGGTGAGACGTTTCATTGTTCACTACCCTCCCGATTGCCGTCACGCCACGTTTCAACCAGTGATATACCATCGGACGTCGTGACCGTGACCTCCCCGTCCGGCCAACCCGCCTTGAATTGTCCTGTTATGACCCGCCCATCCGCAGCTGTGAATCGACCCTTGCCGTCTGGAAGACCGTCAGCAAATTCGCCTTCGTACAGATCGCCGTCAACGCCTTCGTAGCGTCCTTCACCCGAAAATACTCCCACCAGAAAGTTGCCTTTGTAGTAATCGCCGTTGACGCCGAGCCACTCACCGCTGCCTTCGAGCTCATCATTCTCGAAACGACCGCGATACTGCTCACCGCTCGCCTTTATGAGGTGGCCTGTTCCATGCATCTTGCCGTTCAACAGATCGCCCGTATACTGGTCGCCGACCGGCGTTTTCAACACGCCATTACCGGACAGTTCGACGCTGCTCATCCGACCTTCGAACGTTATGCCCTCGGCCGTTTTCGCAACCAGAAATCCGTCAATCTCGTTGTCCTTGAACTGGCCTTCAAACCGGTCATGGCCGCCCGCAGCGCTGACGATATACAAGATACCCTGACCATTTACCTTGCCCCCGGCCATCGCCCCGTCGTACCGGCCGAGCAATTTGCCATCATCGATCCAGCTCAAGACACCGTTGCCGCTGGCGTGATTGTTCTCGTCGCAATCGCCTGACCAGGAGACCAGTACCGCCGTTTTCGGGTCCTCCTTGTCAAACACGGTGCACCCGGAAATCGGATCGGCGTGCCAGGTCTCCGCCAACGACGCGCTGCTTGCAAAAAGGGCCAGTAACAGACCCGCATTTCGAGTGTGATTTTTCATCCGCAATTTGATAGTCGTCCGTGTGAAGTAGAGTGAACAAGCCAACCGTTTCAAGCGATCAGCATTCGTCCTGCATTGCCACGGCAGGCAATGAATGAAACCGGAAAGACGTCGCACACGCACCCTGTTGTTACCGTTTGTTACCGTTCGTCGAATCGCCGCTGCTCAGCGTCGCATCGCCGGACGCGGCATCGACGGGATCGACGGCATGCGTCCGGGCCCGCCCATCGATGGCATGCGTCCGGGGCTCGGTCGCCTTTCGATCGGATTCATCGGACGCGGCGGTCCGGACATGGGTGGCGGGCGCATGCCCGGCGGCCGGACGCCGTACGGCGGATAAGGCCGCCCGTACCAGGGGCTGTAATAGCCGCCGCCGTAGCCGCCGTAGTAGCCGCGGCCAACACCGACCGATCCGTAAACCGTCGGGCTGTAACCGCCCGAGGAAGTGCAGCCTGCTGCCAGAAACGCGCTCGCGAGAACGGCTCCCGCAAGCGTCAGCCTACGTATCAAGGGTATCCGGATTGTCATTCGCCTGTCTCCTCGTAGTCCCAGGTCAACAAACCGAGGACCGCTCCGGCGGGATCGGCGATCACCACAAGATCACCGCCCATGATGTCATCCTGAGGCGGCAGGATCAGTTCCGCGCCGAGCGCGACCGCTCGCTCCGCGGCGCCTGCCGCATTCCCGACGCGCACGAAGGGTACCCAGACCGGTGGCCGGTCGTCATCCACCTGGCTGATGCCGGCCCGGGCGTAACCGCCAGAAACCAGCAGCAGATCCTCGGCCGCCCCGGTATCAGGGCGCTCCGTCATGTCGAAACCGGCGACGGCGGAATAGAACTTCGCAGCCTGCGTCGCATCCCTCGCGGCGAGCTGGATCCAGATCCAGTCGCCGATCCGCGACTGGTAATCGGGGGGATCTCCGCTGTCCGAGCGCGCAATGCCAAACAGCGCGCCCGCGGGGTCGGAAAAAATGGCGAAATCGCCGCGCCCGTTCACCTGCGTAACCGGCACCAGCGTTTTGCCGCCCAGTGAGACTATTTGACTGGCTGAGGCCCCGGGATCGGGGACCGACACGTAAGAGATCCAGATCCCGCCAGCGACTTCGCCCTTCTGACGGTCGCGTTGCACGAGGCCTGCTATCGGAATGCCGTCATTTTCTGCCAGGTCGTAAGCGTCGGGGCCGCTGCCGATCGTGCGCCACGTCCAGCCAAGCAATTGCGAATAAAACTGCCTCGCCTTGTCGTCGTCCTCGACAAACAGGTCTGCCCAGACGAATTTGCCCGGGAGTTGCAGGTGCGTGGGCGGGTCGGCGAGCGGCGGCAGAGGGGGCAGCGCCTTGGCGTCGTCGGCCGGCGTAACCTGACTGAACAATGCCAGCAGGCACACGACTGCAAGGCGATTCAAGCTCGTCCGCGCGCGCTCCGCAAACCGGCCGGCGTGAGCAGCGCATTTGTCATCGCTTTTGAGCGGGTACGGTACCGACATCAGCGCGGCGGCCGGGCTCGCCAAATGCCTTGCAGACTTCGCCGAGCCCCGTTGCTCGAGTGCTTCTTCGCAGCCGGCACTCGACGCCTGCTGCTTTACGGGAAAAGATACGAAAGGAAAAACGCGGTTCATAAAATGCACCTGTGGGGATCCACGTAAGGTGGATGACGTTGATGCGGCCGGGCGAGCTGTCAAAACATCGCGATAGTATGCGCTCGATGCCCGCAATAATTGGTAATTGACGACAATATTGTATCTTTTGATGACAGGCTTGCCTGAGTCCCTGTCATGAATTACCAAAAGATTGTCCTTCTTTGGCAACATTTCCGGGCGGCAACTTGGTATGCTGCGCCGGATTCGCATTCATGCAATTCAACCCGAAAGCAGCTATTGGCAATACACCGGCCAGGCATTACCTGCGCCGGACAACAAGCGTGAGCCAGGCCCGGGACGAGATCGCCGAGCCTGGTCCAGTATCGACAAAAAAGATCATGGACACAGGAACGCCTCCCATGCGCCCCGGCGTACTCGAAAGATACCGAAGGACCTTTTAAGAATGCCCCTGACAGCATCGTTTTCCGGCCCCCTGCGCCCATTTCTGGCGCTCGTTGCCATGGTTCTCTGCGTGGCCGCCTGCGAGCAGGAGGCTCCACGCGTCGCACCGCCGCTCAAGGTCGCCGTACTGAATGTCGAGGCGCGTGACATCCCGCTGTACCTCGACATGGTCGGCCAGACCGAGGGCTCCGTGGACATCCCGATCAGGGCCCGCGTGGACGGCGTACTCGAGGAAATGCATTTTCTCGAAGGCCGGCCGGTGACCAAGGGACAGCTGCTGTATGTCATCGATGCGCGGCCTTACCAATCACAAGTGGCCGAGGCAAAGGGCCGTCTTGCCCAGGCGCGAACGGGGCTTGCGAAAGCCCGCAGCGACCTCGACCGCATCCGGCCGCTGGCCGAGATGGACGCGGTCAGCAAGCAGGATCTCGACGCGGCCATCGCGCAGTTCGAAGCGGCCGAGGGCGCCATGCAGGCGGCCGAGGCCCAGGTCGAGCAAGCGAAAATCCAGCTCGGCTACACGCGAATCACTGCGCCGGTGGCGGGCCTCGTCGGAATCACGCAGGCCAAGGTCGGCGAATACGTCGGCCGTTCGCCGAATCCGGTCGTACTGAATGTCGTGTCCCAGACCGACCCCATCCGCGTGCGTTTTTCCATCAACGAACGTGAGTACCTGCGTTTCCGCCGCCGTTTCGCGAGCGAGATGCGGAACATCGATACGAAGGATGCCACGGACGCGGGACTGCAACTGATTCTTGCGGACAACACGATCCATGCGCATCGCGGTCGGGTCGTAACGTTCAACGCCGCGATAGATCCAACGACCGGCACACTGACACTCGAAGCCGATTTTCCGAATCCCGAACGACTGGTGCTCCCGGGGCAGTTCGCCCGCGTGCGTGGCATGGTCGAGATGCGCAGCGGCGCGATTGCCGTGCCACAACGCGCCGTAATGGAGACCCAGGGTCTTTTCCAACTCGCGGTGGTCGCCGATGACAATACCGTAGAGCTGCGCCGCGTCGTGATGGGGCCGCGCACCGACGGGCTGTGGATCGTCGATTCCGGCCTGAAGGTCAGCGAGCGTATCGCACTGGAAGGTCTGCAGCGCCTGCGCACGGGCATGAGCGTCGTGCCGACGGACCCGGAAGCATCCGTCACCGCAGAGCAGGAATAAACGATGGCTGAGTTTTTCGTTCGCCGACCGATTGTCGCCATGGTGATCGCGATAATCATGGTCCTCGTAGGACTGCTCGCGATGAACTCCTTGCCGATCGCCCAGTATCCCGAGATCACCCCACCGATGGTATCCGTCACGGCGAGCTATACCGGGGCCAATGCCGTCAACGTAGAGCAATCGGTCGCAACACCCATTGAGCAAAAGGTCAATGGCGTGGAAAACATGATCTACATGAAGTCGACCAACGCCAGCGACGGCTCGATGAAACTGGACGTCTCGTTCGAGGTCGGCACCAACCTCGATACGGCTAACGTGCTAACCCAAAACAGGGTATCCGAAGCGCAGGCATTGCTGCCCGAGGAAGTAAAGCGGCTCGGTGTGACGGTGAAGAAACAGCTCTCGTTCCCGCTGCTCCTCATTTCGCTGGTCTCACCAAACGGCACCTACGACGCCGACTACCTGACCAACTACGCGACCATCAATGTCCTCGACGCACTGTCGCGTATCCAGGGCATCGGCTCCGCCACGGTCGTCGGCGGTACCTCGTTTGAGTACGCAATGCGGGTATGGGTGCGGCCCGACCAGCTGGCCAAGCTCGGTATCACCGTGCCAGACATTACCAGCGCACTGCGGCAGCAGAACGTGCTGATACCGGCCGGCCAGATCGGCGGTCCACCCGCACCGCCGGGTACCGAGTTCACCTACACCGTGCAAACCCCCGGCAGGCTGGTCACGGCCGAAGAATTCGGCAATGTCGTGGTGCGCTCGAATCCAGACGGCTCGCAGGTCTTCCTGCGCGACGTAGCACGCATCGAACTCGGCACGCAGGCCTATGTCGTGTCAGCGAGGCTCAACCAGGCACCGACGGCATCGCTGACGATCTACCAGCTGCCCGACGCCAACGGCCTCGACGTAGCCAGGAATGTCTTCGCCGAGATGGATCGCCTCAAGCAACGTTTTCCGGAAGACCTCGACTACGTGGTCTCGCTTGATACAACGCGGCCCGTGGAGGCTAGTATCCGGGAGATTGTCATCACGATTTTCCAGGCGGTCGGACTGGTTATCCTGGTGGTCTATATATTCCTGCAAAACGCCCGTGCGACCTTGATCCCGACGCTGGCTGTGCCGGTATCGCTTATCGGTACCTTCGCCGTATTCCCGCTGCTCGGATTTTCCATCAACACACTGTCGCTGCTGGGCCTCGTGCTGGGGATTGGTATCGTTGTGGACAACGCCATCGTGGTCGTCGAGGCGGTCACAAAGAAAATGGAAGGTGGCATGAAATCGAAGGAAGCCACCGTCGAAGCGATGCGCGAGGTGTCGGCACCGATTATTGCCACGACTCTATCGCTGATCGCAGTTTTCGTGCCGGTAGCCATGATGGGTGGCATTACGGGTCGGCTCTACCAACAGTTTGCGATCACGATCGCGGTATCAGTGGCAATCTCCGCGATTAATGCGCTCACACTCAGCCCGGCATTGACGGCGGCGCTGCTCAAGCCACCGGGCGAACAGACGAGCACTTTCGACCGCTTCTTCCAGGCGTTCAACCGGGGGTTCGAGCGTGCTACAGAAAAGTTCATGGTATTCACGGCCTTTTTCACCACCAGTCTGATCCGGGCTGGCGCGCTGCTTGCTGCGCTGGTCATAGGCCTCGTCATGTTATTTGCCGCGCTGCCGGGCGGTTTCGTGCCGGAGGAAGATCAGGGCTACGTGGTCGCCGCGGTGCAGCTGCCGGACGCAGCATCGCTCGAGCGGACCGAAGCGGTTATGGCCGACATCGAGAAGATCATCGCGGAATTCGATGCCATTGAGAGCGCTACGGCCGTGAGCGGTTTCAGCGCGCTGACGTCGACGACCTCGTCGAACGCCGGATTCATTTTTATACAGCTCAAGGATTGGGACGATCGCCCGGACGAGCGCGATAACGCGCAGAACATCGTGCGACGACTCAACGAGCAGTTCGCCGCGCGGGTTACTGAAGCCCTGGCCTTCGCATTCGGGCCGCCGGCTATTCCCGGCCTCGGCACCGGGTCCGGCTTTACCATGATGCTGCAGGACCTGGGCGGCAATTCCCCTGAGTTCCTGGCGAACCAGGCCGACCAGTTCATCGCAGCGGCGAGTGCGCGGCCGGAAATTGCCAGCGTCGGAACGCTGTACCGCGCCGGTGTACCGCAGGTGGCCCTGGACATCGACAAGCCCAAGGCCCTGAAGCTCGGCGTACCACTGGCTGACATCAATACCTCCATCGGTGCATTCCTCGGCGGCGCGTACGTCAACGACTTCAATCGCTTCGGCCGTCTTTATAAGGTGTATGTTCAGGCAGAGCCAGAGTACCGCGCCAGCGAGAACGGTATCCGCAGTTTCTACGTGCGCAACAACGAAGGCAGCATGGTGCCACTGTCTACGCTGGTAACGACCGGGCCGGCGCAAGGCGCCGAGTTCACGGCGCGATTCAACCTGTTTCGTTCGGCAGAACTGACCGGCCAGCCTGCCGCCGGCTACAGTTCCGCCCAGGCCCTCGATGCACTCGAGGAAGTGGCCGAAGAAACACTGCCATCCGACATGGGCTATGCCTGGTCCGACATGTCCTACCAGGAAAAGGCGGCCGCGGGCACGGGCGCTGCGGTCTTCGTCATGGCGCTGGTATTCGTCTTCCTGATCCTCGCCGCACAGTATGAAAGCTGGGCGCTGCCGATCTCCGTGTTGCTCGGCACGCCTATTGCGGTTTTCGGCGCCGTTGGCGGACTGTGGATTGCCCGATTGTTCAGCGAGAGCTACGTCAACAATGTGTTCGCGCAAATCGGCCTCGTGATGCTGATCGGTATGGCGGCCAAGAACGCCATCCTGATCGTGGAGTTCGCTAACCAGGAAATGATTGCCGGCAAGAGCGCCGTGCAAGCCGCCCTGGATGCGGCGCGATCGCGGTTTCGTCCGATCCTCATGACGGCCTTCTCTTTCATCCTCGGCGTACTGCCGCTACTCGTCGCTACCGGCGCCGGCGCGGAGGCGCGCAAAGTCATGGGTATGACCGTGTTCAGCGGCATGCTGGTAGCAACGGTCGTCGGGGTGCTGGTGATTCCCGCGATGTTCGTGTTCGTCGAGAAATACTTCAGCAGGCGCGCCGTGCCGAGTGTGTCGTCTTGATGCCTCGCCGCTTTGCCACTCTGTCGCTGCTGTTGCTCGCGGGCGGCTGCGCGCTCGGTCCAGACTACGAACGTCCCGAGGTCGACATGCCGGAACGTTATGTGCAGCCGGTGCAGGAAGGCGAGAGCTTCGCCAACGCGCCGTGGTGGAATCTGTTCGCCGATCCGGAGCTGCAGAAACTGATCCGCATTGCGCTGCAGGAAAACCAGGACCTCGGCATCGCCGTGTCGCGAATTGAGGAGTTTCGTGCGATTCTCGGCGTGACCCGCGCCGACCAGCTTCCGAACGTTGACGTGAACGGCGGCGGCAACCGGGGGCGCGGCAGTAGCAACGTGTTCCCGGGCAATCTTATTGACGGCACGACGGAAAATTATCGCCTGGCTGCCGACGCGTTTTTCGAGGTAGACCTTTTTGGCCGCTTGCGGCGTTCAACCGAGGCGGCACGCGCAGAGCTGTACGCCGTTGAGGAGTCGAGACGCAGCATCACTATCAGCCTTGTCTCCAGCGTCGCCAGCACCTACATTTTGCTTCGCGACCTGGACGCCCAGCTCGCGATCGCCGAGCGCACGGAAACGGCACGCCAGGATAGCCTGAAAATTATCGCCGCGCGCTTCGAGAAAGGCACGGTGCCGCTACTCGACGTCAACCAGGCGGAAATCCAACTCGCGGTTGCCAGCGCATTAGTGGCGGTGGCCGAACGCGCGGTCGCACAGACCGAAAACCTCCTTAGCGTACTGCTCGGCCGAAACCCCGGAGAAATTACACGGGGTATTGCACTTGGACAACAACTGTTGCCTCCCAATATTCCGGCAGGACTGCCGTCGGAACTGTTGCAGCGACGGCCCGACGTGCTCTCGGCCGAAGCCCAGCTAGCCGCTCAGACTGCGAGAATCGGCGTCGCCGAGGCAGCGCGCTGGCCGTCGCTCTCATTAACCGGGTCGCTGGGTCTCGAAAGCGGCGAGCTCTCGGACCTCAACTCCGGCAACTCTGATTTCTGGAATGTCGGCGCAAACATCTTCGCACCCCTGTTCAATGCCGGCCGCAACCGCAATCGCGTTGCGATCGAACGGGCTCGCACCGAGCAGGCTTTGCTTTCCTATGAGCAGACTGTGCAGCGTGCATTCCTGGAAGTCGAAGATGCGCTGGTTGCGGTACGAACCTACCGCGACGAGCATGCCGCTCGGCGCCGGCAGGTTGAAGCGGCACGCAGCGCGGCGGTTCTCTCCCGCGCCCGTTACGACGGCGGCGTAACCAGTTATCTCGAAGTTCTGGATATCGAACGTTCGCTCTTCAGCGCTGAACTCGCCGAGTCAGAAACGCAGCGGCAGTCGATTATCGCGATCATTGATCTCTACAAGGCGCTGGGCGGCGGCTGGAATCCCGAGCCCTGAAGGACCTGCCGCTCGAGCTGCCGGCCGTGCAACAGGTGCTCGAT
>Ga0224510_10000131_pt1 | contig 65181 bp, 56 predicted proteins | sample SF_May12_sed_USG_FD_170161 | JGI IMG/M metagenome (GOLD analysis project Ga0224510, IMG submission 170161) | Sediment microbial communities from San Francisco Bay, California, United States - SF_May12_sed_USGS_4_1 | ecosystem: Environmental > Aquatic > Marine > Sediment | place: USA: California... | reverse complement strand
TGCTGGAATTCAGGATAGCCTAAAATGTCAAAGCCGGTAACCATATATAAAATATTGCCTTCCTGAAAATCTGGTACCCGAATAATTATTTCTGTCGAGGGTTTTTCAACAGCCTCCCCCTTCGCTTCCCCCGCACCACTTTTTGCCTGAATTTTTTAAAATTGCTTGTACAGTATTTGATTTTCCTTGCCATTCGTAATAATCGGGCAAAAAGTGGTGCGGGGTACGCTAACCCCTGACGTATAAACGTTTGGGCGACTACAAGCTGAGAATCACCCGTTGCCACACCCCTACTTTCAAACCGGGTGCAGGTTTTATAATTATTTGTAATTAAAAGATGTCTTTTCTACATAAAAGAATTATACATTCTGGCATTAAGAAACGTAGACCAACAGTCAGTATAGAAACTCAACAGGATTAACAACATGACAAGTACCCATCAACGCGCCGCCCTTCAACGCCAGATCTGGCAAATTGCCAATGATGTCCGTGGCGCAGTCGATGGATGGGATTTTAAACAGTATGTACTCGGTACCCTGTTTTATCGCTTCATCAGCGAAAACTTTACCGACTATATCGAGGCCGATGATGAAAGCATCAACTATGCAACACTAGAAGATAAAGTCATTACCCCGGGAATCAAAGACGACGCCATTAAAACCAAAGGGTATTTCATCTACCCCAGTCAGTTGTTCGTCAATATTGCCAAAGGAGCTAACAAAAACGAAAGCTTAAATACCGACCTTGCCAAAATATTTTCTGCAATTGAAAGCTCGGCCAATGGCTACCCATCGGAAAGTGACATCAAAGGTTTGTTTGCCGATTTTGATACTACGAACAACCGGCTCGGAAACACGGTGAAAGATAAAAACCTTCGTTTAGCCGCCGTACTAAAAGGGGTCGCCGGTTTGGATTTTGGCGACTTCCACGGCAGCCAGATTGACCTGTTTGGTGATGCCTATGAATTTCTGATCTCAAACTATGCGGCCAATGCCGGTAAATCCGGCGGTGAATTTTTTACCCCGCAGCACGTCTCCAAACTGATTGCGCAGCTCGCCATGCACAAGCAAAAGAGCGTTAATAAAATCTATGACCCGGCGTGTGGCTCTGGCTCTTTGTTACTACAGGCCAAAAAACACTTTGACGCACATATTATTGAAGAGGGTTTTTTTGGCCAGGAAATTAATCATACAACGTACAACCTCGCTCGAATGAACATGTTTTTGCACAATATAAACTACGACAAGTTCAACATTCAGTTAGGCAATACTCTACTCAATCCCCATTTTGGCGATGAAAAACCATTTGATGCGATTGTCTCAAACCCGCCGTATTCAATTACCTGGATCGGCAGCGACGACCCAACCCTGATCAACGATGATCGTTTTGCCCCAGCCGGAGTACTCGCACCTAAATCCAAAGCCGACTTTGCCTTTGTGCTCCATGCACTCCACTATCTCTCAGGAAGGGGCCGCGCGGCCATTGTCTGTTTTCCCGGGATTTTTTACCGTGGCGGCGCCGAGCAAAAAATTCGTAAGTACCTGGTAGATAACAACTATGTCGAAACCGTAATTTCGCTGGCCCCCAATTTGTTTTTCGGCACCACCATCGCCGTTAATATTTTAGTTCTCTCCAGGCACAAAACCGACACGACGACCCAGTTTATTGATGCCAGCAACTTGTTTCAAAAAGCGACCAATACCAACGTACTCACCGACAACGATGATGAGAAAAACCCCGGCCACATTCAACAAATCATGCAGGCTTTCGATAGCAAAGAAAATCTGGAGCATTTCGCCAAATCGGTAAGTCTTGATACTATTGCCGCCAACGACTACAACCTCTCGGTCAGCAGTTATGTCGAAGCCAAAGACAACCGCGAAGTGATTGATATCGCCCAGCTCAATGCCGAGATAAAAACCACCGTCGCCAAAATAGACAAACTGCGGGCAGATATTGATGCCATTGTGACCGAGATTGAGCCGTGATGCAACTGGAACTACAGATGTATACGATGGAAGAATGTTATCCGCAGATTGCGCCGATGAGCGCAGATAAACACAGATTGAAAGAAAAACATGAAACTATCCGTGTGCATCTGTGTCTATCTGTGGTTAAAAACAGAGGTGCATTATGATTCTGGATAACAAACTCAATATCACCGATCAAATCGAACTGGCCAGAGCTGAAGAAAAAATCAGCAAACAAAAAGCCAGGCAGATGTTTGATTCTGGCGATATCAACAAGGCACAAGTCGGGACCTTCGTCGGACTTGCGTTTATCCATGCTTATTTGTTTGGGGACATTTATGAGTTTGCCGGGAAAATCCGTAACGTGAATATCGCCAAAGGGGATTTCCGTTTTGCCCCGCTGATGTATTTAGAAGCTTCATTAAAACATATCGACGCCATGCCCCAAAGCAATTTTGATGAAATCATTGAAAAATATATCGAAATGAACATTGCCCACCCTTTTCGCGAAGGCAATGGCCGCGCTACCCGCATCTGGCTGGATCTAATGCTTAAAAAAGAGATCCAGCGTGTAATAGACTGGAATCAAGTGGATAAAGAGGAATACCTTTCTGCCATGCAGCGCAGTGTGGTGAAGAATGTTGAAATCAAGGCTCTCCTGAAAGAGGCCCTGACCGACCGGATTGATGACCGCGCCTTGTTTATGAAGGGGATAGATGTGAGTTATTTTTATGAAGGCTATGGTGAATTTAAAATTGAGGAACTGTAGGGGAACATGAAGGGGCGAAAGAATGGTATCCACAGATTTCACAGATGGGCGCAGATTAAAAAACAAGAAGTTGGTCAATCTGCGTGAATCTGTGCAATCTGCGAATAAAAAAGGGAAGTTGCAGATATGAGCAAGGTTAGCTTTTTAGAAAAGACTCACACGAAGGCACGAAGATGGAAAAAAAAGGCAAAAGAATGATATCCACAGATTTCGCAGATGGGCGCAGATTAAAAAACAAGAAGTTGGTCAATCTGCGTGAATCTGTGCAATCTGCGGATAAAAAAGGGAAGTTGCAGATATGAGCAAGGTTAGCTTTTTAGAAAAGACTCACACGAAGGCACGAAGATGGAAAAAAAAGGCAAAAGAATGATATCCACAGATTTCACAGATGGGCGCAGATTAAAAAACAAGAAGTTGGTCAATCTGCGTGAATCTGTGCAATCTGCGGATAAAAAAGGGAAGTTGCAGATATGAGCAAGGTTAGCTTTTTAGAAAAGTTGCTCGATGGCGCGGAGGTGGAGTGGAAGAAGTTGGGGGAGGTCGCGAAAATTAAGCACGGAAAAGACTGGCAAGGACTAGATATTGGTGATATTCCAGTTTATGGTTCAGGCGGCATCATGAGTTATGTCAATGCATATTCATATAATAAACCAACCGTTCTAATTCCTCGCAAGGGCTCAATTACAAACATATTTTATATCGAGAAACCATTTTGGAATGTGGATACAATTTACTACACGGAAATAGATACTTCAAAAATTGTTCCAAAATATCTATATCATTTTATAAAAACAATTGACATTATGGCGCTCGATACAGGCTCGGGAAGACCAAGCCTGACACAAGCCATTTTGAATCCAATCCAAATCCCCATACCATGCCCGGACAATCCCAAAAAGTCGTTGGAAATTCAGGGCGAAATTGTTCGTATTCTCGATAGCTTCACCGAGCTGACGGCGGAGCTGACGGCGGAGCTGACGGCAAGGAAGAAGCAGTATGGTTATTACAGGGATAAGTTGCTGGATTTTGGGGAGGGGGCAAACGAATCCGCAGATTACGCAGATTCACGCAGATTGAAGAAAAAGAGTCCACGGGATGTGGAGTGGAAGACGTTGGGGGATGTGGCGAACTTCGCTAATGGCAAAGGGCATGAACAATACATTATTGTTGATGGAAAATATGTTGTTGTTAATTCAAAATTTATATCTACTAATGGTCAAATTGCCAAATATTCTGACAAGCAAATTTGCCCACTTTTTGTTGATGATATATTAATCGTAATGAGTGACTTACCAAATGGTAAAGCACTTGCAAAAACCTTCATTGTTGATGAGGATGAAAAATATACCTTGAATCAGCGAATCGGGGCGATTAGTGTAAAAAATCAAAAGACATTATTGCCGAAATTTTTGCATTATTTCCTAAATCGCACACCTCAGTTAACAAAGTACGATAATGGGGCTGATCAGACAAACTTACGTAAAGACCATATATTGGACGTTCAAATCCCCATCCCGTCTCTTGCCGAACAAGCCCGCATTGTCGCCATTCTGGATAAATTCGATGCGTTGACGAATTCGATCAGCGAGGGGTTGCCGCGCGAGATTGAATTGCGCAAAAAGCAATATGAGTATTACCGCGATCTGCTGTTGAGTTTTCCGGGGCAGGAGGAAAAAAATGCCTAAGAAATCTCAAAGCGACAATCCGCAGATTTCGCAGATGGGCGCAGATTCCGGGCACCGTGACAGTGAAACCTACGCGATCATTGGCGCGGCCATGAAAGTTCATCGGGAATTGGGACATGGATTTTTAGAAGCGGTGTATCAAGAGGCCATGGCGATTGAGTTAAAGAAACAGTGCATCCCGTTTAAGAGGGAATTTCATATCCCACTGACATATGACGGTATCAAACTACAGACACATTATCAAGCTGATTTCCTGTGTTTCGATCATGTAATTCTTGAACTAAAAGCAATTTCACGCCTTACCGGGAATGAAGAAGCTCAGGTAATAAATTACTTGAAAGCAACAAATCTTAACAAAGGATTGCTGCTGAATTTTGGAACGCGTAATCTTGAATACAAACGCCTTGTTTTTAATCTGCGCGAATCTGCGCAATCTGCGGATAACTCATAAAAGGGAAAGTAAATAATGATCGACTACAAACCCATTGCCGAAACCAATAACTTCATCATTCTGGATAAATACACCAGTGAATGGCTGGTGAAAGAAAGCTACCAGAGTGAAAGCGACCTGGAACGTGAATTAATTCAGGACTTGCAAAACCAGGGGTATGAGTTCCTGCCTGATCTCATAACGCCTGAAAAAATGCTGGCGAATGTTCGCAAGCAACTGCAAGCTCTAAATGATGTGCAGTTTTCAGACGGCGAATGGCTACGTTTTGTTGAAACATTTCTGGATAGGCCCAGCGACACGGTCATCGATAAAACCCGGAAAATTCAAAATAATTATATCCTCGACTTTGTCTTTGATGACGGGCGTATCCATAATATCTATCTTTTAGACAAAAAAAACATTGTCCGAAATAAATGCCAGGTAATCAAGCAGTTTGAACAAACCGGCACTCACGCTAACCGCTACGATGTAACGATTTTGATCAATGGCCTGCCGCTGGTGCATGTTGAGTTAAAAAAACGCGGTGTGGCAATTCGTGAAGCCTTCAACCAGGTACACCGATACAGCAAAGAGAGTTTTAACAGCGAGCATTCTTTATTTAAATATTTGCAGATATTTGTAATTTCAAACGGTACCGATAGTCGTTACTTTGCCAATACCACCCATCGTAACAAAAATAGTTTTGATTTCACCATGAATTGGGCAAAATCAGACAATAGTCTGATTAAAGACTTAAAAGACTTCACAGCCACTTTTTTCCAGAAAAATACCCTGTTAAATGTATTGGTGCATTATTCCGTATTTGATGCCGGCGATACCTTATTGGTGATGCGCCCGTACCAGATTGCGGCTACCGAGCGCATTTTATGGAAGATACGAAGCTCATATGCGGCCAAAACCTGGAACAAACCCGAAGGCGGCGGTTATATCTGGCATACCACAGGCTCCGGAAAAACCTTAACCAGTTTTAAAGCGGCACGTTTGGCGACTGAGCTGAAATTTATCGACAAAGTGTTTTTTGTGGTGGATCGAAAAGATCTGGACTACCAGACCATGAAAGAATACCAGCGTTTTTCACCCGATAGCGTCAATGGCTCTGACAGCACTGCCGGCCTCAAGCGCAATATTGAAAAAGATGACAATAAAATCATAGTGACTACCATTCAGAAACTGAATAACCTGATGAAGAGCGAAAGTGACCTGCCTGTTTACAGCAAACATGTGGTCTTTATTTTTGACGAGGCGCATCGCAGCCAGTTTGGGGAAGCTCAGAAAAACCTGAAGAAGAAGTTTAAACATTTTTTTCAGTTTGGTTTTACCGGTACCCCGATCTTTGCGCAAAACGCTCTAGGTGCAGAGACAACAGTCAGTGTTTTTGGCCGTGAGTTACATTCTTATGTAATTACCGATGCCATTCGGGATGAAAAGGTATTGAAGTTCAAGGTTGACTACAACGATGTGCGCCCAAAGTTTAAGGCAATGGAATGTGAGCAGGATCAGAAAAAACTGACAGCGGCAGAAAACCGGCAAGCCCTGCTGCACCCCGACCGTATTGGCGAAATATCGCAGTATATATTGAACCACTTCAGGCAGAAAACCCATAGACTGAAACCAGGTTCAAGAGGTTTTAATGCCATGTTTGCCGTGAGCAGTGTCGATGCTGCAAAGCTCTATTATGAATCGTTTAAGCAGTTACAAAAAGATAAAGAAAAGCCGTTGAAAGTGGCGACCATTTTTTCCTTTGCTGCCAATGAAGAACAGGATGCAGCAGGTGATATTGAGGATGAGAGTTTTGAAGTCTCAGCGATGAATAGCACTGCCAAAGAGTTTTTAACTGTAGCTATGGCCGACTATAACGCATTGTTTAAAACCAATTATGAGCTGGATGCTAAAAGTTTTGAAAACTATTACCGTGACCTTGCCAAAAGAGTCAGAGGTGAAGATAGTAACGGGGTTAAACTAAAACCAGAGGAACAAGTGGATTTCTTGATTGTTGTCGGTATGTTTTTAACGGGTTTTGATGCCCCCACGTTAAACACCTTGTTTGTCGATAAAAACCTGCGGTATCACGGTTTATTGCAGTCTTATTCGCGCACCAACCGAATTTATGACGCAACCAAGACATTTGGCAATATTGTTACCTTCCGTGACCTGGAGCAGGCTACGATCGATGCCATTACTTTATTTGGCGATAAAAACACGAAAAACGTGGTATTGGAAAAAAGCTATAAGGAATATATGGAAGGCTTTACCGATATGCTTACCGGCGAAGCCAGACGCGGTTACAAAGAGGTCGTCGGTGAACTGCAAAGTCGCTTCCCTGACCCGGAAGAAATTATTAAAGAATCAGATAAAAAAGCCTTCGCCAAACTATTTGGCGAATACTTGCGTGTGGAGAACATTCTACAAAACTACGATGAATTTGCCGGCTTGAAGGACCTGCAAAATGTCGATTTAAATGACCCTGATGCAGTCGAAGAATTTAAAGCCAGGCATTACCTAAAAGATGAAGATCTGGAAACGCTGCAAGCAATTCAGATTCCTTCTGAACGAAAAATCCAGGATTACCGATCAACTTATAACGATATTCGCGATTGGCTGCGCCGTGAAAGGTCAGGTGCTGAAAAAGAAAGCCCAAGAATAGATTGGGACGATGTGGTTTTTGAAATCGACCTGCTGAAATCGCAGGAGATTAACCTGGATTACATCCTGGAACTGATATTTAATCATAACAGGAAAGTAAAAGATAAAGCGACGCTGATTGAAGATGTACGCCGGGTAATTCGTGCCAGCCTTGGCAACCGTGCGAAAGAGAGTCTGGTGGTCGATTTTATTAATCAAACCGACCTTGACCAGATTGGTGATAAGGCCAGTGTTATTGATGCCTTTTTCAATTTTGCCCAAAAAGAGCAAAAGCGTGAGGCAGATGAGCTCATTGACACAGAAAACTTGAACACAGAAGCAGCCAGGCGGTATATAACCACCTCATTAAAACGTGAGTTTGCCAGCGACAATGGCACGGAACTAAATACCATTTTACCAAAAATGAGCCCGTTACATCCGCAATACCTGACTAAAAAACAAAGTGTTTTTCAAAAAATTAACGACTTTGTTGAGAAGTTTAAAGGTGTGGGTGGTCATATTTAATAAATAAGGATTGATATACCATAATAATTTGACAAAGAATCTAAGTTAATTTATAAATACCTCTGGGCATCGTATTAACTTATGAAACTATTAAAGTTCTTATTTGTAAAGCCAGTTGAGTTTTTAAATAAAAATTCTTTATTCAAAAGAAATAATGATACAATGACGACTTCTCAATTAATTGGCTGGTGGGAAAGCCGGCGAATATTCTTTAATTTCATTGTCGGGGTATCTGGTATTATTTCACTTCTGGTAATTACTTTAGTATCATTCATTTCCGAAAAAGTATCAGCTCAATTCATAGAATGGCCTGACCCTCCTTTATTTCTTTTGTTTGTCATTTTTATATATGCAACAATGGCGAATATTTGCTATACTTTTGGCTGGATTCTGGAATTAATCGCACGTGAAGTATGGGGCGAAAATGCTAAATACTTTGGTGAAATTACATTTACATTTGGAATCATAGGTTCAGTTTTATTAACATTGATACCTGGATTTTTAGTTGCACTAACTTTTTTTATTACTCTTTTAATTTCAGGTTCCCCGTAAATCTGATATCATTATAACATCCAAATCAATTTATCCACCCCTGAAATCACTCATAACCCTGGTAAATTCTTTTTTATCAAAGATATTGCTGAGAATATAATCACAATTTACATTTACAATATCCCGTAACCTGGTTTTGAGTTGCGGATATTTTGTATAAAATGCCGGATCAGCCGAAAGTAGATTTGCCAGTAAATCGCCCTCGTAGAAATCTCCCGAAACCAGGGGATTTTTTTCTACCAGGTCAATCGCCAGGGGAACCAGGTAATGCAACGATATGTTTTGCCCGATCATTATTCGAAAATCTTCGGCAGTAAATTGATTCAGTGGTTTATGGCGTAGTTCATGACAGGTAACCACGAGATGGGAATCATCCGTCGGAATCCCCCAGTCAATCCCCTCAAGGTCTGCGAGGGATTTATGAATATCCGGTGACTTGAATATTTTATGATCCGGCTTTTTCTTCATCATCGATAAAACCGGTTACCCGACGCTTATCGGCAATCGGGATGGATATTTTGAACGAAGTCTAAGTAGAGTTTTTCGCCGGCCAGGCTGCCGGCAAAACCTTCGGGGATAAATTTCGAGGCGTTGGCGAGATATTCCCGCAGGTATTCGCTGGAAAGCGGCATGTAGGACCAGTGCCATTTTTCTTCATTATAGCCGTAGCGTATTCCGGGGTTTCGTTTTGAAGGGGAATCCTTATAGGGCTGGCAAAACCCGAAGTCGGCGGCATGGGTCTGCATCCAGTTGTAAAAACGGAGACCCTCTTTGGACTCATAGGCGGAGTTGGTCAACATATGGTTGACGTCTCTGGTGAACCCGAGATCAACATCGGTACCCCAGTGATGTCGGCTTGTGCCGGGCATCGACGAGTATTCCAGAATCTTCAGCGCCCGCAATCGTTCGTCGGGAATCGTTTTCTTTAGATTTTTACCCTCGACAAGGCGCTGCCCGTTAAACTTGCTTTCCCAGATATATTTTTGCGACGAGAAGTCGCGAAGGGCGGAATTGATATAGATATCAAAGCCGCTTTTTTTGGCCTCGGCGGCCATCCTGCTAAACGCATCGAGAGTTTTTTGGTGCAGGTACATGTTCGCCTGCGTTGCGTACGGTGCCGGCACGACGCTGTAGGCCTCATCAAGCGCCGGGTTGAACCGGCCAGACAATATGTTCAGGATAGCGGCATTGCCTTTGTCCCAACCTGCTGCGGATTCGGCGACCAGGAATACAAAGGCAAATACGATAAAGACAGGTTTTAAAAGTTTTTTCCCGGCCGGGGGAGAAGTCATCATCAATTGAAAGAAGCCAGAGCCTCTTCTTCGGTTTCGAATATTTCAAAAAGGGAGGTAAGTTCGATAACGTCAAAAATTCTTTTCACCGCAGGTTTCAGGGCGCAAATTTTCAAAGCCCCGCCCTTGTCGGATAATTTTCGAAGCAACGCAATGGCCACGCGGAAACCTGAAGAAGACATGTACTCAACGTTCTCCATATTCAATACCAGGGACTCGATGGAATTTTCTTCTACGGCCTTCACCAGTTGATCTTCAAGTTCGGCAGACACGGCAACATCAAGTCTGCCTACCGGGTATGCTATAGCTCTCTTATTTTCGAGTACTTTTATCTCTATATTATTATCCATAGTTTATCCTGTTTTATAATTTTTTCAAGGTCACATATCAATAATTATTCAAACCACTGAAAACCCGGCGGGATCGACAATCTCGCCGGGTTTTAAACCGCTGCGCCAGTATCCGGCGCCGCCCATTGAGTGACCAATAGCGATACTCAATGTTACTGTCAACCACATTATCGGGGGCGCCTGAAATGCCTTTTCCTCCGGCTCAAAATGAACCAAAGGGGGGAAATCTTATTCCCTGTTTGACGCCAGCACGCCTTTTAAGCTGCTAAAAGGGCTTGATGTCGGTAAATAATTTTCGTCATGATCGATATACGATTCAATCTCAACCCTGTCGATGGCCCGCTGAACATCCCTTGTAGAAAGAGAAATCTTGCGGCTTTCAGGGTCAATGCTTCTTAAAACGACGGTAACCGGGTCGCCCTTTTTAAATACCTTCTTATGGCCCCCGGCTTCTTCTTCCGTCATGGCGCTGAGATGTACAAGACCTTCAAGCTCGTCGTCTATCTTGACAAAAATCCCAAAGTCGACGATTCCGGTTACCTGGCCGGTAATCAAACTGCCTTTGCCATACTTGTTCTTCAGTTTTTTATACGGGTTGGGCAAAAGATGTCGAATACTGCAACCGATCTTTTTGTCTTCAAAATTCATCTCGATAATTTTAAATTCGACTTCGTCGCCGGTTTTAAAGTTCTTTCTCGGGTCCCCGGCAGGCTCTTCCCAGTTGATATCTTCTTTACGAATCAAACCGTCGATCTCGTCGGTAATTTTAACGAAAACCCCGAAGTTGGTTACGTCGGCGACTTTGCCCTTGATGACATCGCCTATCTTAATGGAGTTTTTCAAATCATCCCAGGGATTGCCGAAAAGTTGTTTCAGACCGAGGGCGATTTTTTTCTTCTCAGGATCGACATTCAGAATCTTGGCTTCGATTTCCTGGTTTTTCTTTAAAATTTCGCCGGCATGGTTGATTTTCCTGGTCCAGCTCATTTCAGATACGTGTAGCAGGCCTTCGATGCCGCCGCCGAGATCCACAAAGGCTCCGTAATTGGCCAGGAACGTAACAACGCCCTTGACGACGTCATTTTTCTTGAACTTTTCGCCGACACTCGCCCAGGGATCCTGGCTGAGTTGCTTTAAACCCAGGGATAACCGGTGGTTGTCAGAATCGATTTCGATAATTCTCATCTGGCGGTCTTCGCCGACCGGAAGAAGGTTTTTAAAGTCGCCGCTGAGGCGCTCCCAGCTGATGTTGCTCTTATGGAGAAAACCAAGTACGCCGTCGACTTCGACGAAGGCGCCAATGTTGATGTGTTTTACAACCCGACCGGTGATGATGTCGTTAATTCGGTGCTTCTCGATAAACTTGATCCACTTTTCGGCATTTTCGCCTTCCATAAAGGCTTTTCGGGAAACCACGCCGGTTTTCTTTCGCGGGTCAAGTTCAAGAACCTTGAACATATAGGTTGAACCGACAACGCCCGACTTTCTGTTTCTGTCGTTACCTTGGATCAGGCTGCCGATGTGGGAATGGGGTAAAAACAGGTTTAAACCGGATACGTTTACCATGTAACCGCGATTGATTTGAGATTTTACCACGCCGCTTACGGGCAGGTCTTTCTCGTAGGATTCTTTTACCACATCCCAGCCGCGTTGAGCTTCGAGCTCCCGGCGGGAAAGCCGGATCATGCCGCTTTCGTGGTCGGTGGAGAGAACGATCGCCTCTACGTCAGAACCGATCTCGGGTCTTGTGTCCAGCTCTTCAAGATCAATTTTGCCTTCTGATTTTGTCCCCATGGATACGATGACATACTCTTTGCCTGAATCTTTATTGAAGCCGGCAACTTTACCCATTACAATGGAGCCCGGTTTGGAACTATTGGAAAATACTTCGCTTTCGTTTAGTAAATCTTCCATGGATAGGTTGTTTACCTGAAAGGATACGCTGGAAATTGCCATAATGAAACCTCGTTAATGTCTGGTTTTAGTTTATTGAGCGAAACGCGGGCCGATACCGGGCAATGCCCCGACCCAGGGGTAGTCAGGTGCGAACACAAGCACCCCCCATTATTACGCTCATTTTTTATTTTGAATGATGTTTATAATCAAGCTCACGACACCATTTAAATCAAGATTGCTGGTGTCAACGAAAATGGCGTTTTGGGCTGGCTTCAATTGACCAAATTCCCGGTCCTGGTCGTCGCGATCCCGCCGGTCGATTTCCTGTTTTACTTCTTCCAGGGTGATGCCGGGCTTGATTCTCTTGAACTCTTCAAAGCGCCGGGCGGCGCGCACATCCAGGTTGGCGGTCAGGAAAATCTTGAAATCGGCATCGGGGAAAACAACCGTCCCCATGTCCCTGCCGTCGGCGATGATGGAATAATTACCCGAAAGGGCCCGGATCTTTTCGTTTACCAGTTCCCTGATAAACCGGGAATCGGCGACATATTTAATAGAGGCGGTGATCTCGGGTCGGCGTATGTGGGGTTCCATATCCTCGTTGTTCCACATGACGATCTGGCGGCCAAGACGAAATTCCACCTTGAAGATTTGATCTTTTATGTATTTTTGAAATTCGGCGGTTTCGATGATCTCTTCGAGTGTTTTTTGCAACTGCCGGGCAAACCGGAGACCCATGTAGGTGCAGGTACGGTACAGGGCTCCCGAATCGATTTGATTCAAGGACAATTCCCGGGCAATGGTTTTTGCCACCGTAGATTTACCCGAACCTGCCGGGCCATCAAGCGTGATTATCATATAGAGTATTTACCTTTTTCAATCTTACAAGCTTTTTTGAAAAACCGGGGGTTCGTCGCTTAACCGATTTTACCCGGAAGTCGGCAACCAGACATCCGGGTAAAATCGCTTTCGGTGACGAAACCTTGTTTGTTTTTTTCGTAACCGGTCAACCAAATAAACCCATTTTTTCATAGAAATCGGGAAAACTCGTGGCGACCCACTCCTTACCGTCGACGACCAGGTCGCCCCCGGCGCCGTTTAGCGAGGCCGCCTTTTTCAGGATCTCAAACGACATGACGATACGGTGGTCAAGGTAGCTTTGAATCGCGCCCTTCGGGATAAAGTCGGGGTTTCCTTCCAGGGCAAGGCCGTCGGAAAACTCTTCAACGCGGGCGCCCAGGGCGGTCAGGTTTTTTACCATGGCCGAAATGCGATCAGACTCTTTATGCCGCAACTCTTCGGCGCCACGGTACGAAAAACGGCCCTTTGAAAGAAGACCCGCGATGGTAAGAATCGGCAGCTCGTCGATGATGGCCGGCACGTCGGCAGACCCGATCTCGATGCCGGTCAAAGAAGAAGGCGACGCGATGATATCGCCACCCCTTTCTCCGCAGCGCTCTTCTTTTTCGATAATCTCGATCTGGCCGCCCATCTGCCTCAGGATATGAATGAACCTGTCCCGGTAGGGGTTAAGCAGAACATTTTTAATATGTACCTTTTTCTTGCGGTTTAAAAGACCCAGGATGATAAAAAAAGAAGCCGAGGAGATGTCTCCCCAGATGTCAAACGTGACGGGCCTGAGTTCATAGGGCGGCTCCATTTCGATGAGAAAACCGTCTTTCTGGTCGGCCCCTCTGACATCTTCTTTCGTCAGGTTCACGCCGCAAAACCGCAGCATGTTTTCGGTATGATCGCGCGACGGGATCTTTTCTTCGATGCGAAGCCCAACGCCCGACGATATCGCCGCCAGCATGAGAGCCGACTTGACCTGGGCCGAGCCAAGATTTTCGACATGAAAGATCGGCAGAAGCTTTCGGCCAAAAACCGTGATCGGGAGTTTGTCGAGCGGCTCAAAAACCGCCCCGGCCGCCGTGAGGGGTTTGGTGACCCTGCCCATGGGTCTTTTCTGCAAACTCTCGTCGCCGGTAATCGTAACCTCGGCCCCCGGCAACCCCGCAAAAAGCCCCATGAGGAGTCTTGAACCCGTACCGGAATTGCCCAGGTCGGCGGTAAACTTCAACGCGGGGTTATCTTTTATAAAGTTGGCCAGGCCCGGCGAATGTACCTTAAAGGAACCGCTGTGTATATCGCCCTCGATTTTAACGCCGAGATTTTTCATCGCACCGAGGGTGTTTAATGTATCTTCGGCGGTTAAAAAATTCTTTATCTCAAAAGTTCCTTCGCCGAGGGCCGCGAAAATGGCGCTTCGGTGAGAAAGCGATTTGTCCCCTTTAAATTCAAGCGTTACTGTTTCCATAATATCTCTCTTTATTATTTTAAATTTTTTTAATATTTTTTGGGTTATTTTTTATTTCGTTTTGTTCTGTTTTAATAATGGCCGAACGTATCATGCCGGCTTTCTTAAAAATATCTTCAACGGGTAGTTTTTTTTCGGCCAGCAGGACCTTCCATTCGTGAATCAACTTTTCCAGGCTCTCCAGGTACCGGGTAACTTCGCCGGCATTGGAATTGATGATGCCGTCCCAGAGGCGGGGGTTGCTGCCGGCCACCCGGGTGATGTCCCGAAAGCTGCCGCCGGCCGGGGAGACCTGCAGGTCGTATACCTCGGGTATCTCCTCAAGCAGGTGCGAAACCATGCACGAAACCAGGTGCAGGCCATGACTCAGGTAGGCCGCCCACTTGTCATGCACCTCGGAGGAAATTTCAAACGGCCGGGCCCCGACGGTTTTCCAGAACTCCGCGACCTCGTTTTTCAAGCCGGGATTTCCGCTTGCCGCAGGCTTACCGTGAACATCTTGCGGACCCTGGGGGGTTATGTAGATGGTCGCGTCTTTAAATAGATCCAGCCGGGCATGAGCCGGGCCGTTGAGGTCGCTGCCCGCCATGGGGTGTGACCCGATAAAGTTTAACCGGCCAATCATCGGGTCTTGCGACATGCTTACCTGGCGCATCAGCTCGCTCTTGGTAGATGCCATGTCGGTGACCCAGGCCGCAGGGGAAATCTCGTGTCTTGAAATTCTTTCTAAAATCGGGAACACCTGGTCAACGGGGGTCCCGATGATAATGCCGGCGCAGTCTCTCAGGTCGTCAAACAACGACTCATCGTCGCTTTGCCAGATCCTGTCAAAACCATAGCCCTTTAAAATTTCGATATTCTCGAGGGACTTCTCGACGCCGACCACGTACCCGCCGCGCTTTTTTAAATCAAGGGCCAGGGAGGTCCCCAGCAAGCCCATTCCCCAGACGACGTACTTTTTCATTTTAGATAAGTATTAAGGATTCCCATTTGACGTTTATTAAAAATCACCGAAGTATGGTGCCGGGGGAAGCCTCATGGCGACAACAGTTTTTCCCTCTGTCCGGCTATAGCCGGACAGAGGGTTTAAAAATCTAAAGAAACCGGCGCAGGGTCTTCATATTTTAAATGCTTTAATTCAAAAATATAACGGGCAATATCATAAATTTCATGAACCTTTTCGGAAGCCCCGTGATCGCCCGGGCCATAAAATATTGCCGGAATCGGGTTATGGGTGTGAACCGGGATCGACAAATCCTCAAAGTTCCCATGGTCGGACGAAATCGCCACGAGTTCCCTGGCGGGGTCGATCTCTTCCCAGATTCCCTCCAGGAGCGACTCCATGTGGTTAACGATTAACTCCACGTTGTTGCCGAGCCCGTCATGGCCGTACTTGTCCGAAAAGAAATATTCAAAGACGACCAGGTTGTAATCCCGCGCTATTCTCACCAGCCTTCGGCCGGCCTCTACCGGGTCCAGTTCGGGAACATCGTAGCCGAGTTCCTTGCGTAAAAACCAGTTCGTGATGTCCATAAACAGGCTCTTTTGGTTTTCGTGATCCTCCATCGTCAGCAGCCGCTGCCCCGAACCCAGCTGCATCAGGGTCGAGGCCGACATGAAACGCTCCGACCGGGGTTTCTCAAGAATATCCATAAACCGTTTCGTGTAGGTATTGACCACCCCGGCCTTCAGGTTTGATTTCAGAAATTTATTAATCACCGAATCTTGTTTCAGGTAGGGTCTTAACGAATACGGCGGAAAACCCGCCATGTGCCGGTGCATCATCGCGACCGTATCATGGCCGGTAAACAACGCAGCCTGGCCGGTTCCGGACTGGGGAACGGCCGTGTACAACCCCATATGGGCGTCGACCTGCAGCATCACCCCCGGGGGGGTAAAAGAGGTTTTTCCCCCGAGAACCGAGAAAAAATCCCTGCCGTATTTTGTGAAAGGATTGTATGTGGAATCTTTTGTACCAAAACCGATCCCGTCGATAAAGACAAAAATAATCGTCGAGGGATCGGTCATCTACTTGTACCGGGGTTGTTCGAAGGTTCCCGGTTTTGAACAAGTCAAAACCCCGGACCCCGGCTTACATCAGGCATGTTGAATATCTAACTTGGATATTACCTTTTTCTTCTTGCCCGCGGCCTCTACCTTTTTGGCCTGAGCCTTGCCGCTGGGGCGGTTATTGTCGGGAGCCGCCGGGTGATTTACCTTTGCCGAGCCCTTCTTGCCAAAGACGATCTCGTTGACGTCGCTGCCCGTAATGGTCTCTTTCTCCAGCAGTCTGGCCGCTATCGTATCGAGTTCTTTTCGGTACTTCTTCAATATCGCCTGGCCCTTTGAAAATGCCGTATCGATAACCTTCTTTACTTCTTCGTCAACCAGCTTGGCGTAGTCGTCGGAATGCTTTGCATTCCGGGCGTAATCCCGGCCCAGAAACACCGTGCTGGAGTCTGCCGAGCTGCTCAGGTGAATCGGCCCGATCTTGCTCGACATACCCCACTCCATCACCATCTTTCTGGCAATGGCCGTGGCTCGCTCGATGTCGTTGGAAGCGCCCGTCGTTACGTCGGTAAACTTCAACTCTTCGGCCAAACGGCCGCCCATCAGTACGGCGATCTCGTCGTTCCAGAAGTTCTTCGAACGCATGTGCTTTTCGCCCTCGGGCAGATGCTGGGTTATACCCAGGGCCCGCCCTCGTGGTATAATGCTCACCTTGTGAATCGGCTCGGAATTTTCCACGATCACGCTGATCAAGGCATGACCCGCCTCGTGGTAGGCGATGATCGCCTTTTCCTGGTCATTGATGAAAAACGACTTTCTCTCGGGCCCCATCATGACCTTGTCGCGGGCCTCTTCGAGTTCGTCCTGGCCGACCTTTTTTTTGTCTCTACGGGCGGTCAGCAGGGCGGCCTCGTTTACGAGGTTGGCCAGGTCGGCCCCGGTAAAACCAGGGGTTCCGCGGGCAATGTCGGATAAGTTGATTTCCGGCTCAAGAGGAACTTTTCGCGTATGGATCTGCAGGATCTGCTCCCGGCCGTTTAAGTCCGGGCTGTCGACGACAACCTGGCGGTCAAACCGGCCCGGTCTAAGCAGGGCGGGGTCAAGTACATCGGCCCGGTTGGTCGCCGCGATTACAATGATTCCCTCATTGGCCTCAAACCCATCCATCTCGACGAGCAACTGGTTCAGGGTCTGTTCTCTCTCGTCATGACCGCCGCCGAGACCTGCGCCCCTGAGACGGCCCACCGCGTCAATCTCGTCGATGAATATGATACAAGGGGCATGCTTTTTGGCCTGCGAAAACAAGTCACGTACGCGCGAGGCTCCCACGCCGACGAACATCTCCACAAAGTCCGAACCCGAGATGGAAAAAAACGGTACCCCGGCTTCGCCGGAAACGGCCCGGGCCAGCAAGGTCTTACCAGTTCCAGGAGGGCCCACCAGCAAAACTCCGAGGGGAATTTTTGCCCCGATATCCTGGAATTTTTTGGGTTCTTTCAGGAAGTCGACGACTTCGATCAATTCCATCTTGGCTTCTTCGATACCCGCGACGTCTTTAAACGTAATCTTGTTTTTCATCTCGGGGTGCAGTTTTGCCCGGGATCTGCCAAAGCTCAGGGCCTTGTTCCCGGTTGACTGAATCTGCCTCATCATGAAAAACCAGATAACCCCCAGAAGGAGCATCCAGGGAACCACATTGACAAAAATCTTGAGAAACATGCTTTCTTCATGTTTTCTCATTTCAAAAGCAATGTTGTGGCTTCGTAATGACTTGATTAAATCGGCATCGGGAAGGGCGGTAACGGTATTAAACTGTACCGATTCGTTGTTTTCATTTTTATAAAACCCGTATACCATTCCGTTTTGAAAAACCAGGGGGTTTTCTGCGGTGCTGCTGATCTTGTTTTTTTCGACATAATCTAAAAAGGATGAATAGCTGATCGTGGATGATTTGGGACGATCCATCTTGACGAGTTCAATTAAAAGTACCCCGAGAACCGTAATTAACAATAACATTGTAATGTGTTTTGAATTTTTATTCATATTTACCTGCTGATCTTCTTTATTTCCGCTATCTGCGCTGCAACCTGTTGTTTCCTGAAAATTCCCACAGGCATGGTACAGATTTTTCTATACGACGCCTTCTGCCAGGAACCCTGTTTTTCATTTATTTCAATAATTCCATAATCTATAAAATGAATGGTTTAACAAACTTTCATATACTTTTATATACTCTAACATAAAAGAAAATAATAATTCTCTAATATGGCTCTTAAAGTAAGAAAGTAAATCAATTAAGTCCAGAAAAAGAATACACTGTGTCAATTGAAAGTCGTATTTTTAAACTGGTTTTCCGTCATATTTTCTTTCGAAAACGGGTTTAATAAAAAAACTCTTTACTAAATGTAAATTAAATATTATTATCTATCGGTGAAGCCCCCTGTCGCAATTCTCGGTGTTCTTCTTGGTTTATCGTCTTTTTTACTGGCCTCATCTCAAGAATCGCAAATAAACAACCTGGAGAATAAGAAAATATATTCCGGTCAGATTGTTTTTAAGGATATTGAAGAAGAATCTGTCGAGGGTGTGGAGGCTGTTTTTTTACTGCATACGTCGGCTGAAAAACTCTGGAAAGTTATCACAGACTACGAACACTTCATTAATAACTTTGAAAACATCAAAGAAGTCAAGGTAATTGAAGAAAATGCCACCGGCGCCACCATCGAACTCTGGGTGCCCACGATATTAAAAACCTTCCACTACACCGTTTACCGAAAATACGACGAACCCCTGCACAAACTCACCTGGAACAGGATCTCGGGCGACTTTAAAACAAACCATGGATCCTGGAAAATTCAGGCCGGCAACGATGAACAGGATTCGATCGTAACTTACAGGTCGTTTGTGGAGGTCGGCGGCTTTGCCGGCCAGGCCTTTAAAAGTCTGACCCGCCCCGAGTCGAAAAAACGAATCAGCCGCATGGTGGTAAAGTTAAAATCCATTTTGGAACATTAAATCCTTAACGTAATTCGTCAACCTGCTGGTTTTTTTACCTTCGTTAAAAGCACAAATACCGAAGGAACGAGAAAAAGCGTCATGACGGTTGAAAAGACCATGCCGCCCAGAACCGTCACAGCCATGGGAATTCTCGATTCGGCCCCCGGGCCAAGCGCCAGGGCCGGAGGCAGGGCCGCGGCAATGGTGGTGACCGTCGTCATTAATATCGGCCGCAGCCTGGTCTTGCCCGCCTCTACCATCGCCTTGACCACGCTGGTTTGTATCGTCTTTTGATGTATGGCAAATTCAACCAGCAAGATAGAATTCTTTTTCACCAAACCCATCAACAAAATGATTCCGATAAAACTGTAGAGATTTAACGACTGCCGAAAGACCAGCAAGGCAATGATGGCCCCGCTGAAGCTGAACGGCAGCGACAAAAGTACCGTAAACGGATGAACAAAGCTGTTGAACTGGCTGCCGAGAATCATGTACGAGACGACGATGCCCAGTAGCAGGGCAATGATCAGGGCGTTATTTGACTCTGAAGCCGTTTTCGAATTACCCGTAAGTTCGGCGCTGTAGCCGTCGGCCATGACGTCGTGGGCAATCTTCAATGCCAGGTCGCGGGATTCCTGCTCGTCAAGGCTCGCCTTTTGATTTGCCGCCGGGGCTGCCGAAATCGTGATCGCCCGGCTTCGATTGATCCTTGTGATGGCCAGAATTGCCGGAACCCTCTTTACCTCCACAACATCGATCAGCCTGACCAGCTCGCCATGGTTGTTTCGTATCCAGAGATACGAAAGGGTATTGACCTGGTTTCGATAGCTGTCGAGCATCTTCACCTTGATGTCATACCGGTGCCCCTTGTCGGTAAACTTGCCGGCGACCTTGCCGCCGATGAACGTGCTGACGGCATTTGAAATTTCGCTCATGCTGACGCCGTACATGGCCGCTTTGGCACGATCCGGAACGATCTGTATTTCGGGAGAACCCTGCTGGTAATTCGTATCGATGTCGTTAAAGCTCCCCGATTCTTTCATCCTCTTCTCGATCTCTTCGCTGTAGGCGGCAAGTTTGTTCCAGTCGGGGCCCTTGATGTAAAATTCAATCGGGGCGCCGCGCGAGGCGCTGAGGCTTTGTGTCGACGGGTCCTGGACAATCACCCTCATGCTCTTGCTCAACTTGTTGAGTCGGCCCCGAAGATCGGCGGCAACCGCCAGGTGGGGCGGTCTCTTATCGGGCGACTTCAACGTAAGAAAAAACATCGCCGAATTCGACTCGCCACCGCCAATACCCCCGATTATCGCCATAAATTTTTCAATATCTTTATGTTCGGCAAGACTGTCTTCGACAAGCCTCACCTGCGAATTGGTATATTCCAGAGAGGACCCCGCGGGTAATTTTACAATAAGAATCAACCTGCTCTGGTCCTCTGGCGGCAAAAACTCCCGCTTGACAAACTTCAGGGGAATCAACGATACCAGGAAAAATACCAGAATGACGCCGGTCGTCAGCAGGGGGCGCTTCAATGTTTTTTCAAGTAAAACCCCGTAACGTTGGGCAAGCGAATCCATGGCCTTCCCTGAGGTATTCCGCCATTTCTGACCAAAGCTTTCGCGCGATAAATTTTTTGACTTCGAGGTTTTGTTTGTCTTTTCAAGGCCGGCAAACCGGGAAGCCCTCATGGGGGTCAGCGTCAGGGCCTCCAGCAGCGATAGCAGAACCGTCGCGGTAATCGTAACCCCGAACTGAAAAAAATACTTACCGATGATACCGCTCATGAAGGCAACGGGCAGAAAGATCGCGACGACAGAAAGGGTGGCGGCAAGCGCGGCAAAATAAATTTCGAGCGTTCCTTTTTCGGCAGCCTCCAGCGGGTCTTTGGTGAACTTCCTGTGGCGCTCGATATTTTCCAGCACCATAATGGCGTCGTCGACAACGATACCGATGGCCAGAGAAAGCCCGAGCATGGTAAAGGTATTCAAGGTAAAACCAAAGAAATAAATAACGATGAAACTGCCGATGATCGAGGTCGGAATGGCCAAAAGAACGTTAAAAGCCGAAGCAAGGCTCCCCAGAAATAACCAGATCACGAGAGATGTCAAGATGGCCGAGAGAAACAAGGTGAACGTCAACTCATCAATGGAATTCTCAATAAACCTGGTGGAATCAAAACCGACATTCAGGTCATAACCCTCAGGCAGGTCTTTCTTGACCTCGTCGAGCATCTTGAATACCCCGTGGGCGATGGCGACGGCGTTTGCCCCCCGTTGTTTTTGAATGCCAAGACCAATGGCCGGTACCTTGTTAAACCGCGAAATTCTGCGAATATCGTCAAGGTCGTCCTTTACCGTACCCGTGTCGCTTAACGTAATCGTTCGAAAGACCGGGGCGCCCCCCCTGCGGGTAATCGGGATATTCGCCGCCTGTTTTTCGGTCGTCGCCTCGCCTTTGGTACGCAGCAAAATTTCTTCGCGGGGCAGGTCAATGCGGCCCGAAGGCTGCTCGGAATGTTCGGTCGAGATCGACTGTAAGACATCTTCCACCGTGATCTCGAGGTTTTTCATTTTTACCGGGTCAAGCCAGACCCGAAGACTTCGGTCTACATAACCCCCCATGGCGACATCGCCGACCCCTTCGACGGTTTGAAATTTCGACTTAAGCTCGTAGCGGGCGTAGTCCATGAGGTCGCGAAGTTCGCCCTTGCCGGTCAAAACGATCCACATGATCGGCCGGTCCTCGGAGTTTTTTTTCGATACAATTGGCGGGTCAATGTCCTGGGGCAGCCGCCGGGTCGCCTGCGAAACAGCCGATTGAACCTCCTGGAGGGCGGCATCGACGTCGCGGTTTAAATTCATCTCGGCCGTGATCGTGACGCTGCCGTAGCGCACGTTCGATTGAATTTCCCGAATGCCCTCGATACCGCTGATGGCGTCTTCGATAACGTCGGCGACGTCGGTCTCCATGATTTCGGCGGCGGCCCCCTCAAGACTTGCCTTGATGGTGATCACGGGGAAATCAACGTCGGGTAGCTGGGAGATTCCGAGGCGTTCATACGAGATGGCGCCAAACACAATCAAACCCGCCATTAGCATCCAGGCAAATACCGGGTTTCGAATCGATATACTGGATAATTTCATGGGAGTTCTCCCGTCAGAATTTTAATATGAAGGATCGTCAGCATCTGGTTTAACCTGGTCTTTTCAAATTCTTCTTTTGCCGCCGCCGATTCATTCAGGGCCGAAAGCGCCTCAAGATTTGTAGCCTGGCCAATTCTATAGTCAGAGAGAATTGTTTTGTAATTGTACTGCGTTTTTTCCATGGCAAGACGAAGCATCTCAAGGGCCTTCTCGCCGGTCCGCCAGGCATGAATGTAATACGACAATTCGTCTTTGGCAAGTCTCACGGCCTCGTCCCAGGCGAGGCGGGCCTGCCTCTCGCGCGACTTTCGCTCAAGGTATTGCGAATGAACCAGCCCGCCGGAAAACAGCGGAATCTCGGCAACGAGGGCCCCATAGTAGTCGTTGCCCGTAGAACCGGCATCGGGCAGGCGATACGATCCTTCGAGGTATATTTTCGGCAGATGGCCGCCTGACGCCCGGAACGATTCGAGTTTTGCCAGTTCCCAGCTTGCTTTTAAACTGGCGATATCTGGCCGGTTCTCAATTTTCAGGAGAAGCTCGGGGGGAAGGCTGTCTTGAACGACGTTTGTGTTAGAGGTAAATTTTTCATCCAGTTTGAAATCGTTCTTGAAATCTTCATCGATAGGTTTTTCCGGAACAAAGGCTTTATTTTGCGACGACAGACCGGTCAGGTCGCGTATTTTTCTCCGGGCATTTGCCAGCTGGTTATGCAGGTTAATGATAACCGCCTCGGTTTTTGCAATCACCACCTCGACGCTTAAAAGTTCCGACCGGCGGACCTTGCCAAGGTTGAATCGTCTCTCCAGTTCTCTCTTGAGGTCCTCCGAATTTTCGATCAATATCTTTTGCGTGTTGAGGTTGTCTTCCAGGACAAGGTATTCGAAGAACACCTGGGCGATCTGGTCATAGAGCAACGCAGCCTCGGCCCTCAACTGGAAAGTGTCGAAATCTTCCCGGAGGCGACCGCCCCTTAAGCCGGAAACTTCGTCAAGACCTGTCAAGAGATTTTGACGGGCATAAAATCTAAACCCCCGCGAAAATACTCCCCCGGTCAAGCCCGTGGTATCGGGCGCGTAAAGACTCATGCGAAAGCTTACCGAGGGTAAAACCGCGGCCCAGGCCTGGCGGGTTTTCTGACGCGCCTGCAAAACATTTTCGGCCCCGATCGCCATCTTTTCGGAATGCTTCAACGCGAGAATGTAGAGATCGCCGACGCCGAGTTTTTCTTTGGCAAGCGTCGCCTCGTAGATTTTATCGGATACCTGGAAATTATTTTCGAGAATCCTGGCAGACTCGGTATTTATGCTATTGCCGCCCTCCCCGTGTACATTCCCGCCTCGAAGTTCTCCCGATTTACAGGAATAAAAAATCAGGAAACCCAACACGAGGCCGGTTTTTATAAACACGAAAGGTTGATTCATCATGATATGGTATAAAACAAAGATAAAATCGCCTTTAAAGCTACAATAATTTTACGGGATGCGCCGGCGAAAGACCAGACATCTATAGCATTTTAAAACAATTTCAATATCATTGCCGGCCCGGGCAGAAAATCAAAAGCAATAAAAAGCCGATTTAACGATGAATTAATAACTTGAAAACCTGAGAGGATATTCCATAAAAACCGGTACCCTTATGAAAACAACAACAAAAGTCATTTTAACCCTTTTCCTGTGGTTTGCCTGGTCCGCTAACGCCATGGCTGAAGAAAACCCCGAATACGAATACATCGATACCCTGATTAAAAATCAAAAATTCCAGATCGCCGACAAGAAAATCGACGAGATGCTGGCGAAAAACCCGGATAACCCCGACGCCCTGATGTATAAAGGCGTGATTATTTTTTATTCGGAATCAATTAACCCTGCCGACAGCGGGAAATGGCAAAACCTGGATTCCATCTACGAGCCCGACTACAGGCAAAATACCGTGGAGAATGCCATCATCACGCCCGAAACGGCCAACAAGATCGCCGGGTATTTTTTAAAGGCCATCCAGGTTGAACCGGCAAAGATGAACATTCAGCTTGCGTTGTGTTTTGCCTATGCCAAGGCGGGTATGAAATCGGAATTGATCTCCCGGTTGCCGGACCTGAAAAAATACTCTAAAGAACAAGACAAGATGCAGTACAACATGGCGGAGTATGCCCGAATCATCGCCCGGCAAAAAACCATTGAAGATGGAATCGACGTCTACAAGGAAATCAACAAACTTTACCCCGAAGATGGAAACATCATCAACGATATGGGCGTCCTGTACTACGAAAACGGTCTTATCGACAACTCCATGGCGTTTTTTCAAAAAGCCCAGGCCACCGGGAATCTCGACAAAAGCACCCTGGAAAATCTCCTGCTGATTTATTCGTTAACCGGCGACTATGCCCGCTTGTTGACGACCGCCAAGACCCTTTCGACCCAGGAAAAGGACGGTACCGACGTCATCTACCAGGCTCTCGAACAGCGGCTGCAAAACAAGGCCGAATGGTCCAAAACCATCTCAGCCTATGTTCACCGCGAAGACTCTAAAAAAGATCTCAATTTTTTTGTAAACACGCTTCAAAAATCCCTGCTGACCGAAAACTACAGCAAGTTTATCGAATCGACGCGGTACAACGTTCCGGCGCCCATGCTGGCCCTGAACTACGAATGGGCCCTGAAAAATTACCCCGACAAATTTTTAAACCTCTTCAGTTACGCCGAGTTTTTAACGTACTACCATCATTACTCAAAGGCCATCGAAATTTACAAAAGCATCTTGAGGCAGAATATTGTCATGACGAACAGTCAAAAAGAGGAGTTTAATTTTTACTATGCCTGGGCATTGTACAAATCGGGTCAGAATTTACAGTCCCTGCAGTACTGGAAAAAGCTGATCGATAGCGATAATTTTTACAGGAAAAGCGCGGCGAGTTATTTTATTGGTCTGTATTTTTATGAGCAAAAAGACTATTCTGAGGCAAAGAAGTATTTTTCTTTTGTGAAAGACACGCCGGATAAATCAAAGTACGCGGAATTCTGCAAAACCCTGTTTAACCTTACGAAGTGATGTTTTCAAATAGGGGGGCCGTAATTGGCCCCCCTATTTGTAGATATTTTAAGAAACTGCCTGCTCTTGGGAATATTGACGGAAAAAATCAAAGTCCTTGTTTTCAAAGGCCGACATTCTTAAGCCCATCTCGTTGTAGTAGGTCATTAAAATATGGAGATGGTTGATCTCTTCGTCCTCAAGGCCGGTTTTTTCCTGCTCCGTTGATTTTCGAAAGGCCTCTTCAAGGTCGCTGAAAAACGCCCCGCCTTTATTGGTGAAGATCATCACCGCCGCGACAAGGTCAAAATAAATGGTCTCAACAATGGTGATAAACTCTTTGTCGGATTTTTCCCAGTGTTCGGTCGCGATATGGGTCTGAAAATAATCTCCCCAGGTGATCACGTCGGGCTTTACCCCGAACTTGCTTTCGATTTTCTTTACTTCGCTCTCAGGGATGTAAGGTTTTGAGGCCACCTTATCGACGAGTTTTTTTAAAAATATAAGTCTTTCTACTTTTACATCAGATAACTTCTTGTGGGCCAGCATATCTTCTATAGCAGGATTTATTTCTTTCATGTATTTTTTATCGGATAAATAAATTAATATTGAAGTATTTTTTATTTCCGATAAATATTTAAAGGCGGATTATCTTATTTCATGAAACATCGGTACCATTTATTCATCTCGTTTATTTTCCTGGCGGGGCTTTCGACCTCCGGCTCGCGGTTGTCGGCGCAGACAACGAATACTCCGGGCAACCCAGGCGAGGCCAATTCCAGTCTTTCGGAAAAACAGGAAAAAATATACCTGAACCTCGCCGAGAGTCTGTACAAAGACGGCGAATATGTCCGGGCATTGTCGCTATACCTGGACTTTCTCGATCTCTACCCCGACTCCACGTATTCGGTTCGCGCCCTCGAAACCCTCGCCGAGCTCTATGAAAAACAACAGCGGTTTTCAGAAGCCCTTTCTGTTTATGAAAATTTATACCAGCGAACCGGGCCGTCAAGCAACCGGGGAATCTACTACTATTACAACCAGGCGCGTATCTTAAACGCCATGGGACTTGTCGAAAAGGCCTCCCGGATTTATGACGACATCATTAAAATCAGCCCGGAAAGCGCCTACGCTAAAAAATCTGAAATGAACAATAAACTCAATACCTTGTTTGACTAGGTTTTAACAAACGCTTGTTGAAAGTCTGGCCAATGATATTGAAAATGATACAGACCGTAAAAAAATCAGCCTGATACCGGGTAATGTAGAAGTGATTTAAATCGCGAAAAGTTCTTCGCAGAATTCGTAAAACTCGTTGTTCTTGAAGGATTCCTGAAGCCTGTTTTTGATAAAATCGATTTCGGCCTGGCCTGCGGAAAAATATTTAAAAAATTCGTCTCTCAGGGTTTCAAACTTTTCCATCAGGGGTTTGTTATTTTGACTGTCTTTTAACTTTCTGTGGTAGGTCAGAATTTCGGCCAGGCAAACGATGTTCCCCAGAACGCCGGCAACCTGGTCAATCTCGGCAGGTACATAGGTGGTAATCTCGGATATGGCGCAAAACTCCGCCGGGAAATTCCACTTTGCCATGGCAAATTCAGACAGCGAAAATGTCGTGACTCCAAAAAGGTGCAGCTCGTATTTCTGCAGGGCCTCGATATCCATGCCGTCGCCGGATTGCTTCAATGCGCTTTCATAGCTTGACGGGAATCTCGAAAACAAAATCAACTGACCTATATGCCTGAGAAGGCCGCTGAGAAAGGCCTTTTCCTGGATATCCCTGTGACCAAGTTTTGCGGCCAGGGCCTTGGCCGTAACGGCGATGATAATGGAGTTCATCCAGAGTTCTTTCTGGATCGTATTGCTTTTGGAAATATTCGGCAACAGTCTGGCCACCGAAACCAGGAGTGTCAGGCTTTTGATGCTTTTAAAACCCAGAAGCGAAAGCGCCCGCCCCAGGTCGGCGATATTGTTGGCCCTGGAATAAAACGGCGAATTGGCCAGCTTTAATATTTTACTGACAAGATTCGGGTCGGATGAAATCAGCGACTCCAGCTGGTTAAGGCCAATATTGATGTCGTTTTCGTTAATCTCCAGGATCCGGGTTACGACCTGGGGCATCGTCGGGAGTTCGAGATTTTCATAAATTGATTCCATCAAAGTCCTCTTTTGGGGGATTTTTCATTCCGGTATGCCGAGAGTATTTCGTCAAGCTGGCGTATCGTATCGTCTTTACTGCGAAAACCCAACACCCTGCCAATTTCTTTTCCGGATTTGTCGGTAAGTAGCAGCGTCGGGAAGCCGTTTATTTTATACTTTTCTATGATATCTTCTTTTTCTTTCGTATCGGTCTCGGTATAATCCAGCCTGGTAAGGGCGAGATGGTAGGTCGTCAGCAGGTTCTGAAAATCGCTTGTGGGGAACAGGTCTTCGTCCATTTTGTGGCAGGCCGTGCACCACTGGGCCCAGAAATCGACCAGGATAATTTCGTCAGCCTCGATCGAATTCATCGCCGTTTGCAAACTGGTAAACCGGGCCTCCTGCCCTTGCGTTGCCGAATGAGCCGCCGATGTGGTATTTTGTCCGGGTTTTAACAACGAGGTCGTCAAGAACAACCCAAAGGCCGCAATCGTTAAAAAGAAGGCTACCCCGGATTTTTTCCGTAAAGATGTTTGCGCTTCCTCGTCGCCCTCTTTGCCAGGCGGATCGGATAACATCAAAAAAACAACGCACAGGGCCGCCCCCAGAATCGCCAGCGTGTATTTCGAACCCTCCGGCGGGTAGGGCCCGACAAGGTCCTCGAGGTAATGAAAACCCGCGGTAAACAGGACCATCGCCCCGACGTATTTTACGACCCTCATCCAGCGGCCCGGCTTTGGCAGCTTCATGGCAAACCCGCCGATCAAAAGAAAAGGGAAACCCATACCGAGGCTGAAAAACAGGGCCTGGGTAACTCCCGGCACAAGGCTTTTATTCGTGGCCGCATTTTGCGCGATGTCGATGAGAATCGCCCCGTAAAGAGGAGCCGTGCAGGGCGCCGCGATAAAACCCGAGAATATGCCAAGCGCCAGCGGGTAAATAATTTTATTGGATTTTTTGGCCTGAAGGGTGTTGCCCAGGTTTGGAATCGGCAACGGTATGATATCCAGAAAGCTCAGGCCCAGAAGAAAAAACAGCGCGCTAAAGATAAGAATTACGGCGGGCGACCCCAGGTAACCTCCAAAGACCGTCCCCGAAAGGGCCGCAATGACCCCCAGCCCGACATAGGTAAGGGCCATACCGCAGACATAGACGGTTGAAAGGAAAAGCCCCTCAATCCAATGGCTGGTTTTACCGGCCCCGAAGATTGCGGTGGTTATGGGTATCAGGGGGTATACGCAGGCGCTCATCGCCGAAATTAACCCATGAAGAAAAGCTATTCCCAACGATTGTATTTCCATGCGTTTCCCCGAAATTTTTCCCCCGGCGCCGCTTCATTTATGTGCGCACAAACCGCAGGTGATTTTCTAATATGTATGTATTGCTCAAACAGTTTCTGGCCTTTAAAAAAACCGCAAATTTCCCGAAAATTAACCAGGGAAAATAAGTTTTAACAAGAAATTAATTTAGACCGGCGGCGTAAAGAAGTTTACGACAGAGAAAAGCCCCCGGGTAAAGCGTCCTGCCCTGACCCCGGGAGCCTGCTGATGACAATTACTTTTTCGTGCTCAGTTTGAAGGGCAGGTAAAGCGGGCAAAAACTAAACGCACTGGTGACCAGAAAGATCGCTGCCAGGGCCAATAGAATGATCCCGAGCGTTCCGCCGATGGCGCCCGTAAAGTACAAGACCCCGATGACTGCGGCTACCAACACCCTGATGACTCTGTCTGTATTTCCCATATTTTGTTTCATATTATACTCCTTTATTTTTGAGGTACCTGTTTGCGGCCGGCCCCTCGGCCCGGGTCTTGCGATCGCGGGCTGTTACCCTGTCGCGGCCCCAATGCCGTTTTTTTATGGAGGCCTCTAACATACCTACCTACTACATAAGATAATTATAATATTCTATATCGCCATTATTTTCGAAAAGATCGGTAATACATCAAAGCCAGGTTTTCCCCTGCCTGCCCGGAAGGTTTCAACCAAGCGCCTTGATGTAGAATATGTCTAATAGTATAGAATTTCCAGACCATCGCCCTTAAAAAATGACCTCTCGTTGTGACAAATGTGGGTGTGAGAAATGCGGGGTGTCTAACTTTTTCGATGTCAGGCCAATCTGGCGAATGAAGACTGGCCAGATGGAAACGTTCGAGCACGGCGGTAACCCGCATAAATCCCTGAGAGAGGGCGCTTTGCAGGGCGACGACTGGGTTGATTTTTCGGCCAACATCAACCCCCTGGGTTTGCCCGGCGAATTGAAGTATGCCATTTTGCAGACGGCCGAAGAGGTCGAAGGTTACCCCGACCCGGAGAGTTTCGAATTCGTCGGCGCCATTTGCGGGCGCCTCGGGGTCAAACCCGAAAACGTCGCCGTCGCCGGCGGCGCCTCGGAACTGTTTTTTCTTATTACCAGGTACATAGCCAGGCAGATCGCCAAAAACATTGCCCAAGGCGCCGGTAAACCCCGCGCCCTGATCGTCGCGCCGTCGTACAGCGACTACGAGAGGGCCGCCCGAAGCGAAGGTCTTCAAATCGATTACCACGAATTATCCCCCGAAAATAATTTTACCCTGAATGTCGAAGCCCTGGCCGAAAAGCTGCGGGGCGACGAAGTCGTCTTCCTGGGTCGCCCGAACAACCCCACGGGAACCTTTGTTTACAGAAAGGACCTTGAGAACCTTATCCATAAAAATCCTGAATCTTTTTTTGTAATCGATGAAGCATTTTTAAATTTCTTGTCATTTGACCAGGACCGCGACAACCCGGAAACCAACCCTGGTGAGAGTCTCTCTGGGTGCATTTTACCAAATCTCTTTGTCGTCACGTCGCTGACCAAGATGTATTCGATTGCCGGTTTGCGTGTGGGTTTTGCCGTCGGTCCCGCAGGCCATATCGCGGGGGTGAAGGCGCTGCAATCATCCTGGCCGTTAAGCGCCATCGCCCAGAAAACCGGGGCCCTGGTCATGAAAAACGACAGCCTGTATTTGACCCATGCAGAAACTACCCGCAAGCTGGTCGCCACAGAAAGAAACTTTCTTTTTGAAAAACTACGGGGTATTTCGGCAATCAGGGTTTTTCCATCGTCTGTAAATTTCATTCTTTTTAAAGTTCTGGAAGATTTTCGCGATAAAAATAACCCCGGGGAAACGTTGTACGACAACATGGTTACATCCGGGATACTCCTTCGACCCTGTAAAAATTTCTACGGTCTCGACCCTTCGTATTACAGGGTCGCCGTTTTAGATCGACCGGCCAATGAAAAACTCGTCAGGGCCCTGGAGCAGTACTTTGCGCCCGTAAAAACCCCCGGCACTGGTCGGGCTCAAAAGAAAAAAACCCCGGCCCTGGCAATTCTCGGCACGGGGTCAAACGTCGGCAAGTCGCTTTTAACCGCCGCCTTCTGCCGGATTTTTTTAAACGAGGGCCTGCGGGTCTACCCGTTCAAGGCGCAAAACATGTCCCTGAATTCTGCCGTTACGCGCGACCAGATGGAGATCAGCCGGGCCCAGTACCTTCAGGCCCAGGCCGCCCGGGTTGAGCCCGACGTTCGCATGAACCCGGTTTTGCTCAAACCCGTCGGCAAGCTGACCTCGCAGGTAATTTTACTGGGCAAGCCGATCGGCAACCAGGGCTATCGTCAATACCGCGAAAACAAGGAAACCATCGTCAAGACGGTTCATGAAGCCTACGATGATCTTTCGGCCAACGCCGACCTGGTGATCATCGAGGGAGCCGGTTCTCCCGTTGAAATGAACCTGAAAGATCACGACATCGTGAACATGAAGATGGCCGAATATGCCGCGGCAAAAGTTCTTCTTGCCGGTAATATCGACTTCGGCGGCATCTATGCCTCGCTTGCCGGCACCCTGATGCTGCTTTCCAAAAAAGAACGCCAGAGGGTGATCGGCCTTATCGTCAACCAGTTTCGGGGCGACGAGAGCCTGTTCCAGGAGGGCCGGGGGCTCCTGGAGAAAATCACGGGCAAGCCCGTTTTCGGCGTCATTCCCTATGTTGAAAAGTTGCTGCTTCCCGATGAAGATTCCATGGCGTTTTCGGCCAGGCAAAATGGAACAGGGGCAGGCGGTGAAATCTCAACGCTGGAAATCTTTGCCGTGAGGCTGCCCCACATGTCGAACTTTACCGACTTTGACCCGTTCTTTCAGCAAGGCGAGATTCGGCTGACCTTCCTGGAGAGCCCGCCTTCGGCTTCAACACCGGCGCCCGACGTCCTGATTCTACCCGGCTCAAAAAACGTGATGTCAGACATGGCATGGTTAAACGAAACCGGGCTTTCGAACTATATTCGCCATCTTCGGAATAATTTTGAAACCGAAATTGTCGGCATATGCGGCGGCTTTCAAATGCTCGGGAACCAGGTTCGGGACCCCCATTCGATTGAATCTGACCGGGGCGAAATTGGCGGACTGGGTTTGCTCGACATGACAACGGGTCTTGCCTCTGACAAAACCCTCCGGAGGTTTTCGGGAAAACACCTTAATTCAAATCTTCCCATATCTGGCTACGAAATTCATCACGGCATTACCGAAGGGCGCGAAAGGCCGGTCGTCGAATCTGCGTTAAAATCAGCCGACCCCGGCTCAACGGACATCGTTGGTTTTATCTCTGCCGACCGGCGGGTCTGGGGAACCTACATTCACGGGCTCTTCGATAACGATGATTTTCGCCGGTGGTTCTTTAACTGCCTGCTGGCGAAAAAAAATCTTCCCCCGCTTGAGAACATTGTGCCCTACGACATCGACTCGGCCATTGAAAACTTTGCCGCCGTCGTTCGTCAAAACGTCGACATGGACAAACTTCGCAAGGCTTTGTTCGGGTAAAAGACCCGGCAAGGCCGCCAAAATATTCGTTTGACTATGCCGATTTATTCCCGGATCATGGGTATTATCGCCCTGCGGCGATGATTTACCGATGAATAACAAAACGAACAACAAAATGAATAACAAAGCGCTGGAAGCTTATTTAAATACCCTGATGAAGGTCCCTGACTTTCAGGACTATGCGCCCAACGGCCTTCAGGTGGAGGGCCGCGGGGAAATTAAACGCCTTCTGGCGTCGCCCTCGATTTCTCTCGGGGTAATCAAAAAGGCCGTCGAGGTTGGCGCCCAGGCCGTTTTGGTTCACCACGGGATGTTCTGGCAAAACGAATCGCGGGTGGTCTCGGGGCCCTACAAAGAGAGACTCAAACTGCTGCTTGGTCACGACATCAACCTCTATGCCTACCACCTGCCCCTGGATTTTCAACCCGACTACGGCAACAACGCCCCCGTCCTGCGCGACCTCAAATGCGGCGACATACGGCCCTTTGAAAATATCGGCTATTCGGGAAAGTTCAAGACCCCGCTTGACCCCTATAAATTTTCGATACTACTCGACAAATACTACCACACGACCGGCCATCACCTTGGCCGTAGCGGTAAAATTCAACGAGTCGCCATTGTGTCAGGTAACGGCGTTTCGTACCTGCAAAAGGCGATCGACCAGGGCTTTGACGCTTTTATTACCGGCGAAAGCTCCGAGTGGGTTTATAACATGGCCCTGGAAAACAACATCGCCTTCAGCGCCATGGGTCATTACAAAAGCGAGTGTGTCGGGATAAAACTCCTCGGGGAGCATATTGCCAAAAAATTTAAAACCAGGGTCGACTTTTATGCAGAAGACAACCCCTTTTAGCCTTCGAACATTCAACGGGCCAGGCGGGGCCGCAGGCAAAAATTCACAACGGTTTTTCCGTGCGGCCCGGTTCAACAAAAAGCCATTATGACATTTACCAGAAAACTTGTACCGCCCGTTATTGCGATCGTACTGCTGTCGGCCTACGTCCTGTTTCTTTACGCCCCGGCCCCGAGATCGTGCTCATTTTATTCCATGGGGGGCATTCTCACCGAAATCAAAACATACGGCGCCGGCAAAAAAACCCACGACGCCGCCTGCGCCCAAATCCGGGTTTTTTTCGAAAATATAGAAAACGAAATCAGCAACTACCGCGAAAACAGCTTTCTTTCAAACGCCAATCGCCAGAAAGACAAACGCGCCATTACCCTGCCCGAACATACCTACCGGATGATAAAAGAATCTCTTCGAATTTCAGAAATCACTTTGGGATACTTTGATATAACCGTGTTGCCGGTTCTCGACCTCTGGAAAAAGGCCCAGAAAGAAAACAAGGTTCCTTCGGCAGAAGAACTTGAAGCCGCCCTGAAAAAGGTGTCTTACAAAAAACTGGCGTTAGACGATATTGGAAACCCTTCGCCCAGACTGTTTTTTAAGGTTCCGGGTATGGAACTCGATCTCGGGGCCGTCGCCAAGGGGTATATGGGCGACGAAAGCCGAAAAATCATGGAAAGACTCGGCATACAACGGGGGCTCATAAATTGCGGCGGCGGAATTGTCGTTTTTGATAACCGGGAAAACCCGGAAGATTTCACCATCAAGATCTACAACCCCGACAAGGGCGTCTCGGCAAAACCCTCGCCGGACAATTTCGGGATAAGTTCGATAACCATGGCCAACGGCTCGATCCAGACCTCGGGAGATTACAACCGGTTTTATACGATTAACGGCAAACGGTATTCGCACATCGTCGACCCCCACACGGGCCTGCCCTCGGGCAACTGCCACTCGATCACCGTCAAAAGTACGGCCCGGGTGTACAGCGGGGCGATTGCCGACGCCTACGCAACGGCCTTCTGCGCCATGATCGCGGCGGGAATACCGGTAAGCAAGTTACCCGTCGACGAGGTTGAAATTTTACAGTTAAAAAAATGAACTTTTGGCCTGGGGAAATTCTTCGAGCAATTCGTTTTCGCGGGCCTGCTTGACGAGTTTTTTGGCAAACGCAATATCCAGCGCATGACCACCCTTGGAACCCAGCAGATGCCCCTTGATCGGGCGCCCGCAAAGAGAGAGATCCCCGATGAGATCGAGTATCTTGTGGTAAAGCGCCTCGTTAATAAACCGCTCCCTGTTGACCGTCGATTCCTGGTTAAAAACCAGCACGTTATCGATGGTCCCGCCCTGGGCCAGGCCCTTGGCGCGCAGAATCTCGACGTCTTTCATAAAGCCAAAGGTGCGGGCATGCGCGATATGGGTGGCAAAAAATTCCTTTGTGTAGGTTATCTCACACGAAAGGTTTTTCAACATCGGGTGGTTGTAATCAATGCTGTACGAGATCTTTAAATCCTTTGCCGGAATTCCCACGATGTAGCGGTCGCCGTCGGTCACCATGATGGGTTTTTTGATCTCGATCGGGGCGACCATACTGGGGAATTCGTGGAACTCGCAATTTTCCAGGATCTCGATGTAGGGTTTCGCCGAGCCGTCCATAATCGGAATCTCGGAACCCCCGATGACCTCAATGATCATGTCGGTGATACCCAGAACATAAATCGCAAACATGAGATGTTCGATCGTTTGCACGTAAACCTGGTTCTTACCCAGGGTCACGGCCATCGAGGTGTCCATAACGTATTCCAGGCTTGCCGGAATCACCTTCGAGGGACTGTTCTTTTTGCCGTAATAAAATTGAATCCCGGTGTGTTCTTCGGCGGGGTGAAACACGAGTTTTGTCGCCTCGCCGGAATGAAGCCCCACGCCTTCGGCTATCGACGAATCCTTGATCGTCTTGCGAAACCGGATATTTTTTCTCTCGCTAAGTAGAGATTTATTTTTATGTAAAAAAAACATTTTGAATGCCCGGACAGTGACTTCTGGCAGCGCCAGAAATTTTCAACCCGGTTTTGCCAGACTTTAAATGCGAAAATACCTTGTAAATCTTATATAACTGAAAAACGACCCCAAAATTAAAACGGATGAGCCTGTGCGCCAACTGTATTCTGAAAAGAACGTCCACCCCAAAGTTCAATGCTTTACTCGAAAAACTCTGTAAATGGCTAGCCACTTTTCGATCGCATTGACCTTTCTCATCTTACTCAGAAATCAGGTTGGCGCACAGGCTCAATAAGAACCGTTATTTTCTGCGGAAAAACATTTTCAGCCAGCCAAAGTAACGTTTCTTGTGCTCCTCGAGGAATTCGTCCATCAGGCGGCAGACCCGGTCGGGTCTTTTGATATACACCAGGTGCCCGCTACCCTCGACGATCCGGAGAACTCCCCGCTGCATCCGGCTGGCAAGGGAGCTGGCAAAGTCGGCCGGGGTCAGCCGGTCGTTTTCCCCGTAGATCATCAGGGTAGGTTTGGTATTCTTCTGGATATGATCTTTGATGGAAGCGTCAAGAAAACTTTCCATATAATCGCGGGCGGCGTGTAACGGATGGTTTTCGCCGACCTGCAGAAAGTGTTTCCATTTACCCGGCGGGCTCCCGCCGACGTTCCAGAGCTTGTTCTTCCTTCCGTCATAGGGGAACTTGCCCCGCATCGCCCGGTACAACAGGTGCATTCTGAGAACGGTCTTGCCAAAGGTCAACATCGTGGTAATTTCCTGGGTTCGCAAAGAAAAATCGACCAGGGCCGAAATCAGGATCACATTTTCAACCAGGTCGGGGTTACGAATCGCGATATCCAGGGCAATGTAGGCGCCCATGGAACTCCCCACGAGGTGAATCTTGTTACGTTCTTTTTTCAGCTTCTTTATAAACGCGGTCAGGGCTGTGGATGCCTGTTTGATCGTATAATGTTCGCCGGGATGCTTGTAACTGCGCCCATGACCCGGCAAATCCGGAATAATGACCCTGTATTTTTCTGTAAAATGATCTATGTAGGAGTTATAGCAAAGCCTGCCGTTTTGATACCAACTGTGAATAAAAAATATGATATCGCCCTTTCCCTCGTCGATATAATATAATTTTTTATTCTCGCTCTCGTTTAGCGGAAAGTAAGGCATACCCGACAAACTGCAAGAGGCAACTAAAAATGCAACCTTTTTATGCCCGGGATCGTGTTTTGGCGCCGGGCGGGCGCCAAAACACGAAGCCTTACCGGCTTATTTAGAAACGCAACGCGCGTTGGCGTTGTTTTTCCCGGCCTGGTAGACTTCCTCGCCGTTTCCGAACGACATTAAAACAACCGGGGAGTTTTCTTCTTTCTCATTTTTCAGGTCCGAAGTCCAGTAATTGCCGCGAAGCTCTGAAAAAGGGGCAAAAATTACCTTGATCGCCGGGCGTTCCCTTGCATCCAGGATACTCGCCAGTTCCCCGGCTGTCGGCAGTCTCCAGGTTTTATCTCCAAGTTGTAAACTGGAGCAATATTCCCTGGCAGCTTCCCAGGTATCCGTTTTTCTGGTGCCATGGCAGGAAGGATCGTTCTTCTGCCCCATGCTGCATTTTTGCCAGGTCAGTTTTGTAAAATTATCCGTAATGGTTGAGTTTCGATTGTCGACAAAACGAATGTATGATTTTGCCATTTTCCGGGTCAACACAATTTTTGCGGCCGGTTCGCCGGTTTTAACCTCTTCTTTTTTATCCTTTGCGGGTTTACCGGTCTCGCTTGCCTGTGAAGCCTGCTGGGCCATTTTTTGTATCTCGGTAATGATATTCGCCGCGGCTTTGTCGGTAGCCCCGAATATCGTACTGTCAACCTTGTTAGACACTACAGGCAGATCGGCAATCTCGTTGATGGCAACGTAATAAACGTTGGTATGAATGTTCATCAGTTGCGCTGCCTGGTCAAAATCATACCGGCCAAAAATAACGATATCGACCTTTAGCTCTTTTGCCAGGGACTTCAGAAAATCCAGCCGCTCATCGGTCTTCTTTTCTTTTTTCTGATCCACTTTCACGACTTTATCTTTTATTACATTTTGTTTTGCCGCATAGATAACCCGGTCGATATCTTCGGTATTCACCCGCTCATAGGTGAAGTTTTTCAACATCGAAGAGTTTACCGCGTCTCCGAGGCTGCCCGACATGTATTCAAAATCTTTCGTGCCGGTTTTATCGTCAAAGTTTAAAATGGCAATGCGGGCCAGATCCCCTTTTGGCTCTGTTTTGGAACTCTCCGGGTTTTCCCCTGAATTGGCGAAAAAGTAACCCGCCGCAAGAAACATTACCAGGAAAACCTGGATGGTATTTTTATAAATTTTCATGTTGCCCCTTCTCTTGTATGTATTTTGTTACCGTATAACTTACACCGATTTCATCTGTCGACCATATTTTCAGGTGTTCGGATACGATCTAATTATCGACAAAAATAAAACCTGAAAGTTTAAAAATAAAATCATGGCAGGCTTTCATTTTTTCGCAAACTGGCTTCTTGACGCAACTTTGAATGCCAATGGGTATGATCCGGCATAAAAAATTGTCAAAAAGGAGTATGTAACTTATATTAACTTAACATTTTTACAGTACGAATTGAACATCACAGGTTATTTACCACGATTCGCAGGTTAAATTTTATCTTTACAACCGGATTTGCCAAAAACCTCGTGTTAAAAAGTTCGTATAAAAACTACAAGCGGAATCTTTACCGTAAAAAACCGGTTAAAGATTCCCTTAAAACTAAGGAGACTGATACATGCTTGGATTTGACCCCTTGTACTTTATTTTAATCGCGCCGGCATTTGCCCTGTCGCTATTTGCTTCATTTTTAGTGAAGAGCAAATTTAACAAATACTCACAGGTAAGCACCCGCTCGGGAATGAGCGGCGCCGAAGCTGCCGAGGCCGTTTTACGATCGGGCGGAATAACCGACGTGAAGATTGAACGGGTTGACGGATTTTTATCAGACCACTATGACCCCGCCCATAAGGCCCTGCGCCTTTCTTCCGAAGTCTACGACGGACGAACGATTGCCGCCGTGGGCGTGGGCGCGCACGAAGCCGGCCATGCGATTCAACACAAGACACGGTATTCGATGCTTTCGTTTCGAACCGCCCTGGTTCCGATGGCTTCCATCGGCAGCAATTTAAGCTACTTCATTCTTTTTGGCGGTTTTATAATGAACATGACTGGCCTGATGTACGCCGGAATCGCCCTTTTTACGGCCGTTGTCCTGTTTCAATTGATCACCCTGCCCGTTGAATTTGACGCCTCGGCGCGCGCCAAAAAACAACTATGGGACACCGGGGTTCTGACCAGCGCCTCCGAAAGAGAAGGCGTCGCCGCGGTTTTAAACGCCGCCGCCCTGACATACGTGGCCGCCGCCGTCAGCGCCATCGTTACCCTGATCTACTACCTGATCCGCGCCGGTCTGCTGGGCGGCAAATCAGAAGATTAAACCCGCCAGGTCTTTAAGCCGTATGCCCTCGAACGTTCGAATGAAAGGCATACGGCCGGGGCTATAATTTCTCCCATTGGGCGTTTCTACCCCGCCCGGTACTTTGAATCATTCCCTGTTTTTGTAAATCTTTCAGGATCTTTCGAATCAAGTCCATACTCACCCCCGGAGAATGATACTTGATATCGGCCACGCTGAATTTGCCGGGCGCTTCTTCGATATACCGAACGATCAGGTCTGATTTCGACCCCCGGGCGCCGGGGAGCGTCTTTAGGCGATCGTCCAATTGCTTATAGGCTTCTTTCAAAATAAAGAAAAGAAAACTGGCATACGGCCAGATGTCGTTTGTTCCGCTCATCCAGCCCCGGGAACTTTCTTCTAACGTATCGTAATATCGTTCTTTATTTTCTTCTATGATTTTTTCTATACTTATATACCTGCCAACCTCGTAGCCCAGGTGATACAGTTGCAGCAAAAGAAGCAAACGCGACACCCTGCCATTGCCGTCGCGAAAAGGGTGAATCGATAAAAAATCCAGGTTAAACGCCGCCAGCAAAACCAGGGGCGGAATTCGTTTTTCTTTAACCTGTTCATGCCAAAGCTTTATCGACTTTTTTAGAAATACCTTGCTTTCTCGAACGCCGGGAGGTTTAAACCTTACCCGTTCGACCCCCCCGGGAAGTTTCTCGGTAATATCGACCTGCTTTTCTTTGAATTTTCCGGCGTCCCAGATATCCCCGCGGCAATACCTGTGCAGCCTTAAAACAGTCTCCATGCTGAGCTCTATCTTGTGACTGGATTCATGAATCCATCGCAGGGCCTGCTGGTAACCCCGTACCTCTTCTTCGTCCCGGTCGCGAAGGTGGGACTTGCCAAAGACCACGGTGCCAATGCGGGAGTTCTCAACGGTTACGCCCTCCAGCCGGTTTGAAGCGACAGAACTTTCAATCACGGCATGCTCTTTCAGGTGTTTCAATTTTTGGGGAGATTGGGCGACATACAATTCCTGCTTACCCTTGTACTCGTCAAGAGCCGAAATCTGCCACGAGGTAGCAATAGGAATGGCGGCAAGATTTTCTATTAATTGTTCGATCGTTTTCATAATACCTGATATATTACCTATTTCTCTTATATTACCTATATTAACATAAATCATAAAAACAGGCGATTATTTTATCCTGAATTACCCAATAAAATACCTATATTAAACAAATATGGGAACCTCTAAAAACCATAGAATAGAATCTTGTCCTGAGAGTTTTCCGACAGCCCAGGCGGGCGGCTATTGCCTTATCAGCGAATCTGGGTTTTTTCCAGTTTTTGTTTTTTCAGGGCGTAATGCAGTTCCACCGGGGAAACGAGTTTGATATTGCCCCTTTTTTCAACGCCCTTTTGATCTGAGGTTTTCACCGACGAGGGAAGAAGCGGAATCAGGATTCCATTTTTAAAGGCCCTGATCATATCGCTGTTTTGATTTTTTAACAGGGTTACGGATCGATAAAACCCCTTGTTGCCCCTGGTAACCAGCGTATACAGTTTGTCGATATCGTCTTTAAGATGAGAAAAATGTGTAAAAAGGTAATCCCAGATGGGAACCGGCTTTTCGGGCAGCAGCGTCGAGAGGCTGTTTACCGAGGTAATCGAATCCATGTTGATTTCGCGGGCAAAGGTAAAAGGACTTTTCAGGATTTTTCCCCGCTCGGGTATGATGCTGCGAATGTCGGTGATATCCGAGATCTGTTCCACCATCCAGATGTACAAAACCAGGGCCATGTCCAGCGGGCTGCTCTCGAAGGTCAGGTTTACCTGCCCCTCAAGCGAACCCCCGATCAGGGAAGTAAAGTACTTCTGCTCCTTGATTTTCAACCGGTACAGCAGGGCAAACAGGTAGTTCTCACGGTAAAAGATTTCCTCCTGCATGAGCAGCTTCACAATCTCAATGGGAATAAAAACCCCGGAGACCGGGTGAAGAAACAGCCAGGGGATCTTCCTTTCCATCTCGCTGAAAACCTCGTCGACATTTGACAGATGACCGAAGTTCTGCAACAAGTCGCCCAACCTTTGCTTTTCAACCGAATTGAGTCTTGCCCAGTTGCCGGCAAAGTCAAACTTTCGCGCGATGTGCCGCCAAAGCCACTGCAGGTTGGTCCTGTCGGCCAACTTAAAGTCGGTAACCAGAAACCCTGTTTTTCGGGAGAAATACTGAAGGTATTTCGGGTTATTGCTGAGAATGATTTCGGTTAAGGAATGCATGAACTTTATTATCGACCCTCAAGGCTCCCAATATCCAGTCTATAATGAAGATTTGAAAAGTCATTTAATAATTTCAGCGAGTCGATAAATTTATAGACTTTTTCGCGACCCGCCGCGGGATCTTTATCATACCCGACGACGCTGACAATGCGCCCCCCGGTCGATACGATACCGCCGTCTGTCAGTTTGGTACCCGCATGAACCACGTGCACATTTTCAGGCAAATCCCCGGGGAACTTTAGAGAAAGATTCCTGGCAAAGTTGGCCGATGGGTAACCCCCGGCTGCCAGCACCACGTTGATACAGTACCCCGGCCTGGTCGGTACGCCATAGTAGCCGTCATGTTTTACACGGTACGGGGTCTTCTCCGGGTCGCAACTCCACAGAAGGTAGGGCACAAGGTCGACCTCCATCATCGGCAAGACGCACTGGGTTTCCGGATCCCCGAGGCGGCAGTTAAATTCAACGACGTTGATATCGTCTCCTTCGATCATCAACCCGACATACAAAATACCTGTGTAATTAAATTTTTCAAGAACCTTTCTGACGACCTGCTCATGAACCTTTTTAATATGCCCGGCGGTCAATATGTTGCCCGGCGAAAACGACCCCATTCCGCCGGTATTGGGCCCGGCCCCGCCGTCGTAGGCCCTCTTGTAATCGCAGGCCGTTGGCAGGTAGATGGCGTCTTTGCCGTTACAAAGAGCAAACAGCGAGGCCTCCTGCCCTGTCATAAACTCCTGGATCAAGACAGCATCGCCCGAGCTGCCAAAAATTCTATCGTTAAATATTTCGGAACATTTTTCAACGGCGTCTTTTCTTTCGTTATGAATGCTGACGCCCTTGCCCGAAGCCAGCCCGTCGGCCTTGATCACCACCGGCAGCGGGTGGTTTTCCAGTATGGCCTGTGCCTCGGCCAGGTTTCGCGCGACGCTGCTTTTGGCGGTCGGGATTTTCGCCCCGGCCATAAATTCATAGGAGAAAACTTTCGAGGCTTCCAGGCGGGCGCCGTTTTTGTCGGGCCCAAATACAAACAGCGAAGGCATTTTTTCACTAAAAAAGTCTTTAATGCCGGCGGCCAGGGGCAATTCCGGGCCTACCACCAGGAGCTCAATGTCTTTCTCCCGAACGGCTTTTAAAACAGCCTCAAAATCCCCCATATCGAGATCGATCTTTTGATTTGCGGGAATACCGCCGTTGCCCGGGCCGATATAAAGTTCGGTCACCAGGGGACTTTCCGCAATTTTTAAAAACAGGGCATGCTCGCGCCCGCCGCTACCCAGAATAAGTACTCGCATAGGATACACTACTTCGATTATCGATATTGTAAATTACTTCTTGATTTACCGGTCTGCTGCAAAATAATTTTAAAAACTTCTTTTAAGACCGAGGACGATTTGCAACTCGCGATCATTGCCGGCATTGGCCGACTCAACCTGACGATTTTTTTTGTCCTGCACCGTCCGGTAGTCGGCGTAGGTAATGACCCCGCTTGTAAAAAATGTCGAAAAAATCGCAAAGGGAACGATTTCGGGGGGCAACGCGGTCATTGAAAATTTATAACCCGGATCCGAGATATAATACACCGTATTTAAAAAGAACAGGCTCACGATCGCGGTAAACGGCAGTGATAATAAAAAAATCACCTCGGCCCTTCGAAGCGAACTTTCCTGGTCCGATACAAGCTTGATATCGGCAATCGCATAGACCGGCGGCTTAAGTCCGCCGGGGGAAGGCCGATCCTGGTTTGGGTTTTCGCTTTTTGTTACATCAATCGCCGGGGTACCATCATTCACCGGAATACCATCGATCGCCGGCGTATCCGAGCTTTTGCCAGCCGCCTGCGCCAGGACTTCTCCCCAGGTACACTGCCCGGCAATGCAGGTCGCCAGTAAAAAGACAAATAATTTTTTATTTATTTTTCTACTCATAAAGCAATCTCTGGCCGTGCGTCGGCGCGGGATAGTTGATATGACTGTAACCCTTCTGGGTAATCACCCGGCCCCGCGAGGTTCGGTGAACCAGGTCAAGCCGTATCATGTAGGGTTCGACGAAATCCTCCAGGGTCATGATGTCTTCGGATAGCGCCGCCGAAAGCGGTTTAAGCCCTACCGGGCCGCCGTGAAAGTTCCCGGCAAGAACCTGTAAGAACTTGTTGTCCAGGGCGGTCAGCCCCAGGGAGTCTATCTGCATCTGGCGAAAGCCGTTCTGCACGATAGCCAGGTCGATTACCGCGTTATGCGCATTATTATGGGCGATGGCGTAGTCCCAGATTCTGCGAAGGAGCCGCAATGACACCCTGGGGGTTCTTCGGCTTCGCCGCGCGATTTCCACGATCGATTCCCCGTCGTAGTCGACATTCCACTTCCTGGCGGCATTTTTCAGGATATCGACGATTTCGTCTTCTTCGTAATAGTCCAGCCGCAGGTGAATTCCAAAACGGTCCCGAAGGGGCGCGGTTAAATTGCCCGGGCGGGTGGTGGCCCCGACCAGGGTAAACGGGGGTATGTCGAGCTGAATCGGCATCGCCCCGAGACCGTCGGAAAGGGTAATGTCGACCTGGTTATCCTCCATCGCCGAATAGAGAACCTCCTCAACCGGCGTCGGCAACCTGTGAATCTCGTCAATAAAGAGCGTGTCGTTTCGAGACAGCCCCGAAAGAATTTTTACAATGTCGCCGGTTCGCTTGAGGTTAGGCGCTGAGACCTGCCGAAATTCGCCCTTTTGCAACGTCGCGATGATCCGGGCAAGCGTCGTCTTGCCCAGCCCCGGGGGCCCCGAAAACAATATATGATCGAGGGGCTCGTTTCGAATCTGCGCCGCCTTGATAAAAACCTGTAAATTTTGAACAATATCTTTCTGGCCCACGAACTCGCCAAAACTGCCGGGGCGAATCGACGGATCAAGGGCGACTGCCGGGTCGTCTTCCAGGAGATCCTCAAACATCAAGGCTTCTCCAGTAAGACCATCGCAATGGAATAGTGTTTTTCATGCGATATGCTGAATTGAATATTGCGAACATTCATATTCTCTAAAATTTTTGTTAAGTGATCCGAAGTGACCACGTTTTTTTTACCTTCTTTTCCGGAAAGCCCTATGTCTTGAAACGATATTTCAAAATTTGGACTTAACGCCTTGAAGAAGGCTTCTTTAAACGCGAAGCGGGCGGCCAGGTAGGGCGCAGGATTGCTCTTTGAAAGACAGTACTCAATCTCCGGGGCGATAAAAACTCTTTTTAAAAACTTCTCCCGGTATTTCTCATGCAGGTCGTGAATTCTCGTACTGTCGCAGATGTCGACACCGATACCATGAATCATGAGACATACCCCGATAGTATATCTTTCATTTCAGAAACGGCATTGTGGATTCCCGAAAACAGCGCCCTGGCAAGAATCGCATGACCGATGTTTACCTCGGCAAGATTCGGGACAACGAGGAGTTCAAACATGTTATGGTAGTTTAACCCGTGACCGGCGTGAAATTCAAAGCGGTTTTTTTCGCAGTATTCTGCGGCGCTGAAAATTCGCCCGAGCTGTTCCTTTTTCGACGCGGTGCAGCCAAAGGCCCTGGCATAGGCCCCGGTATGAACCTCGACGCCGGTTGCCCCGCAGTCCTGTGACGCCCGTATCGCCTCGACATCGGGCTCGACAAATATAAATACGTCGATCCGGTTCTCGACCAGCCTGGCGACCAACGGCTTTATCGAGGCCAGATTGGCCTTGATGTCAAGACCGCCCTCGGTGGTAATTTCTTCCCGCTTCTCTGGTACAAGGCAGACGCTCATCGGTTTTAATCTCAGCGCGATATCGAGCATCTCCGCTGTAGCCGCCATTTCAAAGTTCAACGGAATCTTGCAGTGTTCCTTGACCAGGAACACGTCGGCATCGCGTATGTGCCGCCGGTCTTCCCGGAGGTGCATGGTGATAGAGTCTGCCCCGCCCGATTGAACGGCAAAGGCGACCTCCAGAATTGAGGGGTCGTTTTCTCCCCTGGCGTTTCGCAGGGTTGCGGCATGATCGATATTGATTCCCAGTTTTATACTCATATGTTTATGGCGCGGGGTTGACCGGGTTTTTTACCGGCTTGTCTTCCGGCTGAGGTTCCGTTTTTGCCCTTCCTTCTCGAAGCCCCTCGTCGACTCTTCTCAGGAATTCCGGTTTAACGGAAAACCGAACGCTTACGGTAGCCGGCGACAACTCTAAAATTTCAATATTCCTGTCTTTGTAAAGATATTTTATATTAACGTGTATTTCGGGTTCATAGTCAAAGGGTAAGATACTCGTCGTTTTGGGGGCAAACCGTGTACCTTCCAGGTTGATATAGGCTTGAAATTGACCCGGGTCAATCTTTTTCAAGTCGTCGCCGTCTCCGCGCACATAGGCCTTGACAGCGTTGGTCGAAAGCGAGGCGGCCAGGGCAGGGTCTTTGCCCAGTACCTCGATCTTGATATTTTCGACAAATCTCTCGTTGGCTGTGTCCTGTTTATAAACCGTTACCGTCACCTCAATGTCGTCCTTGTTTAACATTTTTACCTGGTTTTCCGACGAGATGGCCGTATGAAAGGTAAACGTCTCTTTAAGATCGGTAACGATGACGGGTTTGGTTTGAATCGAACGAATTCCGTTTAAAGCCTGGGCCGGACCCTCGATAGTCACCCTGGCGGGGTTGATGGTAACCCGGCCTCTTTTATAACCCTCGGGAACCTCCCCCTGGAATGCCGGCTTGACCCAGACGGTTTTTTGTATCCCCTTATCAAAATCAATTTTTATGGAATTATTGTATGACGATACCGAGACCTTGTCCGGAATCTGCTTTTTGTCAAAAACAATGCTGTAAGAATGATAACCAATCTTGGCCTCGCCGAGGTCCACCACCGCCTTGAGGTTTGATGTCGGGAACTTGGTTTCTTCTTTTTTACCCCGCACCACGATCTTGATAAACCGGGGCGGTTCGGATTTCCAGTACAGATTTGAGGGCTGATGGACGTACTCAATCGGTACGGTTAAATTTACCGTGTCAAACTGCAACTCCTGGACATACATCCAGAAAATGCCCGCCAATAGAAGGCTCACCAGCTTTGCCTTCCAGTCTTCCATAAGTATTTGCACTAACCGGTTCATAATTTACTGCCAAATTGAGATTGCCACTCGTTATTGAGGCGGTCGTTGTTAAACGCTGTCAAGAGAGATTTTAACTTCACGGGGTCGACATTTTCCCGGATTTCTCCCATGTAACAAAGACTGATTTTTTTCTTTTCTTCCGAAACAACGATCGAAAGGGCGTCCGATTCCTCGCTGATGCCGAGCCCGGCCCGGTGCCTTGCCCCGTGGGTTTTTTTCAACTGGTTCGAGGTCGAAAGCGGCAGGTAGGTCGCCGCCGAAATGACCTGGGAACCCTCGATGATTACGGCCCCGTCATGCAGGGGATTTTCGCCATAGAATATCGAAATCAACAGCTCCCTGGTCAGGTTGGCCTGAAGAGGAATTCCCCCCTCGGCCAGGTGACGCAGGCCGATATGGTTGACGATGACCATCAAGGCGCCGGTTTTATCCTCCATCATCTGCTGGCAGGCCTGTAGAATTTCTTCAATCGGCACGTTTCGGGTCTGAAAGAGCAGCCGGTATAGACGGGTCTCGCCAAGCCGGTAAAACAACCGCCGCAATTCGGGCTGCAAAATAACAATGATCGCAATCAAAACGTAGGCTGAAAATCCTTCGAATATCCAGGTAACCGTCTCCAGTTTGAGAAATTTTGAAACGATAGAAATGACGAATAAAATCGTCATACCCATAATCACCGGCGTGGCGCGCGTATGACGAATTAATTTGTAAATGTAATATATGAATATAAATACGAGAAATATATCGATGATATTGCGAACTACAGATGCGGGAAAATCAAGTATATTACTCATAACCGGGTAGCATTAAAGACAACAATCGCCCATAAATCAGGACAATCATTCCCTGTTATTAATAAACTTTGAGATCAAAGACTTGACGTAAAGCTAAATATAACCGGGTAAGAGCCTGTCAACCTGCTTTCTGATTAAGATGAGAAAGTTCAATGCGATCGCACAGGCTCGTAAGTTCAAGAGCTCCAAACCTGCCTGGCCTGAGCGCTGCAAAAAGCCATAAATGTATTTACAGTCTAAAAAATGGTAAAAACGTGACGTAAAAATGGGGTTTGACAAAATTATCGTTCCATCACAAGGCAAATCCATCACGGTTGAAAACGGAAAATTGATCGTTCCTGATAACCCCGTCATTCCTTTTATCGAGGGCGACGGCGTCGGTTTTGAAATCTGGTCGGCCGCGGTCAGGGTTTTTGATGCGGCCGTGGAAAAAGCGTACGAGGGAAGGCGAAAAATCTGCTGGATGGAAGTTTATGCCGGCGAGAAAGCGAGTTCCGTTTACGGTACGGATTCCCTGCTGCCGCTGGAAACGTTAGACGCCTTGAAGAAATACCGCGTTGCCGTCAAGGGGCCGATTAGCGCCCAGGTCTGTGGCAAGACCAACCCCGTCAATGCAAGTATTATACAACTCCTGGACCTTTACGCCGGCGTAAAACCTGTCCGGTATTTTTCCAGCCTGCCGTCACCCCTGAAAAAGCCCGAGGACATTCGTATAACGGTGTTCAAGGAAAATATGGAAGATATTACGACCGGGATCGAGTTTGAGGTCGGATCTGGCGCCGTCCAAAAAATCGGCAAAATCCTGGAACAGGAAGGATTTAAAAACAAACTTCTTTACCCCGACAAAACGGCCTTTGGCATTAAACCCGTCTCCGAAACCGGCAGCAAGAGAATCGCCAGGGCCGCCATACGCTATGCCATCGAACATAAATTACCATCTGTTACTATCGTTCATAAAAATAATCCGATGAAGCTTACCGACGGAATGTTCACCCGGTGGTCCTACGAAGTCGCCAAAGACGAATTTTCAAAAGAAACCATTTCGTGGGAAGATTGTGGCGGCAACCCTCCCGCCGGGTTCATCCTGGTAAAAGATGTTTCCGCCGAAACCTTTTCACAACAGGTACTTTCAAGGCCAACCGACTACAGCGTGGTCGTGACGTTGAATTCCTATGGCGATTGCATAACAAACACCCTCTCGGCGATGGTCGGGGGCGTCGGAATCGCCCCCGGCGCCAACGTTAACTTCGACTCAGGTCACGGAGTTTTTGAGGCCACCCATTGTGCGGCTACAAAATACGCCGGGTTAAACAAGGTAAACCCGCTTTCGCTGATATTATCGGGAGTCATGATGTTTCAATACCTCGGATGGGAAGAGGCAGCCAATATCCTCACGGGCGCCATCGAGAAAGTGATCCATCAAAAGACGGTTACCTATGATTTTGCCCGCCTCATGGACGGCGCAAAAGAGGTTATGTGCTCGGAGTTTGCCGACGTGCTCATAAAAAACATGTAAAAAAAATCAGTAGAAATAATTTTATGCTTGATATCATGATTCAAATTACAATGACGCATTTATAAAATATATTAAAGAACCGGGGGGGAGTGCGTCCATGGGGGCACCGAACCTTTTTTTAATATATGGAGCTTATGGCTACTAATACTAAACATGGGGGGTGAAATGACAGGAAAAGATCTGGGTACACAAAATGTAATTGAAAGTGTTCACATAGGACACGCGCATAAGTTGGATAAAGGAATACATATTTTAGCTGATATGTATGAAGTAAGAAGCGGTTTGGCCGAAATGGTTGACGCGAAGGTGCTAGAAGAATTTTGTGAGGAAAAGGTTGCCAGTGTGGGTCTAACCCAGGTTGGAAAACTGTTTTATCAATTTCCCGGATCAGGCGTTACCGGAGTAATATTGCTCGCCGAGTCGCATGTTGCCATACATACTTGGCCTGAGAAAGATTACCTGACGCTCGATATCTATGTTTGTAACGTAACACAGGATAACACGAAAAAAGCCCGACGATTGATGGACTATTTTCAGGAACTGTTTGCGCCTGGCGATATGATTCACCAGGAAGTAGAAAGAGAATAAATTTCGGATAACCCACTTAAAGCGGGTTATCTTACAGTAATCCCTGGTGTTCGGGTAAACCGAACGCCAGGTTCAAATTTTGGACTGCCTGACCGGCAGCTCCTTTTAGAAGGTTGTCAATGGCCGCAATGATTTGCAGCAGCCCGGACGATTTGTCAAAGTAAAAACCAAAGTCAATATAGTTAGTGCCCTGAACGTTTCGAAGTTCAATCTTCTCGGGATTTTCATAATACCGGACAAATATTTCGGATTCGGCAACCTCGCGCATTTTAGCCGTCAGCTCGTCCACATCGGGGGCGTTTTTCAGGTAGACATAGGTATTGGTCTGCAACCCTCGAAACAAGGGCAGGAGGTGCGGGGTCATGTTCAGCGAAACCGGCGCCGAAAAGACAGGCGAAATTTGTTCGGCGATTTCCGGTATATGCTGGTGGGCCTTTATCCGGTATGCCCGAAAGTTTTCGTTGGTTTTGGAGTACGGCAAAGAATCCTTCTCTTTACGGCCGCCCGCCCCGCTGGTTCCCGATTTGGCGTCAATAATGACCCGACATTCGGAACCCTTCAACGCCTCCCGGATAACGCCGCCAATAAGCAACATCGGCAAAATCGCCGCCGTGGCATAGCAGCCCGGGTTGGCGATTACCTGGGCCGTTTTGATCTTCTCCCGGTTGATCTCGGTTAGGCCGTAGACAACCCCCGGCAACAGTTGAGGGCAACTGTGCTCAAAACCGTAGTACTTTGCAAACTGCCCGGGATCGCTCAACCGAAAGGCTCCCGATATGTCGATGATCTTGTACCGGCTCGAATACAACTTCTCAACCCAGAACATCGAGGTCTCATCAGGTACGGCCAGAAAAATTACGTCGAGTTCGGGAATATCCTGCTCGGTTTTCGGATGGGTTGAAAACTTCAGTGTTGCGTAGACCGGGTGGGCCAGCTCGGGCAGTACCTCGTTTAACAAGAGCCCCTGGTAGGCGTCTGACGTGATCCAGGTAAGGTCGACGCCGGGGTGCCGGGCGAATATTCGAATCAGCTCCTGGCCGGTAAAACCGCCCGCCCCGATGATGCCCGCTTTTATCGTATTTGTATTTTTCATAGGTAAAACTCCGCCCGGTGTCAGTGGGTGTGCATGGTTTCGTCGCCCTTGCCGTGGTGGGCATGGGTCGGGTGTTCTTCCAGCGATGCGGAAAAGACAGCCTCGAAATATTCCCGGTTCAGGCGCGCTATATTTTTCAGCGAAAGTCCTTTGGGGCATTCGTATTCGCAGGCGCCCGCATTGCTACAGTTACCGAAACCTTCGTTGTCCATCGCCGTCAAAATGCTCTCGACCCGGTGATGTTTCTCGGGTTGCCCCTGTGGCAAAAGAGCCAGGTGAGAAACCTTCGCCGAAACAAACAACGTAGCCGAGGCGTTCGGGCAGGCCGCCACGCAGGCCCCGCAGCCGATACAGGAGGCCGCCACGAAGGCCTCATCAGCAACGTGCTTGCCAATTGGCAACCCATTGGCGTCGGGAACCCCGCCGGTATTTACCGAGATATAACCCCCGGCCTGTAAAATTCGATCAAAGGCCGACCGGTCAACCACGAGGTCTTGAATCACCGGAAAGGCCTTCGCCCGCCATGGTTCGATCACCAGCGTCGTAAAGTTTTTTAAGTGACGCATGTGCAACTGACAGGTCGTGACCCCCTGAAGCGGCCCGTGCGCACGCCCGTTTATGACCACCCCGCAGGAGCCGCATATCCCCTCGCGGCAGTCGTGGCTGAAGGCCACCGGCTCAAACCCCTCGTGTAGAAGTTTTTCGTTGAGAACGTCAAGCATCTCCAGGAACGACATGTCTTCGTGAACGTCGTCAAGATGGTAGGTCTCAAAGGCTCCTTTTTTAGCGCCTTTTTTTTGAGCTTCCTGCGAAGCCTGTCTCCATATTTTCAAGGTTATCTTCATAGTATTTCTCTCGTAGCCGGCAAACCGGGGGCTACTTGTAACTCCGTGTACTGGGTTTTATGTCGGTGAAGACCAACTTCTCCGGGTGTAACTTCGGTGCCTTTTTCGGGCCCGTATATTCCCATGCAGCCACGTAGGAAAATTTTTTATCGTTACGCAGGGCCTCGCCTTCGGGGGTCTGGTATTCGGTTCGAAAATGCCCCCCGCAGGATTCCTCCCGGTGCAGGGCGTCAAGGGCCATCAGTTCGGCCAGTTCGAGAAAATCGCCCAGCCGACCCGCCTTCTCCAGCGACTCGTTTAAACTCTCGCCGGATTCAAAAACCTTCAAATTGTCGTTAAATTCGTTTTTCAAAACCTCGATTTCCTTCAGGGCCTTTTTCAACCCTCCCGCGTTGCGCGCCATACCGACATAGTCTCGCATAACCTTGCCGAGTCTGCGATGTATCTCGTCGGGGCTATTCTGTCCTTTTTTAGAAAGCAAACCCTGAATTTTATCCTGAATGTCTTTCTCGGCCTTTTTAAATTCGGGAGATTCTGCGTCTGGTTTTTGAAACCCCGACTTTGATTTTATCGATAGATAATTACCCAGGGTGTAGGGTATCACGAAGTAACCGTCGGCCAGCCCCTGCATCAACGCGCTTGCCCCGAGCCGGTTGGCCCCGTGATCGGAAAAGTTTGCCTCGCCGAGCACGAAAAGCCCGTCGATGTTGCTCATCAGGTTGTAGTCAACCCAGAGCCCGCCCATCGTGTAGTGCGCCGCCGGGTAAATCATCATCGGCGTCGTGTACGGGTCGTCGCCCGTTATCAGCTCGTACATCTCGAACAAATTCCCGTAACGCGATTCGACCTCGTCTTCGCCGAGACGCGCCAAGGCCTCCTGGAAATCCATGTAAACGGCCATCCCGGTTGCCCCGACACCGTGGCCCTCGTCGCACATCTCCTTGATATTGCGGGCCGCCACGTCGCGCGGCACGAGGTTGCCAAACGACGGGTACTTACGTTCGAGAAAATAATCGCGTTCGCCCTCGGGTATCTCGCCGGGTCTGCGCCTGTCGTTTTTCTTTTTCGGAACCCATACCCGCCCGTCGTTTCGAAGGCTCTCGCTCATCAGGGTCAGCTTTGACTGGTATTCGCCCGATGCCGGAATACAGGTCGGGTGAATCTGCGTAAAACAGGGGTTGGCAAACAACGCCCCCTTTTTATAAGCCCGCCAGATTGCCGTCGCGTTGCAGTTTTTCGCGCTCGTTGAAAGGTAGTATATATTGCTGTACCCGCCCGTTGCCAGGATCACGGCATGGGCCGAATACGACTTGATCTGCCCGTTTCTCAAGTCGCGCACAACCACACCTGCGGCCTTGCCGTCAATTAAGACCAGCTCGAGCATCTCGTGGTATGAATAGGCGGTGACTTTTTTCTTTTTAATCTGCCGGTTCAACGCCCCGTAAGCGCCCAGCAACAACTGCTGACCGGTCTGCCCCTTGGCGTAAAACGTCCTGGAAACCTGCGCCCCGCCAAACGACCGGTTGTCGAGCAACCCGCCGTAGTCGCGCGCAAAGGGTATCCCCTGGGCCACGCACTGATCGATGATCTTTGCGCTGACCTCGGCAAGACGGTAGACGTTGGCTTCGCGCGAACGAAAATCGCCGCCTTTAATGGTGTCGTAATACAACCGGTGGACGTTATCGCCGTCGTTCTGGTAGTTCTTTGCCGCGTTGATACCGCCCTGGGCCGCAATGCTGTGGGCCCGACGCGGGCTGTCGTTATGCGTAAACACCGTAACGTTGTAGCCGAGTTCGGCCAGCGACGCCGCCGCCGACGAACCCGCCAAACCGCTACCGACAATGATAATGTCGAACTTTCGCTTGTTGGCCGGGTTCACCAGCTTGAAATTAAAGCACTGGTCGTTCCACTTGTCTTTCAACTCGCCGGGGGGAATATTTGAATTTAACTTGCTCATTAACTTACTCATTAACTTACTCATGAATGAATGAATTTTTCTACGTAGATATAAACGGGTATTACGGCAAAAAGTCCGGGTACAACCAGGGCGTAAAACCTGCCCAGAAGTTTAACCAGCGGCAAATACTTGTTATGATTTAACCCGAACGACTGAAAGGCGCTTTGAAACCCGTGGGTTAAATGAAACGACAACAATACCATGATGAAAACATAAAACCCCGTGTAGTATATATTTTCAAAGGCCTGCACGCAACTTTCGTACATCGTCAGGTTTGACTCCAGAATTCTATGGGCATAAAAAAAGGTCTGCAGGTGAAGCACAAGGAATACCAGCACCAGGCCGCCGGTCTCGCTCATGTGGCGCGAAAAAAACGAGCTGGTTTCGCCCGAGGTAACCGCGTACCGCTTCCCCCTGGCCTTCTTGTTTTGAATCGTCACCAGGATTCCAAAAAAAATGTGCAAAATGAACCCGGCAAATAAAAATACCTCGATGATGCGAATCAGGGTATTTGCCAAAAGCGATTTGGAATATTCGTTAAAGGCAGCTCCCCCGTCGTTTTTCAACAACAACAGGTTCCCAAACAAATGAACCGTCAAAAACAGGATAAGAAAAAAACCGGTAAAGGCCATGGCGTACTTTTTCCCGGTCGATATCGAAATCGCGTCGAAAAACCATTTTAGCGAATTTTTGTAATTTTTAACTTCGTAACTCATAATATGAACAGGGTTATTTTAAAAGCGCAAGCTTTACACTTTACCGGCGACTTCTCAGGGAACCCCGTGTACTTTCCTCTGGCGCATTGCGCAACAATTTTTGGGTTAACGCCTCTCAGAAACTATGGGCGCAACTGCACTTTTATTCCCCGAGCAGGCTGTGAACCACGCCCGTCCAGGCGTTTTGCAGGTTTGATAGATTATAACCCCCGCCGCCGACGGCAAGCATTTTCCCGCCGCAATACGTATTGGCAAGGTTTACCAGGTCGAGGGCGGCACGGGTGTGTGCGCCTGCCGAATACCGCAGGTGTGTCAGGGGGTCGCCGACAACGCTGTCGGCGCCGCACTGCAGCAAAATAAATTCGGGTTTCGACTTTTCTATAAATTCCAGAACCTTCGACCAGGCGGCAAAGAACTCTTCGTCGGCGTCTTCCGGGTTCATCTCGATGTTGAGCTTTCTGCCCTTGGCCTGCCCCAGGCCGGTCTCGCCCGCCGACCCGGTACCCGGAAAAAGATACCGGCCGCTTTCGTGAATATCGGCAAAGATCACCCTCGGGTCGCTCTCGAAGCCGTAAAAGACCCCGTCGCCATGATGGGCGTCAATGTCGACATAAGCGACATTCTTTAAACCATGGTTTTGCAGAAGATGCTCGATAACAACCCCGCAATCGTTGAATACGCAAAATCCCGAGGCACGGTCGCGCCGGGCATGATGCAGGCCTGCAATTGGTATAAAAGCCCGGTCAATTTCGCCCTTCATGATTCGTTCTGCCGCATCAACCGCGGACCCGACAACATAACTTGCCGATTCAAACACCCGGGGAAAAACCGGGGTATCGCCCCCGTCAAGGTAGCCAGACCCCTGGGCAGATTTGTTTTCTACAAACCGTATGTACGTTTCGGTATGAAACAATTTTAACTGATCAAAAGTACCCATAACGGGTTTATGAATCGGGATTTTACTGAGAACTTTATCCTGTTGCACCCGGTTCATGAAGGCGTCATGACGGGTCAGACCAAACGGGTGGGAATCGGGAAAACCATAGGCCGCCAGTTCCCTGCCGGCGTAGATTTCAACCGGCCTTTTTTTCATCCTGTACCGGTTCTGCCGCGGCTACCTCTTTCGAGGCTCCGTGAAACTGGGTTACTTTTTTCTGAAGGTCCTGCGCAAAATGCAGACTGTGTTCGGCGTTGGTATTGAGTTCTTTCAGGGAATCGATACTCGATTTGATGAACTGCTCGGCATTGGCCAGCGAATCCATGAGCTGGGAGATTCGATCGCCCTGGGAAAGCGTGTAGTTCGCCGCCGACCCGGAAATCTCCTGGATATTGTTCACCTTGATTTCCAGTTCGTCGTAGTTCTTTATATCCTCTTTAAGGCCAAATATGATTTTACCAAAATTCTTTTCTATGTCATCGACGCCGTTGAGCAGAAAAATAATCGTTTGGACGCCCTTGAGGATCTGTTCGGTACCGGCCTTCATCTTCGAGCTGCTCTTTTCAAGGAGGATTTCGATGTTGCTCACGTTTTTCTTGGTCTCTTCCGAAAGGCGGGCGATCTGCTGGGCGACCACCGCAAAACCGTGACCAAGCTCGCCGGCGCGGGCCGCCTCGATCGAGGCGTTAAGCGAAAGCAGGTTGATTTTCTCGGCGATCTCGTTGGTAAACGACATTACTTCGGCGATATCCTGGAACGTATTAAAGAGCATTTCCATCGTATGGCGCATATCCGCCAGCGACTTTTCGCCGACCTGGGCGTTGGTCGCCGTCTTTCGAATGTCCTCGGTTAAATCTTCAAGACTCTGGATCACTTCGTGGGTTTCGATATTGATGGTGTGGATGGACTCGGTTATCAGCCCGATCTCTTTATTGCTTTTCTCTGCCGAAACCAGCAACATTTCATTGACTTCTTTCAACTGCTGGCCGAACCTGGAAATCTCATGGATCGCGCCATGTTCTTTTTGCGAGGTATAAGAAAGCTTCCTGGTCGTCTGGGTTAATTTCTTTGATGAATTCAAGACGTCAGCCGCCGTCAGGTCCACCTGCAACATCATCTGCTTTAAAAATTCCAGCAGGCGGTTAAAGTTGACGGCGATGCTCCGGTATTCGTCCCTGTTGGTAAACTGAAGCTTCGTATTGATGTCGCCGCCGCTCTGGATGATGTTGTTCATGAACTCGTTTAATTGCTTGACCGGGTTCAGAATCTGGTTTTTCAACATCAGGTTATTATAAATATAAATTCCGATTATAATAATGGCCAGGATCACGGATTTATTCAATAAAACGTAGACCACATCGGGATTCTGGTCGTTTCGCAGGAAGATCAGTATATACGAGCAAACCGTAACAAGAAAGGTTCCTATGATATTCGGAATCGAGATCAACATAAATTTCATCTCAAGATTCAGGTCGTTAAATACCGCCGAACTGGGGATACCTTGAGAGGACTTTTCAAGAACGTTTACCATGGAGATAAAAAACGGCGTCGAGGAAATAAAGATGATCGCCGTTGCAAAGATCCATTCCATAAAGAATTCAAACGTAAACAGGGCATAGAAATTCGACTGGGCCGTCAACGGCAGAATGAGGCCGTAGATCGGCAGGGCAACCAGGTAAAACCGGGGCAGGTTCACAAGACTTCGCTGGGCAGACTGAATAAACTTCAGACCTGTTTTTCGATAGGCCGGCTCGATGTGATTGAAAAGCCTGTTGATATAAAAATAAATCCCGACAATGCTCCCGATATAGGCAACCGGGAAAAAAAGATTCATACTGATAATACTTTTCAGGGAATAAATACCAATGTACATGCCCAGAAATAACCATACAACCGGCGGCACAATAAAACCCGCCAGGTATAATGTTTGAACGTCTGTTCGGTTAAATTTCCCCATTCTCAATGATTTTCGGTTTAATTGGATATAAAACTTACCATATTTTTATCATAATCCGTAATAAATAAAAATTAAACAATTTAAACAATAAGGGTTTTATTTCTTTTCAACAGGTCTTTGCCGAAAAAAAACCGTTTATGTCGCATGATATTTTTCAAGATTTAAATCCGCCCCAGAAAGAAGCGGTTATCAACACCGAGGGGCCGGTACTGATTCTTGCCGGAGCCGGCAGCGGTAAAACCCGTACGATCGTACATCGTATCGCCTACCTGATACATGAAAAGAAGGTACAACCCGGCAGAATCGTCGCGGTAACCTTCACCAATAAATCCACCCAGGAGATGCGCGCCCGGGTGCTGGATGTGGCCGGCAATTCGGCCCTGGACTGCATCGTAAAAACCTACCATTCGCTCGGCCTCTACCTTCTCCGGGAGCTCTCACGGTACATCGACTACCCGCGGGACTTTACCATCTGGGACGACACCGACCAGGCTTCGGCGATCAATTCGGTCCTGAAAACTCTCGGCCAGGATAAACTCTCCAAGACCCAGGTGAAGTACCTTGCCCAGAAGATCAATTCGTTTAAAGACAACCTCGTATCGCCCGAGGCCCTGGCCGATACGACCGACCTGGAAGAAATGGAGCTGGGCGATATCATCCAGGAAGTCTACCACCTCTACGAACAGAAAAAGATTCAGTCCAGGGCGATGGACTTTTCGGATCTTTTATACCAGACCGTCGCCATTTTGCAGAGTTTTCCCGAATCGCTGGAAACCTTTCATCGCCGGTATCACTACTTCCTGGTCGACGAGTACCAGGATACCAACCATTCCCAGTACATGCTGATTCGGCTGCTCTCACAGGGCCGCCAGAACCTTTGCGTCGTCGGCGACGACGACCAGGCCATCTACACCTGGCGCGGGGCGGATATCAACAACATACTCGACTTTAACCGCGACTTTCCGGCCGCCATGACGGTAAAGCTTGAAGAAAACTACCGGTCGACCCAGGCCGTCCTGAACCTCGCCAACGACGTCATTCATAAAAACAAAAATCGAATGGACAAAACCCTCTGGACCAAAGAAGCCGACGGGAAAATTCCCGAACTGCATATTTTAAATTCCGACTTTGACGAAAGCAAGATGATCGCCGACCAGGTTGAAACGGCCCTTGCCCAGGGAATCAGCCCGTCGGAAATCGCGGTTCTTTACCGGGTAAATTCCCAGTCGCGGCTTATCGAAGAAGCCCTGTTGCATAAAAAAATCAAGTACACGATTTTTGGCGGAGTTTCCTTTTTTGGCCGCAAAGAAGTAAAAGACCTGCTTTCGTATCTCCGTTTTCTGGCCAACCCCTTTGACGAGGCCGCGATGATCCGCCTGATCAACAATCCCTCCCGGGGTATCGGCGACAAATCCATAGAGCAGCTGCTGGAGTTTCGCAATAAACTCAACTACGAGGCGGGCGACCCCGTCGATTTCCTTACGGTATTTTCCAAAATCGAAGAATCCGGGTTAAATAAAAAAGCAGCCGAGTCTGTCTCACAACTTCACGACTGGATGACCGAAATGAGGGGAAAAATTTCCCGCAAGGTAGATTTTGGCATGCTCGTTGAGGATCTGCTCGACCAGTCCGGCCTGAGGGGGGTTCTTGAAGAAGAGGACCGCCTGCTGGATACGGCCCGCATGGACAACATCGTGGAATTAAAAAACTCTATGATCACCTTTCAGCGAAACAACCCCGACGCCCTGTTAAACGACTACCTCCAGGAAATCTCCCTGTTTGCCAACACCAGCGACATTGAAGAGACCGGCGACAATGTCTGTCTCATGACGGTCCACAACGCCAAGGGGCTTGAATTTGATACCGTCTTCATCGTGGGTCTTGACGAAGGAATTTTTCCGCATTTTCTATCGATCAACAAGGACGACAACGGAGAAGAAGAACGTCGGCTGTTCTATGTCGCCATCACCCGGGCCCGCCGCCAGTTATTCATCACCCGCGCCAAAAAACGCATGCTGATGGGGTTTGTGCAACAAATGAAGCCCTCGATTTTTCTGGCCACGATCGAACAGGACCTGCTTAAACATGTCGATCGAACCATGATGCCCCCGGCCGGAATTTCGCCGGGAATGAAAAAGTTCCCGCGCCCCGAATATGGCAATTCGTTTGCCGGCAAACCCGGACCTGCCGGCGCCAAAGACCCCTCAAAGCAGTTTCCCGGGATGATTCACACGGCAGGGAACCTTGACAAGGCTGCCGTATCGTCTTCCTCGGGGGGTGGGTTTCACTCGGGCGACAGGGTTCGTCACCCCAATTTCGGGATCGGCAAGATATTTAAAATCGAAGGATCGGGAGACGCCAGCAAGGTGCATATCTTTTTCAGCGACAATAAAACCCGTAAGTTTATTTTAAAGTACACCAGGCTTGAAAAAGTCTAGGCTGCCCTTATTTTGTTTTTACTTTGTTTCGATGTCGGCGATGTTGCCAAGCTCGATCATTTTAAAAACTTTGGCGATTTTTTTGTCTACATTGATGAACCGGTATTTCATTTTCGGCTTTTTTTCGGAGAAATATCTCATGAGCGAAATGAACTCGGCGATCCCGAGGGAGTTTATATAGGTCACATTTTCAAAATCGATAATCATTCTTTCCGTTTTTTTGGTTACGATTTTTTTTTCAACCAGTAACTCAAAAAGACTTTGCTGGCCGTCGAGGACCGGTTCAAGAATTTGAACCCTTATTACGTCATGATCAGATTCTATGTTGGCAATCATTATTTGGCTCCGCTACTCCTGTGAAAGGGAAGAAACAATCGTATCTCGTTTCCGGTTTCGTTCCAGGACACTTCACAGAATTTCTTGATGATGATGATCCCCCTTCCGCGGGAAGAAAGAGACTGGATATCGTTTGATTTAACGGGAATATTTTCCGGGTTAAAGCCTTCCCCTTCGTCCTTGATATAAATCTCGACGTCGCTTTCCCCTGTTCGAAGAATCTTCAATCGTACCAGCTTGTCGACAACCCAGCGATTTCCGTGTTCCATCGCGTTACTGATGGCCTCGTCAAGGATCAGGTAAAACTCGTAATGGTCTATCTGGATTCCAAAATCATGCTCGCTGAAAAAGTGGATTGTATCTTCAATCAGCTTGATTCTGTTATCGTTAGTTGACTTTACGGCATCTTCGTAGAGTATATCGACTTTGGACTTTGAGTCGTTCATCTATAGACAGTATTCAAGCTATTTTGAGGCTGTCAAGTATATGAAGTCAAGTTGCGACTAAAGTTCGACCGTCCGAAATATACTGTTGACTCTACCCGAAAAATATGGAAACTGGTAAAATGGCATTTCTGAACCGTGTAAAGTTCTATCCGTTGCTATTGTCCCTGTTGCCCGTTTTTTTCTGCTCCCATACGATCAATGAAAAAGAACCCGAAAACAACAACCGGAAGCTGGCGCTGAAACTGGAAGCCGGTCAAAAATTATCAGGTTCATTTTATTCTTCTACAGGTAACGATATTGACTATGTGTATGCCGGTATCGACGAGGCCACACTGATCAAAGGGGAGCTCGGGGCCGTCAAGGGCGTCGATTCCGAAATCCTGTTTTTTAGACAGGGCGAGGCAACGCCGTTTAAAATTGTAAACGACAATAAAAGTTCCTTAAACGAAAGATTTGGACCCTACCTGATTTCGCCTCCCGGCGTCGTCATCGCCATTCGGCCCGTGCAGGCGGCTAACGACGGAAAATACGCAAAACTTAAATACGAATTTACCTTCGACCTGGCCTCGGCCTCATTGCCGATGGAGCAGGAACCCAACGAGAACATTGACGAGGCAAACCCCGTAGAAGACAGTATGATCCGGGGATACTATAACAACGCCCTGAGCGGAAACGACATCGAGAAAGACTTTTATTCTATTGAAATTCCGGAAGATAAAAAATACCGACTTTCCGTCAACCTGTCGAAGGTAACCGGGGTTGACGGCGTTTTGAGGCTTTACTCCAAAGAAGGCGAGAAACTTCTGACGGTCGACAACGGGGGGGCCGGCGACGAAGAAAACATCTACTCTTACGGCGTTCAGGGTCCGGCGCGACTCTACCTCGGCGTCAACTCGAAAGACTATAAAATTTCGGACACGCAATATTATGAACTAAGAGCCGAGGTAAACCCCTACGAGGAAAAATACGAACTGGAACCAAACGACGACGACGCAAACGCCACGCTTATTAAAGTGGAAAAAATTTTCGGGGACTTTGCCAACGACCAGGATCTCGATTACTACAAGTATTACAACGATACCCTGGAGCCGGTTAATTTTTTTGCCGAAGTTGTACCCGACTCAAATTTCGACATCGTACTGGAACTTCTACCGCCCAAAAAACTTCCGCCCCTGGTTTTTAACGACGGCGGCGACGAGGCCGTCGAGGGAATCGCCACCTGGATCGTAAAACCCCTCGAAACGATCTACCTGAAAGTAAGTAAGAAGTCCGTGGGTAAAACCGGGGCCTACACCCTGAATACCCTGATGTCGCCGCCAACGGACGACCGGGAAAGAGAACCAAACAATTCTATAAAAACCGCCACGCCCCTTTCGCCCGAAAAAAGCATAACGGGGTATGTCAATCCCGGAAAGGACCAGGATTACTATAAAGTTAAAATTCCCGGGCAGGGGAAATATGTCATCGAACTGGAAAGCCCGATGGACTGTATCATGAGCATTTCCATTCTTGACGTAAAGGGAATAAAGACCGAGGGGAAAAGCGCCTCCCAGCAGGGGAAAAATATCTCCTTTCAGGCCATTCTTGACCCGGAAGGTTTTATATTGACCTCCTGTGAAAATTCCGCCAGGCCGTTGTATAAAAATCCCTACCAGTTACGGATAACCAAAAATGACTAACCCTGCAAGACCGTTTTTTTTATTGGCCTTTTTTTCCCTTTTTCTGAATTCCGGGTGTGACTTCATGATAAAAGATCGCCCCGAAACGGTAAAAGGCAAAACGGAAAATGTTTTCCTGGAATCGCAGGACCGGGGCTCGTCAAACCCCGAGGACGATCGAACCATTTACTATAAAATCTACCTCGACAAGGAACTTGCCGCAAAGACCTCCTCGGGTTTATTTTTTCAAAAGAAAAAACTAAGCCTGCGCCTGGATCCGGGCAAGTACCTGTTTTTTGCCGAACGATGGTACCTGGACGACTCTTCGGGCGACGACGTTCCGGAATACAAGAGAGCCAACAATGTCTGGCAAATGAAGCCCATCTACATCGAAGTGCCCGAAAAACCGGATACCCTGAAAATCATTTTCGGGATGGATCATGACCACAAAGAATTTTACCACAAGATAGAAGGTCAGTCAGAGTCGATACCCGAAATCATGAAAAAATATGACTAAAGACGTTATTTGGGCCAGAGTATTTTTTCTTCCCTTTTCATCTTTTCATTAATACGCTTGTATTTATTTTGATCCAGTATGCTTTGAACATGCCCCTCAATGATCCCGACATTCTGGAGCTTGTCATAGTTGTCCAAAATCGGGATCAGCCTTTCCATCGCGCCCTTGTTGACAAAGTTCGCATCGCCCGACAGGGCCGGATCATTTTGAATGGTTTTCCAGATTTGAAGGGCTGCCGCCTTCTCGGCGTCCGAATGCGTCACAGAACCAAGGTCCCAGTGAATGCGGCCCTTCTCAAACAAAATGTCGGCCTTGCGGTACTGGCCGGGGGAATATTTTAACATATAATCCGAAATTTCTTCGCGCTTTTTACTGTAAACTTTTACCGCATCCTGGTAGTTGTGAATTTTCTTTTGTTCCAGTACCGGCTTGTACCTTTCGACAATCCGGCGAAGGGTTTCGTAGCGCAGCTTTTTCCTTTGTTCTGGCGTATAACTTTGATATAAATTCTGAAAATCAAAAAAAATCGCCCAGGCCTTTTGCTGAATCTCGTAAATATCCTGAATCGCAAAGAGCAATTCTGTCTGTGTTTTGGTACCCTTGAGTCGCGATGCCTGTGAAAGGGCGTTTCGCAAAAAATCCTCTTTGTTTAAATTCTCGTCGAAATAATCGATATCCAGGTAGGTCGGGTCGGGGCTGAAACTATAGACAATGCGCTGCAGGTTGTCATAGTAGAGCTCCCTGACGGCGACCGGTAAATCGCCCCTGTTGGGGTCATACCTGAAATACCTCTCGATAAAATTATACAGCTGCGTCTCTTTGGTCTCGCGCAGGGTGGAGTCAAAATACTTTCTCCGGGAATCATGGGGAAACTCCAGGGGGATATTCCTGCTCTGGGAAGTTTTTTTAACGATTTGGACCTTTGGCCTGTTCTCGACGATTTCGCCCTCGGTCCATTTCCGGTATTTTTCAATGATCTCGTTTCGCTCGGCGTATTTTTCAAGATCCTTCGGGGCCTGCCGCAGGATCTGCTCAAACGGCTTTTCTATTGTTTTGAGGGTTGGAAAAACCTCTTTGACGACAAGGTCTTCATAATGGCGCTTTCTGAAAATATACGATTCCTTTGCGCCAGAATTCGTATTGATATTGTCAAAGGTCTCGGGGAATTGCTGCCGTAACGAACTGTTTTGCGATAAATTTTTTACCAGATCTTTCCACTCGCCCTTTACCTGAAACTCTTTCTCGAACTCTTCGGAGCTCTTGCGCCGGATCTTCTGGGCTTCTTCGCCGTCCTCGCCTCCTTCGTGCGCTTCGTTTGTTTTTTTCTCTTTTTCTTGATTCTTTGAAATGACCATTTTCAGCATCTCGGTCTTTTCCTCGTTTTTACCGACCTTCAAGGGCTCCTCGCTTCCGTGATAGAGAAAGGCAAAGAGGGTGAAAAAAAGATGCACCCAGACGGATACTACAAAGGCAATACTAAAGCGGGATTTGTCAGCGAACACGATACTCCTCTACTCAGGAGCCCGAGGCGCCATCAAGTAAAAAATCTACGAGCTCCCGAACGGCGCCGAGACCTCCGGGGGTCTGGCAACGATAATCGACGATCGCCAGCGCCTCTGCGACGGCGTCTGCCGGGGCCGCCGAAAAACCGGCAATTTCAAGTATACATACGTCGTTAATATCGTCGCCGATATAGGCCAGGTTTTCAAAGGTATAGTTATGATCTTTCAGCCATTTTTCGAGAATCGATTTTTTGTCTCCGGCCCCGGTAATGACGTGTTCGACCCCAAGCTCTTTCATGCGAACGGCGATGATCCCCGAGGACCGGGCGCTGATGACGCCAAAGTCAAACCCCCGGGCCATCCAGTTTTTTATGCCCGCCCCGTCTTTTACATGAAAGACCTTCAGCGCCTCCCCGCCCGGCCCGTAGTAGAGCCTGCCGTCGGTCAACGTGCCGTCGATATCGGAAAACAGAACCTTCAAATTTTTATTTTTCATAAATTTCATTTTTCATTTTATACTTATCCATGACGCCCGGAAATACTCGAAGAAATTTTCGCAGCCCTGAAAAACCACGGGGTAGCGCGCAACGGGCGGGCAAAAGGCTCTCGCGGGCCTCTGAACCGCCTGGTCACAGACCTTTGCGGGCACAAGGCCCGCCTGGTCACAGACCTTTGCGGGCACAAGGCCCGCCTGGTGCGCGCGAAGGGGCCTGGCCCCTTTTTATGCCTTAAAATTCTTACTGAAAATACTCCTTTTGCAGTCTCGTGATTTCTCTGCGGGCTTCGTCGGGGGCAAGACCGAACGATTCTGCCTGCCGGTAGGCCTCAACGGCGGCCTGGATATTATGACCATGTTCATGGCGGCGGGCAAGGCCAAAATAGGTCTTCTGCAGATTCATCGATCTTCGCAACGACTCCAGGTTTTGCAAAATATTCTTTTGATTTCGATAGTCCTGTTGCGCCTGGTAAAAGGACTGCATGTTGACCTCGGTCGGTTCCCGGTTAAACGCCACCCGGAGCTCCACCAGGTTTTTTTCGAGCGTTCTAAGTAAATCGTAATTTTTCAATATCAGGTTTTCCAGTTGCACATGCAGCGTCGCCGATTTTTTCAGGGTCTCCAGGGCCAACCGGTCTTCGGACATTTTTTCATAAATATCGGCCAGGCTGGAATTTATGGTATAGGCCAGTTTCATGGCCGCGGCGGCCTTCAGAGGTTCTTCGCCGACGCCGGGCGGCGCGCTCTTGCCGGCGAGGTCTTCAAACAATTCCCGGGCGCGCTCATAGTTTCCGGTATTTTCCGCATGAATCCGGGCGAGTTGAAATTCCAGCTCGTCGGTTTTATTCATCTGCCAGGCCCGCTCGTAGTTTATCGCCGAGTCGACATACAGGCGGGAGTTGTAGTATAGCCCCCCGAGGCCGGTATAGATTTCCAGGCGCTGGGCGTCGGTCAACGCGCCGGTATTTTTATCGTATTGCAGGGCCTTCTCAAACGAGCTTATGGCCAGGGTGTCTTCGCCGGCGCTTTTATATTCCCTGCCCAGCATCACCGGCGAAGACACCCTGGCCATAAGCT
>Ga0224510_10000130_pt1 | contig 65262 bp, 48 predicted proteins | sample SF_May12_sed_USG_FD_170161 | JGI IMG/M metagenome (GOLD analysis project Ga0224510, IMG submission 170161) | Sediment microbial communities from San Francisco Bay, California, United States - SF_May12_sed_USGS_4_1 | ecosystem: Environmental > Aquatic > Marine > Sediment | place: USA: California... | reverse complement strand
GTCAAGGTGTTGAAGTATGTGCAGTTGGGGTTGGGGCAATGGGGAGGAACCCATCCCGCCGATCCCGGTCCCATGTCCCCGCACAGGCACACCCCGTGCCAGGGACATTTTCATGGCCACAACCAAACATTTGAAATCGCGCTGCGGAAATCGCGTCGGATCGGTATCACGCGCGCCCGAAAGACGTCAGCGGATGGCGCCGGGCATGCCGATGAGGCGGCGTAGCAGGCCGGTCTGGCCCACGTGGTAGGACTCGTGGAAGGCGAGGAACGCGAGGCGCTGGCCCAGCGTCTGGTCCGGCTTGCCGGACTGCGCGTCCAGGGCGCCGGCGGGCAGGGCCTTGAGCTTCTCCGTGATGATGGGGGTGGTGGCGTTGAGATCATCGAGCAGGCGCGACAGCGGCAGGTCCGGCACGTCACCGCTTGAGCCGCGGGCGTAGGCGTCGCTTCGCTCCTTCGGCCAGGTGGGTTCCGACCCCAGCAGTGCGAGCACACCCTGGCGGCTGGACACGATGTGTCCCACCACCCAGCAGATGCTGTTGCCGCCGCCGGCCGGTTGTTTGCGCGCGTCCTCGTCGCTCACACCCTCGACATTGAGTGAGAGCGCGCGCGGGGCGAAGCCAAACTGATATGCGAGGGAATCGGCGCTCACGATGCGTCAGGCCGCGGCGTGCGCGCGGCCGTGCTCCTTGACCAGGTGCGCGGTGGGGATCTTCAGGCCGATCATGTCCCAGGGGAGAATCTCGTCGGTGGCGCGCCGGCGCAGCGCATACCAGTCCGGGTCAACGCCCGACGCGGCGAAGATCTCCTCCCAGCGGCGGATGTCGAAGCACTCCGACCACGCGTCCATGCGCAGCCCCGCCGCGCGGGCGGCGAGCAGCGTGCCCGCCAGGCGGCGGTCGCCGCGCGAGAACACCGCTTCCAGGTAGCTCACGTCCACGTCGTGGAACTTGAGCTGGATGTGGCCGCTGCGGTTGTAGCTCCTGAGGAAGCGCTGCTTGGCGCGCAGCTCCTCGCGGGTGTCCATCGCCTCCCACTGGAAGGGCGTGTGCGGTTTGGGGATGTGCGACGAGATGGAGCAGTTCACCTGCGCGCGCCGCCCGGACATCTGCTGGCGCAGCACGCTGGCCGCGTGGGCCAGGTCCACGATGCCGCGCAGGTCTTCTTCGCGCTCGGTGGGCGCGCCGATCAGGAAGTAGAACTTCACCAGCCGGTAGCCCGCTTCGAACGCCGCCGCGCAACCCGCCATCAGGTCCGCGTTCTTGATGGGCTTGCGGATGACCTCGCGCAGCCGGTCGGTGGCCACCTCCGGCGCCATGGTCAGCCCCGACTTGCGCACGGTGCTGGTGAGGCCGGGGAGTCTCTTGAGCTCGGGCCCAACGCGCAGGGACGGCAGCGACACGTTGACGCGGCGCGAGCGGAAACGATCCGAGATGGCGGTCAGCAGGTCCACGATGCCGGGATAGTCCGCCGTGGACAGGCTGGTGAGGCTGATCTCGTCGTAGCCGGTCTCGCGGTACGACTGCTCGGCCAGCGCCAGCACGGTCTCGATGGTGCGCATCTTGAGCGGGCGGTAGTGCTGCACCGCCTGGCAGAAGCGGCACTGGTTGGGGCAACCGCGCATGATCTCGATGTTGATACGGTCGTGGATGACTTCCACGTTGGGAATCACCGGCCGCACCGGAAAGGTCGCGTTCTCGAGGTCCCACACCGTGGTCTTGGGAATGCTGGACGGCGCTGGCGCGAGGTTGCGTATCTCCGCGATGGTGCCGTCGGGGTGGTAGTCCACCTCGTAGTGGGAGGGGACGTACATGCCGGGGATGGCGCACAGGTCGCGGTGCAGCTCGGCGCGCGGGCGGCCGCTCCTGCGCCACGCCTTGATGATGTCGAGCGCCTTGTGGATGACGTCTTCGGCGTCGCCCACCAGGATGGCGTCGAAGAACGGTGCCACCGGCTCCATGGCCAGGGTGATGGAGCCGCCCCCGAGGATCACCGGGTCGTTGATGCCGCGGTCCGCGGTCAGGACCGGGATGCGAGACATCTCCAGCATGTTGAGCAGGTTGGTGAAGCCCAGCTCGTACTGCATGGAGAAGCCGATCACGTCGAAGCGGTCCAGCGGCGTGAAGGTCTCCAGGGTCACCAGGGGCAGTTCGCGCCGGCGCAACTCGTCCTCCATGTCGATCCAGGGCGCGAACACGCGCTCGGCGCAGGCGTCCTCGCGGTCGTTGATGAGCTGGTAGAGGATGCGCAGTCCCAGGTGGGACATGCCGATGGCGTAGGTGTCGGGGAAGGCCAGCGCGACCTTGAGGTCCACGGATGCGTGGTCCTTGACGATGATGTTGCGCTCGCCGCCGGCGTACTGGCCGGGCTTCTGGACGCGCGGAAGCACCTCGTCGAAGAGAATCTGCTGGATCGATTTTTTCATGCGGCCTGGGCCGTAGGACTCGGGGCCCGGATCGGCTATTCTACACACATTCGGAGGTCCTGTCACCCATGCCTGAACTGCCCGAAGTCGAAACCGTCGTGCGCGAGCTGGCCCCGGTGCTGCCGGGGCGGACCGTCGTGCGCGCCCGGCTCACCGCGCCGGACCTGTACCGGCGCGGCAGCCTCCGCGTGGGGACGCTGGCGGGCGCGCGCATCGAGGGCGTGGAGCGCTTCGGCAAGGCCATCATGATGCGCTTGCAGGCAGGGCGAGCGGGTGTCGTCGATGGGGCCCCCGCCGCGTCAGGCGGCGGGGTGATCGACGACAGGACCCGTGAGCTGTTCCTGGTTGTGCATCTCGGCATGACCGGAAAGCTCCTGTTCGCGGCCGACGCGCGGCAGGTGCCGCGCGAGGCGCACCTCCACGCACGCATTCTCTTTGCCGACGGGAGCGAACTGCGCTACGTCGATCCGCGGCGCTTCGGTTACTTCTTCGTGGGGGACGGTGCGGCGGTGGCAGCGTCGTTCGACTTTGGCCCCGATCCCTTCGCCATGCGGCCGCGCGAGCTGGCCCGGCGGCTCTCCGGGCGCCGGGCGCCGCTCAAGGCGCTGCTGCTCGACCAGCGCATCGTCTCCGGGCTGGGCAACATCTACGTGGACGAACTGCTGTTTGCGACCCGCATCCACCCGCTGACGCCGGGAGACGCCGCCGTTGCGCAGGCCGCGCGGTTGCTGCGTGCCGCCCGCGTCATCCTGGAACGCGCCATCGCTGCCAGCGGTACCACCATCCGCGACTACCGCCGCCCGGACGGATCCAGCGGGGCGTTCCAACTGCGTCTGTCGGTGTACGGACGCGAGGGAAAAGCGTGCCGGCGCTGCCGCACGGTGATCGAGCGCATCGAGGTGTCGCAGCGGGGAACGCATCTGTGCCCGCGCTGCCAGCCCGCGCCGGTCAGCGCAGGGAAACGCCGATCGCGGCGCGCGGATCGCTCGCGTCGCGCAGGCCCTCTCCGAGCAGGTTATACGCGGTAACACTGAGAAAGATGGCGATGCCGGGGTAGGTGGTCAGCCACCACGCAAAATCCTGTTCCCGCGCACTGGCCAGCAGTCCGCCCCAGCTGGGTGTGGGCGGCTGCGTGCCCAGGCCGAGAAAACTGAGCGCGGCCTCGATGAGGATGGCGCTGGCGATGCTGAAGGTCGCCGTCACCAGCACGGGCGCGAGTGAATTGGGGAGGATGTGGCGCAGGATGATCTTGCCGTCGCTGGCGCCCAGCGCGCGCGCCGCCTCGGTGAACTCCCGGTTCTTCAAGCGCACGAACTCGGCCCGCGTGTAGCGCGCGATGTCCGTCCAGCGCGTGATGCCGATTACGATCATCACGTTATAGATGTTGGGCGGCAGGAACGCGATGACCGCCAGGATCAGGAACAGGAAGGGAAAGCAGATCACGATTTCGATGAGCCGCGACAGCAGGATGTCAGCCAGCCCCCCGTAGTAGCCCGCCAGCGCTCCCACCAGCAGTCCGATGACCAGCGAGATTCCCACCGCCACCAGCCCCACCTTCAGCGAGATCGTGGTTCCATGCACCATGCGCGCGAGGACGTCGCGCCCCAGCTCGTCGGTTCCCAGCGGGTGGTTGTGATCCGGCGGCAACAGGCGATGGTCGAGCGAGGTGGCGATGGGCGAATACTTGACCGGCGGCATCACCAGCCCAACCGATGCGTCGTGCTTGATGGCGTCGAACTCGACACTGGTCAGCTCCGGGTACTTCATGACGAAGCGGAGGGGGAACATCTGGGCCACCGCGGGGAAGAGTATCCGCTCGTTCCAGCGCATGATGATGGGACGGTTGTTCGCGATCACCGGCGCAAACCACGACACAAGAAAGAAGAAGCCGATCACGATGAGACCCGCCATGGCGAAGCGGTCCGCGCGCAGCCGCCGCCAGACGATGCGCGCAAAGCCGGGGCTCTTGCGGGCCAGTGCCTCGGGGACGCCGCCGGGCGGCGGTGTCTGGATGGTGGCGCCGTTGCTCATCGGTAGGTCACCCGTGGGTCGGCCCACGCGTACAGCAGGTCCGCAACCAGCGTGCTGATCAGAACCAGCACCGCCGTAATGAAGCTCAACCCCATCACCACCGGGTAGTCGCGCGCGCGCACCGACGTGAAGAAGAGCTCGCCCACACCCGGCCACGAGAAGATCGACTCCAGGATGATGCTGCCGCTGATGAGCGTGGGGAGCAGCAGACCCAGCAGGGTGAGCACCGGGATCAGCGTGTTGCGGAAGACGTGCCGGTACACGATCTGTTTTTCGCCCAGCCCCTTGGCGCGCGCCGTGCGGATGTAGTCCTGGCGGATGACTTCCAGCGACGAACCGCGCACGAAGCGCGAGAGATACGCGAGCGAACCATAGGTGAGGCAGGTGACCGGCAGGAGCATGTGCAGAAAGCGGTCCCACCCGTAGGCGAAGAAGCCCAGGTTGTGCGCGTCCATGGATTCCATGCCGTGGAAGGGAAGCAGGCGCAGCTTGACACCGAACAGCATGATGAGCAGCAGCGCCACCCAGAACTCGGGCAGTGAATACAGAAAGTACAGTGTGGCGCCGCCGACCTTGTCGAAGGTCGAGTTCTGTCGCATTGCCGCGTACAACCCCAGCGGCACCGAGAGCATCAGCGCCGCCACCAGCGAGGTGATGTTCAGAATCAGGGTGGCCGGCAACCGTTCCGCAATCTTCTCCATGACGGGCCGGTGATCCAGGAACGAGTTGCCGAAATCCAGGGTCATCAGACGCTTGAGCCAGGTGGCGTAGCGGACGTGGATGGGGTCGTCGAGCCCGTACAGGTGGAGCATGTTCTGATAGGCCTGCGGGGAGACGCGTGCGTCCATCTGCCCGCGATTGATCAACTCCACCGGATCGCCCGGTGCCAGGTTGATCACGACGAACGTGACGATCGTGATGCCGATCAGCGTGGGGACAAGGTACAGGAGGCGCCGCAGCGTGTATTGCAGCATCTCGTCATCAGTCGGACGCGACGCTGGCGGCGCCCTCGTCGACCCACCAGTAGTTCGCCCCCGGCCAGAAGTCGTAGGGCCCCTTGGGTGAAATCATGACGCCCTGGATGCGCCTGGCGATGGGCCGCTTTTCCGGCACCGCGTTGATGAAGGTGTAGGGCGGATCCTGGTGCATGATCCGGTGCACGCGGTGGTAGATGGCGGCACGCTTGCTCTGGTCGAATTCGGTGCGTCCGGCCACGAGCAGGCTGTCCACCGAGGCGTTGGAGTACGCGCCCTGATTGAGCCCGTTGGGCGGGACCTTGCTGGAGTGGAAGGTGTCATAGACGTCGGGGTCGAGGTCCAGCGTCCACCCCAGCGTACACGCGTCGAACTCGCCCTTATCGATACGGTCGAAGAACGTGGAGCCCTCGATCTGCCGGATGTTCACGCGGATGCCCGACTTGCCGCACTCCTCCTGCAGCAGTTGTGCAAACTGTGCCGCCGTGTTGCTGCCGTGGGCGATGCCCAGCTCGAACTCGAACTTCTTGCCGTTCTTGTCGCGGACGCCGTCGCCGTTGCTGTCCGTCCATCCGGCCTCGTCGAGCAGTTCGCGCGCGCGTTGGGGGTCGAAGGGGTGCGGTTTCACCGTCTTGTCGTAGGCCCACGAGTTGATGTAGAAGGGCCCGCTCACCAGCCGTGCATAGCCCGAGTAGATCTTGTTGTTGATGCTCTCGCGGTCGAACAGGAACGTCATCGCCAGACGCACGCGCGGATCGGAGAACCACACCGTGCGGCAGTTGTAGGTGATGAAGTTGTACTGCGGGAAGTAGTACTGGTACTTGTTGAAGCCGGCCGTGAACTCGGGAGAGACGGTCTGCTTCTCCCACTGCAGCTGGGTGACGCGCATCTCGTCGAGTTCCCCCGTCTTGAGCATGTTGAGTGCGACCGCGTCGTCCTCGACCACCTTGAAGATGATGCGATCCAGGTAGGCCTTCTTGCCGTGGTAGTCGTCGTAGCGCTTCAGGCTGATGTACTGGCCCGAGCGCCACTCGTCGAGCATGAAGGGCCCGCTGCCCACCGGCTTGCGGTTGGCGGGGTTGGTGAGAAAGTCACCCTTGCCGTAGATGTGCTCGGGGATGGGCCACAGCTGGGTGAGGGCGTACATGCCCGGCGCAAACGGTTCCTTCCACACGAACACCAGCGTGTGGTCGTCCGGCGTCTCCAGGCGGTCCAGTTTCTCGAAGTAGGCCAGCTTGTTGAGCGCCGGCACGCTGGGGTCCTGGATCTTGCTGAGTGCGAACTTTACGTCGCGCGACGTAATCGGCACGCCGTCCTGCCAGTGGATGTCCTTGCGCAACCGGATGGTGACGCGCAGGTGGTCCGCGCTCACTTCGGGAAGCGCGGCCGCCAGCACCGGCACCAGGTCGCCGTTCTCGTCGTAGTCGATGACGGGGTCGTAGATGTGGCGCAGGACGAAGTTCTCGTACGCCGTCGTGTACAGCACCCAGTTGAGCGTCTTGCACTCCGACTCGAGGCGCCGGATCACGGTGCCGCCCGGCCGCGGGCCCGAACCGGTGTGGACCGCCAAGGTGGAATCGCCGCCGTTGCCATCCGCGTGGTCACCGCCCCCGCCGCAGCCGGCAGCACCGGCGAGCAACAGGGCTGTGAGAAGGGCAAGTCGGAGATTGCGCTGCATCGAGAGTCCTCCTTGGCGCGGTCCGGCCGCGCGGGGCGAAGCATGGCAGGGGCGGCAACGAGGGGCAGTGTAGCACCGGGCGTGCCGGTGGAAAACCACAAAGCCCCCCGCCGCCCGGACCCACACCGGGCCGGGCAAGCCCCTGTCAATTAATCAAGTAGATCGTCGGGCCCCACGCCACCCGCATCCCCCGCTTCATGTCAGGGCCGATTTGTGCTATACTCATGCGCGTTTCTGCGGGGGAAGGAGCAGTTCGTCGCGGCCCCGGGCCGCGTCCCTTCGCGACAGTGCAACAACGTTTTGTGCAGCAGCGCGGCCCGGCAGTACGAACCAGCGGGTCAGACGCGGAGGTCGAGACAATAGCTATGGGCACGAAAAAGGGCATCGTGCTCGGCCTGATTCTGTGCGCGACCGCGTTTGCGGGCCGCGTCCACGCCGAACCGTCCTATCTGCTTTATCCAAGTTCACCGGCAGTGTGCCGCTTCGACGCGGGACGCTATGAACTCGTGTCGCCCGGCGACGCCCGCTTCGATGCTGCCTATGCGGTCGGCGGGCAGATGCTGTGGGACCGTGCGGAGTCGCGCATCCCGGTGGAGCTCTACCGCGCACCCATTATCACCGCGTTCGAGCCGTCGCCCTCGGGGCAGAACGAGTACGTCACGCTGGGCAACAACTTCGACGTTATCGTGGACGGTTTCGGCACCTCGCCGCGCACGCTCGGCAGCCTGTGTCTGCGCTTCTGGCCGGACCCGCCCTCGTCGCTGGTGCAGGTGTTCATCGACGGTGCCCCCATCGGCGCGCTGACGTCGCAGCTCGCGCCCATCGAGGTCCTGACCAGCATCGGCAATGGTTTCTACTCGGACACGGGCGTGCACCGCTTCACCTGGGTGGGCTCAACGGGTCTGGAGATCATCGCGTTCTCGGACAAGAACGCCAACGGTGCATTCGAAGGCACTCCGCGTTTCCGGATCGTCGCGCAGGACAACGTGGTCGGCGTCGAAGCGACCACCTGGGGTGGCGTGAAGGCGTTGTATCGCAAGTAGGCGGCGACGCCCGTCAGCGCGCCGCCCCGCCCCGGATCTTCTCGACGATCTCGATAATCTCCCCATCAGGGAGAATGTAGTCGACCTGCTTGGCGCGCTCGAAAATGCGATCCACCATCGCGTCGGTGGCTTCGATGCCGCGTGATTCCAGCCAGTAGCGCACGTTGGACTTCCCGCTCATCGGCCCCACTTCGATGACCTGTGCGAGGCCGACCTCGTCGGCCGGAACCCCGCTGTATATCCGGTTGGCCAGCCACGCGTCACCCTTCTTGTAGGCCTTGACGATGGCGTCGGCATGCACGCCGGTCTGGGTGCGGAAGGCATCCTTGCCCAGAATGGGATAGTTGTCGGGGATGGGCACCCGGCACGCGTCGGATACCTTGCGCGCGTAGGCGGGGAGCCGGGTGAGATCCTGATCGAACACGCCCATCAGTTTGAAATTCACCATGAGCGAATCGATGGGTGCGTTGCCCACCCGCTCGCCGATCCCGAGCATGGATCCGTGGATGCGGTCCGCGCCGGCGTAGAACGCCGCCATCGCGTTGGCCACCGCCAGGTCGCGGTCGCGGTGCCCGTGCCAGTCCACCCCGATGTCCTTGCCGGAACGCGTGACGAGGGAGCGCACGAACCGCACCAGGGTCTCGGCGCCACCCGGCGTGGCATGGCCCACGGTGTCGGAGATGCACAGGCGCTCCACGTTCATGTCGATCGCCATCTGGTAGAGACGCTCCAGGGTTTCGGGCTGGGCGCGCGTGGTGTCCTCGGTGACGTACATCACCGGCACCTCGTTCTTGTGCGCAAACTCGATGGCCGCCTCGCTCACCTTGAGCAGCTTGTCCACGGTCCAGTCCTCCGCGAGCTGGCGGATGGGGCTGGAGAAGATGAACAGCGCCGCCTGCACCTTGATGCCGGTCTTCTGCTGGATGTCGATGATGGGGAGGATGTCGTTCTGGTGCGTGCGCGCCGCGCAGTACGGGTAGATCTTGAGCCGCGCCCGCGCGATCTCGCCCGCGATGGCCAGCACGTCCTCGAACGCGCGGGGTCCGGCGGCGGGCAGGCCGATGGCGGCGGAGTAGAGCCCCAGATCCTCCATGAAGTGCAGAATCTCGAGCTTGTCGGCGATGGCGGGATTGAACACCGACGGCGACTGCAGGCCGTCGCGCAGGGTCTCGTCGTTCAGCTTGAGCGGGTAGGGAGGCGCCGCGGGGCGCGGGTTCCACTCGTGGATGATGGTGTGTTCGTCGGGCGCGCTCATAGGCCTTCCGGCACCCACGCTAGCAGAACCGGCCCGTCGCTTCAATGGAACTTCCGGCGAAGCATCCCCTTTCCCGGCGCGCGCCGTGCGGATATGATTGCGGCATGGCATGGCTCGACCGGCGCAGTTCTTCACGGCAGGCGGGGCTCGACCGCGAAATGCGGCGCGCGGCCGCACACCTGCGGGCAAGCGATCCGGTGGTGGCGGATCTGGTGCAGCGCTTTGGCACCTACGATCTGCACGCCACCACCAACGCGTTCCAGGTCATGCTGGAGACGATCGTTTCGCAGCAGCTCTCCACCCACGCCGCACGCTCCATCTACGCGCGCCTCGCCGCGGCCCTGGGGGGCGGACGGCCGGGCCCGGCGGGTATCCTGGCGCTTTCGCCGCAGGAACTGATTGCGTGCGGGTTGTCGCGTTCCAAGGCGGTGTACGTGCGCAACGTCGCCGAGGACTTCTCCCGCAATCGCGTCACGCTGCGTACGTTTGCCCGCATGAGTGACGAACAGGTGATCGCCCGCCTGACGGCGATCAAGGGCGTGGGGGACTGGTCGGCACACATGTTTCTCATCTTTGCGCTCAACCGTCTGGATGTCTTTCCGGTGGGCGACCTGGGTCTGCGCAAGGCGATGGCGTCGCGCTACCGCCTGCGCCGGGGCACGAAGCCGGGTCGCCTGGAGCGGATCGCGGAGGCCTGGCGCCCGTACCGGACGGTGGGCACACTCTACCTGTGGCGTGGCTACGACGGAGTGTAGATGGTAGCTGACCGTTCCCGCTGGTGGCCGCGGATGCGCATTCTGGCGCTCCTGCTGGGCCTGGTGTTGTTCGTGCTGGTGCTGGTGGGTGTCAATCCGGTGCCGGAGCGCCCGGAGGTGGGGCGGACCCTGGCGGTCGCGGTATTGATGGCGATGTACTGGCTCACCGAGGCGGTGCCGCTGGCCGTCACCGCGCTGTTCCCGGTGGTGCTGCTGCCCCTGTTTGCGTTCGCCAGCGCGGGCCAGGTTGCCGCCGCCTACATGAACGACATCATCTTCCTGTTCCTGGGTGGCTTCATGCTGGCCATCGGGATGCAGACCACCGGGCTGGACCGCCGCATCGCGTTGCGCATCCTGGTGTGGATCGGCAAGAGCCCGGCGATGATCCTGCTGGGCGTGATGGGTGTCACCTGGATGATCTCGTGGTGGGTGTCGAATACGGCGTCCATGTTGATCATGATCCCCATCATCCTCTCCCTGGTGGGAAGTGTTGAACACGAGGACCGCGCCGCCGCGCAGGGACTCACCCGGGCCATGCTGCTGGGCGCTGCCTACGCGGCGTCGGTGGGTGGCATGGCCACGCTCATCGGCACCCCGCCCAACCTGGTCTTCTCGCGCGTGTACGCCATGGCCGCCCCCGGGGTGACGCCGGTGACCTTCCTGTCGTGGATGCTGATGGCGGCGCCGGTGTCGGTGGTGATGTTCGTGCTGCTGTTCCTGTACTTCCGTGCCACGGCGTTGCGCGGCTGTGCGGTGGTGGTCAATCGCGGGTTGCTGCGCCGCGACTACGCCGGGCTGGGACGGATGCCGTTCGAGCAACGCGTCGTGATGGTGCTGTTCTTCGTGTTCGTGGCGCTGGTGGTCACGCGCGCGGACCTCACCCTGGGCGACACGACCGTGCGCGGCTGGGCATCGCGGGGCGGCTTCGCGGGGCGGGTGGGGGACGGTGTGGTGGCGGTGGGCGTGGCCATCCTGCTGTTCATGGTGCCGGCGCGCTCGCGGCCGGGACCGATTCTGGATGCGAGCGCGTTCGGCAAGCTGCCGTGGGACGTGGTGATCCTGTTCGGCGGCGGTTTTGCGCTCGCCGACGCGTTCCAGCGCTCCGGCCTGTCGGACTACCTGGGTGCGAGCCTGGGGGGGCTCGCGGGCGTGCCGCCGCTGTTGATGATCTTCCTGCTGGTGGCGGGCATCTGCTTTCTGGGCGAGCTGGCGTCCAACACCGCGCTGGCGCAGGTTTCGTTGCCCGTGCTGGCGGCGCTGGCGACCGCCAAGGGCATGCACCCGCTCCTGCTCATGCTGCCCGCGACCCTCGCCGCCTCGTGCGGTTTCATGCTGCCGGTGGCGACACCGCCCAACACCATCGTCTACGGGACGCACCGTGTCACCGCGCGCGACATGATGCGCGCGGGCTGGGTGGTGGACTGGATCGGGATCGTGCTGGTGACGCTGTTCACCTACACGTGGACGCGCTGGGTGCTGGGGCTGGACTTCGCGGCCGCGCGCTAGCCGCGGGCGGGTCAGCGCTTCGGTGGGTATTCTTCGAACATCTTCGCGACGATCTGCTTCATGGCATGGTCGCGTTCCTGCGGCGTGCTGCGGGGGTGGATTTCGCCGCTGGCCATGCCGCGCCACACCAGGTCGTGCGAGTCCGCGTCGAGCAGGTCGACCACCAGGGTTCCCTCGGTGTAGTTCTCCACGTCGACGTCACGACCCTCCCATCCCCAGTAGTTGCCGGCGTACGGGTAGCCCCAGTCGGTGATGTTCATCTTGTCCTTGAGACCGGTGTGATACGCCACCCGCACGTCGGGGTGGTCTTCGTCGGCGCTGAACCCGTGCGCCAGCATGGCGGCGTCCACCGCCGCGCGCACGCGGCGTTCGATCAGGGTGCCGCCGGCGCGTGCGGCATCGGCGTTCGCCGGGGTGCTGTCGGGGGGTGCTGGCATCCACGCGTAGGTGCGGTAGCGGCCGAAATCGGCCGTCACGTCCCAGTCGTGGCTGTACTGCACCGTGGCGCAGGCGGTGAGCAGGAGGAGCAGCATCGGCAGGAACAGGGCACGCATCGCCGCCGATACTATCCGCCGGCCGGAAACGGGTCAAGGCCGCGCGCATCACTCGTTGACAGCGGGCGGCGGGAGCGCGAATAATCACCGCCGCGAAACACGGAGGTCTTCATGGCGGTCAGGGTGGGTCTGGTGCTCGGCGGCGGCGGTGCGCGCGGCTATGCGCACATCGGCGTGCTTCGCTCCATCGAAGAGCGCGGTCTGCGCGTGCAGGCCATCGCCGGCTGTTCCATGGGCGGCATCATCGGCGCGCTGCACGCGGCCGGGTTCAAGGCGGCGCAGATCGAAGAGATGTTCGGCGGGCTCGATCTCATGGGCCTGCTGGACCGCAGCAGCATGGGCGGGCTCATCGGCGGCAAGGGGGTGACCCGCCACCTGGAGAAGCACCTGCCGCAGAACTTCGAGGACCTCAAGATTCCGCTGGCGGTTACGGCCGTGGACGTGCAGCGCGGCCGCCTGGTGGTCCTCAACCAGGGCAAACTGCTGCCCGCGCTGCGCGCCACCAGCGCGCTGCCCGGAATTTTCGCCGCCGTGAAACACGTGGGGCGGGTGCTCATCGACGGGAGCCTGCTCAACAACCTGCCGGTGGACGTGATTCGCAGCATGACGCTGGCGCCGGTGGTGGCGGTGGATACCTCGGCGCCGGCGGACCGCCGGCTGGTGTTCGAGGACGAGCGGTCGTTGTGGGAGAAGGTGCGCACGCCGCTCAAGCGCGGCAAGCGTCCGCTGATTTTTGAGATGCTGATGAAGTCCATCGACATTCCGCAGGGCCCAGTGACGTCGATGCGCCTGTCGTTGAATCCGCCGGAGGTACTCATCCGCCCGCCGCTCGATCCGGACCTCAAGATCGAGGACTACAACCGCATGGACGAGGCGGTCAAGGCGGGCTACGAAGCCGCGGAAGCCAAACTCACCGCGGGCGAGCAGGCGCTGCGCGATACGCAGTAGGGTCGGGCGCGACGTCTCTTCGCTTGCTCAGACAGTCCTCGCGCGACAGAACTCCATCTGGCAGTCGCGCTGCGGAACTCGCCGCGAAGTGACGTCACACCCTCCCGGTTACTTGGAGCCGCGCATCATGTCTTCGCGCACGCGGCGGAATTCGCTCTTCTCGCTCCACTGCGCCACACGGTCGGTTGAGGCCAGCGTGTAACCCACCTGGAACAGCGCCTCCATGTCCTCCAGCGCACCGGACAGGTCCCACGCTTCGGAGTATTCGTCCTGCGGTTTGTGGTAGCGCTGGGCCACGTACTCGCGCCGGCGCTCCATTCCCCAGCCCTGCGGCCGCTCCCGGAACTCCACACCGCTGTCCGCGTACAGCGCGGGCACGCCGGCGCGGGCGAAGGGGAAGTGGTCGGAACGGTAGTAGTAACCCTTCTCGGGTTCGCTGTCGGGTGCGATGGTGCGGTCCATGGCGGCGATCACGTCGCGCAGCAGCTGGTCGAGGTCCGACTGGCCGTACCCCACCACCACCATGTCGCTCGTGCGACCCCACACGTTGAGTCCATCCACATTGATCACGGCGACGGTGTGCGTCAGTGGATACAGCGGATTCTCCACGTAGTGCGTGGCGCCCAGCAGGCCGCTCTCCTCGCCGGTGGTGAAGACAAACAGGGCGCTGCGCTTCAACGACTTCTTTTCCTCCGCAAAGCGCGCGGCGATTTCCATTACGCCGGAGACACCGGTGGCGTTGTCGAGGGCGCCGTTGTAGATGGAATCCCCGTCGGCCGGCTTGCCGATGCCCAGATGATCCCAGTGGGCGGTAAAGACGACGATCTCGTTTCGCAGCACCGGATCGGACCCTTCCACCCGCGCCACGGCGTTGCGCGACTCGATGGTGTGCGCCGCGTTCTCGATGCGGGCCGATGCGCGCAGGCCCAGCGGGTACGCCCGGAACGTCGCCGTCGCCGCCGCGGCTTTCTCGGCGTCGAAGTCGCGGTCCGCCATCGCAAACAGTTCGCGCGCCGCGTCCTCGGTGATCCACGACTCCAGCGCGCAACGGCCGGCACCCTCGTCCGCGCGCACCACGTCGAACTGTTCGCCCGACCAGCTGTTCTCCACCACCGCCCAGGGGTAGCCCGCGTCCTGCGTGTTGTGCACGATGATCGCACCCAGCGCGCCCTTCTCCGCCGCCGCCTCGTACTTGTAGGTCCAGCGTCCGTAGTAGGTCATGGCGCGCCCGCCGAACATCGACGCGTCCTCGAGCGGCGGGTCGTTGACCAGGATCACCACGATCTTCCCGGCCACCTCGGTGTCCCGGTAGTCGTTCCAGTTGTACTCGGGTGCGTCCACGCCGTAGCCGACGAAGACCAGTTCCGCGTCCTCGACCGCGCTGGAGGTGGTCTGGCGCATCGTCCATCCGACGAACTCGCTGCCGGATGCAAACTCCCTCGACCCTCCGTCCATGCGGTTCACGGTGAGGGTGGGGGCGTTGGTCACGGTGAAGCCGTACAGTGGGACCGTCTGCGTGAAGCTGCCGTCCGGGTTGCCGGGTGCGCAACCCACCGCCTTCAACTGCTCGGTGAGGTAGGTCACGGCGAGATCCTCGCCCCGCGAACCGGGTGCGCGGCCGCCGAGCTCATCGGAGGCGAGGTAGCGGATGTGCTCGCGCATGCGCGCTTCGGACATGCCGGTATTTGCGGCGGTGGCAATGGACAGCGCGGCTGCGATGGCCGCCGCCGCAATGAGTGCGAGATCGGACGTCTTCACGGGAATCTCCTTCCACCAACATCAGCTGGTCATCTGAATGCGCATGCGGCGCGTGGCGAAGGGCATCATGATAGACGCCATCGCCAGCAGCACCACCACGTTTGACAGCGGAAACGGCGCGGCGGTGCCCAGTGCGGTCATCTCTCCCAGCGCGTCCATGGCCTGGCCGGTGGGGAACACCAGCGCCACCCGGCGCATGGCGTCGGGCACCATCTCCAGCGGCCACCAGCAACCGCCCAGTGCGGCCATCACCAGCGAAACGATCACGCCGATGGCGCCGGCCTTCTCCGGGGACTTGAAGAACGAGGCCAGCAGCATCCCCAGCGACGCCGCCGCAAGCATGTACGCGCCGATCAACGCGGCGAGCGGGAGTGGCGCGGCCTCCAGGTGCACGCCGAGGATCATCGACCCCAGGCCGAGAATGATGGCCACCTGCAGGGTGCCCCACGCCAGCCGCGCCACGATCTGGGCGAAGAGGATGTCGCGCGTGCGCGTGGGACTCATGGTGATGCGCCGTGTTTTTCCGCTCCTGAGATCCTCCACCCACATCCCCAGGAAGAAGGTGGTGAGCTGGAACATGATGAACATCACCAGCATGGCCGGGAGGGTGTGCTCGGAACCCGTCGGGATCCGGGGCGCCGCGCCCAGCGTCTCCATCTTCAGCGCGAGCGGCGTGTCACCCGCCGGCGACACCCGCGTGCGCCCTTCCCGGACCGCCGTTTCGATGGTGCGGCGCTCGAAGGCCATGCGGTACAGGGCGTCGCGCACGTTGGCGCCCACGGATTGCGCGCGCAGGTCGCTGGCGTCGCCCTTGTGGATACGGGCGGTGGCGGCCTGGCCGTCGCGCAGCTTCGCGAGCAGACTGTCGGGGAGCTCCACCCGTACCGCGCCCGCCGAGTCGACCACCACGCCGTGTGCGCCGAGCACGCCGGCCACGAACGATACCACCGCGGGGGGATTGGCGCCGCCATCGAGGGCCGCGCGCGTCGGCGCGGGGGCGTCCGCGTTGCCGCCGAACATGGAGCCGAATATCCACGCCATGACAATGGGCGCGATCAACGACCAGATCACCGAGCCGCGGTCGCGGATGGCGAGCGTGAGCTCCAGCCGGGCGATGGTCCACCACGCGGGGCGCATCTAGATGATCCTCCGTCGGCCGGACAGGACACCGGCGCTGAAGAAGGCCACGCAGGTCAGCGCGTACAACGGCAGCGACACGCCGATCTCCCGCCCGGTCAGCGCACGCGTCAGGGCCAGGTTGGCGGTTCCGGTGGGAATCCAGGCTGCGATGGCCTTGAAGGTCCCGGGCGTAAACTCGGCCGGAAAGAAACCGCCGCCCAGAATGGTGAGAAAGATCATGACCAGCGAACTGATGGCGCCCACCGCGCGCGGCGAGTCGTTGAGCGAGAAGATGATGCCGTTGATGCCGGCGATGAACAGGGCCAGCGCCGCAACCACCAGGTTGGCGGTGAAGAGGCCGTGCGGGGGGATGCGCCAGATGATGCCGCCCAGGGTTCCCGCCACGATGCCCACCACGTAGGCGAACGACGCCGTATACAGACGCTGTTCCAGTGCCACCCGCCACGGCGACACCGGCGCGGTGACAAAGCGGCGCGTCACGTGGTTGCGGCGATCCATGAGAAACGCGTGCTCGAGGCGAAGCGAGACGGTGAGCAGTCCGAACATCACCAGCCCGGGAAAAAAGAGCGCCGCCATGTTGAAATCGTCGGTTGCGCCCGCGTCGTCGACGACGGTGACGTCGACGTTCTGCAACGCGCCGAAACCGGTGACGTTGCGGCTGGCGGCGTAGAACTGCTGCGATACGGCGCCGACCTCGTCTCCCGTCGGAGGCTCTCCGCCCTCCAGCAGGCCGCGCACCGTTCCCATGGGGGCGGCGAATTGTCCCAGCGCGCCGTTGGCGACGGTGATGAGCGTGCCCACCACGCCCTCCGCCACCTGGGGTCCGATGGCGTGGCGCGGATTGCGCAGCAGACGCAGCGTGTCCGGCTCCATGCGCAGCAGGCGGTCGCCGAAGCCGGCGGGAATAACGAGAGCCGCCGAGGCATCACCGGCTGCGAAGCGTGCCTCGACTTCGGCGAGGTTCGCGGCGGGGATGGTGGTGATGATGTCGCCCACCGGGCCGCGGTCGAATGCGCTCTGCACCAGCCCGCTCACCAGCGAACTGTCCTGATCCACGATGGCAATCCCGATGCGCGGCGTGCCCCCGTCGTTTCCGAACGCGAGCTGGTAGATGCCCATGAACACGAAGGGAACGGCGAGCCACAGGAGGATCGAGCCCGGTTTGCGCAGCGTGCGCCGCCAGTACATGCGCAGGAAGTGCATCGTCCCAGGGCCTTACGAGCGTTCGATGATCGTCCCGGCCTCACCCGCGACGATCTGCCCGATTTCTTCCAGCGACCCGATGGCCGCGCGTTTGCCGGTTTCCTTGACGAAGGCAATGGCCGCCTCCACCTTGGGTCCCATGGAGCCGGCGCCGAAGCGCTGTTCACGCAGTTGCGCGGGCGTGGCGTGCCGGATCAGCCGGTGATTCGCCGTGCCCCAGTCCGCGAAGACGCCGGCCACGTCGGTGGCCAGCACCAGTAGATCCGCGTTCACTTCCCGCGCCAGCACCGCGCTGGCGCGGTCCTTGTCGATGACCACCTCCGCGCCCACCAGGGTCTCGCCCCGGTACATGGTGGGGATGCCGCCGCCGCCGGCGCAGATCACGATGGTCTGCTTCTCGATCAGCCACTTGATGGGGCGGATCTCGAAGATTCTCTTGGGCAGCGGAGACGGCACCACGCGCCGCCAGCCGGTTCCATCCGCGGCCACCGTCCATCCCTTCTGCTCGGCGAGCTGCTTCGCCTCCGCCTCGGTGTACATGGGTCCGATGGGCTTGGTCGGGTTCTGGAATGCGGGGTCGTCCGGGTCCACCTCCACCATGGTGAGCATGGTGGCGAGGGGGCGCTCGAAGGGCACGCAGTTGCCGAGTTCCTGTTCGATCATGTAACCGATCATGCCCTCGGTCTCGGCGCCGAGCACGTCGAGCGGCGTGCCCGAATCGGAGTGCGCGGCCTGCAGCGCCAGCATGCCCACCTGCGGACCGTTGCCATGCGAAATCACGATGTCGTTGCCGTCGGTGATGGGCGCGATGGCCAGCGCCGCCGCGCGCACGTTGGCGCGCTGGTTGGCAACGGTGAGCGGCTCGCCCCGCTTGAGCAGGGCGTTGCCTCCGAGTGCGATGACGATGCGGCGGCGCGGCATGACTTACTCGCCGATGGTGGCAACCATCACTGCTTTGATCGTGTGGAGGCGGTTCTCGGACTGGTCGAACACGATTGAGTGTTTCGATTCGAACACGTCCTCGGTGACTTCCAGTCCGTCCAGGCCGTGCTGCTGGTAGATCGACTCGCCCACCCTGGTGTCGCGGTTGTGGAAGGCCGGCAGGCAGTGCAGGAACTTCACCTCGGGGTTGCCGGTGAGATCGAGCACGCGCCGGTTCACCTGGTAGGGCTTCATCACCTGGATGCGCTCCGCCCATTTCGATTCGGGCTCGCCCATGGAAACCCATACGTCGGTGTACAGGAAGTCAACGCCCTTGACCCCCGCGGCCACGTCTTCGGTGCGCAGGATGCGCGCGCCGCTCTTTTCGGCGATGGCCCGGCACCGCTGCACCAGCGCTTCCTCCGGCCAGCAGGAGCGGGGTGCGGCCAGCCGCACATCCATGCCCAGGATGGCGGCGCCGGCCATGAGCGAGTTGCCCATGTTGTTGCGCGCGTCGCCCAGATAACAGAAAGAAATCTGCTCGATGGGCTTGTCGCAGTGCTCCACCATGGTGAGCACGTCGGCCAGTACCTGGGTGGGGTGGAACTCGTCGGTGAGGCCGTTGTACACCGGCACCCCGGCGAACTCGGCCAGTGTTTCCACCGTGGTCTGCGCGAAGCCGCGGTACTCGATGGCGTCGTACATGCGCCCCAGCACGCGCGCGGTGTCCTTCATGGTCTCCTTGTGGCCGATCTGGGTGCCGGAGGGCCCCAGGTAGGTGACGTGCGCGCCCTGGTCGAAGGCTGCCACCTCGAACGCGCAACGCGTGCGCGTGGAGGTCTTCTCGAAGATAAGCGCGATGTTGCGCCCCTTGAGGCGCTGCATCTCTCGCCGCGCCTTCTTCTCCTGCTTGAGCGCCTTCGACAGGTCGAGCAGGTAGAGCAGTTCCTCCTTCGAGAAATCGAGGTCCTTGAGGAAGTGCCGGTTCTTGAGGTCGATGTTGCCCATGTTGTTCTCCGCAATCAGATGGGATCGCGCAGCAGGGGACAGGTCATGCAATGACCGCCGCCGCGACCGCGTCCCAGTTCCGAGCCGTCGATGGTGAGCACCTTGATGCCCGCCTTGCGAAGGCGTTTGTTGGTGTATTCGTTCTTGGAGTAGGCCACCACCACGCCGGGTTCGATGGCCACCAGGTTGTTGCCGTCGTCCCACTGCTCCCGTTCCGCCTGGTACTCGTCGCCGCCGGTGCCGATCACGCGCAGTTTCTTTACCTTGAGTGCGTCGGCGACCGCTTCCAGGAAGTTCTTCTCCACGGTGACGTCCAGCTGGCCGGGTTTGTCGCCCGGGCGCAGGCTGAAGGCGCGGATCTTGTCGCTCACCTTGGGGTAGAGTGTCACCGCGTCGCGGTCCACCATGGTGAAGATGGTGTCCAGGTGCATGTGCGCGCGATCCTTGGACATCTGGCAGGCGATGATGCGTTCGGCGGCTTCGTAGCGGAACATCGACTGCGCCAGCCGCTCCACCATCTGCGCGGTGGTGCGCTCGCCGATCCCCACCAGCACCGTCTTGTTGCCGATGGGCATCACGTCGCCGCCCTCCAGCGACGCGCGGCCCCAGTCCTCCTGGATGAAGCGGCCCTGCTCGTCCTGGTCGGGGAACCAGAACTCGAAGTCGGCGTCGGCGAACATCGGGTGCCAGTTGTAGATGGCGGCCACGTGCACCACTTCCAGCTGGCGCGCCTCGAAGTACATGGGGTTGAGGGATACGCCGTTGTAGATCCACGACGAAGCGTCGCGCGTGAAGATGGAGTTGGGCAGCGGCGGCAGCACGAAGTCGAACGGGTCCATGGTGGCCAGGGTGAGCGAGTGCTTGCGCAGGAAGCTGTCGTCGATCTCCACGCGCGCCAGCCCGCCGATGAGGATGGCGGAGAGGCGCCGGGGATCCAGTTCCATCAGGTAGGCGCGGAAGTCCTTCACCAGTGCGGCACCCACGGTGAGGCGGGTGACGGTCTTGTCGATCACGAACGAACGTGCTTCCGGAATGCGCAGCACCTCGGCGAGCAGGTCGTCGAGGTAGTACACCTCCACGCCGCGCCGCTCCAGGTGGCCCACGAACTTGTCGTGCTCGCCGCGGGCCTTGCGCACCCACAGCACGTCGTCGAAGAGCAGTTCCTCGCAGTTAGACGGGGTCAGGCGGCGCAGGCTCAGATCGGGGCGATGCACGAGGACCTTGCGAAGCTTCCCGACTTCGGAGTCCACGCGATACTGGATCATCGAATCACTCCCGGAGCTCACGCCCGGTGAGCCGGATAAAAAGACTCTCGAGCGAGGGGGGCTTGATGGCGACCTCGTTGACCTGTTCGAGAGAGGCGGCCAGCTCGATCAGGCGCGATGCGTGTGCGCTCCCGCTGGGCACCGCCACCACAGCCTCGTCCGCCTCGTCCAGCAGGATCTCCGCGCCGGCGAGGGTTGCGACCACGCCGCGCAGGCGCGCGCGGTCGAAGGTGCCGCGCAGGCTGAACAGCTGCACGTCGGAGACCTCCGCGCGCAGGCTCTCCAGCGTGCCTTCCTTGATGATGCGTCCCTCGTCGATGATGCCCACCCGCCTGCACAGGCGCTCGGCCTCCTCCAGGTGGTGCGTGCTCATGAGCACCGCCGTGCCCTTGCCGGCGATATCGCGTATCCGTTCCAGCAGGAGCAGGCGTGTCTGGGGATCCAGCCCGGTGGTGGGTTCGTCGAGAATCAGCGCCCCGGGTTCGTGCAGGATGCCCAGCACGAGCGTGAGCCGACGCAGCATGCCGCCGGAAAACGTGCCCGCCGGCTTGCCGGCGTGGTCGGACAGTTCCATCCAGTCCAGCAGTTCGCGGGAGCGCTCCTTGAGCACGCGCGCCTCCACATTATAGAGGGAACCAAAGAACATGCAGTTGGCGAGGGCGCTCAGCTCTTCGATCACGATGGACTGCTGCGGCACCACGCCGAGGATGCGCTTGGCGGCCAGCGAATCGCGCACCACGTCGTGCCCGCCGATGCGCGCCTCGCCCGAGGAAGGCAGCACCAGGCCGGAGAGGATGCCGATAATGGTGGACTTGCCGGCCCCGTTGGGGCCCAGCAGGCCGTAGACCTCGCCGGGGGCCACCCGGAAGGAGACGCCGCGCACGGCCTCGACTTTGCCGTAGGATTTGGTTAGACTGCTAACTTCTATCATGATTTGCACTTGCTCGTGTGGGCAATCTGGGGAGTATAGGTGGAGCGGGCATGGGCGGTCAAGCGAGGCCGGGTGGCTCCCGGCGGGCGCCGGGGCCCATTCCCGGGAACCCATGACGCAACACATCCAGGTCCTCCTCGAAGACAACCACCTGCTCGGCGTCCTCAAACCGGCGGGCCTGCTGGCCCAGGGCGACCGCACGGGCGACCCGACCGCGCTGGCGCAGGCGCGCGCGTACATCAAGGAGCGCTACGCCAAGCCCGGCGACGTGTACCTGGGGCTGGTGCACCGCATCGACCGGCCGGTGTCCGGCGTAATGGTATTTGCGCGCACCTCCAAGGCGGCGTCGCGCCTGGCGCGCGCGTTTCACGACCGGGTGGTGGAGAAGTGCTACCTTGCGGTGGTGGTGGGATCGATGCCGGACGACACCGGCGAGTTGAGTGGTTTCATCGAGCGCACGCACACCCGCTCGCGCATGGCCGCTGCGGACGGCCCGCGCGCCCGCGAGGCGTCGCTCGAATACCGCGTGCTGGCTCGCTCCGAGTTGACGTTGCCGACGCGCGATCGCCGCCGCAAGGCGCCGGCGCGGATGGTATCGCTGGTGGAGATCAACCCGCGCACGGGGCGGCACCACCAGATCCGGCTGCAATTCTCGGCGGCAGGATTTCCGCTGCTGGGGGACCTGAAGTACCGCGCGCCCGAGCCGTTGCCGGAACGCGCCATCGCGCTGCACGCCGCGCGCCTGCGCTTTCCGCACCCGGTGGGGGGAGAGACGGTTGAGCTGGCCGCGGCGCCGCCGGACGTCATCCCGTGGACGCTGTTCGGCGCGGCCATCGCGCGCTGGCTCAATTCTCCCGCGCCATAGTCAGCACCACGCCCTCGCGCACGCCGCCGCCGGTGATGTGCGCCACGCGCTTGTGCGCCGCGCCCATGACGGCGAGGACCACAGCAATGCCGGCGGGGATGATGTCTGCGCGGTCGGCAGGAAGCCCCGGCATGCGCTTTCGTGCCGCGATGGTCTTGCCCAGACATGCCCGTTCCAGTTGACGCAGTTCGGCCAGCGTCATGCTTCCCTGCCACAGACGCCCGCTCGCATCGTGCCGCGCCATGGCCAGCGCGGTGGTGGCGGAGCCGCCCACGGCCATGAAGACCGCGCGCGGCGCACGGAGCGCGTGCTTCGCAATCACCGGATGAACCGCACGCTCGATGGTGCGTTTCATTTGCAGGTACTCGCCGGGCTCGATGGGGTCGTGGTGAAGAAAGCGCTCGGTCAACCGCAGCGCGCCCAGCGGCAGCGAGGTGACGCCCACGATGGTGGTGCCGCGCGCGGCCACGAGCTGCGCCGACCCGCCCCCCACATCGAGCATCAACGCCGACGCCGGCGCGCGTTCCATGTGCGAGCGTGCTGAGAGGAAGGCCATGCGCGCCTCCTCGCGGCCGGAGAGGATGTGCACCCCGACGCCGGTGGCGCGTTCGATCTTCTTCGCCACCCGGGCGCCGTTCTCCGCCGCGCGAAATGCGTAGGTTCCCACTGCGACCACATGCGTGGCGCCGTTTCGCCGCGCCTCGGCGACGAGCTTGCGGGCCGCATCCACCGCGCGTGCCGTGGCCGCGGGCGAGATGCGCCCGTTTTTGTGCAGGCCGGTACCGAGGCGGGTGGTGACACGTGCGAAGTGGATCGGGCGCACGTGGCGGCCGTCGCTGGTGGCCACCAGCAGCTTCATGGAGTTGGTGCCGATGTCGAGCACCGCGATGCGCGGTGCGCCTGCGGCGCGCTTCATCGTCCCGCGCGGATGGCGGCCGAGAGCTGCTGGATGGTGGGGTCGTTGGGCGGGGAGTGGAAGGCGGCCTGCTCCAGCGCCTGCAGTGCCGCGGCCTTGTCGCCCTTACGGCTGTACAGCTCGGCCAGCGCGATGTAGCCCTGGCGTTCATAGCCCAGCAGTTGGGCGATGTGGGTGTAGCTCTCGATGGCCGCGTCGATGTTGCCGGTGCTGCGCTGGATCTCCGCGAGCGCCAGGAAGGCCGGCGGGTACACGGCCCGCGTGGGATCGACGATCTCGTTGAGCATGCTCAGCGCCTTGTCGGTGTCACCCGTCATGGCCGCGCAGCGGGCGAGTCCGGTGATGGCGCGCTGGTCCGACGGAGAGAGCTGCAGCAGGTGCTCGTACACGCGCTGCGCGCTGGCGAGGTCCTGGCGCTTGAGGTAACAGTCGCCCAGGCAGTCGAGCGCGTGGCGGGCGAGTTCGTCGTTGCCGCCCACGCGTTCCAGCACCTCGATGGTGCGCGAACACAACCCGCTCTTCCACAACAGCACGCCGAGGTTGTAGTCGACCTCGCGCTGGATGGCGCGGTAGGCCGGGGTGGGTGATTCGGCGTTGATCTCGGCGGCGCGCGAGAAGTGATTGAGCGCGGTGCCTTCCATCCCCATCTTGAGGTAGGCGTTGCCGAGCGTATAGTTCGAGAAAGCGTCCGAGTAGGCGCGCATCTGTTTCTGGTAGGCGTAGTCCGAGTTCACCAGCAGGGCCGCGGCGGCGAGAACCACGATTGCGCGTACCACGCCGAACTGCCGCTCACGAAATGCGCGCACCAGGTACACGGTGGCGTAGCCGGAGAAGAGGGTGAGCACGGGGATGACGGGCAGCCGGAAGCGCGCGTTCACGAAGAACACCACCACGCCCAGCGAGTAGACGATGACGAACAGGTAGAACATGGCCAGTTCTGCGCGGCGCCGCCACAGGAGGAACCCGCCCAGCAGGGCCAGCGGCCCGATGAGCCAGAAGCCGGGCAACGGCACGTACTTCATGCCCGCCAGATGCCAGAAGAAGTAGATGTACTTGTCGTTGGCGCGTTCGCCCGCTCCCCAGAACATCATGAACTTCTTGCCCATGAGGCGCCATGCCTGCTCCGGCTGGGTGCGGATGTAGTCGAAGCCGCGCTGGAAGTAGTAGTCGGACACCTCGGCCAGGGTGAGCTTCTTGCCAGTGGCGCGCTCGGCGAGGGCGATGGCGTCGTTATAGCCGCCCCACCAGTCGGCGCGCGTTCCCGGCACGATGGCGGTGGAGCCGTCGGAGGCGGGGTTGTTGCCGATGTAGAAGTTTACGCCGCCGGATGCGCCCACGGGAACGATGGCGCGGGCGACCACGTAGTTGCGCACCATCACCGGCGCGATGGGAATGGCACACGCCACCGCCACTACAATTGTCTGCCGCAGCCAGCCGCGCGCGCCCGCCGGGCGCCGGCGGCCCGCGAGGTACAGCGCGATGGGGATGGCGGGGAAGAACACCAGGATGCTGGGACGATCGATGGTCGCCAGTCCCAGCACGAACCCGCCCACGGCCAGGCGAACCAGCGAGTGCCGCCTGGTCCCCTGCAGCAATAGCAGCATGGCCAGCGTGTTCAGGAAGATGAAGGTGGTCTCGATGAGGAGATCGCCTTCCATGTACACTAGCACCCAGTACAGCGCCGTGGTCAGCCCCGCCACCAGCGCCACGGTGCGCGAGAACAGCTCGCGCGCGGTCAGGTAGATGAGCCCCGCGGTGAGCGCGCCGATGACGTGCTGCACGAACACCGCAAAGGCAATGCTCGACCCGCTCACCCGGTACAGAAACGAGAGAAAATACGGGTACAGCGGTCCGCGGAAAAATGCATCGGTGCCGCGCGTGCCACCCGCCACCAGGTCCTGCGCCCACTCGTGGTGGTAGAGCGCGTCCATGATGGGGAAGCTGAAGGTCGGGTTGAGCTTCTGGTTGAGAAAGAAGAAGGTGAGGCGCAGCAGCAACGCCACGCCCAGCACGATGGCGACATCGATGCGGTCGGCGTGGTTGCGCCACGAGAAGGGCGTCGCCACGTCGAGCCGGTCGCGGGCGCCGGGCCGCGGAGTGCCCGCACCCGTGGCGTGTGACTTCTTTTGCTTCTTTGACTTCGCCATGCCGGTCGTCGGTTAGAACTGCCAGTCTAGCATATGGTTACGGCGCGAACAATCGCCCCCTTTGGAACGCTTCGTGCACATCCGGGAACGACCGGAAACCCGGTCCTTCCCGGGCGGCATGCGCCGCATCCGGGTACGGACCGGTATCCCCCGGCGTTGCGCACCATGAGCGACCGCACAAAGAAACCATCGTCCACCAGCCGCCTCAACGCGGAACTGCTGGCCATGGTGCGCATTGCCAGCACCATCCTCCAGCACACGGAACTGGACGACATCCTCGCCGCCATCACGCGCGAGCTCTCCCTGCTGGTCGATTTCGACCGCTCCAGCATCGCCCTGATGGAGAGCGGCGGGCGGCACCTGTCGCTGCAGCACATCTATAAGGAGGACGTCGGGGGCGAGCGCATCGGCGAGGGCCGGCCGGTGCCGCTGGACGAGACCACCATCATCGGCTGGGTGGCGATGAACAAGCGGGCGCTCCTGCGGCGTGACGTCGCCTCGGACGGCCGCTTCACGGAAGTGGTGCAGGAGGAGAACCTGCGCTGCGACATGGTGGTGCCGCTGATCGCGCACGGCAACGTCATCGGGACGCTCAACGCGGGCTCGTACACCGCCAACGCCTTCAGCGACACCGACCTGGAGAAGATGGTCAACTGCGGCAACATCGCCAGCGGCGCCATCGAGCACGCGCTGCTCCTGCGCGACGCCAAGGATCTCGGCGAGCGCTACCGCACCCTGCAGCGCAACGCCAGCGACATCATCATGCTCATCGACCGCAACACCGGCCGCCTGGTGGAGGTGAACCGCCAGTGCTGCGAGGTGCTGGGGCTGCCCGAGGCGGACCTGCTGCGCAAGTCGTTCTTCGACCTGTTTCCCACCGAGGACCAGTTCCAGGCGCGGCGCGATTTCATCAACATCATGAGCCAGAAGTCGCGCTTGTTCACCGACCGCCGCCTGGTGAGCCGCGACGGCAACGTGCTCTACGTGGACATCAGCGCGAGCCTGATTCAGATCAAGAAGGACACCTTCATCCAGGCGCTGGTGCACGACATCACCCAGCGCAAGATGCTGGAGCAGCAGATCATCCTGCAGAACCGCAACCTGCAGGACGCCAACCAGAAGCTGCGCGAAGTGGACGAGATGAAGACCGAGTTCCTGGCCAACATCAGCCACGAGCTGCGCACGCCGCTCTCGGTGATCATCGCCTACACCGAGGCGCTGCGCGACGGCATCGTGGGCGACGCCGACCGCCGCCACTTCCTGGACGTGATCGCAGACAACGGCGGCAACCTGCTGCGCCTCATCAACGACCTGCTGGATCTCTCCAAGCTCGAAGTCACCGGCACCATGCTGAGCTTCACCCTGTCGCACATCCACGACGTGGTGCGCTCGCTGTGGCCCAAGATCCTCGCTACCGCCGAGGAGAAGGGCATCCAGGTCACCTTCCAGCCCGGCTACGACGTGCCGGTGGTGTACATCGACAACCGCCGCATCGGCCAGGTGGTGATGTGCCTGGCGCAGAACGCCATCAAGTTCACCGAGGCGGGCGGACACGTGACCCTCGTCACCGAGCGCACCGACGAGGGCGTGGTGGTGCGGGTGGCCGACACCGGGCAGGGGATCCCCGAGGAGAAGATGCCGCGTATCTTCGATACCTTCCGGCAACTCGATGGTTCGTCCACGCGGCGCCGGGGCGGGCTGGGCATCGGGCTGGCCATCGCCAAGCACATCGTGGAGCTGCACGGCGGCAAGATATGGGTGGAGAGCAAGTCGGGCGCGGGCAGCGTGTTCGCGTTCATGGTGCCGGTGGGCACCACCGACTTCCTGCGCAGCCACGAAGAAGGCAGCGCCACCATGGGCACCACCCCCATGCCGGAGACGCACGACATCATCGACGGCGCGTAAGACCGTTCAACACTACGTCCCAACCAAAAGAAAGGGCCGACTCGCCAGAGCCGGCCCTCTTCATTCATACCAACGGACGCGAGTACGCCTACCCCTTCGTTTCCTCCACCGATTCCGTCAAGAGGACCACCTGGTTGTTGGCAACTTTCAACAAGCCGCGTCCCACCGTGTAGTGGCTCACGCGGTTGTCGGGGAGCTTCACGGTGAGCTCGCCGGTCTGCACCGTTGTAATGAGCGGCGCGTGGTTGGCGAGCACGCCCAGGTAGCCCGCACCGCCCGGGGCGACGATCGACACGACGTCGCCGTCGAACGCCTTGCGGTTGGGGGTGAGCACCTTGAAGCTGAACTTGGGTTGCGTGACCATACGTCGGTTCCTCTCCGCCTACGCCATCGCCTTGGCGCGCTCGATCACGTCGTCGATGGAGCCGGCCATGTAGAACGCCTGCTCGGGGATGTCGTCGTGCACACCCTCGATGATCTCCCTGAAGCCGCGGATGGTGTCCGCGATCTTCACGTACTTGCCCGGTGAACCGGTGAACACCTCGGCCACGAAGAACGGCTGCGAGAGGAAGCGCTGAATCTTGCGCGCGCGGTTGACCACCTGCTTGTCATCTTCGGACAGTTCGTCCATGCCCAGGATGGCGATGATGTCCTGCAGCTCCTTGTTGCGCTGCAGAATCTCCTGCACCTGGCGCGCCACCTTGAAGTGCTCCTCACCCACCACCGAGGGGGAGAGAATGCGCGAGGTCGACGCCAGCGGATCCACCGCGGGGTAGATGCCGAGCTCGGCGATCTGTCGCGAGAGCACGGTGGTGGCGTCGAGGTGCGAGAAGGTGGTGGCCGGCGCCGGGTCGGTGATGTCGTCGGCCGGCACGTAGATGGCCTGCACCGACGTGATCGACCCCTTCTTGGTGGAGCAGATGCGCTCCTGCAGGCCGCCCATCTCGGTGCCCAGCGTGGGCTGGTAGCCCACCGCACTCGGCATGCGGCCGAGCAGGGCGGATACTTCCGAGCCCGCCTGCACGAAACGGAAGATGTTGTCGATGAACAACAGCACGTCCTGGTTCTCGGCGTCGCGGAAGTACTCCGCCACAGTGACGCCGGTCAAGCCCACGCGCAGACGCGCGCCGGGCGGCTCGTTCATCTGTCCGAAGATCAGCGAGGTCTTGTTGACCACGCCGGACTCGTTCATTTCGAGCCACAGGTCGTTGCCCTCGCGCGTGCGCTCGCCCACGCCCGCGAACACGGAGTAGCCGCCGTGCTCGGTGGCGATGTTACGGATGAGCTCCTGGATGAGCACCGTCTTGCCCACGCCGGCGCCGCCGAACAATCCAATTTTGCCGCCCTTGGCGTACGGCGCCAGCAGGTCGACCACCTTGATGCCCGTCTCCAGCTGCTGAATCTCGGTGGCCTGGTCTTCCAGCGAGGGCGCGGGACGGTGGATGGGGAGGCGCTTGTCCGGCTCCGGCAGTGGGCCCTTGCCGTCGATGGGCTCGCCCAGAATATTGAAAATGCGCCCCAGCGACTGCGATCCCACCGGAACGCTGATGGGTCCGCCCTGGTCCACGACTTTCATGCCGCGCACCAGCCCGTCGGTGGACTTCATGGCGATGGCGCGAACCACGTTGTCGCCCACGTGCAGGGAGACCTCGCACACCAGGTCGATGTTGCGTGCCTTGTCCACAATGCTGATGGCGTTGTAGATGGACGGCAGGTGGCCGGAGGGGAACTCAACGTCGACGGTGGGTCCGATGACCTGCACGATCTTGCCGACGTTTGCGTTCGATTTCGCGTTCGATTCCATTCTGTCTTCCTCTCCCGTTCAGGGTGCTACTTGAGGGCTTCGGCGCCGCCCACGATCTCCGCGAGTTCGCGCGTGATCGTGGCCTGGCGGAGCCGGTTTCTCTCGATGACCAGGTCTCCCAGTTTCTCTTCCGCGTTCTTGGTGGCCTGCTGCATGGCCGCCATGCGCGCGCCGTACTCGGAGGCGAACGAATCCGCCAGCGCCGAGAACACCAGCGAGGTGGCGTAGAGCGGCAGCAGATCCGCGAACAGCTCGTCTCGCCCGGGCTCGATGATGTAGTTGTCGTCCGCGCCCGCGCCTGCCACCGGCGGGATGCTCAGGAACTTCTGCACCGTAATCTTGTACAGCGCGGCGCGGATGGACTTGGCAAAGATGAAGTAGAGCGCGTCCACCTCGTCGTTCGCGTACAGTTCGATCAGCTTGCCGGTGATCTCCTTGACCTCGGCCAGCTCCAGCTTGTCGCTGATACCCGTCCTGCTGAACACGACCGGTGTGGAGCGGCGGCGGTAGAACGCCTGCCCCTTCTTGCCGATGGTGATGAGCTTGCAGTCCTTGTCCGAATTCTCGTTCATGAACTGCTGTGCTGCGCGGATCAGGTTGGTGTTGAACGCGCCGCACAGCCCGCGGTCGCCGGTCACCAGCACGATGCCCGGCTTCTTTACCTCGTGCTGCGAGAACAGACGCCCCAGCGTGGTCCGCACCGGCGGTCTTTCGTCGGCGTAGGTGAACTCCACCGAGACGTCCTCGGATTCTTCCATGCCGCCGCCGGCCAGTCCGCCCAGCACCCGGTCGAGCTCGTCGGTGTAGGGACGAACCCCGTGCGCGCGCGACTGCGCCCGGTTGAGCTTGGCGGCCGCCACCAGCTGCATGGCGCGCGTGATCTTGCCGATGTTCTCGACAGACCGGATGCGCTGTTTGAGATCGAGTAGTGTCGCCATTGGATTGCGCTACTTCGCGGCCGCCAGGCCACGGGCAAAGTCCGCCTTGAACTCGCCGCACGCCTTGCGCGCCTCGGCTTCCAGCTCCTTGTCGAATGCCTTCTTCTCGCGCAGCTTGCGCACCACGTCCGGATACTTCCCGTCCATGAAGGCGTAGAACTCCTTCTCGTAGCGCTTGAGGCTGTCGGTCGGCAGGTCGTCCAGCAGACCCTCGTTGGCGCAGAAGATCAGCAGCACCTGGCGCTCGGTCGGCAGCGGCTCGTCCTCGTCCTGCTTGAGGATCTCGACCATCTTCTCGCCGCGCGTGAGCTGAGCGAGCGTGGACTTGTCGAGGTCGGAGCCGAAGCGCGCAAAGTTGGCCAGATCGCGGTACTGCGCCAGCGCGAGACGCAGCCGTCCCGCCACCTGCTTCATCATCTTGGTCTGGGCGTTGGAGCCCACGCGCGACACCGAGATACCCACGTTGATGGCGGGCCGCACGCCGGCGTAGAACAGGTCGCCCTCCAGAAAGATCTGCCCGTCGGTGATGGAGATCACGTTGGTCGGGATGTACGCCGTCACGTCGCCCAGCTGCGTCTCGATGATGGGCAGTGCGGTGAGCGACCCGCCGCCCAGCGGCTCGGACAGCTTGGCGGCGCGCTCCAAGAGCCGCGAGTGCAGGTAGAAGACGTCACCGGGGTAGGCTTCGCGGCCCGGCGGACGGCGCAGCAAGAGCGACATCTGGCGGTACGACTGCGCGTGCTTGGAAAGATCGTCGTAGAAGCACACCGCGTGGCCGCCGCTGTCGCGGAAGAACTCGCCCATGGCGGCGCCGGCGTAGGGGGCCAGGAACTGGAGCGGCGCCGGATCGCTGGCCGACGCGCTCACGATGGTGGTGTACTCCATCGCACCGTGCTTCTCGAGCCGGCGCACCAGCTGCGCCACGGTGGATTCCTTCTGCCCGATGGCGACGTAGATGCAGATGACACCGCTGGTCTTCTGGTTGATGATGGTGTCGATGCACAGCGCCGTCTTGCCGGTCTGGCGGTCGCCGATGATCAATTCGCGCTGTCCGCGGCCGATGGGGATCATGGAGTCGACCGCCTTAAGGCCGGTCTGCAGCGGCTCCTTCACCGGCTGGCGCTGCACCACGTTGGGCACCACGGCCTCGACCGGGTTGAAGGTGTCGGTGACGATGGGGCCCTTGCCGTCAATGGGCTGGCCCAGCGAGTTGACCACGCGTCCCAGCAGGGCCTTGCCCACCGGGACCTGCGCCACCTTGCCGGTGCGCTTGACGGTGTCGCCCTCCTTGATGCCGGCGTCGTCGCCGAACAGCACCGCACCCACGTTGTCGGTCTCGAGGTTCAGCACCATGCCGGCCACCCCGCCGGGGAACTCGAGCAACTCGCCCGACATGGCGTCTTCGAGTCCCCACACGCGGGCGATGCCGTCGCCCACCTGGAGGACGGTACCGACCGACTCCATTTCGAGTTTCACGTCGGACTTCTGCAGTTCCGCCTGGATGATGGAACTTACTTCTTCGGGTCGAAACGCCATGCTCTCACTCCTCGGTATTCTATTCGATGTGTCTCTAACGTACCCGCAACGCGAGCAGCTCCTGCCGCATCTCCGCGAGATGGTTGCGGATGCTGCCGTCGATGATCTGGTCGCCCGCAATCATGATCACGCCGCCGATCACGCCGGGGTCCACGCGCTTGACAATCTTGGCCGTCTTGCCCGTGCGCTTCTCGATGGTGGCCTTGGCCTTGCGCTCCAGTTCGAGGTCCAGCGGAACGGCGGTCACCAGCGCCACCTCCACGATGCCGCGCTCCTCGTCGTACAACGCCTCGAACGCCTTCTCGATCTCCGCGTAGTTCGCCATGCGCTTCTTGTCGATCAGGAGCAGCACGAACTTGACGAAGAGGCCGGACGCGCGGTCGCCGATGACCTTGACCACGAGGTCCTTCTTCTCGTCCGACGTGGCCTGCAGAGACTCCAGGAAGCGCTTGAACGAACGCTCCGCCTTGAGCACCCTCGCAAAGCTGACCGCGTCGCCGTAGACCTGGTCCAGCACGTCCTCCGCCCTGGCCGCATTGAACAGCGCCACCGCGTAGCGTTTGCCGACTCCGGAAAGGACCATCGTCTATCGTCCCGCCGGCCGGTTGGCCACTTCGTCCAGGTACTCGTTGATCAGGCGCCGGTGCTGCGCGTCGTCGAGCCGCTGGCGGATCAGCTTCTCGGTGGCGGTGAGCACGGCGTCGACCATCTGGTCCCGGAAGGTCGCGTTGGCCTTGTCCATTTCCATGCCGATGTCCTGGGTGGCCTTGACGCGCATGTCGACGGCTTCCTGGCGGGCCTCGTCGCGGATTTTGCCCGCGATGCCGCTGGCCTCGTGCGCCGCCTCCTGGATGCGCGCGCGCCGGGTGGCCTCGATGCCCGCCAGCTCTTCATCGTACTTGCGGCGCAGCGCATCCGCGTCGGCCCTGGTGCGCTCGATGCTCTCGAACTCCGCCGCGATGGTCTCGCGGCGTTTCTCGATGAACGCGAGCAGCTTGTCCCACGCGTACTTGCGCAACAGCCACAGGACGATGAGGAAGCCAACGACCTGGGTCAGTAATGCTTTCCACTGAAGTTCCATCTCACACTCCTCGGCCACGCGCCGTCACGCGCCACACGGCCGTCTGACAGGGGAAAGAACCCCGGTTACTGGATCTTGCCCATGAGCAGGAACACGGTGACGAACGCGTAGATCGTGAGCGCTTCGATGAGCCCGGCGCCGATGATCATCGCGGTCTGAATCTTGCCGGAAGCCTCCGGCTGGCGGCCGATGGCCTCCATGGCCGAGCCGATGGCGCGGCTGAAGCCGATGCCCGAGCCGATGGCGGCCAGGCCCAGGCCGATGGGGAGGGCAAAGCCCAGAGCGGTTGATGCGTCCATTTCAATAACCTCCTCAGGTTACGTTTGGGTTTGGGAAACAGGAACTAGTGCCCCTCGTCTTCGTGGGGCAGCCACAGCAGGATATAGATGGTGCTCAATAGTGTGAACACCAGCGCCTGAATGAAACTCGTCAAGAATGCCAGCAGGATGAACGGTACCTGGAACGGAATGCCGATGGGCGAATTGGCGAACGACAGCGCGGTGACGCCGAGGCTGCAGAAAGCAAACAGCAGCACGTCTTCGCCGGATACGTTGCCGAAGAGTCGCAGCGACAGGCTTACCGGACGTGCGATCTCGCCGAGAATGTGAATCGGCAACATGATGGGCACGAAGGCCCACTCCACCGGGCTCTTGGGCGAACCCGCCAGGTGCTTGAGATAGCCGACGGGGCCGTTGCTCCGAAGCCCGATCCAGTTCGAATACAGGAACACGCACAGCGCCAGCGCCACGGTGGTGTTGGGGCTCGCGGTGGGCGACTTGCCCAGGGGCAGCACACCGGAGAGGTTCATGGCCAGGATGTAGACGAACAGCGTGCCCAGGAAGGGAACGAACTGCCTCCCACGCGGACCGAGGATGCCGATGATGAAGTTCGACAATCCCTCCACCACCATCTCCACCACGTTCTGCAGGCGCCCCGGAATCATCTGCGGGTTGCGCGAGGCCAGCCGCGCCACCACGATGAGCAGGCCGGCGATGGCGAACGAGAAGATCATGCCCTCCCACTCGTGCAGGAAGCCCTTCACGGCGGGGTTGTGGACGAACTCCAGGATCAGCGTGATCCAGTTGGGCAGCTCGTGGGCGGCTTCCTCGTGGGCCATGTCGTGGGCCTCGCCGTGCGCGACGTCTTCGGCGACCTCGGTGACGAGGCGCAGCATCCCGTTGCCCGCGATTCGCTCGATCAGATGGGTCAGACTCACGATTCCAATCCTTGTCTACGGGGTCCGCGTGTCTCGTCGAGACCGAGGTAGGCGCGTCCCGCGGCCTTCATGACGGCGACGAACAGCGGCCAGGTGAAGCCGGCCACCAGCCATGCGGCCGGCAGGTGCAGCACCGCCAGCAAGGCCAGTCCGGCGGCGTATAGAACGGGAAACTTGATGGCCAGCGCGATGACGATGGCCGTCTTGTCGCGTTCATCGGCCAGCACGCGCTTCACGACCGCTGCAATGAGCGCCAGATTGATCAGCGACCATACCATACCCGCCAACCACGCCGCGCCCGCCATCAATCCAAAGTAAAAGGTGAGCGGAATACCGACGACGATGCCCAGCACGAGCGAGGTCTTGCGCACGCGACTGAGCAGGTCCGCATCGACGGCCGACCAGGCGGCGGTCGCTACGCTATTTCGTGCTTCGATCACGCTTGTCGTCTCCATCGGAGGGGGCATTCGCCTTCTTGATTACGAGTGCAACTTCACGCACACCCGCGGCGAACCCCAGCAGCAGCAGGACGATGGTGAATAGGGGTTGTAGGTTGAACTTCTTATCGAGATAGCGGCCGATCAGAAGACCGGCGATCGGGGGCACCGCCATCAGAAACGGGATCGTCGACAGCAACCCCGCCTGACGTGCCCAGTTGTACCGTTCCTTCTCCGGCTTCATGAGCCGGACCAGGAGATAATCTCCGATGCGCCGGCGGAGCCGTTGGGCCCATTCCTCAAGACGCCCGACTCTACCGGACAGGTGCTCCCGTCAGCAACCGTTAAGAGACTATGTGAAAGGTTTAGCAATGTCAAATCCAAAGGTCGTGGCCGGGAGAATGTCCCCGGCGCGGGGCCATCTCCCCCTGGGGCACCAGCTTGGCCCGACGTGCCGCGCCGGTTCACGGCCAGCCCCGTAACTTTATTCATAAAAGCGTCTTACCATGCCGGAGACCCAATTTCGTGGCCACAACCCTTGGGTCACTCGTCCGGGCCGTCGCTTCCCGCCAGGGCCTTGCGGGCCTCGCGCAGGTCGTCCTCCAGGGTGGCCACGCGGCGCTTCAACTCCTCGAGCTCCGCGGCGGTGGTGGTCTTACCGGAACGGGTGGCGTGTTCGGCCCGGATGCGCTCGGCGCCTTTGCGGGCCCGGTCGCGCACGGCGGCAAGCGGATCGCCGGTCGCCACCCGCTCCAGGGTGCCCACCGAGCCCGGATCGCCAATGGTGATCAAGGCGTCGATCACCGCCTCGCGGGTGCGCAGGTACCAGTCGTCCAGGAACGGCGCGAGGAACTCGGCCGCGCGCCGCCGGTCGGATTCCTTCGTCAGCTCGCGGGCGAGGGATGCGTACGCCTTGATGGCCGGGTGGCGCTGGTCGCGCCGGTTGCCCGGCGTGCAGTACGGACGAACGCGGTCCATCGCCGCGGGGTCCTTGAGCGCGGCCAGTCCCTCGATGGCGACGGCGCGCACGGAGCTGCGGTCCGACTCCTGCTTGAGTGCCGCAACACACACCATTGACGCGCGGTCGTCGCCCGTCTTCACGAGGCTGCTGACGGCCTGCACGCGTACGCCGTACGCGCGGTCGTTGTTGATGGCCTTTTCCAGCGCGGCCGCGGCCACCGCGTCGCGGTGGAAACCGCCCAGCGCCTCGGCGCAGGCCAGCCTTACCCGCGCGTCATCCAGCCCGAGGCCTTCGACGAGCACGTCGCGCGCAGCCGGCGTTCCCGCCGCGCCCAGCGCCAGCGCTGCTTCGCGGCGCAGGCCCCAGTACTGGTCGGATTGCAGCACCGCGCGCAATACCGGGGCGGTGCGCGCGTCGGCGCCCATGCTGCCCAGAGCCAGTGCCGCATCCACGCGCGCGGCAAAGTCGCCTTGCTCGAGCGTGTACAGCAGCTCTTCCAACCGGCGTGGGAAGTCCAGCGTCTTGGGAATCCACCCGCCCTTGTCGAAGACCACCATCTTCGGTTCGGCGGGGACGGAGAAGTAGTAGTCCTGCGACGCTCGTTCCGCCACGATGCGCTGCGTGCGCGTGCCGCCCTCCCACGCAATCTCCACGTCCAGCGGCACGCGGAACACCGGCACCAGTCCCTCCGCCACCTGGGTCTGCTCCACGCGCATGTGCAGGACACCGGTTTCGCGGTCCCAGTCCTTGCTGACGCGGAACTTCGGGTAGCCGGCCAGGAACACCCACTGCTCGAAGAACCAGTCGAGGTTCTCGCCAGTCACGTCGCGCACCGCCCGCATGAGGTCCTGCGTCTCCACCACCGAGTGGGCGTGACGCCGGGTGTATTCGTGGATGGTGGCGCGGTACATCTCGTCGCCCAAGAGGAAGCGCAGCATGTGCAGCACACTGGCGCCGCGGTTGTAGACGTTGGTGTTGTTGCGCGCGTCGCGGCGGTTGTAGAAGTCCACCACCATGGGCCGCGGGTCGGCGTCGTCGCTCACCACCACCTTGCGCTGCGCCTCCAGCATCTTGTAGCGGAAGGCGTCATCGCCGGCGTGGTGTTCCTCGTAGAGATAGGCGTAGTAGGTGGCGAAGCCCTCGTTGAGCCACATCTGGCTCCACTCGCGGCAGGTGAGCAGGTCGCCGTACCACTGGTGGGCGAGCTCGTGCGCCACCAGGGAGCGCTCGGTGCGCGTGAGGCCTTCGCGCTCGTCGTACAGCGTGCGCATGTTCATGGTGGTGGCGGTGGTGTTCTCCATGCCGCCGTAGATGAAGTTCTGCACCACCACCTGCGCGTACTTGGTGTACGGGTAGTCGATGCCGATCTCCTTCGAGAAGTACTCCATCATGTCGCCGGTGAGGCCGTAGCCGCGCAGGATGGTGGCGTCGTCCGCGTCGGGCGGAACCACGTACCACACGTCCACGTCGTTCCACTTCTGTTCGTACACGCGGTACTTCGCCACCGCGAGCATGATGAGGTAGCTCACCTGCGACTGCTCGAGCTTCCAGTAGAACTCGGTCTTGTCTCCCACGTCTTTCTTCTCGACCAGGGCGCCGTTGGAGATGGCGGTGTATCCGTGTGGCACCCGGAAGCGCCCCTCGAAGGTGGCGCGGTCGTTGGGGTAGTCGAAGCACGGGATCCAGTAGCGGTTGTCCTCGCCCTCGCCCTGCGACCACACCTCCCAGCGCTTCTCGGGGATGCCCTTCTCGGTGGGGATCCAGTACAGGCCGATTTTGGGGGCGCCCCGGTAGTACACGCGCACCTGCGCCTCCTCGCCGCGGGCGAGGGCCTGCGGCAGCTTCACCACGAGCTGGTCGTCCGCCACCGCCTCCGCCGCGCCGCTGATCCACGAGGTGTTCTGGCCCGCCGAGACCGGATAGTCGAACGCGGCGCGGTGGCCGTCCACGGTGACCGAATCCACGGTAAGTTCGACACAGTTGAAACCAATCTCCGCCACGAGCGGTCTAAGAGACTGGAGGGTGTGGGTGACGCTGCCGGCGATGCGCTGTCCTTCCAGGTCGATATCGAGATCGAGCGCCGTGTGCAGGGTGCGGAAGGCGCGGCTGGGGGACACGTACTGGAGCGGATCGGGCGCGAGCGAGGCCGGCTTGCCGCCCGCCATGGCCGCAACGGCCGCCGCCGCCGTCAACATGCCCGCCACCGCCGCCGCCGCGCGCGGCAGCGCCGCCCGGAGCCGCGCCGGGCCCTCATTGAATGCGCGGGCCGTGCCGGTGTAGAGCGGTCCGTAACGGCGCCGGTCACGCCGGCCCGGGAGGGAGGTCATGATCGAATTCTCGGCATTCATTCTCATGGGTCTCCTGGTGGGTTCGATCCTGCTGGGGGCGTTTGTGCTCCATGCCGTTCTGGCCATCGTGCTGCTTCCGCTGAAGCTCGGTTTCGCGTTGCTCAAGGGTGTATTTGCCGCCGTACTGGTCGTGCCGGCCATTGCCGTCGGCGTGGCCGTGCTGATCGGGTTCGTGGCCGTCGGATTGTCGGTCGGCTTCGCCGCGATGCTCCTGCATCTCTTGTTCTGAGTCATGCCGCGGTCGCGCGCACGGTCACGTAGCGCGACAGGGCGTCCCGCCATTCGGGCATGACGTCCAGATCCAGCGCCTGCAACGCGCGATTCTCGAGGACGGAGTTGGCCGGCCGCCGGGCGGGCGATTTCCAGTCCGCGGCGCGGATCGGCTGGACCTGCGCGGTGACGCCGGCAAGCCGCAACAGTTCGACGGTGAACTCGTGCCACGAGCAGTCGCCCGCGTTGGTGGCGTGGTAGACGCCGGGCGCCACGGCGGCCTCGATCATGCCGCGAATCTGTGCCGCGAGATCGGCGGTGTAGGTGGGGGTGAGGCGTTCGTCCGCCACCACACGCATCGCGTCTTCGCCGCCCGCCCGCGCCAGCATCGTCTCCACGAAATTGCTCCCCTTGCCGCGGCACACGTGGACGCCGTAGAGCCCGCTGGTCCGCACCACCACCGTCCGGGGGCACTCGTAACGCGCAAAGTGTTCCCCGGCAAGCTTGGATATCCCGTAGGCGTTGAGGGGGCGGGGCAGGTCGGTCTCCACGTACGCGCTGCCCTTGCAGCCGTCGAACACGTAGTCGGTGCTGATCTGCAGCAGGCGCGCGTTGTTCGCCGCGCACGCGCGCGCGAGGACGCGGGCGCCGAGGGCGTTGTTTTCGAACGCCGCCAGCGGGTCGCGTTCGCAGCCGTCCACGTGGGTCATGGCCGCGCAGTTGATGGCCCAGTCGGGCCGCAGCGCTTCCACCACGCGGCGCACGTTGTCTTCGTCGCGGATGTCGGCGCGCGCGTGGTCGACGCCTTCCACCTGGTGTGCGGAAAGCGCGCCGGCGACGTCACGGCCGAGCTGACCGCTGACACCGAAGATCGCAATCTTCATGCTGGAAGGACCGCCCGAGGCTCAGGGTGTGGACTGCGGGGGTGGGCCGCCATCTCGAATGCGGCCCGCCAGGATCAGGACGCCTATTCTTATCACATCGAGGGTGAAAAATAAAGGAATGGTGAGCCAGTGCCAGGGGCGCGCATAGCGGCAGAAGAAGCGCCGCGCGCTCGCGAGCTTGCGCGTGGCCTTGCGCCGCGACAGTTGTCCGCCGGTGCTGGCCGAAATGCGGTGCCAGACCTTCGCGGTGGGGACGTAGCGGATCCCGAACCCGGCCCGGGAGGCCCGGACGCAGAAGTCGGTGTCCTCGAAATACGCCCGGTACGACGGGTCGAGCATGCCGACCCGCTCGAAGACCTCGCGCCGCGCCATCAGGGCGCAGCCGCTCACGTAGCCCACCGGCCGCGGTGTGTCGTACTGGCCGCGATCGGTCTCCCGGATGCCGATGTGCCGCGCCGTGCCCCGCCACATCGACACCTCTCCACCGGCGAACCAGATCCGGTCCGGCGGTGTTGAATAGTAGATCTTGGGGCCCGCGATCCCACCGCCGGGCGTGCCGTCGAGGCCGCCGGCGAGCTCGGCGATGAAGGCGGGATCCACCAGGGTGTCGTTGTTCAAAAGGACGATATGCGTGGCGCCGTCGTCGAGCGCACGCCGGATGCCGGCGTTGTTGCCGGCCGCGTAGCCCAGGTTGGCGGGGTTGGAGAGGACGGTGACGCGCGCACCGAATCTCTCGCGGACCGCCTCCACGGTGCCGTCGCTGGAGGCGTTGTCGACCACCAGCACGCTCACGCCGGGTGTGGTGACCTTCGCGAGTGAGTCGAGGCAGTCGAGCGTGAGGTCACGGCCGTTCCAGGTGAGGACGATGACGGCGATGGCCGGCGTGGTTTCGGGAGGCATGGACGCATTATAGAGAGTGGCGCGCTGGTGTACCATCGAATCGTGGCCGCTTGACGGGCTTCGCCGCGCGGCCGTACCCTTGAAACAGGTTCCGCGACGCGCGTCTCGCCGGGGTTTCGTGCCCGCCGTTCCTTGAGCATCAACCAATGAAACCAACCCGATTGATCATCGCCGCCATCGCGGCCATCCTCGTGCTCGCCGCCGCGTTCGGCCTGCGGCGCGTGCCGGGCGGTTTCGAGGCGGTGCGCGAGTCGCCCGGCGGAGCGTTCGAGGTGGTGGGTCCGGGGTGGCACTTCGTGGGACCCGGAAAGCACCTGGTGCGATATCCGCTGGGTGCGCGCAGCTATCGCGTTCCTTCCGGGGAAGCGGACGGCGCATCCTTCCCGGTCATCTTTCAGGACAGCCGTTCGGTGGCGGTTGCCTTTCGCATCGACCTCGACATCCCGCCCGGTTCGGCCCGCCCGCTCTACGAACGGTTTTCCGCGGACTTCGAGGGAGGCATCGAACGTCTTGTGGTTGCGGCGGGGGAGATCGAGGCGGCGTCGACGCCCACGTCCAACGATGCCGACGCATTCGCAGCCGGTGTGACGGCGCGCATCCGTGACGAACTCCAGCCCCTGGGCATCGCGCTGAAGGGCGCCACACTGCTGCGCTGGGGGGACCGTTCCCTTGAGGCCGCGGCAGCGGGCGTTCACGGCCCGGCGCCGCGCCGGTTGATCATCGTGGGCGTGGACGGAGGCGACTGGCTGAATCTGCGGCCGCTGATGGACGCGGGGCGGCTGCCCAACTTCGCCCGCCTGGTGCGCGAGGGGACTTCCGGGCCGCTGCGCAGCGAAGAGCCCATGCTGTCCCCGCTGCTGTGGACCACCATGGCCACGGGCCGCTACCCGGAGGACCACGGGATTCTGAATTTCACCGTGGTGGATCCCGAGAGCGGTGCGCGCGTTCCCATCAGCCGGCTGTACCGCCGCGTGGATGCGTTCTGGAACGTTCTCGGCGACTTCGGCCGCAGCGTTGCCGTCATCGGCTGGCTGGCGACGGATCCCGCCGAAACCGTCAACGGTCTGATGGTCACCGACAAGTTCGGCTACCTCGCGTACGCGCCCACCGATACCGCGCGTGCCGCCGCCACCAGCGTCTATCCGTCGTCACGCGACGACGAGTTGTCGCGCCTGGTGGTGCACGGTGATGCGGTGCCCGATCCGGAGATTGCACAGTTCGTCGCCCTCACCCCCGCGGAGATCAAGCGACACCGTGGCGCCTTCGACCCCAAAGATCCGGTCAACAATCTCATTCATCTCTACGCGTCGACGATGAGCTTCCGCAACATCGCGCTGCACGCGATGGAGACGAACGCACCTGACGTTCTCGCCGTCTACTTCGAATGGGTGGACGCAATGAGTCACCTGTTCATGCTGCACGCGCCGCCGCGCATGCCGGACATTCCCGCCGACGAGTACCAGCGCTACCATCGCGCGGTCGAAGAGGCGTACGTGCTGCAGGACCGTATTCTGGGCGAGTTGATGGCGGCGATGGACGACAATACCGTGCTGATGGTGATCTCGGACCACGGATTCAAGGCCGACGAGTCGCGCCTGCGCAATCGGCCCGAAATCTGGGCCGGGAACGCGGCCAAGTGGCACCGCCTGGACGGGATCGTGGGTTTCTATGGTGCGGGGGTGAAGCAGGGGCACGTCCTGGAGGGTGCGACCATCATGGACATCGCGCCCACCGTACTCGCGCTGGCGGGGCTGCCGCGCGCGAGCGACATGCCCGGCCAGCCGCTGACCGACGCGTTCGAGCCGGAGGTGGTGGCGGGCTTCAGCCCGGAGGTCGTTGCCACCCTGAACCGGGAGCGCGAAAGCCAGGCCGGAACCGCAGACGCCGCCGCCACCGAAGAAACCATGAAGAAGTTGGAAGCGCTCGGGTATCTGACGCCCGACAACGCGGACGCGCAGAACAACCTGGGGCAGCGCTACCAGCAGCGCGGCGAGTATCAGAAGGCGGTGGAGGCGTACAAGGAAGCCATCCGCATGCGCCCCAATTTCTACAGCGCGTACAACAACATTGCCGTGTGCTACGGCAAGCTCAAGATGTACCCGGAGGCGGAGGAGGCGTTGCGCAAGTGCATCGCACTCAAGCCGGACGACTTCTACGCCATGAACAATCTTGCGGTGATGTACATCGAAACCGGACACATCGAAGAGGGAACGCGCTTTGCCGAGGCGGCGGTCAAGACCGAGCCGGGCTACGCCAACGGACGGGTGACGCTGGGGTCGGTGTACGCGATGCAGCGCCGCTTCGACGAGGCGGAGGAACAGTTCCGCGAGGCGTTGCGGCTGGACCCCGGAAACCAGACCGCTCTTGTGAACCTGGAGAAACTGGCCGCGGTGAGGGGATCTCAATGACGGTGCGCAGGAAGGTACTGCTCCTGATCCTGGACGGGTGGGGTTGGCGCGAACAAAGCGAGAACAACGCTGTGCGGCTGGCGAACACCCCCAACGTGGACGCGTTGTGGGAGAAGTATTCGCACACGCTCATCGAGGCGTCGGGTCCCTGGGTGGGGCTGCCCGAGGGGCAGATGGGAAACAGCGAGGTCGGCCACCTCAACATCGGCGCCGGGCGGATCGTGTACCAGGACATCGTGCGCATCGATCGGTCGATTGCGGACGGGTCATTCCAGAAGATACCGGCGCTGCGCGAGGCGATGGACGCGCTTCGCCAGGGTGGCACGTTGCACTTGGTGGGACTCGTTTCCGACGGGGGCGTGCATAGCCACCAGCGACACCTGGACGCGCTGCTCGACATGGCGAAGGAGCGGGGCGTGGGCAATGTCATGGTGCATGCCATTCTCGATGGCCGCGACACCTCGCCCCATGGCGGCGAGGGTTATCTCAAACTCCTGGAGGAGAAGACCGCCGCGCTCGGCAACGCGCGCATCGCGACGATCATCGGACGCTACTACGCGATGGACCGTGACAAGCGTTGGGAGCGGACACGCAAGGCGTACGACCTGTACACGCTGGGCAAGGGGGAGCGGGCGACCGACGCGGTTGATGCGGTGAAGCGCTCCTACGCCGCGGGTGTCACCGACGAGTTCGTGGAGCCGGTGGCCATCGTGCCCCCCGGCGGGACGCCGGGTGTGGTGGCCGACGGGGACGTGCTGGTGTTTTTCAATTTTCGCGCCGACCGCGCGCGGCAGATCACGCACGCCTTCACCGATGAATCCTTCGACGGCTTCCAGCGCGATAAGAAGCCGAAGGTTGGATACGTGTGCATGGCGCGCTACTACGAGGATGGTTTCGACCTCCCGGTGGCTTTTCCGCCCGAGTCCCGCACCGACATCCTCGCCGATACCGCTGCCGCCGCCGGAATGAAGACGTTGCGCATCGCCGAAACGGAGAAGTATGCGCACGTGACCTACTTTTTCAACGGGGGCGAGGAGCACGAGTTCGGCGGGGAAACCCGGATTCTGATTCCATCGGCGAAGGTTGCCACCTACGACCTTCAACCGGAGATGAGCGCCAACGAGGTGTGCGATGCGCTCATCGCCGAACTGCGGGCCGACCGGCACGACTACCTGGTGTGCAACTTCGCCAACCCCGACATGGTGGGGCACACCGGCGTGCTGTCCGCGGCGATCACGGCGTGCGAGACGGTGGATGCGTGCGTGGGGCGGGTGATGGGCGAGCTGGATCTGAAGCGTTACGTGGCCATCGTCATCGCCGATCACGGTAACGCGGAACTGATGCTGGATCCGAAGACCGGTGGCCCGCATACCGCGCACACCACCAACCCCGTTCCCTGCATCCTGGTGGATCCGTCCTACCGCGGCGCGCTCATCTCCGACGGATCGTTGCGCGATATCGCGCCCACCATTCTGGACTATCTGGGTGTTCCGGTCCCGGCGGCCATGAGTGGCCGCGACCTGCGGGCAGCGCCCTAGGCGCTCGCGTCGTCTCCGGCGCTGCGCCGCGCCTCCAGCAACTCACGCAGTCCGTAGAAGGCGAGCAGGATGATCAGCGGCTCCATGGGCAGTCGTGCCTCGTTGCTCCCGCCCAGGAAACCGCGCAGGATGGCGTGACACGCGACGATGCCGGCCAGCACCACGGGCGCGCGTTGCCGCTTGCGCCACGCGAAAGCGACGCCGGCCGCGAAGAATGGCAGCAGCAGGCCGAAGCTGACGATGGTGGCCAGGTTGTGGCGCAGTGACCAGGCCGGTTCCGGGCGCAGACCGATGGCCGCATTGCCCGGCGCTTCGCGGAAGCGGGCGAAGCGCCAGTACTCGACGGTGTTGTGCACGAAACCGGGTGCGCCCTCGGGAGCGGCGCTGGCCCTGTCCTGCAGCCGGGCCGGGGAGGTATAGCGCGACGCCTCCAGGCTGACGGGAACGAAATCCCGGTAGACCACGTAATTGCGAATCGTCCATGGAACCGCCAGCACGAACACGGTGGCCAGGAAGAGGAACATATACTGGAGATTGAGGGCCCGGTGGTGGGTCGCGCGCAGCGCCAGGAACAGGACGATCACCGGCAGCATCAGGACGAACATCGGTTCGGTGTAAACCAGCAGAAGGTAGAGGAAACCCGACCACACCGCAGCGCGCATGCGGGAGAACACCTTCACCAGGGAATAGGTGAACCACACCACCATGAAGGTGGTCATCACGTCGCGCACCGCCAGGCCGGCGTAGTGGATCTGGCTGATGCTGCCACCCAGCCAGAGCGCCGAGGCGAGCCCCACCAGGCGCCCCAGCCGCTGCTCGCCGATGCGGTACAGGAACAGGGCTGTTCCCGCGCCGAGAACGGTATTGAGCAGCACCGCCGTCCACCACGACACCCCCGCCAGCTTGAACGCCGCGGCCAGCGCCATCAGGTAGCCGGGCGCGGCGGGAGAAAACGGCGTGGTGACCCAGTTCCAGTCCGGCACCATGCGCGCGGCCACCAGATAGGCGTAGGTCTCGTGCAAGGGGATGACGCTCGCATCGCCTCCCATCAGGGCCGCATACAGGATGCGGACGCCGAAGGCGAAGGAGAACAGGGCAAGCAGTGTTCTGCGGTCAGGGGTCAAGTGGCTGCACCTCGGCCCCGTTTCTCGCGGGGATGGCGGCAGTGTACGGGCCGGTTCCGCCGGGTGTCAACGAGCGCCGCAGGAGGGGAAGCCGACGGAGTTGCCGGTGCACGCGCGAATATGGTACGATCGATGCATTCCCGAGCCGCATATCGTGCGGTGTTTCCCGCGTGGTAACGCCCGTCGTGCCCATCTTTCATTAATCAGGAAAGCTCCAGGTAGGATCGACATGGCCATCCCGTTCCTCGACCTCAAGGCGCAGTACGCCTCCATCAAGCCCGAAATCGACGCCGCCATAGCGGGCGTGGTTGAGAGCTGTCACTTCATTGGCGGCGAAGCCGTTCGAGGTTTCGAGCGCAATTTCGCCCGCTACAGCGGCGCCGAGCACGGTGTTGGCAGTTGCAGCGGAACATCGGCCCTGCACCTGGCACTGCTCGGCGCCGGCGTGAAGCCGGGCGATGAGGTCATCACCGCCTGCAACACGTTCATTGCCACCACCGAGGCCATCACCCACGCGGGTGCGCGGCCGGTGCTGGTGGATGTGGACGAGGCGACCCAGTTGATAGATCCCGCCAGGATCGAAGCGGCCATCACGCCGCGCACGCGTGCCATCGTCCCGGTGCACCTCTACGGGCAGCCGGCGGATATGGATGCGGTGCGCGACATCGCCGCGCGCAGGAAGTTGCGCGTGGTGGCGGATGCGGCGCAGTCGCACGGCGCCGACATCGGCGGCGACCGCGGCAAGACGCTGGGCGATACCACCGCGTTCAGTTTCTACCCGGGGAAGAACCTGGGTGCGTACGGAGACGGCGGGCTCGTCGCCACCGACGATGCCGACGCGGCGTCGTTGATGCGCGCGCTCGCCGACCACGGTAGCCGCGAGAAGTACCATCATCTCTACGAAGGATGGAACTACCGGCTCGACGCCATGCAGGCGGCGGTGCTGGACGTGAAGCTGCGCCACCTGGAGGCATGGACGGAGGCGCGCCGCTCGCGCGCCGCGCGTTACGACCGGGCCTTCGCCGGCTCGGCGGTGGTCCCCATCAGCGCAACCGCGGGGCGGCGGCACGTCTACCATTTGTACGTGGTGCGGGTTCCGGATCGCGAGCGCACGCTCGCGCAGCTCAAGGAGAAGGGAATCGGTGCGGGAATCCACTACCCCATTCCCCTGCACCTGCAACCCGCGTATGCGTATCTGGGTCTGAAGCAGGGCGCGTTCCCGGTGGCGGAGAAGGTGGTAGCGAGCATCGTGTCGCTGCCGATGTACGCGGAACTCTCCGACGCCATGGTCGACGAGGCGGCCGCGGCGGTCATCGCGTCGGCGTCCTAGAAAGTTGCAGTCAGGCTGAACAGGTAGCGGAAGTCGACCGTGTCCGTTTCGGCGTTGACCTCGGGGTTGCTCACCCAGAAGGGCACGTCGAGGCGCCAGGTGAAATCCCAGAACGGCCACGCCACGTGTGAGCGGATGCCCACCCCCGCGTCCTGCAGCGTTGCATCCAGCACGCCGCCGTCCACCAGGGACTGCACGCGCCCGCTCGATGAAATCGGGTTGCTGGTGTCGAGAATCCAGCCCGCGTCGTAGAAACCGTACCACGACAACGTTCCCACCAGCTTTGCCGCCTTCTTCTCAAGACCGAACAGTTTCACGCGCGTGCCGAGTTCGCCGTTGAACGCCACCAGCTTGTTGACACCGAAGGTTCCATCGAAGTAACCGCGCAGGTTTCCATCCCCCGGTTCCAGGTAGTTCAGGTCCGGCGGTACCGCGCCCGGCGAACGCAGCCAGAACTTCTCTCCCTGCGCCACCGGACCCGCGCCCGCCAGGTTGAACCTTCTCTGGGTGGGCATGCCGCCGCCCCCGAAGCCGGCGAACAGACGCAGGCGCGTGTCCACGCCGCCCGTCACTTGCGGGCGCGAGTGCGTGGTGAGCGCCAGTTCGAGGCGTTCGTACTTGTAGTCGCCGCCGAACCAGCTGCGTCCCAGCCGCAGCCCGCCTTCGAGGCGTGTGGCGGCCACGTCGAGCTGCGGGTCCACCGAGTAGCCGAAGTACGGCCCGGTGTCGGCCTGCAACGTGTCGTAGATCTCGGGGCTCACGAGGTAGCGCGGTGCGCGCAACTCGTGGTAGCCGTACCCGATGAGGAACTCCTGGGTGGGTGGCTCCAGCAGTTTGGCGCGCCTGTTGAAACGGAAGTCCACGGTGGCCTGCTGGCGGCCTTCCATCTTGTAGCCCGCCACCCGGAAGGTCGAGTTGCTCTTGAACCAGTACTTGGGCTGCTCGAACGACGCCGAGAAGTCGAGGCGGTCCGACATGGCGCCGTAGTACAGGCCCAGCTGCAGGCGGCGTGACCAGCCGTGCATGCTGCCCGAGAAGTGATAGCCCACCTTGGCGCCGTCGACGTCGTTGTACCAGATGGCGGGGCGGTGCCGGATCTGATAGGCGTCCTCGGGATAGTAGTCGTTGTTGGGCCAGTCGAACTGCAGGTCCTTGCGCCGCGGCAGCACGTTGTCCGACAGGTTGCGGTCCATGATCTCGTTGTTCGGGTTGATCTCGACGCGCACGGGCTCGGCGGGAAGCTTCATGCGGCTGCGCATGGTGCGGTCGCGCGCGTCGAGACGCTCCGAGCGCACGCTGCCGTCGGGGAGCGTGTAGTCCACCTGGATGGGGCAGTAGAGTTCGCCGAGGCGGCGCACCAGGACCTCGGTGACGACGCCGCTCGAATCCGGCCGCGAGCCCACCTTTTCCAGCTGGTAGTCGACCGTCTTGGTGGTGTGCAGCCACTGCTCGAACTGGCGCGACAGGTCCCACTGCGTCACGTTCTCGCACACCTCGCGGAAACGATCCTCGTTGACGTGCTTGAACTGCCATTTGTCGAAGTAATCGTGCAGGATCTGCACGAACTTCTCGTCCCCGGCCACGAACTTGATGGTGTTGAGGGTGAGCGCGGCCTTGTCGTACACGTTGGCGCGGTATGAGTGGATGTAGTCCTCGGCGCGGAACGAGACGCGCTCGCCGTAGTGGCGGCGCTCCAGGTCGAACACGTTGCGCCGGTACTTCTCCCAGATGTTGTACTGGGGCGTGATGCGCTGGTAGAAGTTCCACTCGCTGGTATCACCCCAGGGTCCGTGGGTCTCGGTGTTGTACCACGCGGTCATGAAGGTCGCGAAGCCCTCGTCCAGCCACGCCTCCTCCCGCTCGTCGTTGGCGAGGATTCCGTAGAAGTACACGTGGCCGATCTCGTGCATCACCAGACCCTCGCTGGCGCGGCCGTCCATGACGAACATCGGGTACTCCATGCCGCCGCCGCGCAGCATCTCCGCCACCGTGATCTGCGGGTAGGGGTACCTGCCCACCTTGCTGCCGTACCACTTGATGGCGCGCACCGCGTGCGCCAGGGTGGAATCCTCCCAGGTCTTCGCGCTGGAGCGCCGGTAGGCGCTGCGGATTTCGATGCCGTCGAGCGTGGTGTCCTGCACGACGTAGCTGGGATCGGCGCACCAGGCGAAGTCGTGCACCCTCTGGGCGTGGAAATGCACGGTCTTGCTGCCGCCGTCCGCTTTGCGCCGGGGCGCGTTCTTCTCGTGCGGCGGGTTGTAGTCCCAGCCCGGGTCGCCGCTCTGCACGGTTCCGGTTGCGACCACGACGAAATGCGACGGCAGTTCGATGTGCACGTCGAAGGTGCCGAACTCCCCGTAGAACTCGCCGGTCATGAACTGGTCGGGGTGGAACCCCTTTTCATCGTACACGACCACCTTGGGGTACCACTGGGCGAAGTCGTAGTGATCCCCCTTGTAGCCGGAGCGGTCCGCGCCCTTGCGCACCTTGCCGTCGAAATCGAAGGAAATGGTCATCGAGTCGCCGGGCGCGAGGGGGCGGGGGAGGTCCATGTGCGCGAGGGTCCCCTCCACCGTCACCGTCACCGAGTCCGCACCCACGCGCACCCCGCGCAGGTCCAGCCATCCCTTGTGGTCCCCGGGGACGTCGCGCAGGGTCAGGTTGTACTTGCGATTCTCGTCCTTCTGGTAGGGGACGTTCTTGTCGCGAAACGCGTTGGGATAGAGGTGGAGGTAGAACTCGCGCAGCGTGTCCGGCGAGTTGTTCGCATAGACAATCGTCTCCGAGCCGGAAATCCACTTGCGCTCCGTGTCGAGCTGAACCCGGATGGTATAGTGGACGAACTGCTGAAAGTAGTCCGCCGCCGCGGCGGGCACCGCGCTCACAGCGGCGATCGCCGCGAGGCAAAACAGGACGACGCGTCGCAACTGTTCACTCCTTTGCAATGCGGGGGACGTTGGTGGTTGCGTCGCGCGTGACGGCACGCGCGGGCTCGACAGGTTAGCACGAAGTCCCGGTGCTGTGCCACCCTGGCACCGCGGGCTCAGCCGGGGGTCTCGTTGTCCTCCAGGATGGCGAACTTCTTCATGCGGTAGAGCAGGACGTGCCGGGGGACACCGAGGCGGCGCGCGGCGCGCGAACGGTTCCAGCCGGAGGCGCGCAGCGCCTCGACGACGGCATTGCGCTCGATTTCGTGCAGCGTCGGTGCGCCGGTGGCGGGCGCCTCGCGCGCCAGTTCCGCCAGCCGCCCGGCCACCGTGGCGGCGTCGATGGTGTTGCCACTGCGCATGAGGACGATGCGCTCGCAGAAGTTCTCCAGCTCGCGCACGTTTCCCGGCCAGGGGTAGTGCTCCAGCAGGCCCATTGCCTCCGCGGTGAGGGAGACGCCCGCGCCCGGCATGAAGCGGCGCAGAAAATGATCCACCAGCAGCGGGATGTCGCCGGCGCGTTCGCGCAGGGGCGGAACACGCACCGGGACCACGTTGAGCCGGTAGTAGAGATCCTCGCGAAACTCGCCCGCGGCCACGCGCGCGGCCAGCGGCCGGTTGGTGGCGGCGATGACGCGCACGTCCACCTCGATGGTGCGTTCGTCGCCCACGCGCTCCAGTTCGCGCTCCTGCAGAACACGCAGGAGTTTCGATTGCAGTTCGACGGGCATGGCGCCGATTTCATCCAGGAAGATGGTGCCGCCGTGCGCCAGCTCGAACTTGCCCGGCTTGTTGCGAATGGCGCCGGTGAAGGCGCCGCGCACGTGGCCGAACAACTCGCTCTCCAGCAGATCGCGGGGAATGGCGGCGCAGTTCAGCACCACGAGGCGCGCGCCGCGCCGCGGGCTGTTGAAATGGACGGCCTTGGCGATCAATTCCTTGCCGGTCCCGCTCTCGCCCGTAATCAGTACGGTCGCGTCGGTGGGTGCGACCTTGCGGAGCACGCCGAACAGGTCGGTGATGGCCGGCGAGAGTCCCACGATGCTTTCGAACCGAAAGCGCTCCTGGATGGTGCTGCGCAACTCCGCGTTCTCCGCTTCCAGGCGGTGGAGCTTGAGTGTCTTTTCCACCGTGTGCAGCAGGTCGTCGCGGGAGATCGGTTTGGTCAGGTAGTCCGCGGCGCCGCGCTTCATGGCGTCCACCGCGTTCTCCACCGAGCCGAACGCGGTCAGAATGACCACGGGCAGGGAAGGGTCGGCGGCCTTGATCTCGCCGAGCAGTTCCATGCCGTCCTTGCGCGGCATCTTGATGTCGCTGAGCACGAGGTCGGGACGCCGCTGCGCGATGGCGCGCGCGCCTTCGTCGGCCGACGCCGCCTTGTCCACCTGGTAGCCGGCCTCTTCCAGCATGAAGCCGAGCACCTTGCGGATGCTTTCGTCGTCGTCGATGATCAGAACGCGGTCGGCCATGGCGTTATTCCCCCGCCGGCAGAATGACGGAAATCGTGGTGCCCCCGAAGGGGCGGCTCCTCGCGTCGATCCAGCCGCCGTGCTCACGGATGATGCCGTGCGAGATCGACAGCCCCAGCCCGGTTCCGCTCTCACGCGTGGTGAAGAACGGGTCGAAGATGCGTGGCAGCACGTCCTCGGGAATGCCGGCGCCGGTATCGTGCACGCGCAGCGCCACGCAGGGCACGCCGTCGCGGTGCGTGCGCGCGGCGGAAATCTCCACGCGGCCGCCGTCCGTGCTGGCGGCGATTGCGTTCATCAGCAGATTGAGCAGGACCTGGTGCAGCTGTCCCTCGTCCGCCTGCAGCACGGGGAGATCGGCTTCCACGGAGCGCGCGATGCTGACGCCCCGCGCCGACGCGTCCAGTTCCATCTGCGCTGCGGCGCGCTCGACCGCCGCCGCGACGTCGACGGGCGCGAGTTCCGGCGGGCGCGGCCGGGCAAAGCCGAGGAAGTCGTTCACCACCGCTCCCAGCCGGAGCGATTCCTTGCGCAACACGTCGAACAACTCGCCTTCGCGCGTGCCGGCCGGCGCGCGGTCCCCCAGCATCTCCGCGGCGCCCTGGATGGAACCAAGCGGATTGCGGATCTCGTGCGCGAGTCCCGCTGCCATCTGGCCGAGCGACGACAGCCGTTCCTGCCTGGCGAGTTCGCGTTGCAGGGATTCGCTGCGCCGCCGCTCGCGCCACTGCCGCTCGATGAGGACGCCGGTCATGAGACCGATGGCCACGTAGAACACCATCTCGGTGTACTCGCCCAGCAGTGTGTGGTGGTCGGTGATGCCCTTCAGACGCGCGTAGGGAAGGGTGAGCAGGGTGATGGCCAGCGCGGTGATGAGCCCGCCGCGCACGCCGTACCAGACCGCCGCCAGAATGATGGGGATGTAGCACAGTCGCCCGTGGATGGCGTGCAGCACGCCGCCGTGGGAGTCGGGCACGAGGAGCCCGTAGTGGAACGAAACCGTCGCCGCGGTGATGGCCGCGATGAGGAGGATTCTCCAGCCTGGAATGGGTCGCGTCATGTGTGGAATATAGTCCAGTGGCTGTAGAATTTTCAACAATCTCTGTCCCACCCCCTGCCCGCCAGGCGCGCTGGCTTCATATTGGCCGGCCCGCCGCCGGTGACCGGTCAATTTGCATTTCCCGGCCGGTGCCGGCGCGGTGCCCTGGGCTTCCGCGTGATTCTCTTCCGCGGCCTGTAATTCCCGCCCAGCTTCCCCTGTAACAAACTTAGAAACAATAAGTTGCCATGATCCGCAGGGATACCCGCCGGGGCGCCATGCCACCCATGGGGGAACCATGCGCCCTTCTGTGGAATGGTCCTTGCCCTCTGCACCGTGAACCGCGGCCGGGGAGACCGGCGCGGACGCGCGGTCAGTTGCCGCGCGCTTGCCGGAGCGGAACCCCTCAGGGGGGTCACGCCGGCATTTCGTCTATTCGCGCCATCCAGGAGGTAGCGCCCATGCGTCGCGCCGTGATGTTGCTGACGATCTTCGCCGTCTTGTTCGTGGCCGGTGCCGCCATCGGTTCCGGTCCGCTGACGGGGAATATCGAAGCTTGGAAAGTGCTCGTCGCCGAGGAGACCGGCGAGGAGTTGTTCGTGCCCGCGGGAGAGGCTTCTCCCAGGGATCTCATCGAGTACCGCCTCACCTACGCCAACGGCGGAGAGACCGCGGTTCGCACGGTTTCGATCACCGACCCGATTCCGTCGGGAACCGAGTACGTCGTCCGCACGGCCACGCAGCCGGGTGGCGCCGCGGTCACGTTCAGCGTGGACAACGGCAAGACGTTTCATGCCTGGCCGGTTCGCATCCGCACGGTTGTCGACGGCAAGGAAGTGTGGAAGGACGCGCCCGCCAGCATGGTGACGCACGTCCGCTGGACCCTCAACGATGAACTCGAACCCGCGGAGCAGGTCACCCTGGCTTACCGCGCGGTCGTTCGATAGGAGGACGGAACAATGAACAAGCGCATTCTCTCGCTTGCCGTCCTCGCCCTCGTTATGGTGGCCATGTTTGCCGCCTCGGCGTTCGCGCAGACGACGCCGGCCGGCACGCAGATCCGCAACCGCGCCTCTGCCACCTACGAGGACCTGATCGGCAACACGTATACCTCGCTTTCCAATGAAGTGATCACGGTCGTCCTGCCCGTGTACAGCGTATCGATCCTGCCCGACGACTCCGGCGAGACCCCGCCGGTGACGCCGGCCATGGCGCAGAACGCCATTGGCGGGCAGACCGTGTACTACAGCTACACGCTCTCGAATACCGGCAACGACAACGACAGCTACACGCTGCAGCCGTTGATCGATGCCGCCAACACCACCATGATACTCGCGCTCTCGGGCGTGACCATCTATCACGACGTGAACGGCAACGGCGTTGTCAACGCGGGCGAGCCCGCGATCAGCGCAGGCGGTGTCCCGGGCGTGTTTGGGCCCATGGCGGCCGGCACGTCGGCGAACCTCATTGTCGCGTATACCGTGCCGGGCACGGCCACGGCGGGCCAGCTGGCCTACGTCGGCGTGCAGGGTACCTCGGTGGCGGACGCGGGTCAGGTTGACACGCGCAACTACCACCTCACCACCGTGGTCAACGACGCGGTGATGACCGCGAACCTGGCCGGCGCCCCCGCGCTGGTCTACGACGGTGATCAGATCACCTACACCTTCACCGGTTCCAACTCCGGCACCAACAGCGCGAACGGCGTCACGGTTGCTTCGGTGGCCCTGACCGGCGTTCTCATGTACGACATCATCCCGCTCAACCCGGCAAGCGGCAACCCGCTGGCGATCTTCGGAACACCCACTGGTTCGCCGGCCGGCGGCACCGTCCTCTACCTGCCCACCGGCAGCTCGACGGCGGGAAGCCCCGAGACCTGGGCGTGGGGCCTCGTGCCTGCGGCGGGTGACATCGCGGTGGCGTACATCGCCAACGGTGCCATCGTGGCGGGGCAGAGCTACTCGTTCCAGTACCAGGTGACGGTTCCGGTGGGCATGACGCCCGGTGTGCTCAACAACACCGCGGCACTCGCCTACGTGGACAACAGCGTGGTGACACCGGATCCGACCATCGTCACCTCCAACAACGCGCCGGTCACGGTCGGTACGCTGGCGACGGTGCTCATCGGTCCTGTGGGCAACCCGGGTGCCGGCACCGGTCCCGGTTTCGACGATGACGTGCAGACCATCGCCACCGCGTATGCCAATACGTCGGTGACGTTCGTCAACACCATCCGCAACGACGGCAACGCGGCCGACGTGGTCAACGTGCTGCTGGACGGCGCGTCCAACATCCCGGGTACGTGGTCGGTGTTGTTCTACCGCGCCGACGGCGTTACGCCGCTCGCGGACAGCAACTTCGACGGAACCCCGGACGTAGGCTCGCTGGCCCCCGGTGCGACGGCCGACATCGTCGTCCGCCTGGTGATTCCGGGCTCGCAGGGTGCGGGCGGTCCGTTCAACGCAGTCATCCTGGCCCGCTCGTCCAATGATCCGCTGGCGGACAACTTGACCACCGACAGCATTACCTCGGTGCTGCCGGCCAGCGTGGATATCGGTAACTATGACGGCGCCCCCGGGACGACCAACAACGTTGCTCGCAACCTGAACGCCAACCCGGGCGCGTCGGTCAACTTTGCGCTCGACGTGATCAACAACGGCGGTTCCAATGACAACTTCACGCTGTCGTCGGTCCTGCCGGGTGGCTGGACGGTCACCTACCACATCGACGCCAACGGCAACGGCATCCTCGACGCTGGCGAACTCACGCCGGTCGCCTCAACGGGGCCGGTGGCGGCGGGTGTTGAAATCAACCTGATCGCGCGCGTCACTGTGCCGGCGGCCACCGCGCCGGGGCTCAACAACGTCTCCTTCACAGCCACGTCCACGGTCAACGGCACCCAGAGCGACACCATCGTCAACACGGTGACGGTGAACACGCTCGCGTCGGTGTTGTTCGATCCGGACAACGCGGGCAATGCAACGGCCGGCGGTACCGTCACCTACGCGCACACCGTGACCAACACGGGTAACACGGGCGATACCTTCGACCTGACCTACGTCTCCTCGCAGGGCTGGGGCTACGTGTTCCTCGATGCGACCAGTACGCCCATCACGAGCATCCTGCTCGCGCCGGGTGCCAGTGCCAACATCAGCGTTCGACTCACGGTGCCCGCGGGCGCTTCGGTGGGAACGGTGGAGGTGGGCGTGCTGACCGCCACCGGCCAGGTGACGCTGGTGTTCGACAGCGCCACCGACGTTACCACCATCACCGCCGGCAACCTGAGCCTCACCAAGGTGGTCAGCCCCGCCGGCAACCAGGCCCCGGGTACCGATCTGACCTACACGGTCGACTACCAGAACCTGGGCAGTGCCTCGCTCACGTCGATCATCATCTATGACGCGGTTCCGACGTGGACGCAGTTCCAGGTGGGCTCGGAGACCTCCGGCACGGCGCCGGCATCGGTGACGGGTATCGCCATCGAGTTCTCCGACGACAACGGTGCCACGTGGGCCTACGCACCGGCGAGCGGCGGCGGTGGTGCGCCGGCCGGTTACGACGCCAACGTGACCAACGTGCGGTGGGTGTTCACGGGAAATCTCCTCGCGGGCGGCAGTTCGACCGCGGGTGTGGGGTTCACGGTGCGCATCCAGTAGACAATCGGACGCTTTTCATAAGAAAGCGGTCTTCTTACTCGGTCGCGTACGCGGGTGGAGCCTTCCAGGCTCCCCCGCGTGCGGCGGCCGAAACGCGTTACTAGAGATGAAGTGCAACGAGGGGCAGAATCGCAGGCGGAAGACGCCAGAAACAGCGGCGGCGGGGCTCGCCGTTTTTCGTTTGAAGGCAACCGCTTACGCCGTTTCTATCCTCGCCGTTCTGACCCCGCTGGTGCCGTGGTCCGCCGCACGCGCCCAGGTAACCCCGGCCGGCACCAACGTCGTCAACACCGCCACCGCCGACTACACGAACGCCTCCGCGAACGACTTTTCGCTGTCCAACAGCGTCAACACGCGCGTGCTGGAGACGTATCTGCTGCGTGTCGGGCCCGGGGGCACAGTGGCGGCGCCGGCGTTCCAGCTTTCCGCCGCTCCCGGTGACACCGTCTACTGCCGGCTCACGCTGGACAACCTGGGCAACGCGCCCGACTCCGCGTCGATGGCCGCGGCCAATCTTCCGCCGTCGTCGTTCGTGACGCCGGGCGTGATCTTCTTCTTCGACGGCAACAGCAACGGGCGCTTTGACCCGGGAGAGAACGACCCGGCATTCCTCTCGCTGCTCGCGGGCATGTCGACACCGGTGGACGTGGGCATCGTGGTGCCGGCATCGAGCAGGGGAACCGCATTTGTCGAGTTGCGCGCCACGTCGGCGGTGGATCCCAATGCGCCGCTCGCGCGGCGCAAGCTCCTTGCGCCAACCACCGACGCGACCGTGGTGAGTGTCACCAGCCTGGCGGGGCCCGCGCTGGTGTTCATCGGGCCCGCCGGCAATCCGCGCGCGCTTCCCGGCGGCGAGGGATCACCCGACGACGCGATCGGCGCGGCCGTGGGCCTGTACGACGAATCGGTGGCGTTCAGTGCCGACGTCGAGAACGCCGGCAACGCGGACAGCGTGGAGGTCTTCCTGGCCAACGGCGTCGTGTTGCCGCCCGGTGTAACCCTCGCGTGCACGGATTCGGCCGGCGTGCAGTATCCGGCGTCGCCGCGGCCCGGCCGCTTCAGCATCGGTGCACTGGCGGCCGGTGAGGTGCGCCTGGTGCGGCTGGTGGTGGCGAGCCCCGGCACGCCGCTGCGGGTAGTGATGGGGCCGATGACGAGTGTCCTGTTCAGCGCGCAGTCGCGGGCCGACACCAACGCGGTGAACAGCGTGCGCGGCGAGATGACCGTGGAACGGGCGCCCGATGCGTACGCCATGCTCGGCCTGGAGCAGACCTTCCGTCAGGCCACGGGTTCGCTGGGCGAAGTGGTCACCATGGTCGTCACCGCCAGCAACCGCACCGACTCGGTGCGCGTGGACCAGGTGGTCGTCTCGGAAGACGCGCCCGCGGCGCTCGACTTTGTCGCGGGGACCGGTGTGACGCAGTCCGGCGGCCAGCTCGCCTGGGCGGTGGGCACGCTTGCACCCGGTGAATCGAAGAGCACCGCGATCAAGTTTGTCGTGAACAGCCGCGAGTCCAAGGGCTGGGCGCGGGTGGCGGGCATCGCCGCGGGCCAGGCGCAGACCGGTGGAAGCGCACGCACCGGCCAGGTGGTGGCGGCGATCCGCATCGACAACGAGGAAATCGGGATCGAGGGATTCGTGCTGGGCGACGTGTGGATCGACGACAACGAGGACGGCCGCCGCGACGAGGGCGAAGCCGGCGCGGGCAACGTGTCTGTCTACCTCGAGAGCGGCGAGTACGCGGTGACCGACTCCGCGGGCGTGTTCTCCATTCCCCACGTGTTCGAGGGCTGGCGCGTGGTGCGGCTGGACGAGAGCACGCTCCCCGCGGGCACCGAGCTGGTGCGCCCGCCGGTCACGGAATCGCACGTGCAGCGCCCCAACGAACGCCTCGTACACCTGATTGCGCCGGCGCACGTGCGCGTGGCCTTCCCGCTGCGCAGGCCGGTGGTCCCGCCGGTGGCGCGCACCGCGTCGCTGGTGTGCGAAGAGCACGTGACCGTGGTGCCGCGCCCCCGCACCGGCCCCACCTTCACCCTGCCCAGTTCGCAGTTCGCGCTGGGCAAGGCGACACTGCTGTTTGGCGCGCGCTCCCAGCTGCTGCCGGTGGCGCTGTTTCTCGTCGATCATCCGGGGTTCACGGCGCTGGTCGAGGGACATACCGACAACCTGCCCGTGCGTTCCGGCCCGTTCGCGTCCAACCAGGAGCTCTCGGAGGCGCGCGCGGAGGCGGTGCGCGACGTGCTGGTTTCGATGGGCGTTCCCACGTCGCGCTTCCTGGTGCTTGGCTACGGCGACACGCGGCCCATCGCCAGCAACGCTACCGCCGATGGCAGGGGCATGAATCGCCGCGTCGACGTGAGCGTGATCCCGCCCGCCAATAACTCGCTCGACCCCGCGCTGCGCATCGGTACGGCCATTCGTGATCTTTCCGAACTGCCCGACTCGGTGGGTGCGACGGTGCGCTGGGGGCTCACCACCACCTCGGAGCGCGCGCAGAGCGCGGTCCTGCGCCTGAGCATTCCGGCCGCGCTGAAGGTGGCGCGCGTGGGTGTGACGCTGGACGGCGTGCCGGTAACGGAAACCGGCGGCGAGTTCGTCATCGACGAACTCGCGCGCGGGAGCAGCGTCGATTGCGTGGTTGCGTTCATGGTGGCGGAGGCGGATACCCAGTTGATCCGCGACATCGCGGCCGTCGTGCGGCTGGATGACGCCGCCGCGCCGTCCGATTCGACGCGGCGCACCATCACCATCGCGCCCCGCGACTCGCGCACGAGCATCGCGCAGGTGCAGGCCGCCACCTGGACGGAACGGGTTCCCGCGTCCGCGGCGGGTACGGCACCGCCCGCCCCGCTGGTGCCCCCGGGAGACCCCGCGCCGGCGCCGCACGAGGGGGTCGTCTCCATCCTCGACCCGCTCAACGGCTTCGTTGCGGTGGATCGCGACCAGGTTTCGGTGCACGCACGCCACCCGCTGGGAAGCCGCGTGTCGCTCCTTGTCGACGGCGAGTCCATCGGTGAGGAGCGGGTGGGGCAGCGGACGGTGGACGTTGCGCACCAGGAGGAAACCACCACGTGGTACGGCGTGCGTTTGCGCGGGGGATGGAACGTGATCGTGGTACGCGCGTCGTTGCTACGCGGCGGCGAGGCGACGGACACCGTGCGCGTGGCGCTGTCCACGAAACCCGCGGAGATCGTGCCGCTGGATAACAACACGCTGATCGCCGCCGACGGACGTTCGACGGCGACGCTGCGCTTCGCGGTACGGGACGGATTCGGCCTGCCGGTGATGGACGGCTTCATCGTGGATGTGGTGGAGGGTGCGGACCTGACCACGGCGCAAGACGCGCGGCCCGAGCAGCGCGGGCTGCAGGTCGCCACGCGCGAGGGAATCATCGCGGTGCCGTTGCGACCGCGCCACCAGACCGGTGCCGGTCGCGTGGCGGTGGAGTCCAGCGGGATGCGCGCGCAGATCGAGGTGGCCTTCGTCAACCCGCAACGGCCGTTGCTTGCCACCGGTATCGTCGACGTCAAGATGGGCGCGTATCACACCCACGGCGAGGGCAGCGGCGACGGGGTGGAGAACTACCGCGACGGGTTCGACGCCGAGGCGGAAGCGCGCGCGTTCGTGCAGGGTGCGGCACCGGGCGGGGTGCGCGTGACCGCGCGGCTCGACACGCGCAAGCGCTACGACGACCCGCTGCGCAAGCAGCCCGACCCGGAGAAGCAGTACCCGATCTACGGCGACGCATCCACCGTGCAGTACGCGGCGCCGGCGCGCGGCGGCAACTACGTCTCGCTGGATCGTGGCCAGTCGTTCCTGCGCTACTCGGACTTCCAGACCCCCATCGACCGGGGCGAGTTCCTCACCTACCACCAGGTGGTGACGGGATTGTCTGGCGGCGCGGTGGACGGTCCCAACCAGTTCCGGGCCTTCCTCACGCAGACCGATCTGGTGACGCGCACCGACGACATTCCCGCGGACGGCACCAGCGGGTTCTACTACCTGTCGGCCGCGCCGCTGGTGGAGAACTCCGAGCGGGTGATCGTAGAAACGCGCCAGCGTTACCAGTCCGAGAAGGTGCTGGAGGCGCGGGTGATGATGCGGCGCCGGGACTACATCATCAACCCGTACGACGGATCCATCCTGTTTATGGAGCCGGTGGCGGTGACGGATCGCGATCTCAATCCCAACGTCATCGTGGTGACCTACGAAACCGAAACCGGCGCCGCCGACGTGTACATGTTTGGTGCGCGCGGCGACGTGGTGCGCGGCAACCGCTACCGCGCGGGCGTCACGGCGGTTGCCAACGCGGGCGATGCGCCGGGCTACGCGCTGTACGGCGTGGATGGGGAGGCGCGCATGCACGGTTTCCGCCTGGCGGGCGAGTTTGCACGCAGCGAGGACGACCTCACCGGGAGCGGCAACGCGTTCAAGATGAGCGCGGGCGGACAGCGCGGCATGTCGAAGCTCGACGTGTACCTGCGCCGCGTCGACGGCGACTTCTCCAACCCGTCGTTCCGCGGCTCCGACAGCGAACTGGCGAGCCTCAAGGCAGGGTTCGAGGGCCGCCTCGCGGGACGCGGCGCGCTCGCACTCAACGCCGACGGATACTCGCACGAGTTGCAGCGCACCGGCGAGCGCCGTGGCACACTGCGCTCCACCGTGGACTATCGACGCCGGCTGGTGGAAATGTCCGCGGGTCTGCGCCTGGCGCGACACGACCAGCCGCAGGACGACAGCCAGGGGTTGCTGTCCCTGCTGGGGGTCGCGCTGGGAAGCCGTAGCGGCACGGGCCTCGCGACCACGTGGGAGCAGAACCTCGGCAACGAGATCGTGGACGACTATCCGAACCGCCTGCGCACCACCCTGGGCGTGCCGCTCTCGCAGCGCTTCCGCGCGGTGGTCACGCACGAGTACCTCACCGCGACCGGGCGCTCCACCACCAACCAGGTGACGGCGGGACTCGAGGGTACCACCGCGGGCGGCACGCAGGCGTACACGCGCTACGCCCTGGACCGCGCGGCGGGCGACGCGCGCATGGGCGCGGTGAGCGGAATCCGGCAGCCGCTCACGCTGGGGCGCTACACCGGCGCCACCCTCGGAATCGAGACATTCAGTTCGCTCTCAGGCCGCCGCGACGAGGAGTACGTATCCCTCACCACCGGGCTGAGTGCGCGCCGGCCGGGGCGCTACTTTGTCGACGGCGGGTACGAGTACCGCTGGGAACGCCCCGGCGACAAGCACCTGCTGCGCATCGCCGCCGCGCAGCAACTGGGCGGGGGGTTTGCCTGGCTGGCCAAGAACATCCTCGCGCTCAACAGCGCGGCGCAGAACCGGGACGGCACGCAGTGCTACACCACGCTGGCTGGCACCTACCGCTCGCCGTACGCGCCGTTGCAGTCGCTGGCCATGGTCAAGAGCTACTACGACCGCTACACGCCGGTGGATCCGGACGCGATTCGCTGGCGCGTGGTGGGGTCGGCCGACGTGAACATGCTGTTCAATCCCGAGCACGAGGTGCGCCTCAAGTATGCGTACAAGCACGTGGAGGACTGGAGCTACGGCGTGTCGCTACACACCAACACCGATCTCGCGCTCGCGCAGTACATATGGCACTTCGGCCGCGGGTGGGACCTCGACCTGTGGGGCCGCACGGTGGTGCTGCGCGGCGGCGGATCGTCGCAGTCGGGGGCGGGCATCGAGATCGGCCGCATGGTGTACCGTTCGGTGCGTCTCGCCGCCGGCTACAGCGCGAACGGCTTCAATGATCCCGACATCACGGGGACCGACGCGTGGAGCGACGGATTCGGCATTCGCATCCAGATGATCCTGTCGGACTGGATGCTCTCCGACTTTGAGAGGTTGAAGTGATGAAGCGCCTTCTGTTCTGCATCCTGACGGCGCTGGTCGCGCTCACGCTCCCGGTTGCTTCCCTGGCCGGGGAGCTGGTGGTCAACGGCGGCTTCGAGACGGGCACGTTTGGCTCCTCGTGGGTGCACGGCGCCTTCCGCGGCGGCACCAACAACGCGACCTACGCCGACCACTCGGTGCAGCCGGACATGCCGTACTCGGGCAGCTATTCGGCGCTGCTCGGTTTCAAGTACGTGGGTCAGATAACGGACACGCACGCGTACATGTACCAGACGGTCAGCATCCCGGCCGGCGTGTCCAGCGCGGTGCTCAACTTCAAGATCCGCATGCAGGGCTACGATAGCGACTACTACGACCCGTTCTACGCGGACATCCGTTCCACCAGCAACACGGTGCTGCGCCGCGTGCTGCTGTACGCATTCAGCGAGTGGAACGACATCTACAAGGACAGCGGCTGGCTCAGCGACGACAACGTGCTGCCGGTGTCGCACGATGTGATTGCCTACGCCGGCCAGACCGTCCGGCTGTACTTCGAGCAGGCCAACCTGTTCGACAACCTCTACGAGACGTGGACCTACGTGGACGACGTGTCGCTGATCTACCGCATGTGGGTCGACCTGGCGGTAGACGGCAACGGCGACGACGTGTTTGGCGCGCTGGGGAGCGGCAACGGCGGTCTCTCGACCCGGAGCGCGATTGCCGGCGATACCCTTACTTATGACCTGCGCATCGAGAACGAGGGGACGGTGGCGGACACCTACCGGCTCACATCGACGTTGCCAGCGGGCTGGACGGCCTGGTTGAAAATCGGGGCAACCACGCAGGCGCTCCCGTACGTCATGCCTTCGCTGGCGCCGGGCGCGTCGGTGACCTACAAGGTGCGCGTGCGCGTACCGCCGGGGACCGCGGCGGGCACCTATGACACGGTCGTCAACGCGCAGAGCACCGCGCAGTCCAGCCGCGTGGACAGTGCGCGCCTGCGCGCCATCGTGACCGCCGCCACCTACGGCGCGGACCTCACCATCGACGGCAACGGCGTGGGTGCGGTGGGTCCCGGCGGTGCGGGCGGCTTTGGTTTGAAGACATCCGCGTGGGGCGTTCCCGCCACGTTCGCACTGCAGCTCAAGAACACCGGCACCGCGGCGGGCGCGTACACGGTGTCGTTTACCAGCGATGCGGGTCTGGCCGCGTCGGTGGTCTACAACGGCACCACGTACACGGGCTCGTTTACGACCCTCAGTATCCCGGCGGGCGGCAGCGCGGCCATGACGCTGCAGATGCAGGTGCCGTCGCCCAACCGCGGGGACGACTACGACCTCTACCTCACCGCGGCCTCCACGGTGGACGCCAACAAGCTCGACTCCGTGCACGGCATCCTTCGCCTGCTGGAACCGCGCGTCGACATGATCATCTCCGCCAACGGCAACGACGTGTACGGCGCCAGCGGCACCGGTGCCGGCGGCGGCAGTTCGAACGCCGGCGAGCGCGGCGCCACGGTGACATTTCCCATCACCGTGCAGAACGAGAGTGCGCTCGCGGATTCCTTCTCGCTCTCGTGGACGCCTCCCGCCGCCGGGTGGACGGCGACCATCACCATCAACGGCGTCAACCGTGCGTTGCCCACGGTTACCCCGACCATCGCCGGCGGCGCGCAGGCGTTCTACACCTTGCGCATCCAGATTCCCGCGGCCGCCGCGTTCGGAACCTACCAGTCGATCCTGAACGCCGCGTCCCGGGTGGCGTCCGTGGTCACGGAGAGCGTGTCGGCCTCGGTCAGCGTGGCGAGCGCCAACGAGATGGACGTGCTGATCGACGGCCAGGGCGCCGCCATCTACGGTCCCATCAACACCGGGCTGGGCGGCACGTCGGTGCGGACGGTCAACCCCGGCGCGACCGTGATCTACCAGGTTGAAATCCGGAATGTCTCGGGCACCAACGGATTCGACGTCACCTGGACCGCTCCCGCGGGCTGGGACGTCACCTTCAACGGCGGCTACCTGCCGCTGACCAACATTCCGGCGGGCACATACCCGCTCCGCGTAATCGTGCCCGCCGGTTCGATGGGCGGCACCTTCGATGTCATCGTGAACGCCCGCAAGAACAGCAAGCAGTTCCTGCTGGACAGTGTGACCGGGCGCCTGGTGGTAGTACCGCCCGCGATCGTCGACGGCCTGATCGACGGCAACGGGCACAACGTGTTCGGCGCCATCGGCAGCGGCGCGGGCGGAAGTTCACTCCAGATCACGCCGGCGCCCGCGACACTCAATTACACCGTGGAGCTGCAGAACCACGGGCCCAGCGCGGACTCGTATCGCGTGCAATGGAACGCCATTCCCGCGTGGACCGCGCGTTTCAACGGATCACCCTCGCCGTTCGTTACCGGGAGCATTCCCGCCGGCGCGGTGCGGCTCTACACGTTCAGCGTGACGGTTCCGGCGGGCGAGAGCATCGCCTCATTCCAGTACATCCTCGACATCACCTCGCAGAGCAGTCCGGGCTCGTTCGAGAGTCTGGCCGCGCGCATAAGCGTCGTGGGCCCCCCGCGCCCCGATTACGCCATCGACGGCAACGGCTTTGGTGTGTTCGGCGCCGCCGGAACCGGGCTGGGCGGGCGTTCGATACGCGGTGCGGCGCCGGGCTCGGTATTCACGGCGGCGCTGGCCCTGCGCAACGCCGGTTCGTTCCCGGACTCATTCCGCGTGCAGTGGACCCCTCCGGCGGGCTGGGCGGCCAGCAGCATTACCGTCGGCGATTCGCTGGTGACGCACACGGCGCCGTTCTGGAGCCGCCTGCTCAACCCGGGCCAGTCCATCAACTACATCGTCAGGGTGGACGTACCGGTCTCCGCGAACGGCGCCCACGTGGCCATCATCGACGCCGTTTCCAGCCGGCCGCCCAACCTGGCCGAGAGCGCGGCGCTCACCACGGAGACGCGCGCACTGGTGCGCGGAACCGTCTTTGACGACCGCAACCACGATGGCGTATTCGGTGCCGGCGACGTGGGGCTCGGCGGCGTGCTGGTGCGGGAGAATCGCAGCGGCACGGCCGTGGTAACGCTCGGCGACGGCACCTACAGGATGCTCGTGCACTCCGACAGCCTTGTTGTTGCCGAACAGAACCCCTCCGGTTTCGCGTCGCTAACGCCCGACATCGTGTCGACCGGGGTGGTGGCGTCCGGCGACAGCATCACGGTGAACTTTGCGGACGTCGGGGTCATCACCATTACCAACGGCGGCACGATCAGCGGTCCGGCGGGCGGGGCGGTGGACTTCGCGCACCGTGTGGATGCGCGCACCGCGGGCCACGCGGACATCGTTGCCGCGGGTGACTCGGCATTCACGCGTGTGTGGTACGTCGATGTGAACGGCAACGGGCTCGTGGACGGAGCGGATCGTCCCCTGGTGCCGGCAGACGGCGACCTCGATCCCGCCGGCCCGGGCGGTGGCGTGCTCAACCTGATCCTGCGCGTGTTCGTGCCCGCGGGAGCGTTGCCGGGTGCCACCGCCACGTTCACAATCACCGTCACCCAGACCGTTTCGGGGACGCCGCTCGTTCTCACCGCTACCGCCGGCGACGCGATTCTGGTGACGCCGGGTTTTGGTAAGCTCTCGATCGAGAAGTCACTCGACCGCACCGATGCTCTGCCGGGCGACGTGATCACGTACGCGGTTCGGCTGGCCAACGTCGGCGCGGACAGCCTGGCCAACGTGGTTCTGATCGACCCGGTCTCGCAGTGGTTGGACGTGGAGCCGGATGCTTTTGGCGCCGGGCTCGACCTGCGCTGGCAGCCGCCTGCGGGCGCTCCCGTCTTCCTCACCTTCGACCCGGGTGACGCGGACGAGGCCCAGTTCACCCCGCTGGATCACACGCTGCGCGTGCTCTTCTCCAGGAACGCGCCGTTCTACCTGGCGCCGGGGCAGGCGGGCGTCATCACGTACCGGGTGCGCGTGCGCTGACGGCGCCCGCTGGGCCCCGGCGGGACAACCCGCCCAAAAGCCAGTGGCACGCAGCCGCGGTATACGCTAGTATCCGCCTGAAATCCCGACACATAACCGGTTCTTTCGTGAACCGCCGGAGGGCTGCACCGTGCGGGACGAATTTCAATAAAAGGACAAAATGGAGGTTCCGATGTCTAACAGCGAGTTCACGCCGAAGGTCGGCCTTGACGCCGTCGGCCTGACCAACCTGGGCGGCGTGATGTGGAACGCAACGCCGGCGACCCTCTACGAGGAGTTCGTGATGAACGGCGAGGGGCTCATCGCGGCCGACGGCCCGATGTGCGCCGAGACGGGGAAGTACACCGGTCGCAGCCCGGAGGACAAGTTCGTCGTCGAGGAGGCGTCGAGCAAGGACA
>Ga0224510_10000129_pt1 | contig 65566 bp, 69 predicted proteins | sample SF_May12_sed_USG_FD_170161 | JGI IMG/M metagenome (GOLD analysis project Ga0224510, IMG submission 170161) | Sediment microbial communities from San Francisco Bay, California, United States - SF_May12_sed_USGS_4_1 | ecosystem: Environmental > Aquatic > Marine > Sediment | place: USA: California... | reverse complement strand
AAATCGATTAATTCTCGAATTAATCGATTTTCTTTTTTAAAAGTCAAAAAACTTTGTTATGAAAATTATATTATAAGAACTGATTAAATTTTTTAAAAGCTTTTTGATAGATTCAGTTAAACCTTTTCCCGCCAAAAAGTTTAATAAACAAATTAAATATTCTTGATAACTTATTTGCTTAGTAAGAAACAAAAGAGAAATCAGCGTTATAATTTGACGAGGAATCAGACTTGCATTTCCAGTGTTAATGATTAATTTCGTATCAGAATTTATGTCTGAAACTATTTTTTCTATCGATGAATCATCCAAAACAGAGAATTGATTAATGATGTTTACAAATCCTTCGCTCACGGCAATACTAAGGAGGTCTTTATTTTTTTTTAGAATCTCTAACATTTCACCGGAATAAATTCCAGTTCGAATTGCTTTTGTAATTTGATTCTCTAATAATTGATTTTGTAAAACATAAGAACAATAAAGACTATTACCTGTTGCTGCGAAACAAGTTACCAAAATTGCTCGATAAGAATGTTTATTAAATAATAAAGATATAAGAAATTTAAAAACTTTCACACTTCTATTTTGAAAGTTTTTAAATTTCGATAATTCAACAGAGTCAATTTGAAAATCTTTAAAAAATTTATCAAATTCTATTCTATCTTTACTAGCCAATCTTGATAAAAATTGAATCAAAGAGTAAACAGAGAGATACAATAATATGAGATGCAAAAAAACTCCTTGAAATAAATAATTAAAGGTTATGCTATAAAAGTCAGTTTACTTAGCTTTTACTTCTACTAATTCATTAAGGGCAAAATTATTTGTGTTAGTTCCACTATAATTTACTTTTTCAAAACGCACTACTACTGGATAACGAATTCCACTTTGATCTACTGTAGCTACAACACCTGTTTCATTATACCAGTAAGACTCTTTTCTTAAAATACGAACGGTTGAACCTCTACTTACCATGAGTTTTTAAAGATTAATAATATAGAACTATTTATTATTTTAACTTATTAAAGGTTATTTTTAACAATAAAAATTTAAAAAGAGTTGGTTTTAGAATCTTAAATATGATATTATTTATATAAGAACAAATTTACATAGATAATGACTTAATTCTTAAAATGGATCGTAATACAATACAAAAAATTCTTATTGGAATAGTTCTTGCAGCTTGTATTTTTATTGGCTTAAAATCATTTAATGTTATTGATATTGATAATAGTCAATCTAGAGCAGAAGCAACTAACAATATAAGTAGTTCTAGAATGACATATGGTCGATTCTTAGAATATTTAGAAATGGGATGGGTTAAACAGGTAGACTTATACGACAACAACAGAAATGCTATTGTTCAAGCATCAAGTCCAGAACTTGGGAATCGTCCGCAATCAATTCGAGTAGAAATTCCAGTTGGCGCAGGACAACTGATTCAAAAATTAAAAGAGTATGACATTAATTTCGATGCTCATCCAGCTCCGCGAAAAAGTATTTTTATAACAATTGCAAGTAATTTATTATTACCATTACTTTTTATTGCTGGTTTATTTTTCTTCTTCCAAAATTCAGACAATTTTTCAGGAAATTCAGGAAATTCACCTATGAGTTTAGGAAAATCACCAGCTCGATTTGATGAACGTCCCGATACAGGAATTTCATTTGATGATATTGCAGGTATTGATGAAGCAAAAGCAGAATTTGAGGAAATTGTATCATTCTTAAAAGAGCCAGAAAGATATACATTAGTTGGAGCTAAAATTCCAAAAGGCGTTTTATTAGTAGGCCCTCCAGGAACTGGTAAAACGTTATTAGCAAAAGCAATTGCAAGTGAAGCTAATGTTCCATTCTACAGTGTTGCAGGTTCTGAGTTTGTAGAAATGTTTATTGGTATTGGTGCAGCTCGAATTCGTGATTTATTTAAAAAAGCTTCTGAAAATACTCCATGTATCGTTTTTATCGATGAAATCGATGCTGTTGGTCGTGAACGTGGAGCAGGAATTGGTGGTGGAAATGATGAACGTGAACAAACATTAAACCAACTATTAACAGAAATGGATGGTTTTAAAGAAAACAAAGGTGTAATTGTAGTTGGTGCAACTAATAGGGTTGATATTCTAGATGCTGCTTTATTACGTCCTGGACGATTTGATCGCCAAATTACAGTAGGTTTACCTGATCGATTAGGTCGTATTGGAATTTTAAAAGTTCATGCAAAAAATAAACCATTAGATAAAGATGTTTCTCTAGTTCAATTAGCTAATCGAACACCTGGATTCTCTGGTGCTGATTTAGCAAACTTATTAAATGAGGCTGCCATTTTAGCTACACGCTATAATAAAGATACTATTTCAAAAAAAGAAGTTAATGAAGCAATAGATCGAATTATTGGTGGTATTGCAGGTGCTACAATGGAAGATAGCAAAAATAAAAAATTAATTGCTTATCATGAAGTAGGACATGCTATTGTAGGTTCAGTTTTAGAATATCATGATGATGTTGAAAAAATCACCTTAATTCCAAGAGGTGGAGCTAAAGGTTTAACTTGGTTTGCACCAGAAGAAGATCAAACATTGGTTTCTCGTTCACAATTAATTGCACGTATTATTACAACTTTAGGTGGACGTGTAACTGAGCAAATCGTATTTGGAGAACCAGAGATCACTACAGGTGCAAGTAATGATTTACAACAAGTTACCAATATTGCAAGACAAATGGTTACACGTTATGGGATGTCAAATATTGGACCAATTGCTCTTGAAGATGACAATAATGAACAAATGTTCTTAGGTGGTGAATATAATGAAGCTATTTCAGATCGAATTGATATCGAAGTTTGTAACATTATTAATCATTGTGAAGAAGTTGCTAAAGAAATTATTTTAAATAATCGAGTAGTAATAGATTTAGCGGTTGAAAAATTACTTGATGCAGAAACAATTAACGGTGAAGAATTCCGTGAGCTTGTGTCTTCATACACAATCTTACCAAAAAAAAGATAAATATAAAAGAGATTTAAATAATGTCTATAGTAAAATGTAGACATTATTTAAAAATGAATCATTAAAAACTTGCAAAAAATAAAAGATACATCAAAAAAATCTTGAATTTTCAAAGTAACCAAATTTTTAATCCTTTAACTATTCGAACTAATAAATCATATCTAAAAGTTTATTGAGAGTGTATAACTTGAGATCAAATATTTTATAAATTACGGAATTGAACTTTATAATTTTGATTTCTATCGTTATTCATTATTTATTGATAATTTCTTTAAGTTTATTTCTGGTAATTAGAAACAATAAATTAGAGAAGTATTAATATAAGAATAATCAGTTAAAGGCATCTTTTATAGAGAGAAGAAACTTAGCGTTTTCAAAGTCAAAATTTCGTAAATGTGAAAAACTCAAGAAGAAAAAAATAAAAAAAAAGTGAATTAATTTCAAGTAAATCCTTAATTTGAATATTCAGGATTTACTTGAAAAAAAAAGTTTGTTAATTTTCTTTATTGAAAATTACATTTTTTTAAAAGCAGCTTTTGATTCAGCAATTGCTTCTTTTAATGAAGCTTCAGCTGCATCTGTAAATTGATTTGTTGAACTTACAATTCCAACGTATGCTTTATTAGATGTTGCTAAGTAGCGAACTAAGCTAGTACAATATTTTTTAACATCAGCAACTGGTAAGTCATCTAAATAACCGTTAATTCCTGTGTAAATTAATGCTACTTGCTCTGCTACAGATAAAGGAGAATTTTGTGGTTGTTTTAATACTTCACGTAAACGTGTACCACGTGCTAATTGTTTTTGTGTAGCTTCATCTAAATCTGAAGCAAATTGTGAAAACGCTTCTAATTCAGCAAATTGTGCTAATTCTAATTTTAACTTACCAGCAACTTTTTTCATTGCTTTAGTTTGTGCTGCAGAACCTACACGTGATACTGAAATACCTACGTTAATTGCAGGACGAATACCTGAGTTGAATAAATCGTTTGATAAGAAGATTTGTCCATCTGTAATCGAAATTACATTTGTAGGAATATAAGCTGAAACGTCACTTGCTTGAGTTTCAATAATTGGAAGTGCTGTCATACTACCACCACCTAATGCATCACTTAACTTAGCAGCACGTTCTAATAAACGTGAGTGTAAGTAGAATACATCACCTGGGTAAGCTTCACGTCCTGGAGGACGACGTAATAATAATGACATTTGACGATATGCCATTGCTTGTTTAGTTAAATCATCATAAATAACTAATGTTGCTTTTCCGTTATACATGAAGTATTCAGCTAAAGCTGCTCCAGAATATGGTGCAATGTATTGTAAAGTAGCAGGATCATTTGCACTAGCTGATACAATAATTGTATAAGACATTGCATTTTTCTCTTCAAGAACGTTTACAACTTGTGCAACTGTTGATGCTTTTTGACCAATACCTACATAAACACAAACTACATTTTCTGTTTTTTGGTTAATGATTGTATCTACAGCAATAGATGTTTTTCCTGTTTGACGGTCACCAATGATTAACTCACGTTGGCCACGGCCAATAGGAATCATAGCATCAATTGAAGTAATACCTGTTTGTAATGGTTCACAAACTGATTTACGGCTAATAATACCAGGAGCCATTGATTCAACTAAACGGCTGTCTGAGCTTGGAATTTCACCTTTACCATCAATAGGAGCACCTAATGGGTTAACAACTCGGCCTAAGAAAGCAGAACCTACAGGAATTTGAGCAATTTTACCTGTTGATCTAACAGTACCACCTTCTAAAATTTTACGGCCAGTACCCATTAATACAACACCAACGTTGTCATTTTCTAAGTTTAAAGCAATACCAATTGTTTTGTCTTCAAACTCTAAAAGTTCACCACTCATAACTTGATCAAGCCCATAAACTCGAGCAATACCATCACCAACTTGTAATACTGTACCAATATTATCTACTTTAACATCTTGATCATATTTTTCAATCTGCTCACGGATAATACTACTAATTTCGTCTGGACGAATATTTATCATTGTATTATTTTTTTATAAAAAGTTAATAAAAAAGTTATTTACTGTTAAATTTCTAAAACAGCATCCAAATGCTTCGCTAATTGTTGTAATTGTTTTTTAATTGTAAAATCAATTACTTTTGATTCAGTTTTAATTAAAAAACCACCAATTAAACTAGGCTCCACTGTAACTACTAATCGAATTTCACGCGCATTAGTCAATTCTTTTAATTTTTGAATTAATGTCGTTTTTTGTGTATTTGAAAAAGCAAATGCTGTAACAACTTCAATTGTTTTGATTGATGCTGTTTCATAAACTAATTCTAAATAGTTAGTAATAACAGATTTTAACAAACTAATTCTATCACGCTTAACTAAAACCATTAAAAACTTAAAAGTTTCAGCATTTAATTGTGATTTTAATACTTTTGTTAAAACCTCACCTTTTGCAGCTTGGCTAACAATCGGATTACCTAAATATTCAGTTAATTCAGAACTTTCATTTAAAAAAATTTCTAAATTTTGAAAGTCTGCTGTAATCTGATGCATTATATTTTTGTCAACTGAAAAATCAAATAGAGCACGTGCATATGGAGCTGCGATTTTTGATGCTAATGGGTTTGCACTCATAATAAATCTCCTTCTAATTTATTAATAGTATCATTAATTAATGCAGTTGCACGGTCTTTTGGTTTAAATGCTTCTTGAGCACGAATTACAGTTCGTTTTAATACAAGCGATATAATTTGTTGTTTAATTTCTAAGAAGATTTGTCTTTCTTTTGATCTAAAAGTCGCTAATGCTCGCTCAAAACGAACTTTTAAATCTTTTTTAGCAGCAAATGCATCTGACTCAAGCAACATTTTTTTAGTAGTTACTGTTTCTTTTTTAATTTGACCAATAACAATATTTGCTTGATCTAATTGTTTTTTTGCTTCGTTTAAACGTTTTTGTGCTTCATTTAAACGATCTTCTGCATCTTGAACACCTTGTACAATCGTTGCTTTTCGTTCTTCTAATAAAGAACCTAAAAAATCGCGACCAGCAAAAATTAGAATTCCAAGTAATGCTAGAATATTAAGCAAGCCTGTTTCCAGAATATCTGTATTTAAACCAATACCTTCATGTTCGGCAAGTAATGTAAAAATTTGATCAAAATTTTCCATGTTTTTGAGTTTTTATATAAACTGTTCACTTATAAAAAGGAAAATCACGTTCAACAAAAAATTTAAATTGATAATCTAGCTTCAATATCAGCAGATAGAGATTGAACAATTTCATCTACACTAGTTAGTGCAATATTTTTCTTAGCTAGAAGATCTTTTTGAATAGTATCTAGTAAATTATCAATGTATTTTTGAGAAATGTTTAATTCAATTTCTAAAATTTCTTTATGAATTTTTTGTGAGTTTGCAATTTCTAATTGGGCTTCTTTACGGACGTTAGTTAATTCTTGTTCGTATTGCGCAGTTAGTTTGTTAGCTTCTGATAATAATTGTGAAGCTTTACCAAGATTTGTTAAGATATATTCTTTACGCTCTTCAATAATTGTTAATAATGGGCTATATAAAAGAACATTTAATATAACGATTAGTAAAAGAAATTGAGCAGCAATTAATGGTAAAGTTAAATTAAAATCAAAAAGCCCACCAGGCCCACTAACTTCTGAACTTGAAATTAGTATTGAAAGATTAATCATATAAAATCTATATTTTATACTATAGAATTAAAATTGTTTAGTAATAGAAAAGCATGGTTTTTATGAAATTCCAATTATTTTTCTATTGAAAGTATTTTTTAGAAAATTAAAATAATGTTTTCTGTTACGAAAAACTAAAACATTATTTAAAAAATAATTAAATTAAGTTTTAATTTAAAGCAAATAAGTATTATGTTTTAATACTCACTCACTTTAAATACTTAATTCTTAGCCGTTGAATGGGTTAGCGAATAATAATGCTAATGCTACTACTAAACCATAAATTGTTAAGGCTTCCATGAATGCTAAAGATAATAATAATGTACCACGGATTTTGTTTTCTGCTTCAGGTTGACGAGCAATACCTTCAACAGCTTGACCAGCAGCATTACCTTGACCAATACCAGGACCAATTGCAGCTAAACCGATTGATAAACCCGCAGCGATAACAGAAGCAGCAGAAATGATAGAATCCATAATAAATTTTAAATTGTAAATATATAAATGTAATTTTAAAAAAAATCTAATTGCAATAATTTTGAAAAAGATTTATTCAAGTGCTTCTGCAATATAAGCAGCCGCTAATGTTGAAAAAATTAATGCTTGAACAGAGCCAGCAAAAAGACCTAGTGCCATAATTGGTAATGGAACAACTAGAGGAACTAATGAAGTTAACACTGTAACAGTTAATTCATCAGCTAAAACGTTTCCAAATAACCGGAAACTTAATGATAAAGGTTTTGTAAAATCTTCTAAAATATTAATCGGTAGAAGAAGTGGAATAGGGTTTACGTATCGTTTGAAATACCCTAAGCCTTTTTTACTAAGACCTGCATAAAAATAAGCAAATGAAGTTAATAAAGCTAATGCAACTGTTGTATTAATATCATTTGTTGGAGCGGCAAATTCTCCTTCTGGTAATTCAATTAATTTCCAAGGAATAATTGCGCCTGCCCAGTTACAGCCAAAAATAAAGAAGAATAAAGTACCAACAAATGGAATCCATTCTTTATAAAAGCTTTCACCTAATTGGTTTCGTGCAATATCAATAACAAAGTCTAAGGCTGCTTCCATAAAGTTTTGCCAACCATGTGGAATTCGCTCAGCGTTTGCAGTTCCTAGTAGAGAGAAGATAACTAATACTGCTACTACAAACCAAACAACTACTAAAACTTGTCCATGAACTAATGCGCCACCAATACTCCAGTAAAAATGTTTTCCAACTTCTGCCTCCGCTAATAATGTAAACGTATTGGAATAAAAAATTTCTGGGTACATAAAATTTAACTAATTTAGTAAATTACCCAATATTAAAAAATATACAGGAACAATTAGAATTATAAATAGTTAAGAAATAGTTTAGGTTTATTTGTATAAAAAAGCTCAATTTTCTGCTCATTTAATTTTGTAACCATTCATATCCTTTATCTTCTAATTCTTTTGCTAATTCAGCGGAGCCCGTTTTAACTATTTTACCATTTTGCATAACGTGAACATAAGTAGGATGAACATAATCTAATAATCTTTGATAATGGGTTATTAAAATAATCGATTTATTAGAATTCATAAAATTGTTAATTCCATTTGAAATGACTTTCAAAGCATCAATATCTAAACCAGAATCAGTTTCATCTAGTATACATAACTCAGAATCTAATAATATCATTTGTAGAATTTCATTTCTTTTCTTTTCACCTCCTGAAAATCCTTCATTTACATTTCGATTTAAAAAAAGTGGTGACATATTTACTAGCTTTAACTTATCATGAATGATTGTTAAAAATTCAAGTGGATCAACTTCTGGTTTATTTGAAAATTTTTGTTTTGCATTGTATGCAATTCTTAAAAAATCTTCATTACTTACACCTGGAATTTCAATCGGGTACTGAAACGCTAAAAAAATGCCTAAATGTGATCTATCTTCGGGTTCAAGATCTAAAATACTAGAACCTTTAAATAAAATATCACCATTTGAAACCGAATATGTTGGATGACCGGCTAAAACTTTTGAAAATGTACTTTTTCCAGAACCATTTGGTCCCATGATAGCATGAATTTCACCTTTATTTACCGTCAGATTTAAGTTTTTTAAAACTTGATTATCATTGATAGAAACTTGTAAATTTTTAATTTCTAAAAGAGGAACATTTAATATCATTAGCCAACACTTCCTTCTAATTTTAAAGTTAATAATTTGTCTGCTTCTGCAGCGAATTCCAATGGTAGTTCAGTAAAAATTTCTTTACAGAATCCACTAATCATTAATTCAATTGCTTTTTCAATACAGATACCGCGTTGTAAAAAATAAAAGATTTGTTCTTCACCTATTTTTGACGTTGAAGCTTCGTGTTCAATTTTAGTTGTTGAATTTTGCACAGAAATATATGGAAAAGTATTCGCATTAGATAATTCCCCAATTAATAATGAATCACATTGTGAATAGTTTCTTGCACCAATAGCTTTATTGAGAACATTCACAAAACCACGATAACTATTTTTTGATTTTCCAGCAGAAATTCCTTTTGAAATAATACGACTTCGTGTATTGCTTCCAATATGAATCATTTTTGTTCCCGTATCGGCTTGTTGATAATTATTAGTTAACGCGACTGAATAAAATTCTCCTTGAGAATTATTGCCAATTAATAAACAACTTGGATATTTCCAAGTAATAGAAGATCCCGTTTCAACTTGTGTCCATGAAATTTTTGAATTATTTCCCGCACATACTCCACGTTTTGTTACAAAATTATAGACTCCACCTTTTCCATATTGATTACCTGAATACCAATTTTGAACTGTTGAATATTTAATTTTTGCATTTTCTAAAGCAATTAATTCTACAATAGCTGCATGCAATTGATTAGTATCATATTGCGGAGCAGTGCATCCTTCAAGATAATTAACTTGACTATTTTTTTCTGCAATAATTAATGTACGTTCAAACTGGCCTGATTTTTGATCATTAATACGAAAATAAGTTGAAAGATCTAATGGACAAATAGTATCTGATGGAATATAACAAAAAGATCCATCTGTAAAAACAGCTGAGTTTAGTGCAGAAAAATAATTATCACCGATTGGAACAACCGAACCTAGGTATTTTTCAATTAAATCTGGATATTCTTTGATAGCTTCAGAAATTGAAGAAAAAATAACGCCGTGTTTATTTAACTCCTCTTTGAATGTCGTTCCAATTGAGACACTGTCAAATACTGCATCAATAGCAACATTAGCTAATCTTTTTTGTTCTGTTAATGAAATTCCTAATTTTTCAAAAGTTTTTAGTAATTCTGGATCTACTTCACTAAGATCGGTTAATTTTTTTTGTGATTTTGGAGCTGAATAATAAATAATATCTTGATAATTTATTTCGGGAAATTTTAAATAAGCCCACTCTGGTTCGGACATTTGTTTCCATTTTTTATAGGCCTTTAATCGGAATTGAAGTAAAAATTCGGTTTCTTGTTTCTTTTTTGAAATTAAATGAATTGTTTTTTCATTTAATCCTTTTTCAATAATATCTTTTTCGATAGTTGTTGAAAATCCATATTGATAGGGTTGATTTACCAATTTGGTTATGTTTGAGTTTAAAACTTTATTTGATTGATTAACCATAAAATTGTTAAAATATCTTAAACTAATTATATAGATGAATTTTGAAAAAATTAAATTATTAGTAACTTATAATAATTATTATAAAGTAATTTATAATTCAATTAAGTGAATTGAAAAATTTATTGCAGCTACTTAATAGTTATTCTAAAAAGTTATAAAACAATAAAATAATATATTAAATTTGATTGGCTTCAAAAAATGTTATAATAAAAAATAAGGCTGTGATATTAAAATCAGCCGACAGAACTAATTTTAATAAAATTAGTTAAATATCTACTATATATTGCCTTTTTATTTTAAGGAGAAATCAATGTCTCAATCTGTATCAGAACGGACTCGAATCAAAAGTGACCGTTACGAATCTGGTGTAATCCCTTACGCTAAAATGGGTTACTGGGATGCTGCATATGCAGTAAAAAATACTGATGTTCTTGCTTTATTCCGTATCACTCCACAACCAGGTGTAGATCCAGTAGAAGCTGCTGCAGCTGTAGCTGGTGAGTCTTCAACTGCAACATGGACAGTTGTATGGACTGATTTATTAACAGCTTGTGACCGTTACCGTGCTAAAGCTTACCGCGTAGACCCAGTTCCTAATACAACTGATTGTTACTTCGCATTCATCGCTTACGAATGTGACTTATTCGAAGAAGGTTCTTTAGCTAACTTAACAGCGTCTATTATCGGTAACGTATTCGGTTTCAAAGCGATTTCTGCTTTACGTTTAGAAGATATGCGTATTCCTCACTCATACTTAAAAACATTCCAAGGCCCAGCTACTGGTATTATCGTAGAACGTGAACGTTTAAACAAATACGGTATTCCTTTATTAGGTGCTACAGTAAAACCAAAATTAGGTTTATCTGGTAAAAACTACGGTCGTGTAGTTTACGAAGGTTTAAAAGGTGGTTTAGACTTCTTAAAAGATGACGAAAACATTAACTCACAACCATTCATGCGTTGGAGAGAACGTTTCTTATACTGTATGGAAGGTATTAACCGTGCATCAGCATCAACAGGTGAAGTAAAAGGTTCATACTTAAACATCACTGCTGGTACAATGGAAGAAGTTTACAAACGTGCTGAGTACGCTAAAGCAGTAGGTTCTGTAATCGTTATGATCGACTTAGTAATGGGTTACACAGCGATCCAATCAATCGCTTTATGGGCTCGTGAAAACGATATGCTTTTACACTTACACCGTGCAGGTAACTCAACTTACGCTCGTCAAAAAAATCACGGTATTAACTTCCGTGTTATTTGTAAATGGATGCGTATGTCAGGTGTAGATCACATCCACGCAGGTACAGTTGTAGGTAAATTAGAAGGCGATCCTTTAATGATCCGTGGTTTCTACGATACTTTACGTGAAACACACTTAGATGTTAACTTACCATACGGTATTTTCTTCGAAATGACATGGGCAAGTTTACGTAAATGTATGCCTGTAGCATCAGGTGGTATCCACTGTGGTCAAATGCACCAATTAGTTCACTACTTAGGTGATGACGTAGTATTACAATTCGGTGGTGGTACAATCGGTCACCCTGATGGTATTCAAGCAGGTGCTACAGCTAACCGTGTTGCATTAGAATCAATGGTATTAGCTCGTAACGAAGGTGCTGACTACTTCAACAACCAAGTTGGTCCTCGCATTTTACGTGAAGCTGCTAAAACATGTGGTCCTTTACAAACAGCTTTAGACTTATGGAAAGATATCAGCTTCAACTACACATCTACAGATACAGCTGACTTCGCTACAACAGCTACTGCAAACGTATAATAAATTAATTCTAAAACACCAAAGGAGTATTTGAATAGTGAGACTTACACAAGGTTGCTTCTCGTTCTTACCAGATTTAAATGATGCACAAATTGAAAAACAAATTGCTTACTGTATCACTAAAGGTTGGGCAATGAACGTTGAATGGACAGATGATCCACATCCTCGTAACAGTTACTGGGAATTATGGGGTTTACCATTATTCGACGTAAAAGATCCTGCTACTGTAATGTTTGAATTACGTGAAGCTCGTAAATCATGCGCAGCAGGCTACATCCGTATTAACGCATTCAACGCTGCTCACGGTACTGAAAGTTGTGTTATGTCTTTCATCGTAAACCGTCCAGCTAATGAGCCAGGTTTCTACTTAGACCGTCAAGAATGTGAAGGTCGTCGTATTGCTTACACTATTAAGAGCTACAGTGTTCAAGCTAACCCAGAAGGTGGCCGTTACTAATATTTGGACAAAAAATTATAAGAGAGTTCAACTCTCTTATAATTTTCAAATAAACCTATTATTTTTTACTTGAGTTTGAACAAATTAATAATTAGAACAATTTTCTACAAAATAAAAATCAGAATAGAAAATAATTTGTTATTCTTTTACAAAGTTGAATTCATATGGATTTCATTTTAGAATTCAGCTTTGTAAATATTAGCAATGTCATCTTTTACTATTTATTAATATTAAACGATGACATTATTTCTTAATTTAACTATGATTTGCCAGCAATAATACTATCTGTTAATGATTTTAAAATTAATTTGATTGATCTTACCGCATCATCATTACCTGGAATTGGAACATCTACTAAATCCGGGTCACAATTTGTATCCAAAATTGAAACAATTGGGATTCCTAATTTGCGACATTCACGAATTGCAGTCATTTCACGTTTTTGATCTATTACAATAACAATGTCTGGCAAATTAGGCATTGTTTTTACTCCATCTAAATGTTGACGTAGTTTTTTTAATTCTTTTCGACGTAAAACTGCTTCTTTTTTTGTTAATAAATCAAATGTATTATCAGCTTCTTGTTGTTCAAGATTTTTTAAATATTCAATTCGTTCTTTTAATGTGGTCCAATTTGTCAGCATTCCACCTAACCATCTATGATTCACGTAAAATGAATCACAACGTTTAGCTTCTTGAGCAATTAAAGTACTAGCTTGGCGTTTTGTTCCAATAAACATAAATGTTTTACCATCACGTGCTGCTTCTTGTACATACGAATTTGCTTCTTTTAGTAAAGTTGCAGATTGTACTAGATCTAAAATATGAATATTGTTAACTTCACTGTAAATATATGGGAACATTTTTGGATTCCAACGATAGGCTTTGTGGCCAAAATGAACCCCAGCTTCTAATAATTGAGATAAAGTTATATCAGACATAAAATTTTAAGCTACTTAACTAAATATATAAATTTCTTAGTCAAATCCTAGCAGACATTAAAAAACTTGTCTAGGTTTTTATCAAATATTAGATATCTGTGCTTCTAATTTTAATGATGAATTGTTTTGTTGTTTAAAACAATTTCGATAGTTTTGTGAACCAGTTCCTGCTGGAATTAAATGTCCAATAATGATATTTTCTTTTAATCCACGTAACCAATCTATACGACCTTCAATTGCAGCTTTTGTTAAAACTCTTGTAGTTTCTTGGAAACTAGCTGCAGAAATAAAGCTCGGATTATTTAAAGCAGCTTTTGTAATTCCTAATAAAAGTGGAACATAATAAGCTGGTTGTTTGGATTGTGATTCTATTACTTGATTTATATATTGAATATGATATAAATCAATAACTTCGCGTCTTAATAAAGGTGTACTGCCTTCAAAAGTAATTAAAACTTTTGTTGTCATTTGTTTAATCATAACTTCTAAATGCTTATCATTAATTGTAACACCTTGTGATTGGTATACTGATTGAACAGAATTTAGAATGAATAATTGAACTTTTTTAAAAGTTTTATAACTGCCCTCATGATTTTGAATTAAACGATTTGAACGAACTTTTTTTGTTCGATCACATGTAAAAAATTTAATTAAGCCATAATAATTAAAGTATACTTTTAATAATTTATGAGGATTTACTTTATCGTTTTCTTTGATAGTTGTTCCTAACTTTCGAAATTCAAAATTTGGATCTAAAGTAGTTTTTTGAACTAATAATCCTTTTTTTTGACTTGTTGGAAGCTTTTTAATAATTAAATTTTTTTTTCTAGCTTCTAAAATTTCTTCAATTCTAGGTAAACCTTGAACAATATCTCCAGTAATTTCTTTTTCAAGATTTAGTAATCCTATTGTTTCACCGGTTTCAATAAATTCGCTATTTTTACAGAAAACATTATTAACCTCTTGTTCAAAATAATCTTCTGTTATTGAGTAAAGACCTACAGATTTTGCCATCTTAAGAAACGGATGTTCCATAAATTTTACTAAAATTAATTGCGAATCTGATTTACTTAAAGATTTATATTGATTTTTTGAAGACTCCGAACTCTGTAATAATAAAGTTTTATTAGTTTGTCCAAACGTAAATAAGTTTTCATTAGAAGGTCTTAAAAATTGATTATATTTTGAATTTATCGAAGAATTATCAATTGAAAATTTTTTAAAAAATTGTGGCATTAATGAACTATATAATTTCCCATTTTTTTTAAAAAATAACTTCGAAAAATCTGCTTTGACTGAAATAGAGTCTTTTAAAAACTTCTCCGAATTATATTTTTGTATTATCGAAAATTTCATTAAATTACGATAATTTAAAGTTACAAAACGATTAGTTTGAATTCTATTTGTAAATCGAGTAGGTGAAATAATCTTATATTGTAACTTAGTTTTATTTATAGAAGTGTCATTTTTACAATTTGGAAAGAAATATGGTCGTCCTTTTTGTAAAGTAAATAAATTATTATTTTCAATAATAATTTTACCTTTTACATTTCCGTCAATAGGATTAATAATAAAATCATTTACTTTTTTATTTGGAAATTGTTCTTTTTGAATACTTACACAATCTTCATTTGAAATTAAAAGAATTTGTTTAATATCTTTTGTTTTTGATTTAAATTTAACTATTTCTAATGAATTTGATGTTATTGCTTCTAAATAACCTAAAACTGAATATTGGTCAATAAATTGATTGGATTGAACTAAAAACGAAGATTGAATATTTTTATAGCGTAGCTGTGGAACTAAATAATTATTTAAAGAAACTTTTTCATCAATTTGGAAATTAATTGATTTTGTTTTTTCATTTCTAAATAATTCAATATCAATATTTTTATTAAAAAATGATTCTGATTTTAAATTTATAAAACTTGAAGTTAAATTTAAGTTTTGCGCTCCTTTGATAGTTTGATTAGGCTTATATGAACAAATAATCTTAGGTTCAAATATAGTATCTTTAGTTTTACTTAATTTTTTAAAATTACTATCGGAATGTGAAAATTCATAAATTTCAATTGGACGAACTAATAATTGATCCACATTTTTTCCAGCTCTTTGTTCACAAAATGACAAATATTGAATGGATACATTAGGAAAAATTAGTTCACCAGGATAATAAATTTTTTTTGCTGTATTTTTAAATTTCTTTCCTTCGTATACTAATCCAGATTTAATTGAAATTGTTTGAACAATATTATTTTTTTGTTTAATTGAGACAATACCAGACGTTTTAGAAAAAAGTCCTGGAATAAGCTCAAATTTTTCAGATATAAAATCACCATGTTCCACTAATAAAATATTTGATTCACAATCTACTTCATGAATTTCTTCACCAAGCCATAAAATTGTTCGGTAAGAAACAATTGATTTATATTTTAAAACACTAGTATTACGATTTAAATACGATATTACTTTATTTTTATGATCACATTTTAATAAATTTGGGTAATCATAATACAAAATTCCCCCTGTTAAAGTTCGAAATGCATTTGTAATAAAAGTTCCTACGCTATTATTTCTCGATAATTGAAGATAAACTCTTGAATTTATTTTTTGAAGTTTAATTAAATATCTTTGATTTTCTAATTCTAATAAATAATTGTTTTGTCGAGTAATTGTTGTTAATCGTTTAAAATTAGAATTTTCTAAAGAATATTTAATTTTTGAAATTTTAATTAATCGTTGATATAAATCTTTTTTATTATTTAGATAAGTCACAAAACCCTTATAGTGACTTATCATTTTAGTTCGAAAAATATAGCTATAACGATTTAATTTATAATCTGGATAAAAATTCATAAAAGAATTTCTTGGGCTATTATAAAGTTGACCAGATAAAATCCAAATTAATCGATTATTATTTAATAAATTAACTTTTTTCTTTAAACGAGGGACAAAAATTTCCCCACAACTATCACTTAGAATCGGTTTAATTTCACTTTTAATCTGTCGATTAGTGTTCAGTAATTCACCAATTACTGCATCTTTTGGGATATATTGATTATTCTTTGGAAATAAAATTGTATTTCGTAAAATTTCAATTTTTTGAAGTTCTTTTGTCTTATCCGTAGGTATCAAAATAATCGAACCCGAATTTTTGGTTATTAATACATCTTCACCTCGAGTTGTTCGAAGTAAAACTGTTTTTAACATTTTATAAAAACGAATAATTCCATTTATCGGACTAATAATTTGTTGACGTGCTTCAGATGTAAAAATACCTCCTGTATGAAAAGTTCTCATTGTTAATTGTGTTCCGGGCTCTCCAATAGATTGACCTGCTAAAATTCCAATAGCTTCACCAATATCTACAAGATTTTCACTAGCTAAATCCCATCCGTAACATTTTTGACAAATTGCTCGATATAGATTACATGTTAAAGGTGATCTTATATAGAATTGATTAATATTTTTTTTTTTACAAATCTCTAATAATTTTGGCGTTATTTGAGTGTTTGAATAAGCAATTATTTCTGCTGTTTTTAAATCAACAATTGGTTTACATAATACTCGACCTAATATTTTTTCATAAATTACTTTTGAATCTTGTTTCTCTTTTATAGAGACTAAAAAAGACTGTGTAGTTAAACAGTCTTTTTCTCGAATTAGAATATCTTGACCAACATCAATTAATCTACGTGTTAAATAGCCAGAGTTTGCTGTTTTTAAAGCCGTATCAACAATACCTTTTCGAGCCCCATAACCAGACATTAAATAATCCGTTATTGTTAAGCCTTCTCGAAAGTTCTTTTTAATAGGTAAGTTCATAATTTCGCCACTGGGATCCGACATAAGACCTCGCATACCAACTAATTGACGAACTTGTGATAAATTACCACGAGCTCCAGAAAAAGCCATAATGTAAACAGAGTTTAATGGATCATAATTTTTAAAGTAATAGATTACTTGTTCTTTTAAAGATTCACTTGTTAAACTCCAAGTATCAATAATTTTTTGAAACCTTTCCACATCAGTAATTTTACCTTTTAGATAAATCTTTTCAGAATTTAAAATTTCTTGATTAGCTTTTTCTAGCATTAAACTTTTTACAAATGGAACTCTTAAATCTTCAATACTAATTGAAATTCCAGCTTGACTCGCGTATCTAAATCCCAAATATTTTAATTCATCTGCTAGAGCACAAGCTTGCATCGAATCATAATTAGTAAAACTCCAAGCCAGTAATTGACGTAGTTGTTTTTTCCCAATTAAATTATTCTGATAGGTATAATCTTGCATATCTTTTGTTTCTAACTTTAAGGTTTATAAAAAATTCAAAGTTTTTTTAATTATATAATTTAAAATGGCCCGGCCAGTTGTCATTTGTAAATATTGAACAATAATTTCTCCAGTTTTGGTTTTACGAATCTGTTCGTTCTCATAATATTCAAGTACAGTATTATCAGGTAATTCGATCGTTTTGATTAATTTTGTCGAAACTGGTTTTTTTTCTGGCACACGAATCCAAATAGAGCTGTGAATTTCAATTTTCTCTTGATTGTAAGCTAAAATAACATCATCTAAATTTGCAAAATAATGATTTGAACCTAGTAATCCTTTAACATTATTTAATGTTAAATAATAACAACCAAGAACCATATCTTGACTTGGCATAATTATGGGATCTCCGTTAGCAGGAGATAAAAAATTATAAGGTGCTAACATTAACATATAGCATTCTGCTTGCGCTTCTAAAGATAATGGAATATGTACAGCCATTTGATCTCCATCAAAATCAGCATTAAAAGCAGAACATACTAATGGATGTAATTTAATAGCTCTACCTTGAACCAAAACGGGTTCAAATGCTTGAATACCTAATCTATGTAATGTTGGTGCACGATTTAAAAAAATTGGATGATTTTTGATAACTTTTTCAAGAACTGGATCAATTATAGATTCATTCTGTTGAATCAAGTTCTTTGCAATTTTCATATTACTAGCCAAACCTTGATTAATTAATTCTCGGATAATAAATGGTTGAAATAATTCAACGGCCATTTCATAAGGTAATCCACATTGATTTAATTTTAAACTTGGACCTACAACAATAACAGAACGACCTGAATAATCAACCCGTTTTCCTAATAAATTTTGACGGAAGCGACCATGTTTTCCTTTAATAATATCTGATAAAGATTTTAAAGGTCGATTATTAGCACTTAATGCAATTTTTCCTCGTTTTCCATTATCAATTAGAGTATCAACTGCTTCTTGTAGGAGTCTTTTTTCATTTCTAATGATTAATTGTGGAGCATCAATTTCTAAAAGTCTTAATAGCCTATTATTTCTAGTAATAATTCGACGATATAATTCATTTAAATCAGATGTTGCGAATCTTCCTCCTTCTAATTGAATCATCGGTCGTAAGGCAGGTGGAATTACTGGTAAAATAGTTAAAATCATCCAAGCTGGGCTAGATCCTGTACCAATTAAATTTTCTAAAATCCGAATTCGTTTAATAGCTTGTTCACGAATTTTGTAAATTCGTTGTTGTTCCCATTTTCTAAACCATCTTGATTCATCATAAATCGGTTTCTCTTTGTTTAAAACTTTTGTACAAACTAAAATAAACGATCTCATACGAAAAATTTCTGATTTCAAATTCAGTTTTTCTAATTCGCGTTTAATTAATGGGGCACCAATAAGAAAATTCGGAGTTGCACGTAATAAATATTTAGGAGTATTGTATCTACGATTTTGAGGTTTTGGATAAGGTTTTAAAGGGTATCCACTATAACCTAATTCACGACTTCGACGATATTGTTGTAAATCCCAATGTAAACCATAGAATGATATCTCGTCTTCCGCTATAAAATAAGCTAATGATGCTAATTTAATACGTTTGATACGTTCATCCCATAAATCAACAATTGTTGAGGTTGTTAATTTTAATCCTTCACACTTTTTACATTTTTCTGAGTTTAAAGTATAAGTTGTATCTAATTTTTTTTCATATTCTTCGACTTCTAGTAATAAAGCCATAAAGTTTGGTCGACTATTGATATACCAAACATGAGTAACGGGATATATTAAATTTATATATCCCATTCGATGACGTCGAACACGTGATTCCGTTAATTCTACTCCACAACGTTCACAAATTAAACCCTCATACCTTACACGTTTATATTTTCCACAAGCACATTCCAAACTTTTACTTGGTCCAAAAATTCTTTCACAAAACAACCCATCCATTTCAGGTTTAAATGTTCGATAGTTTATTGTTTCTGATTTTTGAACTTCACCTACAAATTGACCATTGGGTAATTTTCTATTTGCCCATTGTAAAATTCGAAATGGCGAAGCTAATTTAATTTTTATATAATCAAATTCTTTGGTAAATGTTATCATTATTATTAAAATGAAATATCGTTTATATTTGAAGTTGGAGAAAAAGTTTTTAATAAAGCATTATATTTTTCAATTAAATTGACTTCAACCTCATATTTTTTATCTGAACTAAATTTTTCAATTCTATATGTACTCATATCTAATCCGATGGAACGTAATTCATGTAATAAAACTTTAAATGATTCTGGTATTCCAAATTTTGGAATTTGTTGTCCTTTGACAATAGCATTTAAAGTTTCATTTCGACCTTGCATATCATCCGATTTAATAGTTAATAATTCTTTTAAAGTAAAAGCTGCACCAAATCCCTCTAATGCCCAAACTTCCATTTCCCCAAATCTTTGACCACCATGTTGAGCTTTTCCTCGTAAAGGTTGCTGAGTAATTAAAGAATATGGTCCTGTAGCACGTGCATGCATTTTATCATCAACTAAATGAATCAATTTTAACATGTAAGCATTTCCGACTGTCACTGGATTATCAAATTCTTTACCTGTTCGTCCGTCAACTAAAACCATTTTGCCTGGCGCATAAGGATTAAAGATCCAACTTTGATTTTGTTGAATAGATGCTTGACGTAATTTTTTATTAATTAAAATACGTGAAATTTCTAATCCGTACATTTCATCAAATGGTAGAATTTTAAATCGTGAATTTAATTTATCGCCAGCTAAACCTAATAAACATTCATATAATTGGCCAACATTCATTCGAGACGGTACCCCTAACGGATTTAATATAATATCAATAGGTGTTCCATCTGGTAAAAATGGCATATCTTGTCTTGGTAAAATTCGTGAAATAATGCCTTTGTTACCATGACGTCCAGCAATTTTATCGCCAACTTGAATTTTTCTAATTTGTGCAATAAATACATAAATTTTTTCAAATTTATAAGTTAATTTTGTTCTACGATTAAATGTTACTGTTTCAATTACTCGACCATATTCTCCATCAGGCATTCTATAGGAATTGTCTTTTACTCCTTTAGCTTTCGCACCAAAAATAGCACGAAGCAGTTTAGACTCTGGTAATTGTTCAGAAGTATTATTCGAGATAACTTTTCCTACTAAGATATCGTTTGGTTTCACAAAAGTTCCAACCATTACAATACCATCATTAGTTAAATGTTTAGTTTCGTAAGAATTTAAATTCGGAATATTTTTTGTTGTTCTTTCAGAAGTTTCCGAATTTCGATCAATTTCAATCTTATAACGTTCGATATGAATTGATGTAAAAATATCATCAAAAACTAACCTTTCACTAATTAAAATTGCATCTTCAAAATTATATCCTTGCCAAGGCATATAACCAATTAAAACATTTTGACCTAAAGATAATTCACTACTTGTAATCGCTGGTCCATCTGTTAAAATTTGACCCGATTTCACTTTTTCACCTTTCCAAACAATTGGTCTATGATTAATACAAGTTTGTTGATTTGATCTTAAATATTTTTGTAATTTATAGACCAATTTTTTTCCGGTATTTGTTTTCACAATAATTTTATTTGCTGTTACGGAACTGACAACTCCCGATTCTTGTGAATTTAAGGTCATACCTGAATCAGTTGCAATTTGATTCTCTAAACCTGTTCCAACAATTGGTTTTTGAGGGAGAATTAATGGCACAGATTGTCTTTGCATATTTGATCCCATTAAAGCTCTATTCGCATCATCGTGTTCAAAAAATGGAATTAATGAAGCAGCAACAGAAACAACTTGGACAGGAGAAACGGCAATAAAATCAACTTCAGAAGGTGTTACATTTATAAAATCTTGTTTATATCGAACTGGAATTAAATTTTTTAATAAATAATTTTCATTATTGGTTGCTAAATCTGCCGGTGCAATTTTATAGAAATCTTCAATATCAGAGGTTAGGTAAATTGGTTGGCCAGTTTTAATAACTTTTCCATTGATAACTCGCCAAAAAGGTGTTTCTAAAAAACCAGATTTATTGACGCGTGCACAAGTAGTTAAGGAAGCAATTAAACCAACATTTTGTCCTTCAGGAGTTTCAATCGGACAAATTCGACCATAATGGCTTGGATGAATATCACGAACTGCAAAACTAATTCGATCACGATCAAATCCACCAGGTCCTAAACCACTAACTCGACGTCGATGTGTTAAAGAAGAGAGAGGGTTTGTTTGATCTAAATATTGAGATAATTGGCTAGAGCCAAAAAATTCTCTAACAGTTGCATTGACGATATTAAAACTTAATAATTGACTGGAATCAATTTTATTAATTTGATTTCGTAATTTTCTAGTTAATCTTTGAAAACCAATTCTAAATAAATTTTGTAATAATTCTCCAACGGATCTAACTCTTCTATTTTTTAAATGATCAATATCATCCTGAACAGTTTTAGAAATTGTGAAATTTATTAATTTATCCGTGATTGCAAAAATATCTTCATAAGTTATAGTTTGAAGTCTATCATTAATTTGTAAATTTAATCGATTATTAAGTTTTAGCCTTCCAACTCTACCTAGACGATAATAATAGGGATCAAAAATTCTTGAAAACTCAGAAATGTTTTTAAAATAATTTGAATTTAATGAAAATCTAGAAATTGGTTGATTAACTTCTTTTGAATTTATTAATAGTGGTTTTTGGAAATAAAAAAAATCTGAATATTGTAAACTCTGATAAATTTCTCGATCTGTAAATCCCATTTCCTTTAGCAAATAAAGAAGTGGTTTTTTATTAATTTTATCCAATTGAATCATAATTTCATCTTCTTGATTTTTCAATGGATATTTATAAGAGTTAATTTTTGTATTTTTTTGAAAACCAAATCGAATCCATGAGCCATAATCGGGTATTAAAGTTGCTGTATAAAGATCTTTTTTATCATATTTTTTATGATAAGTTGTTTTAATTTCATGATCTTTTCTATACAAAAGAAATTGTGTTTTAGTTTTTAGATATTTATGACGATCTGCTTTATAAACTAGTTTATTTTTTCCAAAAATGTATTTCAATTGCTCTTTGAAACTTGTGGAAAAGTAAATTGTTGGTCTTAATTTTTGGAATTGATTCAATTCATTAATTTCATTTAATTTTAAAGTTAATTTTTTGATTCGTTTTTTAAAAAATGAAAAATTGCTTATTTCCATTAACCAATCTTGAGATTGTTTTAAGATTAAAAAAACTTCTGAATTTAATTGAGCTTGAACAAATTTTTGTGATGAAAGTATTAATCTATCATAGATAAGTAGAATTCTTAAAGCTTGCTGTTCAGAAATGTCAAATTCATTTAATAAAAATTCAAGTTGATTTGTTGCAATAGAATTTTTTAGACTTATTCGATTTTCAACTTTTAAAGGTAAATTATTATTTTGAAGATTGAATTGAAAAACTTCATACTTTAATAATAATTTCATTAAAAAATTAAAATATTGAAGTAAAGAATTAATTTTTTCTGATTTATCTTCAAATAAATTATTTTGAACTTTAAGCCATTTTAAAAATAATTGAATGAATTTAACTTTAGTTTCAGTTCTGGTTAATTTTAGAATAGTTCTATAAAGTTTAAAACATTTTAAAAAGTAAAAAGAATCACTTTGTTCCGTTTTTCTTAAATAGTTAATAGAGTAATAGTAAATTGAATTGCTTTGCCAATATGGTACAATTTTTTTTTTCTTTTTTGTTGGTTCATATGTTAGTGTTGGAAGAGGAAAGAAGAAATCTAATTCCGAAAGAAATGCTTCTCCGGATGGTATAAATGACCGTAATTTATTTATATCTGTAGATAATTTTCTTTTAAATTGGCTTTTTAATTTTTGATGTTTATTTTTTTCAAAATAGACACCAGGGCTTCGAATAATTTGACTAACGATGACTCTTTCACAGCCATTTATAATAAATGTGGAATCATTAGTCATAAGGGGTAACGTAATAATAGGGAATTGAGTTTGATATCGGATACTATTGACTACTTTATTTCGAACCTCAATTGGAATAACGAGTTGAGCTCTATAATTTCCACTATATTTTCTTGCAATTAATAAACTATATGAAGGTTTAATAAGACTATATTCGTTCCCAAACATTATATACTCAGTATTCTGACTAAAGTCTTGAATTCTAGAAAATAGGGCTAATTCTTCCATTAAACCCTGAGTAATAAACCAACAAAAACTTATTCGTTGCATTGTTAAAAAATCAGGAAGAGCATTAATATAATTCATAGTTTCTTTCATAGTTTTGTCGGCAACTCAAAGAATTTATTTATGGTCAGGTCTAGTTTTAAATAATTGGAGATTGTTAAGAAAATTAAAAATTTTCTTAACTAAGCATTCAAGAAAAGGCTTTACAAATTATTTTCTCTAAATAATTTATAAAATAAATTGCCTTTTAAACTGTTTTTAAATACGCAGCTAATTGTGATTTTTTTCGAGCTGCAGTACTTTTGTGGAAAACATTTCTTTTTGTTCCTTTATCGATAAGGCTGTACACAGAACTTAGAGTTTTTTGTAAGCTATCTTTAATCTCAGGATTTTTTGAATTCTTATAAATTTCTAAGTTTTTGAAGAAAACTTTTGTTAAAGTTCTAACAGAACTTTTATAATAACGATTTTGTAATCGATTTCTTTTAGCAATCTCAATACGTTTTTCTGCTGATTTACAATTAGCCATAAAATAATTAATATTTATTTTTAAAATTTAATCTAATCATAATACATTTGAGAAAAAATTAAAAGTTTTTCAAAATAAAAATTTTTCTCTTTATAATCTTATTAACCCTTGATAAGATCAAAAATTTTAGGCAATATATTAATAAAATTATTATTTAATATTCTTATGGCAAAAAATAAAGGTGCTCGAATTTTAATAACACTGGAATGTACTGAATGTCGTTCAAATTTAAATAAACGTACGCCTGGTGTTTCTAGATATTCATCACAAAAGAATCGTCGTAATAATCCTCAAAGATTAGAATTAAAAAAATATTGTCCACATTGCAATAAACCTACAGTACATAAAGAAATCAAATAATTATGGCATTAAAAAATCAAAAAACTTCACCTATTAGTCTAAATCAAAAAATCGATTATAAAGATATTGATTTATTAACATTATTTGTAACAGAACAAGGCAAAATTCTTCCTCGACGTGCTACTGGTGTAACTGTACAACAACAACGAAAATTAGCTAAAGCTATTAAACGAGCACGTGTATTATCATTATTCCCTTTTGTCACATCAAATTCTGCTTAAAATTTAGAGTTATTATATATTTATATATAATAACTCTAAATTTGAAAGAGAATTCAAGAGATTAATTTAGAAAATTGATAAGGAGAATCGATGGGAAATTTTATCGATAAAACATTTACAGTAATTGCTGATATTCTTTTAAAAGTTTTACCAGCAAGCAAACAAGAGAAAGAAGCATTTTCTTATTATAGGGCTGGTATGAGTGCACAATCCAGAGGCCGTTATGCTGAAGCATTACAAAATTATTATGAAGCACTTCAAGTCGAAGAAGATCCATATGATCGAAGTTATACACTTTATAATATTGGATTAATTTATGGAAATACAGGAAAATACACTCAAGCTTTAGAATTTTATCATCAAGCTCTTTCACTAAATGCAAACCTTCCACAAGCATTAAATAACATTGCTGTAATTTACCATTCTCAAGCCTTAAGAGCACAAAGTTTAGAAGAAGATGAATATTTAGAATTATCTAAAGAATTATTTGATAAAGCCGCAGAATATTGGATTCAAGCTTTGAAACTAGCACCGGATAATTATCCAGGTGCAAGAAACTGGTTAAAAGTTACTGGTAGATTAAGTGAGAATAGTTAGTCATAAAAAGTGTTTGCTAAGCTAGTCAAACAAATCAAATTTTGTTCAAGAATTCCATTTATTTTGTTGTACAATAATACTTAGTTATTAAATTTCAAATTTATTAAATTTTCTAAAATTAGGTTAAACCGCGAAAGTATATTTATTCTCAAGTATTTTCAATATGTTAAATTATAATGGTAAAAACTGATTTAAATAAAGGTTACGTTACTCAAATTATTGGTCCTGTATTAGACATTAAATTTCCAAGTGGAAATTTACCACCTATTTACAGCGCGATTAAAATTACTTTAGATGATGGTACAGCTACAATTGTTGAAGTACAACAATTATTAGGTGACAATAAAGTACGTGCAGTATCTATGCGTTCAACAGATGGTTTAAAACGTGGTGTTGAAGCAGTTGATTTAGGTACTCCAATTATTGTACCAGTAGGTACTCCTACGTTAGGACGAATTTTTAACGTAATTGGTGAACCAGTTGATGAGCAAGGTGATGTTACATATGATGAAACTTTACCAATTCACCGTGATGCACCTGCATTTACTGAATTAGAAACAAAACCATCAATTTTCGAAACTGGTATTAAAGTAGTTGATTTATTAGCTCCTTACCGTCGTGGTGGTAAAATTGGTTTATTCGGTGGAGCTGGTGTAGGCAAAACTGTTTTAATTATGGAATTAATCAACAATATTGCCAAAGCTCATGGTGGTGTATCAGTTTTCGGTGGTGTAGGTGAACGTACACGTGAAGGAAACGATTTATACCAAGAAATGAAAGAGTCTGGCGTTATTAACGAAAAGAATTTCAAAGAATCTAAAGTAGCTTTAGTTTACGGCCAAATGAATGAACCTCCAGGAGCACGTATGCGTGTAGGTTTAACAGCATTAACAATGGCAGAATACTTCCGTGATGTAAACAAACAAGACGTATTATTATTTATTGATAATATTTTCCGTTTCACTCAAGCAGGTTCAGAAGTATCTGCTTTATTAGGTCGTATGCCATCAGCTGTAGGTTACCAACCGACTTTAGCTACAGAAATGGGAGCTTTACAAGAACGTATTACTTCAACAACACAAGGTTCAATTACTTCAATTCAAGCAGTATACGTACCAGCGGATGACTTAACAGATCCAGCTCCAGCGACAACTTTTGCACACTTAGATGCTACAACAGTATTATCTCGTAACTTAGCTGCAAAAGGTATTTATCCTGCTGTAGATCCATTAGATTCAACTTCAACAATGTTACAACCAGGCATTGTAAGCGCTGAACACTATGAAATCGCTGAAACTGTAAAAGAAACTTTACAACGTTACAAAGAATTACAAGATATTATCGCAATTTTAGGTATTGACGAATTATCAGAAGAAGATCGTTTAACTGTTGCTCGTGCACGTAAAGTAGAACGCTTCTTATCACAACCATTCTTCGTAGCTGAAATCTTTACAGGTTCACCAGGCAAATACGTAAGTTTAGCAGAAACAATCAAAGGTTTCTCAATGGTATTAAAAGGTGAATTAGATGTTTTACCAGAACAAGCTTTCTATCTTGTAGGTAATATTGATGAAGCAATTGCAAAAGCGGAAACTCTAAAATAAGGAATATTAAATATATGGTTATGAACATTCGCGTTCTTACCCCAGACAGAGTGATTTGTTCAACAACAGCTGATGAAGTTGTTTTACCTGGTTTAACAGGACAAGTAGGGGTATTAGATGGTCATGCAGCATTAATCACGGCATTAGATACAGGACTGTTACGCATTAAACTAAATGAAAAGTGGACCCCAATTATTTTATGTGGTGGTTTAGCTGAGATCGATAGAAATCGTGTAACTGTTTTAGTAAATGATGTAGAAGAGCTTATTGATGTAGAATTAAGTGAAGCTACTAAAGAACTAGAAAAAGCAACTTTAGCAGTTGAAAACGCAGAAACAAGTAAAGATCGTTTAGATGCATCATTAGAGTTAAAAAAAGCAACGGCACGTTTAGAAGCTATTAACTATTTATCATAGTTTAATTTGCTTAAGATATCTTTAATATGAAGCACAAAATAAAAAAATCTCAATGAATAATTGAGATTTTTTAACAAAATTTCATAAAAAAACTAATACATTCCTAATAAATGACAAATAATTCTAATTTTAACTTTACAAGTAATACAACTGTAACGTTAGAATTACCTTTTTCCGAACATATTGAAGAACTACGACAACGAATTTTCCTTTTGTTCTGGATAATTTTATTGTTAACTTGTGTAGCGTTTATAGAGGTCAAAAGTTTAGTTAAAATCCTAGAGCTTCCTATTGAAAATGTAAAATTTTTTCAAGTAGCACCTGGTGAATATTTTATTTCTACTATTAAAATATCTTTTTATACTGGTTTACTTTTTTCAAGCCCTTTTGTTATTGGACAATTAATATTATTTTTATTGCCTGGCCTAACTAAGAAAGAAACCAAAATTATTTTACCTTTACTATTAAGTTCATTAATTTTATTTGGGTTAGGATTAGTATTTTCTTATTATACTTTAATACCAGCAGCCTTAAATTTCTTTCTAAATTATAGTGAAGAGGTCCTTGAACCATTTTTATCTTTTGACCAATATTTTGAATTCATTTTGGTATTATTCTACAGCACTGGACTAGCGTTTCAAATTCCAATTATTCAAATTTTAGTCGGATTATTAAATATTGTTTCACCAAAACAAATGTTAGGCGCATGGAGATATATAATACTATTATCGACAATCCTAGGGGCAATATTAACACCCTCAACTGATCCTTTAACACAATTATTATTATCGCTAGCAATATTGTTGTTGTATTTTTCAGGATTAGGTATCTTGTTTTTACTAAAAAACTAATTTATATAAGAAATATCCATACTTAAAGAGTACTTAAACTATGGCAACTAACAAGTTTTTTAAAAGTCTTTTACTTACTTTAACGATTGCTATAACTTCATTTGGTTTTGGTGTTCAAGAATCATCAGCATATCCAGTTTTTGCACAACAAAATTATTCAAATCCACGTGCAGCAAATGGAAAATTAGCTTGTGCAAATTGTCATTTAAATCAAAAAGCAATTGAAATTGAAGCACCACAAGCTGTTCTTCCAAATTCTGTTTTTGAAGTAGAAATTAAAGTTCCTTATAACACAAGTCTACAACAAATTGGAGCAAACGGAAAAAAAGCTGATTTAAATGTTGGTGGCATTCTAATTTTACCAGAAGGATTTAAATTAGCACCAAAAAATCAAATTCCAGCTGAAGTTAAAGCAAAAAATAAAGGTGTTTTCATTTCACCTTATAGTACAGAATTTGATAATATCCTAGTCGTTGGACCAATTGCAGGTAAAACACATCAAGAATTAATTTTCCCTGTTGTTGCACCAGATCCAGAAAAGAATTCAGAGATTAAGTATTTAACTTATCCTTTCTATGCTGGAGGTAACCGTGGACGTGGACAAGTTTATCCAACAGGAGAAAAAAGTAATTTAAACGTATTTGGTGCAAATCAAGCAGGTCAAATTACAGAAATTCAAGTTTCAGAAAAAGGTGACGCTACTGTTGCTATCACAGGATCTAATGGCAAAACAAGTTCTCAAACTGTGCCTAATGGTTTAACTTTAATTGTTAAAACAGGTGATATTGTAAAAGCAGATCAAGCATTAAATTCAGATCCAAATGTAGGTGGATTTGGACAAGAAGAATCTGAAATTGTATTACAAAACCCTATTCGAATTGTAGGTTATTTAGCATTCTGTTTATCGATCTTAGTATCGCAAATTACTTTAGTGTTAAAGAAAAAACAATTTGAAAAAGTTCAAGCTGCAGAGTTAAACTTCTAACTTGAAAGAAAATTAAAATAAGGAATCAATTGATTCCTTATTTTAATTAATATAATTCATCTTCTTGATGTACTAAAATTGTACAATCTGATTTTGGATATGCAATACAAGTTAAAACAAATCCAGCTTCTACTTGATCATCATCTAAGAAAGTTTGCTCTGATTGATCAACACTGCCTGATGTTACTTTACCTGCACATGTAGAACATGCACCAGCACGACATGAATATGGTAATTCAATACCTTGTTCTTCAGCAGCATCTAAAATAAATACGTCATCATTACAAGCAATTGTTGAATTGATGTCATGCTCTTCACTTAATAATGTTACTTTGTAAGCAACCATATTACTCCTTATCTTAAATAATTATAAAACAAAATCTTATTGCTTTACTGTTTTATATTATACTACGTAAATTCATTACAAAGAAATTTTTTTTTATTAAAATTTTAAAGATTTTTATTTCGAAGTAAAACTTTGTTTTAAACGAGTAGCTTTTCCTTGTAAATTTCTTAAGTAATATAATTTAGCACGACGTACTTTTGCTGATTTTAAAACAGTAATCGAATCAATTTTAGGTGAATGAATTAAGAAAATCCTTTCGATTCCAATTCCTTGTAACACTTTTCTTACAGTAATAGTAGTATTAATTGAACCATTTTTTTTTGCAATAATAGTTCCTTCATAGAATTGAACTCGTTCTTTATTACCTTCAACGATTTTAACACCAATTTTAACATTATCGCCTATTTTTAGTACAGGAAGATCTTTTTTAATAAAATTGTTTTCTAAATTTTTTATTGTTCTCTGAGTATCTAATTTAAACATGATTTCTAACTATTAATATAATGAGATCTATATAAATAAGTCTACAATTAGATCTTGAAAAAAACAATATTAAAATGTTTTAATATGCATTCGACTGGGTTCGAACCAGTGACGTTCCAGAGGAAAACGGATTATGAGTCCGGTGCCTTCAACCACTCGGCCACGAATGCAAGAGGTCTCTTAAAAGAAACAACTTTTCACGAAGAGACGTAAAAATGGAACTGATGGGAATTGAACCCATGTCCATTTAAAATTATTGAATATATTCGTTCACAGGTATAGTTTCAAAGAACAAGTAGTTAATTAAATTATTCTAAACTACAATAGATAAAACGTCTAGATGTAGTGAACAAATTTATTAAAATTTGTTAAAAAGCAAATTTTAATAGATTTACAGAATTGTTTTGAATATTAGATTTGATTGCTTGAAAAATGTTTTTAATAGCAGTTAATTTGATTTGCACAGATTTTAACGAAGAATGTACGCTTCGACCTGATTCATATATTAATCAATCTTAAATGTCGAAACCAAAGCAGCCCCTAAAAATAAACTTTAATTAAAGAAAAAAGGTCCCCCCTCATTTATAGGTAAAGGTCTATAAAACCATTTGATTTCGATTGGTTCTAATACTTTATCTATCACAAATGCAGGACCAGTCATAGGAAGAATAAAGATATTTGTTGTATTCCTAATTACGCGTATTAGAAAGAGAATTATAAATAAAATTGCCGATCTAATGGAAAGAGATCTTCTTAAAATTTTAAATTTCGCTGGTAATTTACTTAAGCTAATTAAAAATTTCCTGATCGATCTAATTACAAATTGACTTATAAATTTAATTACAGATTGAAAACTAAAATCTAGGCTAAGTATATAAATGATAGAACTAAATCTAAACTGAATTCTGTCTTTATCTCGAGTAGAAAAAAAATAGATCGCTTCGATAACAGAAATTGAACAACTTGAAATAATTAAAAAGATTAAGACTCTATTTGTTGTATAGAGAAGACCTCTAATAGTTATAAGTTCATGTTCTTTTGCAATTTTTATAATAGAATTACGCAGAAACAATGCACTTGGAGAATATGCTGTAATACGTTTTAAAGATAAATAACGTGATTCTGGATTTTTTTTCATAGGAAATATCTACTTCCTAGGCTTTTTTATTAATATGTAATTTTTGAGTGGTAATATATCAAATAATAATATTTGATGTCAAGAAAAATTGCCGGAAGAATTCATAGTCAAAGTTTAAGAAATAAGAATAAAATCTTAAAACTCGAGAAAATTGTAAATAAAAAAAAGAATAAGCATGAAGGGAATCGAACCCTTGACTTTCAGAATCGGAATCTGACGCTCTATCCACTGAGCTACATGCTTTTAATTTTTTTAAAAATTATAATATTTTTATCAAATGATAAAAATATTATAAACAAATTAATATTAATAGTAAATTTTACCACCACCCCATTTCTCAGTGATAACTTTTGGTTGTAATAAAATATGACCAGCAATTGCAGTTAAATCTTCATCTGTGATTGAACGCATACGTGGATAAATATCAGCACTGCTAATACTTGGGTGAGTTTCTGCAATTGACTCTAATCCATCGTATGTTGTTGGATTTTTCATATAATCAACTAAAGCAGCGATGTTATCGCGACGTGGTGTAGCTAAACTTAAAGCTTCACTATCTAAACCAACGTTAGGGTTTTGTTTACTAATACCACCTACGTGGCAAGCACTACAAGTTGCACCAAATAATCGTTTTCCACGTTTTACTTGTTCTGGAGTTAAAACGATTGTTTTTCCAGATCCATCTGCAACAACTGTTCTTGTTGCTTCATCTAAATCAATAGCTGATGCTGTTGTAACAAAAGCACTAAAAACGAAAAAGAAGATTAAAGAAAAAAGTTGCGAATACTTTTTAATCATAAGTTAAGATAAATAGTTATAAATTTGAAACCAAGATAAAAATAAATTTAAAATTTATTTTTTCCTATTTTTTTTTGCCATATTAGCAATTAGTCCTCGTAATCTAATATTTTCCCAGCCAGCAACTAATACTGTTACAATAATTAAGACTTGACTAAATAACAATATTGGGTCTAATCGCCATCCATGAACCATTAGAATACAACTATAAAGTAAGCCAATTGTTGCAAAAAAAATATCTTCATCCCTTGCAACTTCTGGTTTTACATTTCTAAGAAAATATAAAATTAATACTCCAAAACTTACGATAATTCCTAAAAAGATATTTGGACCAAAGCTAAAGTTTATCATCAAGTTTTATATTTAAATTAAATAAATTTAATACTATATTAATTAGAAATATATATTAAATTTCATAAAAATTTTTTACACTTTAGAGTTGTAACGAATAATGAAATTATCCAGTTTTTTGAGACTAGTATTATTTTCTAATTACAAATTTGGTGTTAAACGCGTGTAATACGATCGTTTTGACTGATAAAAACTAAAACCCCACCAATAGCAAGAGCAATGAAAGCACCCGCGAATAAACTAGCGATAAAATTTCCTAATGAAGGTGTCATTTTTTATTTCCCGTTATTTAAAATAATAAAGTTAAAAATAGTAAGATTGACTACAATAGATATTGTATCAACTTTTAGGAAAAAAACCAAAAAAATATCTTGATAACAAATATTGTTAATTGAATAATTAAAAAATATTCTAGAGTTAATATTTATCAAAATTGAATTTAAGCTTATTTCTATTTTTAAGTGAAAGTTAAACTCTAAAATATAATTTCTCAATTAGTTCAAATGTGCCCGTAAAAGGGTCCAGGCTTTGATTTAAGACCTTCTAATGATCGTTTAAAGAAGAATTTATAAATTAACAACAAAAGTTATGTATTACAACAGAATCTTACGCCTTTGGGTGCTGGATCCATTGGATTATTTTTTAGTGAGTGCTATTGTTGGAAGTCTTGCGGCTTCGCGTTTCAAAAGTTACTTATCTGAAAAAAAAGCTATGGAATGATTAAAAATTTCCATTATTAAAAAATCAAAATTAGTACGTCAATCCGATAGACCCATTTTCAAATCTAATGAGACGATAATAAAAAAGATTTATAAAGTCGCTTTAGAAAATCGCGGCGGGCAATTTGAAAATTTTCAAGCAGATCATGAGTTTTCTAATGAAGCTTTTAATTTGGCACAATCAATAAAAGGGTTAGTAGAACGACTAGCTAGCTTTCTTAAGGAACGAGAATTAAAAGGAGTAGCTCGAATTTTCTTTAAAAATGGTAGGTTACTCCTGTCGCTTATTTGATATAAATGTAAAGTTGACATTACTTATTCGGTGTTAACTGAGGGATTAAGTACTCAAGTGATTGTTATAACAGCCACTGCAGGCGGTGCTGCAGGTTTTACTCTTTCTTGGCTTTCAGTAGGTGCACATTTAGTAGTTACGCCAACATTAATTTCAATTTTATTCATACGAAGTGTGGCACAACAGATTATAAATCAGAGAGAGTATGCGAAGTTCAAAACGATGGTTAAGCAAATGTTAGAGGATGCTGAACTAAAACAAACAGTCGTAGCATTCTTTACGGAGGGTGAAGTCCCAAAAGCTACTCGTATAGAAATGAAACCTTTGGATTCGGATAAAAATCCTCAACCAGAGTTCAATTTCGATTTACAATCAGATCAAACTACTGAAGAATTTATAAAAGCGAGAATGCAAGAAGAGCTTGGACTTGTTGAAAACTCTACTCAAGAACAGCTTGAAGAAATAATACACCGCAGAAAGATTAATAGGAAACCTAAAGGAAAGACAGTTTACTTCAGAGATTTTATTGACGAAATAGCTGAAGGTCCAGATGATATTATAGATGTTGAAATTGTCGAACAACCTATAAAGGTTCAAGTAAAAAACGAAGAACTCTAAAATTTTAAATAACTTCTATTACAAATTTTTAATCAATTACACAGTTTACCGCCTTTTAGAGAAAAATTAACTGAAGTTCCAGACTCTTGGAGTTTGGAAAAATTAATAAATTTAATCTAGGAGTTAGTTTAAGAAATCGACACAAAAGATATTGAGTTTGTGCGTCAAACGATTGGCCATCGTAGCTTGAATTCAACTTCGGCTTACGTTAACAAATTATCTGATCAAGAAAGACAAGAGCGTATTTTAGACAAGAACAATTAAATAAAAAAAATGTATTCAAAAAGTTAATGAAGATATAGTATTTAATACTAATTTTAAACGAACTATTTTATGCTGCTATTTTACAATCCTGACATGATAAATATGTGTAAAATCATATTAAATACTATACCCAAATAACATTATATTCAAAATTTATTAATACGTCAATAAATTTTGAATTTAATCTAAAAAAATTATATTGTCATTTAAATCTAATTATGTTATTATCTTTATTGATACTAGTTAGCCCGGATAGCTCAGTTGGTAGAGCAGTGGATTGAAGATCCTCGTGTCACCAGTTCGAATCTGGTTCTGGGCATTAATTGATTTAATCTTCTATATTTTTTATATTAAAAAATTTATTACTTTTTTCATCGAATTGTAATTTGATAGTACCAGTAGGACCATTTCTTTGCTTTGCGACGATAAGCTCAATATCATTGTTGTTTTGGTTCGAATTTATTGTATCATAATAGTTTTTTCGATAAAGCATTAAAACAAGATCAGCATCTTGTTCTATGGATCCACTTTCTCGTAAATCTGATAAAACAGGTTTTTTTTCAATCCGGTTCTCAACATTTCTACTTAACTGAGACAATGCTATTACTGGTATATTAAACTCTCTTGCAATAATTTTTAATGAACGGGTTATTTGTGATAATTCTTGAACACGACTTTCTAGTTTTAACTTAGAATCTTGCATCAACTGTAAATAATCTACAATAACTAAGCCAATTTGGTTTTGTTCAAATATTAATGTTTTAATTTTTGAACGAATATTTTGAATTGATAAATCCGAAGTATCATCAATAAATAATGGAAGTTTTGATAAAATATTAATCATCCTATTGACTTTGACCCAATCATTTTGACTTAATTTACCGTTTCTTAAACGAATTTGATTTACACTAGTTTCCATAGCTAACAATCTATACATAATTTGTTCTTTTGACATTTCTAAACTAAAAAATAAAATTGGAAGTTTTGAATTTTGAATTATATTTATTGCTATATTTAAACTTAATGCTGTTTTTCCCATAGATGGTCGACCTGCTATAATAATTAAATCAGATTTTTGAAATCCTTGTATTATTGAATCAAGATCATGAAATCCAGATTTTAAGCCTAGGAAATTTTGATTTAAAAATTTATCTTTTAAGTCAACAAAAATTTCATTTAATAATTCTGCACTGCTAAATAATTTTTGCGTTTTAGTCTCAGTTGTTAAATTAAATATTTTATTTTCAAAGTCAACTAATATATCTTCCAACGCCATATTAGTTATATAACCAGAATTGATTGCTTCATATCCTAATTTTATTAAACAACGTCTAAAAAATTTATCTTTAACTAATTTAATATATTCTTCGAAATAAATTAAATTCGGAATTTGGCTTATTAACTCAATTAAAATTTGAATGCCTCCAACTTTGTTTAACAGTCCATTTTCTTGTAGAAAATTTACTAATGTTACAATATCAATATGAATTTTCTTTTGGTACATCAATAGAATTGCTTTATAAATTTCTTGATGATTTTTAAAATAGAAAGCTTCAACCGGTAATATTTGTAATGTTATTTCAATCACTTCAGTATTAATTAGAAGACAACTTAATATCATTTTTTCTGCTAAAAAATTGTGAGGTAAATAACTTTCAATGAAACATTTTTCAGTTTTTAAATTATCTGATTGCATTTTATTAAGAAAAAACTAATTAAAATTTTAAACTTGTAATTTTATTACATTCAACGTATTATAGTTGTGTATATGCGTCCTTAGTTCAGTTGGTAGAACGCTAGTCTCCAAAATTAGATGCCGAGGGTTCAAGTCCTTCAGGGCGCGTTTCTCTTTTTTAAGAGGTTGTTCTGTTTTGGTTCTAGAATCTTATAAGTAATTAGTAATAACGTCTAGTTAATGATGTTACAAACTAGTAAAATTAAAATTTTATTAAATTATATCACTAAATTTTCATGGCTAAAAAAATTACTGCATTAATTAAATTAGCTTTGCCTGCGGCAAAAGCAACACCTGCTCCTCCAGTTGGACCTGCGTTAGGTCAACATGGTGTAAATATTGCAGCATTTTGTAAAGAATATAATGCGCGTACTGCGGAGAAAGCCGGATTGATTATTCCAGTTGAGATTTCGGTTTATGAAGATCGAAGCTATACATTTGTTTTAAAGACACCTCCAGCATCTGTATTATTAGCTCAAGCAGCAAAAATCAAAAAAGGTTCAGCTACTCCAAATAAAGTAAGTGTAGGATCTATTACGAAAGCACAATTAGAAGAAATTGCAAATATAAAACTACCAGATTTAAACACTACAAAATTAAGTAGTGCTCTGAGAATCGTTGAGGGAACTGCCCGAAATATGGGTATCTCCATTGTAGATTAAATCTAAAATAAATAAGTTTTAATGGAGAAAATTATGCGAAAATACTCGCGTCGTCATAAAGAAAATCTAACAAGAACTAAAAATAAAATTTGCTCAAATATTGAAGAAGCTATTCAAACATTAAAAGAAACAGCAACTGCAAAATTTGTGGAATCTGTTGAGTTACACGCTAATTTAAATATTGATCCAAAATATGCCGATCAACAATTACGTACAACAGTAACATTACCAAATGGTGTAGGAAAAAAAACAACTATTGCTGTTTTAACAAATGATGAAAACTTTGAAGAAGCTAAATCTTCAGGTGCTGATATCATTGGAAACGATGACTTAATTGAGCAAATTACAAAAGGTAATATTAATTTCGATTTATTAATAGCTACACCTAATATGATGCCAAAATTGGCAAAACTTGGTCGTGTATTAGGTCCAAAAGGTTTAATGCCATCACCAAAATCAGGAACTGTTAGTAGTAATTTAACAACAACATTAACAGAGTTTAAAAAAGGAAAATTTGAATATAAAGCTGACAAAACTGGAATTGTTCATGTGAGTTTTGGCAAATCAGATTTTACCAATATAGCATTAATTGAAAATTTAAAAGCATTACATAAATCAATTGAACAAAATCGTCCATCTGGAGTAAAAGGTAAATATTTCAAAAGTTTGTTTATTTGTACTAGTATGGGTTCATCGATTAAATTGGATTTAGAGATGTTTGCGTAAATTAATTATTATTTTCTAAATATAAAATATATCATCTAATTAAAAAAACTATTATGTCAGAAAAAATTGATCAAATTGTTGAAAGTTTAAAAACATTAACATTATTAGAAGCTTCAGAATTAGTTACAAAAATCGAAGAAACATTCGGAGTTGATGCTTCAGCAAGTTTTGGTGGAGGAATGGTAATGGCTGCTGCACCTGCAGCTGTTGAAGAAGTTGAAGAAAAAACAGAATTTGATGTAATGTTAAAAGAAGTTCCTGCAGATAAGAAAATTGCAATCTTAAAAGTAGTTCGTAGTTTAACTGGTTTAGGATTAAAAGAAGCGAAAGAATTAGTTGAATCTGTTCCAAAAGTAGTTCAAGCAGGTGTAGCAAAAGATGCAGCTGAAAATGCTAAAAAACAAATTGAAGATGCAGGTGGTAAAGTAGAATTAAAATAATGCATCAAAAGGAAAATAACTTTTGATTAATTATTTTAATTAGTTTTAGAATAGCTTCAAATTTATACTTAAAGCTATTCTAAAACTAATTTACTAAAATGTTATATAAAAGATTCTAGGAATTCTAATAAGTAAATAGTGTTTGATAGTTAATATTCTAAAATTTTAAATATATTTCATTGACAGAATGAGACAAAATATGTTATTGTTATTTATGTAAGTTTTATTGATTTTATTCTTAATTTACTACTAACTTTTATTAGATTTCAAGTTTCTAAGGATTAAATCTCGCGGAGTAGAGCAGCCTGGTAGCTCGTTGGGCTCATAACCCGAAGGTCAATGGTTCAAATCCATTCTCCGCTAGAAGTTTTGATAATTTTAATAAAAAAAAAGTTTTTTTATTAAAATTATATAGTGAACGTTAAACATTTATCGAGTTTTACAGATGACATTAAATTTACAAACACCGTTTCCTACTTTTGGTGGAAGTACTGGCGGCTGGCTACGTGCAGCTGAAGTTGAAGAAAAATATGCTATTACTTGGACAAGCCCTAAGGAACAAATATTTGAAATGCCTACAGGTGGAGCAGCAATTATGCGCAATGGCGAAAACTTATTATACTTAGCGCGTAAAGAACAGTGCTTAGCATTAGGAACTCAATTACGTACGTTTAAGATTAACAACTATAAAATTTATCGAATTTTCCCAAGTGGTGAGGTTCAATATTTACATCCAAAAGATGGAGTATTCCCTGAGAAAGTAAACCCGGGTAGAACTTCGGTAAATAGTCGTGATTTCTCAATTGGTAAAAATCCTAATCCGGCTTCAATCAAATTTAGTGGCACGACTACATATGAAAGTTAGTTAAAAATTAAGATTAGTTTTGTAGCTAATCTTTTGGCGAGATGGCAGAGTTGGTCGATTGCGTCTGATTTGAAATCAGATGAATCTTTGCGGGTTCCGTGGGTTCGAATCCCACTCTCGCCTTTAAATATTTATGTTTTATTTTTGCTTAGCTGTGTGATAATAATTAAATAGTTTTTTATGAATAAGGTTTACGATTGGTTTGAGGAGCGATTAGAGGTTCAAGCAATTGCAGATGATATCTCTAGTAAGTATGTACCGCCTCATGTAAATATTTTCTATTGTTTTGGTGGTCTTGTTTTTACATGCTTCTTAATTCAAGTAGCAACAGGTTTTGCTATGACTTTCTATTACCGACCAAGCGTTGTGGATGCTTTTGCTTCTGTAGAATACATTATGACAAGTGTAAACTTTGGTTGGTTAATTCGTTCAGTTCACCGCTGGTCTGCTAGTATGATGGTACTTATGATGGTATTACATATTTTCCGTGTTTACTTAACAGGTGGGTTTAAAAAACCACGTGAATTAACATGGGTAACAGGTGTAACATTAGCTGTAGTTACAGTATCATTTGGTGTAACAGGTTATTCATTACCATGGGATCAAGTAGGTTTCTGGGCATGTAAAATTGTAACAGGTGTTCCTGCAGCTGTTCCAATCGTTGGACCACCTTTAGTTTTAATTTTACGTGGTGGTGAAAGTGTAGGTCAAAGTACATTAACTCGATTCTATAGTGCTCATACTTTTGTTTTACCTTTAGCTGCTGCTGTGTTAATGTTAACACACTTCCTAATGATTCGTAAACAAGGTATTTCAGGACCATTATAATTTTCCAATTTAAATTATTTTAAATTTATAAACATAAACTATTAAGAATTTTTTTTATGTCAGTAATCAAAAAACCAGATTTAACAGACCCAAAATTAAGAGCGAAACTAGCTAAAGGGATGGGACACAACTACTACGGCGAACCAGCATGGCCAAATGATATTTTATACATTTTCCCATTAACAATGTTAGGTGCAGTTGCTTGTATTGTGGGATTATCAGTTTTAGCACCTACACAAATGGGTGAACCTGCAGATCCATTTAATACACCATTAGAAATTTTACCAGAATGGTATTTCTTCCCAACATTTAATTTATTACGTGTATTACCAAATAAATTATTAGGTGTTTTAGCTATGGCAGCAGTTCCGTTAGGATTAATTACTGTACCATTTATCGAGAATGTTAATAAATTCCAAAATCCATTCCGTCGTCCAATTGCAAGTTTAACATTTATTCTTGGATTCTTCGCAGCTGTATGGTTAGGTATTGGTGCATGTTTACCAATTGATAAAGCCGTATCTTTAGGTTTTTGGTAAAAAAATTAACTTTCCACAATTAATTGTGGAAAGTTAATTTAATCAAAGACTTTTGATTTAATTCTAAGTATTATTTTTTTATATTTTAAGCTGACTAGCATGCAAGAAACTATGTTAGATTTGAAAATTTTATTTTGAACTATGTTAGAGTAAATAGTTTCTGAAATTGTTAAAATTAGAAAGGAAAAAAAATTACATCTTTTATATTCTTTTTGACAAAAATAAAGATGGTTTAAATATATTGATAGCACTACCGATATTTCAATCAGTAGTGCTAGATTTTTTGAAAGAAATTAATAGAGTATTCTAAAAAAATTTTTCTTATTAGATTTGATAGCTGATATTCGATACAACAGCTAAGATTAGATAAAGTAAAATACCAAAAGCAGTTAAAATATTTAAAGATTTCTGCGCTGAGCTAGGAGAACCTAATAGAGTACTTTTGGTTGCAAAGCTTGTTAACCCTATACTTTCTTGAGGCATACGCAAAAAAATAATTGTAATTAAGAAAAAACTTATAGCAAATAGAAATAATCTTAACATAATTTGTTATTTTTTAAAATTCTTTTTCAAGTGAGAAATTTATTAAGATTTTAATCTTCAATTTCAAAAACTTGTTTGAATACTTTGCTCACTTTATCACCTGAATCAATAGATTCTAAAGGATCTTTTCTTAATCTATGACGTAAACATAACGTGATAATTTTTGAAATATCTTCAATTGTCACATTATCTCTTCCATTATAGGCTGCATGTGCTTTTGCAGCTCGATTTGTTACAATATCTCCACGTAATCCATCAACATCTAATTGGCTACAAACTTCAGAAATTTTTACACGAAGATCATAATCAATTTTAACAGTTGGTAATAATTTTTGAGCTGAAACAATTCGATCTCTTAGTTCCTGTTGTTTAGATTCATAATTACTAAGCCAAATAGCCGGATTTTGATCAAATGATGTTCTTTCTTCTACTACTTTTACTCGTAAAATTGGATCTTTAACGGTTCTAATTTCAGCGTGCATCCCAAATCTATCTAGTAATTGAGGACGTAGTTCACCTTCTTCAGGATTCCCAGATCCAACAAGTACGAAACGAGCTGGATGGCGGATCGATATCCCTTCACGTTCTACAGTATTCCAACCTGAAGCAGCTGAATCTAATAAAATATCAACAAGGTGATCATCTAAAAGGTTTACTTCATCAACATAAAGAATTCCTCGATTTGCTTTTGCTAATAATCCTGGTTCAAAGGCTTTTACACCTTCTGTTAAAGCTTTTTCAATATCGATAGTTCCACATACTCGATCTTCAGTTGCTCCTAATGGTAAATCAACCATAGGAATTTTGATAAGTTCTGTTTCAATAGATTCATTATTTTGAATTGCTGTTCGAACTTCATTTCCCATTAGCTCTAAATCTGATTTATCAGAGTTAAAAGGATCATCTTTTACTACTTCAATCTCAGGAAGTAAATCCGCAATTGCACGAATTGTTGTTGACTTACCTGTACCTCGATCTCCCATAATCATAACACCACCAATTTTTGGGTCGATTACATTTAATTGTAATGCTAATTTCATTTCTTCCTGCCCAACAATTGCAGTGAAAGGAAAGACAGGTGTACTAAATTTTTTTAATTTTTCCGTTACCATAGCTTATTATTAGTTGTTCCTATAGAGAGTTTTTTTTGTAAGACTTAATGATCTCAATTTTTTGAAATTGTTTATTCGTTAAGTGTTGAACCTAATCGAATTGCTAAAATTCCAGCTAATAAACTAATACATAATGCAGTATAAACTTGTGAATCGTAAATCATTTAAAACTCCTTCTTATTTTAAATTAAATTTGGTTAAATTTTAAAGAATTAAATCAATTAAATTGCAATAAAAATATTCGATCGATATTTTAACTTTATGTATATAATTGTAAACTAAATTTTAAAAATCATTTGATTTAATTTAAAAGAAGTTTTTCTTACCAACTAGATTTCGTTACACCTGGTAATAGACACTGATGTGCCATTTCTCTTACTACGTGGCGTGATAATCCAAAATCTCGGAAAAAACCACGAGGACGGCCCGTTTTCCAGCAACGATTACGGATTCTTGTTTTTGCACTATTACGAGGTAATTTTTGAATTTTTGAATGTAGTTCTAGTTTAATGCTAAAACTTTGTTCGTTTTTATATTTATTTAATAAACTAGCACGCTTTAAAGCATATTTTTTTTGTAATTTAATTCGCTTTTTTTCACGCTCAATCATACTTTTTTTTGCCATAAAAAATTGTTCTAAATGTAAATTTTTGTAAATTCAATAAAAAGATTTCTTTCTTCAAGCTTATTGTATATTACAAATTTTAGCAAGTATTATTCTGAATTTTCAGATTTAATTAGTTATGAATTTCAAATGGTATTTTCAGATTTATAACCCTAATCAAAATAGTTTTATTTCCATTCACCTATTAAAATGTTGTTTTTGTATCCACATTATTGCATTTAATTTTTTAGATGTTAAATAAAGACTGTTGAATTAGTTATGGTTTCTTATTGTCTGAAGAAAGAAATCTTATCGAGACGTATATTGAAATAAGATATTAGTGAAATTAAAGAATTCAAATTCATTTGCTTTCATTTTTTTTTTTACTATTCTGCGATTTTTATTTGTTTCTATTAATATTTCTTTAATTCTAGAACTTACTAGAGATCGTTTGACACATAAGTTTAGATAAAAAAAATTTTTTATCTTAATTTTTTTTATCTTGGTTTATAATAGTATATTAGCTAACTTTTATCTAGTTTAGTTGTAAGAAAGTCAAAAACCATTATTTATATTGAGGAATCTTTTACTATGGCATTACCATGGTATCGTGTTCACACTGTTGTTTTAAATGACCCAGGCAGATTAATTGCTGTACACTTAATGCATACAGCATTAGTTGCAGGTTGGGCTGGTTCAATGGGATTATACGAATTAGCTGTGTTTGATCCATCAGATCCAGTTTTAAATCCAATGTGGCGTCAAGGTATGTTCGTTATGCCTTTTATGACTCGTTTAGGTATTACAGATTCATGGGGCGGATGGAGCATCACTGGTGAGAGCGTATCAAATCCTGGTCTTTGGAGTTATGAAGGTGTAGCTTTATCACATATTGTTTTATCTGGTATGTGTTTCTTAGCTGCTATTTGGCATTGGGTATATTGGGATTTAGAATTATTCCGTGATCCAAGAACAGGTGAGCCTGCTTTAGATTTACCAAAAATTTTTGGTATTCACTTATTATTATCAGGTTTATTATGTTTTGGCTTCGGTGCATTCCATGTAACAGGTTTATTTGGACCTGGTATTTGGGTTTCAGATGCATACGGTATTGCAGGAAAAGTACAACCTGTAGCTCCATCATGGGGTGCAGATGGTTTCAACCCATTTAATCCTGGTGGTATTGCAGCTCATCACATTGCTGCTGGTCTTTTCGGTATTTTAGCTGGTATCTTCCACTTAAATGTACGTCCACCACAAAGATTATACCGCGCATTAAGAATGGGTAATATTGAAACTGTTTTATCAAGCAGTATTTCTGCCGTTTTCTTTGCAGCATTTGTAACATCAGGTACAATGTGGTATGGTGCAGCAGCTACTCCAATCGAATTATTTGGTCCAACTCGCTACCAATGGGATAGTGGTTACTTCCAACAAGAGATTGAACGTCAAGTTGAAACATCAGTAAGTGAAGGTTTATCAGAAAGTCAAGCATGGTCACGAATTCCTGATAAATTAGCATTCTACGATTATATTGGAAATAACCCAGCAAAAGGTGGTTTATTCCGTGCTGGTGCTATGAATAAAGGTGACGGTATTGCTGAAGCTTGGTTAGGACACCCAATTTTCCGTGATAAAGAAGGTCGTGAATTAACTGTACGTCGTATGCCTGCCTTCTTTGAAACATTCCCAGTAATTTTAGTGGATAAAGATGGTATTATTCGTGCAGATATTCCATTCCGTCGTGCGGAATCAAAATACAGTATCGAACAAGTTGGTGTAACAGTAGATTTCTACGGTGGTAAATTAAATGGTCAAACATTTAAAGATGCACCAACAGTTAAGAAGTTTGCTCGTAAAGCTCAATTAGGAGAAGTTTTTGAGTTTGATAGAACAAGTTTAGAATCAGATGGTGTATTCAGAAGTAGTCCACGTGGTTGGTATACTTTTGGTCATGCTAACTTCGCTTTACTTTTCTTCTTTGGTCACTTATGGCATGGTGGTCGAACAATCTTCCGTGATGTATTCACTGGTATTGGTGCGGAAGTTACTGAACAAGTAGAATTTGGTGCATTCCAAAAGCTTGGTGATAAATCAACGAAAAAACAAGGTGCTGTATAAAATACAAGCAGTTTTTTAAGTTTTTTATATTTAAATAGGATCAAACAATGGAAGCGTTAGTTTATACATTTTTACTTATTGGTACTTTAATCGTAATTTTCTTTGCCGTATTTTTCAGAGAAACACCTCGAATTATTAGAAAATAAAACCATAAATTGGTTTTATTTTTTAATCCTCATGTTCTTCAAACGGGTCACGTAAATTTTTTGCGGCTGGTCCAAAAGCTGTATAGACAGAATATGTGGTAATTCCTAAAAGTAAACTTGATACAAAAATTACGAGAATAGTTGCTGTTTCCATGTTATATAATTATCTAAATTAACATTTTTATATTATATAACATATACTAGCGAAATTAATTTATTAGAAATATAAATATTTTTATGGCATTACGAACAAGATTAGGTGAACTTTTACGTCCATTAAATGCTGAGTATGGTAAAGTTGCACCAGGTTGGGGTACAACTCCAATTATGGCTGTAGTGATGGCTGCATTCTTAGTATTTTTATTAATTATATTACAAATCTACAATTCATCTTTAATTATTGAGAATGTTGACGTAGATTGGACAAATGGTATTGTATAATAAGAATAAAAATAATTTGAAAGGATTTAAAAAAAATTCTTTCAAATTATAAAACATAAAAAAATTAAAGATACAAGACATATGGATATTTTAAGTTTAGGATGGGCTTGCTTAATGGCAATGTTTACATTTTCATTAGCTTTAACTGTTTGGGCAAGAAACGGTTTCTAAATTATTAACATTTAAAATTAAAATCATTATGGAATTAATTAAATCAATCTTCCCTTATGCAAATCAAGAAATTGTTACATCAGCAGTTGTTTGCTTTGGAATGACTTTATTTGGACTTTCTTTAGGATTTGCTTTATTAAAAGTTCAAGGTGAATAATAACTTATTTAATAATAATATCCAATATTATTATTAAATAATATGTGAAGGAAAATTGAATTCACTATAATCTTCTTGAAAAAATTCTCACTATTTATTTTTTTTCTTTCATTTTAAAAATAATAACAATGAGCTATTCTAATCAATTTAAAGAAAAGACTCTCTTTTTTTCGTTTAAATTTCTCTTTTCAATTTTATTGCAGTTGGTTCTAAAGCTCTATAATTAAGACAAATGATCTTAGATTTTCCTTTAGTGTCTATATTTCTATCACATTGAAATTTTATAAGAAATCAATAATATTTTCTCAAGAAAGTTTAGAGATTTATATTTCTCTATCTGAATAAAATTGATTTTAAGATTTTACCTATAGCTAATGCTCTAATGGTTTTCATTCTTTAATTTCAAAAATTATTTGAAAGGTATTATATATAGATTCATTTATGGATTTTAAAAACGGGACCGACGAGGCTCGAACTCGCAACTTCCGCCGTGACAGGGCGGTGCTCTAACCAATTGAACTACGATCCCAGAAGTATAATGTACTATAATTTTAATATAGTTTATTTAATTTGTCAACATTATTATACTAAGTTATTTATTTATTATCAACAAATAAATTTCATTTTGATTCTTATATTTTCGAATAAATTTTTTCATTTAACAATTGTTGGAAATAAAACAAATTTATTCTTAATCAGAACTTTTATACTATTAGTTAGGAAGCTTAAACTTTAATAAATGTTTAAGTTGATTACTTTCAAATAATATAGAAGACCTTATTGCACCAAAGAAAATTTAAAATTAGTTTTTTAATCTTCGGTTTTAATTTATTTTATAATTCTTTGAGTTAAACTCAAAATTGATTAATCAGGAGAAACAGGGATTCGAACCCTGGGTACAATAAATTGTACGATAGATTAGCAATCTATTGCTTTCGACCACTCAGCCATTTCTCCTACGCATAAGATAAACTTTCTTTAAATAAGAAAGCCATGTGGTTATGAAAGTAGTAACTGGCTCTGGTTGGATTTGAACCTACGACCTTGGGCTTATGAATCCCCTGCTCTAACCACTGAGCTACAGAGCCTTATACTATCTAACCAATCATAATATTATCATAAATTAGTAAAAATATAACATTAATTTATTCCAGTAAAATAAATGATAAAAAGTTAGCTATAATTATATTAGATAATAAGACTATAATTTCTATATGAATGATTTCTGGACTAATATATCTCGCTATCCAAGATTTTTTATTAGTAGTTTAATTGGTTTAATTTTAATTATAATAGCACCATTTCGAAATTTATTTAAAATTAAAAAACTTCGCTTTCTTATTCCAATTATTTTTTTATTAACTATTGGAACTTTATATTTAATTCTTTTAAATATGACTGGATTATAGATAGTTGTTTAAATCTAAAAGAATTAGAAGTTACTGAAAGTTTGATAATCTAAAAATTTCTTACAAATTTAAGAATAAAAAAGAATTAAATAAAAAAATCTATTCGACATTACTGTCAAAACAATCAAGCTTTCAAGACTATTAACAGAATTAAATAAAATCTATTGGTTTAATTATAAATCAATAGAGTTAAAAAATGGGCCGAGTTGGATTCGAACCAACGTAGCGAAACGCAGCGGATTTACAATCCGCCCCCTTTAACCACTCGGGCATCGACCCTTGATATAAAGATATTATCATAAATAACATTAAAAAACAAGATTAGAATTTTTTATACGATTTTAGTAGATTCTAATCTTGACGTATATTATATTTTTTGATACAATAATTTATAAGGTTCATTTCTAAGATGAAGAAATAGAATAGTTTAGATTAGTGGGTAATTAACTCAGCGGTAGAGTGTCTGCCTTACAAGCAGAAGGTCACAGGTTCAAATCCTGTATTACCCATATTGAAATTAGGGCCTATCGTCTAACGGATCAGGACAGAAACCTTCTAAGTTTCCAATGTAGGTTCGATTCCTACTGGGCCTATAAAATAAAAATAATTTCTATTCATATTCTCTCAAATGAAAAACAATAGAAAAAATTGAAGCTTATTATCTATTCTAGAATTAAACTTAACAAATTGTCTAAATTCTAATTCTGGATAATATTCTTGACTAGCCTCTTCTTACTTATTCTCTATATTTCTAGTTTCTATTAAATCCTAGAAATATAGAGAATAGTATTATTCTTTCTTTCTTAATTGATGTAAAAAATTAATTAATTAGTTTTTTACATCAATTAAACTTTTAATAAAAATTCTCTTGAAGATGATTGAAAATATAATTCTATTATAAGTTTAAAAACTTAGCTGAAAGCTGGTGAAGGGACTTGAACCCCCAACCTACGGATTACAAATCCGTTGCTCTGCCATTGAGCTACACCAGCTATAATTCTTAGAGAAAGTTAACATTATCTAACTCAAGTTTATTCTACATAAATATTTTAAAGTAGTCAATAGAATTCTAGAATATTTATTAAAATCTAAACAATTAATGAAAAAATATAAAGTATCATATTGAATGTTAATATGATACTTTTTAAACATAAATCTAAATTTCAAACTGGTTTCCACGACGATACTGTAAAAATGCTGCAACAAAAAGACCTATTGCAGTTACAGTAATTAGTCCTAAAACTATACCTGATAATAAAGGTTCTACCATTTATCGTTATTTTTTATTTAAATGTGAATACTATTCTGTATACCATTATACAATAGTAAGTGGCAATTATAAGCTTATTTTAAGCTTATAATTATCTAAATCCAATTGCAGCTTGCCATACAAATGCTAGTAATAAGAAGAAAACAGGAATAACTGGTAATACATCTACGATTGGACTAAAAACTACGTATGCTTCTGGTAAACGAGATAATAATAAAGTCTCCATAAATAAGTATATTTGTATAAGGTTTCTTAGATTAATAATATTAATTTTAGTATAAAACTCTTGAAATTTTTTATTTATATTAATTTCTCATTCTAATAGTTTTTTGTATACAATGAATAATATAAGTTTATCTAATTGGTAACTATTAATTAAAGATTTTACAATATAATATGGCAGCTGCATTTTTACCTTCAATTTTAGTTCCTATTGTTGGTTTAGTTTTTCCAGCTTTAAGCATGGCATTATTTTTCCTTTATGTATCAATTGATGATATTGAGTAATCGATAACTATATAGTATATTTCTTAAATTCAAAAGAATTTGAATCTAAGAAATATATTAATAATTTTTAATAGTTTAACTAATTTTTTATAATTTAACGTATAATTCTACTTAGAAGCCGATAAGACTTGAGTAAAAATTTTTTCAAAGGTTTACTCATTAATTTAATTTAAGTAAAGGATTACTAAAATATGACCATTGCTATTGGGCAAAACCAAGAACGTGGCATTTTTGATCTTGTAGATGATTGGTTAAAAAAAGATCGATTTGTTTTCGTTGGTTGGTCAGGTTTATTATTATTCCCAACTGCTTATTTAGCAACAGGTGGTTGGCTGACAGGTATTACTTTTGTTACATCATGGTATACTCATGGTTTAGCAAGTTCATTCTTAGAAGGTTGTAACTTCTTAACAGCTGCTGTTTCTACACCTGCTAATAGTATGGGTCACTCATTATTATTATTATGGGGTCCTGAAGCACAAGGTGACTTCACACGTTGGTGTCAAATTGGTGGTCTTTGGACATTCGTAGCATTACATGGTGCATTTGGTTTAATTGGATTCTGTTTACGTCAATTTGAAATTGCACGTTTAGTAGGTATTCGTCCATATAACGCAATTGCATTCTCAGGTCCAATTTCGATCTTCGTATCAGTATTCTTACTATACCCATTAGGTCAAGCAAGTTGGTTCTTCGCTCCAAGTTTTGGTGTAGCTGCAATTTTCCGTTTCTTATTATTCTTACAAGGTTTCCACAACTGGACATTAAACCCATTCCATATGATGGGTGTAGCTGGTATTTTAGGTGGTGCATTACTTTGTGCGATTCACGGTGCAACTGTAGAAAACACATTATTTGAAGATGGTGATGCTGCCAATACATTCCGAGCATTTACACCTACACAATCTGAAGAGACTTACTCAATGGTTACAGCTAACCGTTTCTGGTCACAAATTTTTGGTGTAGCATTCTCAAACAAACGTTGGTTACACTTCTTCATGTTATTTGTTCCAGTAACAGGTTTATGGACAAGTGCTATTGGTATTGTAGGTTTAGCATTAAACTTACGTGCGTATGATTTCGTATCACAAGAGTTACGTGCTGCTGAAGATCCGGAATTTGAAACATTCTACACAAAAAATATTTTATTAAACGAAGGTATTCGTGCTTGGATGGCTGCACAAGACCAACCACATGAAAACTTTGTATTCCCTGAGGAGGTATTACCACGTGGAAACGCCCTTTAATAGTAGTATAGCAGGTCGCGACATCGAGTCTACAGGTTTTGCTTGGTGGAGTGGAAATGCTCGTTTAATCAATGTTTCTGGTAAATTATTAGGTGCTCACGTAGCACACGCTGGCTTAATGGTATTCTGGGCTGGTGCAATGATTTTATTTGAAGTATCACACTTTGTTCCAGAAAAACCTTTATATGAACAAGGTTTCATCTGTATGCAACACTTAGCATCATTAGGTTATGGTATTGGACCAGGTGGCGAAATTACTACAACAGTACCATACTTTGCTGTTGGTGTAATTCATTTAATTTCATCTGCTGTATTAGGTTTTGGTGGTATTTACCACTCATTATTAGGCCCAGATACATTAGAAGAATCATTCCCATTCTTTGGTTATGACTGGCGTGATAAAAACAAAATGACAACAATTTTAGGAATCCACTTAATTTTATTAGGGGTTGGTTCTTTATTATTTGTTGCTAAAGCAATGTATCTTGGTGGTGTTTACGATACATGGGCACCAGGTGGTGGCGATGTTCGTTTAATTACAACTCCTACTTTAAATCCAATTGTAATCTTTGGCTATGTATTCCGTTCACCATTTGGTGGAGACGGCTGGGTAGTATCAGTAAACAATATGGAAGATATCGTTGGTGGCCACATCTGGGTTGGTGTATTATGCATCATCGGTGGTTTCTGGCACATCTTTACAAAACCATTTGCTTGGGCTCGTCGTGCATTCGTTTGGTCAGGTGAAGCATACTTATCATACAGTTTAGCTGCAATTTCCCTAATGGGTTTCACAGCTGCATTATATGCATGGTATAACAATACAGCTTACCCAAGTGAATTATACGGTCCAACTGGTCCAGAAGCATCACAATCACAAGCATTTACATTCTTAGTTCGTGACCAACGTTTAGGTGCAAATGTTTCATCTGCACAAGGTCCAACTGGTTTAGGTAAATACTTAATGCGTTCACCAAGTGGTGAGATCATCTTTGGTGGTGAAACAATGCGTTTCTGGGATTTACGTGCACCATGGGTTGAACCATTACGTGGTCCAAATGGTTTAGATATTAATAAAATTAAAAATGATATCCAACCATGGCAAGAACGTCGTGCTGCAGAATACATGACACATGCTCCATTAGGTTCATTAAACTCAGTAGGTGGTGTTGCTACAGAAATTAACTCAGTTAACTATGTATCACCACGTTCTTGGTTATGTTGTTCTCATTTCTTCTTAGCTTTCTTCTTCTTAGTAGGTCACTGGTGGCACTCAGGTCGTGCTCGTGCTGCTGCTGCTGGTTTCGAGAAAGGTATCAACCGTGCTAATGAGCCTGTATTATCAATGCGTCCTATTGATTAATAACTGGTATTTTTTACCTAACAGTAATTGTTAGGTAAAAAAATAAACCAATTATTTCTTAAAGGAATAATTTTTCTTCATTTATTTACTGATGATTCAAATACAATTGAGTTGCCTGGGATTCGAACCCAGAACTATTCGGTTAAAAGCCGAGTACTCTACCATTGAGTTAGCAACTCGTATGATAATATTAACACAAATTTGTTAAAATGTTAAATTATTTTAACAAAAAAAATTAAAATTAATCAAAAACATTGTAGTAATTTTTTTTTTCAAATTTTTATAATTTCTGTAAATTTGTTGACTAATAATTTTCATTATTTTTTAGTTTGTATTACCATTTTTATCTATTATTTGTGTTAGATAATTTAGCTACAAATTAGAATGAGTTTTCTAGAAATTAATCATACAGAAGAACAGTTGAGTTTAGATACAATAAAATTTACAATCAAGTATTTTCAATAATCTAATTAAAAGACATAAAATTATTTATTTTTTAGAAAAAAAACAATTTTAATTAATTCTAATAAGTAAAAATACTTTATCTCTGAATTTTCTTCAATTAAAATAATATTTAACTTTATTAATTTTAAATTAAAATTAATATTAACATTATTGGTTATTTTATTAAAAATTGATAAATAAGGATTTACAAAAATGGTTAATTGGCAAGTTCTAGGACAGCTTATCGCTACAGGTGTTATTATGTTAGCAGGTCCAGCAGTAATTATTTTATTAGCTTTAAAAAAAGGTAATCTTTAATAGTATATCTATTTTCTTTCGATCATCAATATAAAAAATTTTTCAAAATACTTATGATAACTGCTTTAACAGCTTTATTAGTTTTAATTTCATTAGGTTTAGTTGTAACAGTACCAGTAGCATTAGCTACACCAGGTGAGTGGGAAAGTTCAAAAGGTAACGTTACAAAAGGTTTCCAAGCTTGGGTAGTTTTAGTAATTGCAATTGCTACATTAGATGGTATTGCAGCATCAATTTAGAAATTATAGTTTCACCTATAATTTCTAAATTATTTAAAACTATTGACAAAATTAATTATTTTTAATATTATCATATTAGTAATAAGATGATGTTTGTTAGCGGGCATAGCTCAGTGGTAGAGCGCAACCTTGCCAAGGTTGATGTCGCGCGTTCGAATCGCGTTGCCCGCTTCACTTCAACTTAACTTACTGAATACAATTTATGCCCCCATCGTCTAGAGGCCTAGGACAGCTCCCTTTCACGGAGCAGACAGGGATTCGAATTCCCTTGGGGGTAGTTTTTTTTTTTTAGCTGTTTAATTTTTGTTTTTTTGTTTTAGTTAATGACTATTCACTATTTTTGACATAAAAACAAATTCTTTTGATATAGATTAAAATTCATGGAATGATTAACTTTCAATCCAAATTGAAGAAGTGCTTACAATATTGTATTTTCGAATTCAATCAGGTTTTACCATAGAACTCAAAGTAAATAATTTTTCGTTTGTTTCTTCTAATCTATGAACTACTCAATTAGTTAATAGATTAGATTTTTCTTATTTCAAAGGAGCTAAACTTAAATATTAGAGGAAAAAAAAGAAAAAATTCTTCTATATTCAGAAATAGAATCAAAGTTTAATTCTAAATATCTTTGAAAAATAGCTAGTCCATTTAGTGACCGAGAAAATTAAATTAATATAAATTAGAGCTATTCAAAACTTATAGTTCAAGAATCAAATTGAGAATTCTTTATTTTTAGTAGATCTAACTAAAATTGACATTTTTTTTATCTTGAAATTTTGTTATTGCACAAGTTGAAATTTTAAAAATCATATAGGAGAGGGTTAGTGAATTATTAGTTGAAAATTAATAAACTTTTTTCTTCTAGAATTTTATCTCCAAATAAAGTCTGGGAATTTAAGGCTTGTTTGTTTCATCCAAGAGCTTTTACAAGCTATTAGATGAAACTTATAAGTCTTAAATCTTATCTTTTCTTTTTTCTTCTAAATAATTTTTTCAATCTTTTGTTGAAGAAACTTCCAATAAAATTCCATTGATTGTTTGTTCCTCTACCAAACCAACCGTACCATAATTTCGGTATAAGTCTATTTTTTTCTTTTGGAGCTTGCCATGCTGTTTGACCACCACTATAAATACTATTAGTAGGTCTTGGTCCTACATGAAGTTCTGTATTTTCAACAAAAAATGGAAAATAAAAATATTGACCCCAAATAGCATGGAATAATGCAAAAATAACAAATCCCAGATGTGCTAATACGATTGTACAAATACAAGCATTTAAAAGTTGCATTTGCATATCTAAATCTAATGTGGAAGTTATTAAACCTCCTGTACTTACTGCTAAAGCCTTTTTTTGTGGAAGAAGAACATATGTTTGGAAATAATGTGCACGGTAAATAAAATAAATAATAAATGATTCTACCATACCCATAATTAATAAAAATGTCCAATGCCATCGAATTAAATATGGACAATATCTTTTTCCTATCCTAGTAATTAGTGCATAAGCTGCTATACCAGAAAGTTGGTTCCAGAATTTAGTACACATGTTATAGATTTTAGGTATCACACCATTATAAATTTTGTAATAAACTGGAATAACATTTGATTTCATTGACTCTGGTAAATTTGAAATTATCATTGAAATTGGATCAATATAAAAACGCTGTCCACTTTCAGGGTCTATATGAACAATGCCTTTTGTAAAGCCATTATATAAAACTTGCCCAGGATTATACCAATGAGTCAGGTCGCCCATTTTTAAATCTGTAAGATACATTTGTTTATGTAGTGATCTTAATTGAACTGCATCACGTCCTAATTTATTTAAATAAGGAAGTTTTAATAATACATTACGATACATCGAAATTAAATCAATTAAATGTCGATACCATAAATATCCAGCACACAGACCAATGCATGTTATAAAAAATGATGTTTTTAAATTGTATCTGAATGCAAGAATGATAAACCGAATGAAAAGTATAAAAAATAAGATATTTTCAATATCGGCTAACGTCAGACCGTCTTGAACTTTATTCCATAAACCTTCAATGATCAGTTTAAAAGTTGTGAAAGATATATCAGTTGATTTTTGAGAAACTTCAGAACCATAGACATAATCTAATGGACTTGGACTCTCATTTATTCCAAACCATTTTAAAACGGTTTCTTCATCAATTTGAATTAAAAGAAGCAAAAGCTTGAAGAGATATAACATAAATTATTTCTATCAATAAATTAAACGTTCTAGTCTTGCAACGGCTAAAGTTACTTGATTTTTAAGAAGAAAGCAAGACTTCGATCAAAAACTTTTTTTTAAAATTAATTTTAACTAAAAAAATAATTTGCTTAACGTACAAAACTCAACTGTTTGATTTCTAACGTATTAAAACTAGATTTAAATCTTTGAATCTCTAAATTAGTTAATCGACTTATTTTAAAAAGAAAGGTCATATACTCTATTTATCTACTTCTGTTCAGATCTAAAATTAGTTTTAGACCAAAAGAGTAAGAGAAGAAATAATAAATTTTAAACCAAACACATATAACATAAAATAAAAAATTTTTTGGACAAGTTATTTTTTAATATCTTTTTCTTGGGCATTAAAAATGTATTTTAAAATATACACTATGTATAATGGTAATTTTTTACCATTATACATATTATAGCGATTTATAGCGATGATCCTAAACCTGAGTATGAACCATAAATAAATAAAGCAAGCATAGTAATGACTGCTAAGCCACCTACTAAACCTACAAGCCATAAAGGAATTCTTCCAGTATTTGCCATAAAAAAGCTCCTATTATATTAATATTAATTAAAGAAATAACTTGAGAATAGAACTGCTAAAACGAAGATTAATAAAAGTCCCCAATAAAGAGAAGTTCTATTTAATTCTACTGCTTGTTTATTTGGATTTGGGCCTGTCATAATATAAATTACCTCGTGTATATATTAGTTATATGAATTTATCGTTGAATGAATTGCATTGCTGTAATTCCGCCTAAAAAGAATACAGTTGGAATCGCTAAGCCGTGTACTGCTAACCAACGGAATGTGAAAATTGGATAAGCTACAGGTTGATTAATATTTTTTGCCATTTTTTTACCTCAATTATAAACCTTTAGTTAAATCTTCTAATTCTTGTTTTGCGCTGAATCGATCGTTTACTAATGGAATTTGTTGACGATCTTGTGTAAAATATTCGTTTGGACGTGGAGTTCCAAAAACATCATATGCTAATCCAGTACTAACAAATAACCATCCTGATACAAAAAGTGATGGAATTGTAATACTATGAATAATCCAATAACGTACACTAGTAATAATATCCGAAAACGGACGTTCACCCGTAGATCCACCAGACATATCGATTTATTCTCCTATAAAAAATGATTGTTACTCAGTCTAATATATAATAGAAGCGAATTCTAAAAGCGGGCAGGGGGAATCGAACCCCCATCATTAGCTTGGAAGGCTAAGGTTTTACCACTAAACTATGCCCGCATAATCTTATTATAAAATTATGCGGGTTTAAAAGCAATAAAATCTTATAAATTTTCTAATGTTAAATCTAAAAATTTTGCTAAATCGGCTGCTTCTTCTTCTAAATTTGAAATAGCGGTCGGTTCTTGAACTGGTGTCAAAGGTATATTTCGTTCATCTTTTAAACATAAATATATACTTCGAGTTGGATTTAATCCTTCTGTAATTTTGATTCCAATTGCACGAACATTTGATAATGGATATGTTAAAAGAATTTCACGGTTTTTTCCTGGAAATCCTTTCCGAACTATTTTTACAAGGTTCTCAAGTTTATTATATTCGTTATATCCGCTTCCAATATCTAATAAAATAGTTGCGATTATATAAATACTGAAACCTAAACTTAATGTTCCGTAGAACATCATAACTACACCTTGAGGTATAAAAACTAATTCAGTAGTATCTGTAAAAGGTAGTAAATTAATTTTAAAATAACTAGATAAACCAGCTAATAAAAAACCGAAACCTCCTACAAATAAAAAGAATGACCAAAAATAATTACTAAACCGTCTTGATCCAATAATTTTATCTTGACGAATTTCATTTTGCATTATGCAGAATCTAGTAAAAATTAAATTAATTTAATTGATTTTAATCCTATATACATTGCAGATGTAAGTGCAAAGCAGAATCCTACTAGTAAAAAGTAATCAATAACAACTGTCATAAAATCTTTCTTATTTTATCAAAATGAAGTTTATAAAAATTTTTCTGTATATTAATATATATTATATAGTAATCTATATAAAAATTTTGGTTGGTAAAATTTTTCATTAAATTTTAACTCCCTTATATTTATTTAATCAAAAAATTTTATTATTAATTTAATTATATTTCAAATTAATTTTATGGCTAACTTTATCAAACCTTATAATGATGATCCGTTTGTTGGTCATTTAGCAACGCCAATTACATCATCTGCAGTTACGCGAGCAATTCTTCAAAACTTACCTGCTTATAGATTTGGTTTAACACCTTTATTACGTGGTTTAGAGATTGGCTTAGCTCATGGTTATTTTTTAATGGGTCCATTCGTAAAATTAGGTCCATTACGTGACTCAGAAATTGGTTTACTTGCTGGATTCCTATCAACAATTGGTTTAATCGTAATTTTAACTTTAGGTTTAACAATTTATGGTGTAGCTTCTTTTGGACAAGAAAAATCAGAATCATCTAATGATAATGATTTACAAACTAAAAAAGCTTGGGACCAATTTAAAGGTGGATTCTTTGTTGGAGCATGTGGCAGCGCTGGATTTGCTTTTATTTGTTTATCAAGTATTCCAACATTCACAGCTGGTTAAAACTAAAATTAGACTAAAAATATTAAATCAGTTGACACTAAACTGATTTAATATATAAAATTATTTTTATGTATACATAATATTAGAGAAAAAAATCAAATAATATGAATAGAACTGCGATAAATTTGCAAGAAGAATATGCAAAAACAGAAATAGCAAAAATTTTAAACTTATTAGATGAAGAATTAGTAGGTTTAGTACCAGTAAAATCTAGAATTCGTGAAATTGCTGCCTTATTATTAATTGATAAATTAAGAAAAGGTTTAGGTATTACATCAGGTAGTCCTGGATTACATATGTCTTTTACTGGAAGTCCAGGTACTGGTAAAACGACTGTTGGCTTAAAAATGGCAGATATTTTATATCAATTAGGCTATATTGAAAAAGGTCATCTTTTAACAGTTACACGAGATGATTTAGTAGGTCAATATATTGGACATACAGCTCCAAAAACAAAAGAAGTTTTAAAAAAAGCAATGGGTGGTGTTTTATTTATTGATGAAGCATATTATCTATATAAACCAGATAATGAACGTGATTACGGTGCAGAAGCTATTGAAATTTTATTACAAGTAATGGAAAATCAACGTGATCAATTAGTAGTTATTTTAGCTGGTTATAAAGAACCAATGGATAAGTTCTATGCGTCAAACCCTGGATTATCATCACGTATTGCAAACCATATTGATTTCCCAGATTATTCAACTCCTGAATTGGTAAAAATTGCAAAATTAATGTTGCAAGACCAACAGTATCAGTTAACTCCAGAAGCTGAAATAGCTTTTACAAAATATATTGAAAGACGTCGCCAAAAACCATTATTTGCTAACGCAAGAAGTATTAAAAATGCTTTAGATCGAGCAAGAATGCGTCAAGCTAATCGAATTTTTGAAAGTCGTGGACAGGTATTAACAAAAAAAGAATTAGTTAATCTTGAAGCACAAGATATTTTACAAAGTACAATATTTAACGACTAACAATTTTTAGAAGAATATATAAATATATATATATATAAATTATGAGTTTACTTATTATTGGAGGAACTGGTACATTAGGGCGGCAAATTGTTTTGCAAGCCCTAACAAAAGGCTATAAAGTTCGCTGTTTAGTCCGTAATTTTAGAAAAGCTAGTTTCTTAAAAGAATGGGGTGTAGAATTAGTTTATGGTGATTTAACAAGGCCAGAAACTATTCCTCCTTGTTTAAAAGGTATTACGGCAATTATTGATGCTTCAACAAGTCGACCTGACGAGTTGGATTCATTAAAGAAAGTGGATTGGGATGGAAAATTATATTTGATTGAAGCTGCAAAAGCTGCAAAAATTAAACGCTTCATTTTTTTCTCAGCACAAAATGCGGAACAATTTGAGAATATTCCATTAATGAAATTGAAAAGTGGTATTGAAACCAAATTAAAACAATCACAGATTCCTTATACAATTTTTCGATTAACAGGCTTTTATCAAGGTTTAATTGAACAATATGCGATCCCAATTTTAGAAAATTTGCCAATTTGGGTTACAAATGAGAATACATATATTTCTTATATGGATACGCAAGATATTGCAAAATTTTGTTTACGTTCATTGCAAATTCCTAAAACTGTAAATCAAACATTTTTCTTAAGCGGTTCAAAAGGATGGGTTTCTTCAGAAATTATTAACCTATGTGAACAATTAGCAGGTCAAAAAGCAAAAGTTCAAAAAATTCCATTATTTCTTTTAAAGTTAGTTAGCAATTTCTTTGGATTTTTTGAATGGGGTCAAAATATTAGTGATCGTTTAGCTTTTGTTGAAATTTTAAATGTTGAAAATAATTTTTCAAAATCAACTTTTGAACTTTATAAAATGTTCAAGATTGATCCTTCTGAAATAATTCAATTAGATGATTATTTTTTAGAATATTTTATTCGATTATTAAAACGTTTACGTGATATCAATTTTGAAGACGTTCAAAAACAGAAGAATTTAATTATTTAAAAAATAAATGGGTGATATGAATTATATTGGGGCAGTAGTCAAAATACTAGAAACTCCGAAACAAAGATTTCTAAATTCTAATACACTTGTAATCACATTTCGAGTTCAATTGCCTCAAATTCGTAAAATTAGAATTGTTGAGTTAGTTTGTTGGGGTAATTTAGCTCAATCAGTTCTAAATTACTATAAAGTAAATGATTATATATTAATTGAAGGTTATATATCATTTCGCCAAAAGAAGAATTCAAATAAAACGAATAAACCTGTAAAAAAAGTTACAATTACTGTCGTAAAAGTTTATCCTTTTTTATTAAATTATAAACGCTCCATGAATAAACTTTCCTAGATAATTTTTTATCAATTAAATGATTCAGAATCATTTTATTTTAGTATAATTAATATTATTAAAAATAATTTTCAAGAAAAATTAAATGTTAACTTTAAAAATTTTAGTTTACACAACGGTTATCTTTTTTGTTTCTTTATTTATTTTTGGACTTCTTTCAAGTGATCCGTCAAGAAATCCAAATCGTAAAGACTTCGAATAATTTGTAATTTTAGTAGTTTTTAGAAAATTAGAAAACTTTCTAATTTTCTAAAAACTAAATTTATTTACTCGATTCTAATTAAAATTTCTTATTTAAAATTATAATGTTAGATGAGTAATAAAAACTTTTTTTAAAATTCTTTACCAAATTACTAATTTTAAATTTTAATTTACAATGAAACGTTTTAATTTAATAACTTTGCTTTTTTTAGCGTTACTAACTTTTGCGCCTAATCAAGCGTTAGCAGATATTGGTGGGTTAACAAAATGTAGTGAATCACCTGCTTTTACTAAGCGATTAAACGCTAGTGTAAAAAAACTTGAACAAAGAATGAGTCAATATGAAACTGATTCACCTCCTGCTTTAGCTTTAAAACAGCAAATTGATAGAACAAAAGCAAGATTTGATAAATATGGTCGTTCAGAGTTATTATGTGGAACAGACGGTTTACCACATTTAATTGCAGATGGACGTTGGAGTCACGCTGCTGAATTTATTCTTCCAGGCTTTGGTTTTATCTATATTTCTGGTTGGATCGGCTGGGTTGGCCGAAAATATGTTCGTGCTGTAAGTACTACTAAAAATCCAGCTGAAAGTGAAATTATTATTAATGTGCCATTAGCATTAAAAATTATGACAACTGGTTATATTTGGCCAATCTCTGCTTGGCAAGAATTAATTAGTGGTGATTTAGTAGCTTCAAAAGATGAAGTAACAGTTTCACCACGTTAGTATATAAGCTTTAAATTAATAATTTATTAACAGTTTTACTTAACCTTTTATGGAAAATTTTCAAAAATATTTATCAACGGCACCAGTTCTATTAACATTGTTAATGACTTTTACAGCTGGTCTGATCATTGAAATTAATCGTTTCTTCCCAGATATGTTAGGATTATATTTTTAATTCTTTGAATTTCTTGTCTACAAACAAATTATCTTATTTTTATAAGGTAATTTGTTAAATTTTTTCCTATTTTTCATTAAAATTTTTAAAAACTCAAAAAGTAAAGTAAAATCTTTAGAAAAAATGTATAATATAAATTTGAAAACTCATAATTAACAGGTAGAAAATTCTATTCTTTATTATTATATGAGAGTTTCATAAATTTTCGTCTCCCAATTAAGGAGAAAATTAATGGCAATAAGCTCAACTGATCGTCGCGCAAAAAATGTGCAAATTTTTGTTGAAAAAGACGCAGTCGAAACTAGTTTTGCGAAATGGGCACAACCGGGTCATTTCTCTAGAACTTTAGCTAAAGGTCCAAAAACAACTACTTGGATTTGGAACTTACACGCAGACGCTCATGACTTTGATAGTCAAACTAGTTCTTTAGAAGAAGTTTCTCGTAAAATTTTCAGTGCTCATTTTGGACAATTAGCGGTAATCTTTTTATGGATTAGTGGTATGCATTTCCATGGCGCATACTTCTCTAATTACTCAGCTTGGTTAAGTGATCCTGTTAATATTAAACAAAGTTCTCAAGTTGTTTGGCCGATTGTTGGTCAAGAAATTTTAAATGGCGATGTTGGTGGTAATTTCCAAGGTGTACAAACAACATCTGGTTGGTTCCAAATGTGGCGTGCAGAAGGTATTACAAGTGAAGTAGAGTTATACTGGATTGCAATTGGTGGATTAGCAATGTCAGCAATTATGTTATTTGCTGGTTGGTTCCATTACCATAAAGCTGCACCAAAATTAGAATGGTTCCAAAATGCGGAATCAATGATGAACCACCACTTAGCTGGTTTATTAGGATTAGGCTGTTTATCATGGTCTGGTCACCAAATTCATATTGCTTTACCAATTAACAAATTATTAGATGCAGGTGTTGCACCTCAAGAAATTCCATTACCACACGAATTTTTAATTAATCGTGAGTTAATGAGTCAATTATACCCAAGTTTTTCAAAAGGCTTAGCACCATTCTTTGGTGGTCAATGGGGTGAATATTCAGATTTCTTAACATTTAAAGGTGGTTTAAACCCTGTAACTGGTGGTTTATGGTTAAGTGATATTGCTCATCACCATTTAGCTTTAGCAGTTTTATTTATTTTTGCTGGCCATATGTACCGCACTAACTGGGGTATTGGACACAGTATGAAAGAAATTTTAGAAGCTCATAAAGGTCCATTCACTGGTGAAGGTCACAAAGGATTATATGAAATCTTAACAACATCTTGGCATGCACAATTAGCTATTAACTTAGCAATGATGGGATCATTAAGCATTATTGTAGCTCACCATATGTATGCAATGCCTCCATATCCTTATATTGCAACTGATTATGCAACACAGCTTTCTTTATTCACACATCACATGTGGATTGGTGGATTCTGTGTGGTAGGTGGTGCTGCTCATGGTGCAATCTTTATGGTTCGTGATTATACTCCAGCTAATAATTATAATAACTTATTAGACCGTGTATTACGTCACCGTGATTCTATCATTTCTCATTTAAATTGGGTTTGTATTTTCTTAGGTATGCATGCTTTTGGATTCTACATTCATAATGACACAATGCGTGCATTAGGTCGTCCACAAGATATGTTCTCAGACAAAGCAATCCAGTTACAACCAATTTTTGCACAATGGATTCAAAATATCCATTTATTAGCTCCTGGTACTACTGCTCCGAATGCTTTAGCAACAACAAGTTATGCATTTGGTGGAGAAGTTGTGGAAGTTGGTGGTAAAATTGCAATGATGCCTATTCAATTAGGTACTGCAGATTTCATGGTTCACCATATTCATGCTTTTACAATTCATGTAACGGTATTAATTTTATTAAAAGGCGTATTATATGCTCGTAGTTCAAAATTAATTCCAGATAAAGCGAATTTAGGTTTCCGATTCCCATGTGATGGTCCAGGTCGTGGTGGTACATGTCAAAGTTCAAGTTGGGATCATGTGTTCTTAGGTTTATTCTGGATGTATAATTCACTTTCTGTAGTAATTTTCCATTTCAGTTGGAAAATGCAATCAGATGTTTGGGGTACAATTTCGCCAGATGGTAGTATTTCACATATTACTGGTGGAAATTTTGCGAGAAGTGCAATTACAATTAATGGTTGGTTACGTGATTTCTTATGGTCACAAGCTTCACAAGTTATTCAATCATATGGTTCAGCATTATCAGCATATGGTTTAATCTTCTTAGGTGCACACTTTATTTGGGCATTTAGTTTAATGTTCTTATTTAGTGGTCGAGGTTATTGGCAAGAATTAATTGAGTCAATTGTTTGGGCACATAACAAATTAAACTTCGCTCCAGCAATTCAACCACGTGCATTAAGTATTACTCAAGGTCGTGCAGTTGGTTTAGCACACTATTTATTAGGTGGTATCGGAACTACATGGTCATTCTTCTTAGCACGTGCACTTTCAATTAGCTAAAATATTCAATAATTGAAAGATTTTAAAATATTATTCACAACTAAAATTTATACAAAAAGGCATCTAACAATTATGGCAACTAAATTTCCTAAGTTTAGCCAAGCCCTTGCACAAGATCCAGCAACGCGAAGAATTTGGTACGGTATCGCTACTGCTCATGATTTAGAAGCGCATGATGGTATGACTGAAGAAAACTTATACCAAAAGATTTTTGCTTCACACTTCGGCCATTTAGCCGTTATTTTCTTATGGACAGCAGGAAACTTATTCCACGTTGCTTGGCAAGGAAACTTTGAAAAATGGGTAACTAACCCATTAAAAGTAAAACCAATTGCACACTCAATTTGGGATCCACATTTTGGTGAATCAGCAATCAAAGCATTTAGTAAAGGTAATACATATCCAGTTAATATCGCATTCTCAGGTGTATACCAATGGTGGTACACAATTGGTTTTAGAACAAACCAAGAATTATACGTAGGTGCGATTGGTTTATTATTATTATCATCAGCATTATTATTTGCAGGATGGTTACATTTACAACCAAAATTCCGCCCAAGCTTAGCATGGTTTAAAAATAATGAATCACGTTTAAATCATCATTTATCAGGCTTATTAGGCGTTAGCTCATTAGCATGGACAGGACACATCGTTCACGTAGCTATTCCAGCATCACGTGGCGTTCATGTAGGTTGGGATAACTTCTTAACAACTCCACCGCATCCAGCAGGGTTAACTCCATTCTATACTGGTAATTGGGCAGCTTATGCGGCAAATCCAGATAGTGCAACTCACGTATATGGTACATCGCAAGGAGCTGGTACAGCTATTTTAACTTTCTTAGGTGGTTTCCACCCACAAACACAATCTTTATGGTTAACTGATATCGCTCATCACCAATTAGCTATTGCGGTTGTTTTCATTGTGGCTGGTCACATGTACCGTACTAACTTCGGTATTGGTCACAATATGAAAGAAATTTTAGATGCACACCGTCCTCCAGGGGGTCGTTTAGGCGCTGGTCATGTTGGATTATTTGAGACAATCACAAATTCTTTACATATGCAATTAGGATTAGCATTAGCATGTTTAGGCGTTGCTACATCTTTAACTGCTCAACATATGTATGCTATTACACCTTACGCTTTCTTATCAAAAGATTTCACAACAGAAGCAGCATTATATACACACCATCAATATATTGCTGGATTCTTAATGGTTGGTGCATTTGCACATGGTGCAATTTTCTTTGTTCGTGATTACGATCCAGAATTAAATAAGAATAACGTTTTAGCAAGAATGTTAGAACACAAAGAAGCTATTATCTCTCACTTAAGTTGGGCTTCATTATTCTTAGGCTTCCATACATTAGGTTTATATATCCATAATGATACTGTAGTTGCTTTTGGACAACCAGAAAAACAAATTTTATTTGAACCATTATTCGCAGAATATATTCAAGCTGCGTCTGGTAAAGCTGTTTATGAGTTTAATGTTTTATTATCATCTTCAACTAGTCCAGCTACAGTAGCAGGTAGCCAAATTTGGTTACCAGGTTGGTTAGAAGCTATTAATAATAATAAAAACGATTTATTCTTAAAAATTGGCCCGGGTGATTTCTTAGTTCATCATGCCATTGCTTTAGGTTTACACGTTACTACATTAATTCTTGTAAAAGGTGCTTTAGATGCACGTGGTTCAAAATTAATGCCAGATAAAAAAGATTTCGGATACAGCTTCCCATGTGATGGTCCAGGTCGTGGTGGTACATGTGATATTTCAGCTTGGGATGCGTTCTACTTAGCAATGTTCTGGATGTTAAATACAATTGGTTGGGTAACATTCTATTGGCATTGGAAACATATGACAATTTGGGGTGGTAACCCTGGTCAATTTGATGAATCATCAAATTACATTATGGGTTGGTTACGTGACTACTTATGGTTAAATTCATCACCGTTAATTAATGGTTATAATCCATTTGGTATGAATAACTTATCAGTTTGGGCATGGACATTCTTATTTGCTCACTTAATTTGGGCTACAGGCTTCATGTTCTTAATTTCATGGCGTGGTTACTGGCAAGAATTAATTGAAACTTTAGTTTGGGCACATGAACGTACTCCGTTAGCAAACTTAGTTCGTTGGCGTGATAAACCGGTAGCACTTTCAATTGTACAAGCTCGTTTAGTGGGTTTAGTACACTTTAGTGTAGGTTATATTTTAACATATGCATCATTCGTTATTGCTTCAACGAGCGGTAAGTTCGGTTAATTCATATCCATAA
>Ga0224510_10000128_pt1 | contig 65573 bp, 54 predicted proteins | sample SF_May12_sed_USG_FD_170161 | JGI IMG/M metagenome (GOLD analysis project Ga0224510, IMG submission 170161) | Sediment microbial communities from San Francisco Bay, California, United States - SF_May12_sed_USGS_4_1 | ecosystem: Environmental > Aquatic > Marine > Sediment | place: USA: California... | reverse complement strand
GGGCAAAAAGAAAACCAAAAGCAGGCTTTTCAAGTACGCCGAAGGCGGGCCAAATGGCCGCTTTGTAGCAGTTTGCGGATGCGAACTGCGAGGCTTTTGGTTTTCTTGCGACTTTTTCGGCAGCCGCGAGGCTTTTGGTTTTCTTGTGACTTTTTCGACAGCCGCCTACCCCCCCACAGTTTGGTCCTCGGGCCGGGGCCCACAGTAAACGAGGGTTGCGGCAGGTTGCCGGGGGGTACCTTCAAATTCCGTTGAGGTGGATTCTATCGCATTGAGAGAAAACGGCAAGAGCCGAAAACGTCAGTTCCTGCCATTCGATGCCGGAATCAAATTGAAGTTCGATCTGCCAGTCGCCGTTTTTTATGATTTCCAGAAGTTCAACCAGGGGCGTCAGCGTAGAAGACGTGACCAAGTCGACCTTTACAAAGTTCATTACGATTTTCTTGTTGAAAGCCAGCACATCGTTAAAAATGGGTTTTAAAAAATCATAGGGATATAAACTCGTGCTGCGCCCCGACCACCGGACAAGTACCGTATCTTCGGATTCCTCCAGGTTAAGGGTGAGAAAGCCGTTTTCAGATGTATAAGATTTGCTCATTACCGTGGTTTGCCTTCAGGCAATGGTAAAAAAAATGGTCATCGGTGTCAATTCCTTTTGCCAAAGAACGCGGTTTGTCATGAGTTCCGGGCGAATCCGGGAAAATGAACCTTCCTGGAAACAAGCCGGATGCTTCATTCATTGTGAGGGGCGGAGGCAGTGCTTGAGTGTTTGGATACAGGAATGAAGCGGATTTCCCCGTTTTTTTACAGAAGGAACCAATGAAACAGCCCAAGGTTGTTATGCCTTTTTAAGGGCTACAAACCTTTAAAAAAGTACATATACTATACTAAAATTCATGTTAAAGGTTTTATATTGTCTTAAGCGGCGGAAAATCCCTAAAAAAACAAAGATTTAGACGGGAATAAGGGCTTATTTACAATTTTGTCACATATTTTTCATTGACATACGGGGTGGAAAATGTAGGTTGATCTTAATTGGCCTTTTAATTCGCCGCTGGTTTAACCAATGTCGTGTTAAAAAGTCAAATTTTTTAAAATAATTGGAGGAAAGCATGAGAAATCAGCTTAAAATTGTTTATAGTGCGTTAACAATGGTTGCTATGTTAGGTTTAACAAGCACTGTGCACGGAATACCTTCTTTTGCAAGACAAACAGGTTTGGATTGCAATAGTTGTCACGCGACCGTAGGATACCCGTCATTAAATGCCTTTGGACAGGCGTTTAGAGCCGGTGGATACACTCAGGCGAGTGAAGATACTTTAATGGGAGACGGCGAAGCTCTTTCGTTGCCAAAATCTTTGAATTTGGCGCTGGTGAGCAAAATCAGATTTCACTTTAAAAGTGCAACTGCTTTGGGCGCCGTTGATACAGCAACCCCAGGTGTTGCTGACTTTAAAAAAACCACCACTGTTGGTTTTAACGAAGTAGACATGCCTGATGAGTGGGCCATATGGTTAGCCGGACGCGCCGGTAAGCATATTGGTTTTGCAGCAGAATTCAACCAGGGCGGACCGCTTAGCTTTAAAATGCCAATCGTTTATGACATTGGACCATTGAAAGCCGGTTTTGTTCCTTATTGGACAGACGCTCAAGGCCCAGGATGGGGTTTTGAAACCCTCAGCACAGGCGCTGTTGGTAACGTGAAAATGTTCGAAAACGGTCCTGCACAATCAGCAAGAATGTATCTTGATGATAAAGGATTGTCTGGTAATGACGGCAACGCTACAGGTTTTGGTCTGTATTTGTGGCACCCAATGGGTTTTGTTTACTATTCTCCATACCTCAGAGCAGGTTTTGGTGGCGCAACTGATCCTCAGTTTGCACATAACGTTCGTGTAGCCATAACTCCTTCTATCGCGGGTCTTGATGCTGCTGTTGGTATCCAGTATATGACTGGTAACAACGGTGTAAGTGCCGGTGGCGCGATTCCAGATGCTTCAATCGGTGGTTTTGGTCTTGTTGCCGCTCCAAGAGTGGTCATCAGCACTGTAAATTATTTCGGTATTGACGGTCAGGTTCAAGGAACAGTTGGTATTCCCATGATGTTGGTTTTCACTTTTGGTATGACCGACACATTGAAAGGCGCTGACGGCAAAGCCAAAGCAGGTTCAAAAGCCACTGCCTGGACTGTTTTACTCAACGCTACTCTTGTTGAAGATTTACTCAACGTTGGCGCTGGTGTAAGAATGGCGTCAAAAACGGACTATGATGCTACTGGTAAAGTTGCTCAAGTTGCTGACCCCATCGCTGGAACCTTGTACGACTCTGTTACTTCAGACAACCAAGTGATTGCAGAAATCAAGTTTAACATTGCTCGTAACCTGAGATTAAGCTTAACAGGATACAAACAATTGAACGCTGTTGACGTTGCTACCACAACTTCATACAAAGTCACGACTGATTCTACCAAAGAAGACAAACTTACAGTTATGCTCTTCGGTGCATTTTAATCGAGGTTTTGCATGAAAAAAGTTGTTAGCGTAATTATTTCTCTGGCATTTGCAGCTTCAGCTTCATTGTATGCTGATGCAAAAGCCGGTGAAAAAATTTACAAGTCTAAAGGCTGTAGCTCATGCCATAATCCTACAAAGGATCAATTGGCAGCGGGCCTGGGACCATCGTTTGCGATGGTTGCGGCAGCCTACAAAAAAGGCTCTGGAAAAGATGGTTTGGTGAAATTTTTAAAAGGTGAAGGCGAAGCAATCGTCGCGCCAGAAAAAGCTGCCACCATGAAAGCTCAGTTAAAGATTACTAAAAAATTATCTGACGCAGAAAGAGCCGGTTTGGCTGATTTCATTTTGTCACACTAATCTAAAAACAGATTAATGTGCTTGAAGGGCCTCTTTACGAGGCCCTTCTTTTTTATATAGCCTGCAAAAGTTAAAATTATTTTACAGGATGGGAAGGATTAGAAGGATTAAAAAAAATGCAACATGCAGAAATAACCGAACAAATATTGGGGTGTTGTTTTGATGTGATGAATGAATTAGGCTGTGGCTTTTTAGAGTCCATTTATGAAAAGGCGCTGTTGGTTGTACTAAAAGAAAAAGGATGAACTGTCGAAAAGCAAAAGTCGATTAAAGTAAAATTTCATAATCAAATCATTGGTGAATTCTATGCCGATCTTTTTGTTAAATAAATATTTAATTATCCTTCTCATACTTCCCATCCTGTAAAGAGCCTGTGCGCCAACCTGCTTTCTATGTAAGATGAGAAAGTTCAATGCGATCGAAAAGTGGCTATCAGGGTCACTGACGGTGACCCTGATAGCCATTCATGGAGTTTTTCGAGGAAAAACGAAGCTTTTCGAGTAAAGCATTGAACTTTGGGGTTGACGTTGTTTTCGGAAAACAGTTGTCGCACAGGCTCTAAAGGGCTTTTTCTTTTCTAAAACCGCTTGACATATCATTTCTAAATACAACTTTTTCATATGTCTGAAGTTATATCTAAACACACGATCGACGTTGCCATAATCATGGGCAGCAAATCTGACTGGGAGACGATGAAAAACTGCGCCGGTCTTCTCCGGGAATTTGGTATTCGTATAGATTCCCGGGTTTTGTCGGCCCACCGTACCCCAAATGAACTTGCAGAGTACTTAAATGACCTGAACAAACGGCAGGTCAGGGTTATCATTGCCGCCGCCGGCCTGGCGGCACACCTTGGCGGGGTCATTGCCTCACATTCGTTAACCCCCGTTATTGGCGTACCGATGAATGCCGGCTCTCTAAACGGCATGGACGCCCTGCTGTCGATGGTCCAGATGCCGCCGGGAATTCCCGTTGCCGTCATGGGTATCGGTAAACCTGGCGCCATCAACGCGGCCCTTTTTGCCGTCCAGATGTTGTCGTTAAAAGACCCCTCGCTGGTTGAAAAAATGGCGGCTTACCGCAAGACCCAGTCTGATAAGGTCTTAAACGAAACCCTGGATTGATCCCCCAAAAGGTTTTAAATATTCCCTGGCGAAACCGTCATTTCAGGTCGGCTTCGCCCAGAGGTTTTAAAAGCAAGTATTGAAAACCTGCCTTTTGATATTTTTTCATCGAAACTTGAGTATTTTTATCAATTTTTTAATAAATTACTAATTTTTTTTGCATATCGTGTCGATTTATGTCCCATGGGGTTGTAAATTGGCGCCGCCCTGGGCGGCCGATCAAACGAATCCCGGAGTTATTCCTCTTATTCTTAGGTTAAACCAAAAACCGGAAAAGGGAAATAAAACGACATGGAGGTTTCCTATGCATATAAAAAAACACGACATCATGACATACCTGACGAATATCCAGAAGAAAGATAACGAGCAACTCATTGACCAGGAAAAAATTCCAGCGTACAAACGATTCCAGGGGAAAATTGAATCCCGGGTAAATTACGAAAATCTCGGTGTTGACCGTGTCCGGGGCCAGGTGTTGAACCTTCATGAAGAAATGAAAAGTATTCAAACAGAAGTTTCTCATAAACAAATCCAGGTGTCGTTCCTGGAGAGCCTGCCAAACGACGAAAACTGGAGAACCAAACTGGAAGCTTTTATGAAAGACGACGTTGGGGTAAGCATCGTGATCAAGGCCAACCCCGATTTGAAAACCTATTTGAACGACCTGCAGAACGACCTGAAGATGCTCCATAATGACATGACCACAAGGGAAATAAAGCTTGAGAATATCTTGTCGTCGGGTTTGATGGACTCCGAAAGGGTAGACGTCTCGGACATCATCATCAAGGACATGGACAAAGCCAGGGAGGTTTTTTCGAAAATGAAAAAAGATTCCATTACCAGAATATTAAAATCCTGAGAAAGTTTTCACCGGCCTATTCCGTAAAAAGGTCCGTGTATTGCTTGAAAAAGGATTCGAAAGTCTGGTCCTTAATGGCCGTCCGTATCTTTTTCATGAAATCCTGCATAAAGTAGAGGTTGTGGTAGCTGCTCAATTCGTAGGCAAGAAGTTCCTGGGTTTTGTGCAGGTGCCGGATATATCCCAGGCTGTACCTCTTGCAAACCCGGCAGCCGCAGTTTTCGTCAACAGGGTTATCTTTAAATTTATTGTATTCAGCCCTCACGTTGAGTTTACCCGATGAGGTGAACACCTGGCCGTTTCGGGCATTCCTCGTCGGCAGCACACAGTCAAACATATCCACCCCGTGCCTTACCGCAAATAAAATTTCCGGAATCGAACCTACGCCCATGAGGTAACGAGGCTTGTTTTCGGGCAGGTGGGGCAGGGTTTCGGCAAGGGCGACCTTGAATTCGTCGTTTTTTTCCCCGACCGAGAGGCCGCCGATGGCATAACCCGGCAGGTCGAGGGTCGTGACAAACTGGGCCGACTCGCGGCGCAGATCCGGGTTTACCCCTCCCTGGACAATCGCGAACAAACTCTGGGTATTGTCGTAGCCCATGTGTCTCCAGTAGTCGACCGATTGGCGAATCCACAGGTGGGTTCTGACGAGGGACTCGCGCAACCGCTTTTCGCCGGCGGGGTAGGGGGCGCAATCGTCCAGGGGCATCACGATGTCGCTGCCAATGATGCTTTGTATGTCGAGAACCTTTTCCGGGGTAAACAGGTGGGGGCTGCCGTCGAGGTGAGATTTGAAATGGATCCCGTTGTCCAGGTATTTGGTTAATTTTGAAAGCGAAAATGCCTGGTAGCCTCCCGAGTCGGTCAAAATCAGCCGGGGCCAGGACATGAATTTTTTCACCCCGCCAAATTCCTTGAGGACGACGGTTCCGGGACGAAGGTAGAGGTGGTAGGTATTGTTGAGGATCAGTTCGTAACCCAGTTCTTCGAGGTTTTCCTGGCTTACGGCCTTGACCGAGGCCCGGGTGCCGACCGGCATGAATACCGGCGTCTCCACCGTGATTCCGTTGTCGAAGCGGAGAATACCCGTGCGGGCAGACGAAAATTTCGACGTCAGCTCAAATTGGAACCGGGACATTAGCGGAGGACTCGCCTGAAAAATGTATTCATATATTTTACTTTTTTTGATCCTTTGGCTTCATCAGAATTTATGAAATTTTATGTGGATGTCTTGTGTTTTTCTCGTTTGGAGTATCGGGAGATTTGCCCATCAGCAGAACCTCGTAACCGATTCGCAGTTTGATGTCGGGGTCTGGGGCAAAGATAAAACGGCCGCGGGGTTCCTTGATGCCGATGATGATAAAACCGTTGATCCTGAAATCTGTTTCCCGAATTTTTTTATCCCGGTGCCGGCTCTCGACGGTGATGTGTTCGACGATCATCTCAAATTCGTAATTGGACTTATCCAGCATGATCTCGAGAAACTCGTCGACGTCGGGTTCGATAAAGCTGCGGGCCATCTGGATGCCGCCGATGACATAGGGCGATACAATCCTGTTTGCCCCGGCCTGGAGCATCTTGTTGCGGGAACTCTCGTGTGAAATTCGCGTCTCGATGCGAAGGTTTTTGTTGAGGCTGCGCGCCGACAAAACGACAAATAAATTATCGGCGTCAGTCGGTAGAACCGAAGCAAGTCCCTTGGAGCGATGAATTCCGGCCTCGATGAGGGTATCCTCCAGGAGGGCGTCCCGCTTGAGAATGATCCAGTCCATGTGGTATTTCATAACCGGGGCTTCAATGTTGTTTTCGATGATGACAAAAGGAATCTTATTGTGGTTTAGTTCTTCCGCCATGGCAAAGGCCATCCGGCCGCCCCCGCAGATGATGTAGTGGTCGCGCAGCTTTTTCAATTTTTCTTTTATCTTGCTTTCTTCCATGATGAGTTTAAAGTTCCGCTCCATAAAATTTTTAATGATGGCGTTGATCGTGAACCCGTAAAAAGCAACCCCGCTGACCACGAGGAGCATTGTAAACCACTTTCCAGCGTTGTCCAGCGGCCTGACTTCGCCAAAACCTACCGTGGTGACGGTTATGATGGTCATGAAAAGCGAATCGGTAAAATCCCATTTTTCGATGAGGCGATAACCGAGCGAGCCGAGGATAATCAAGAGTACGAGAAAGAGAAATGGTTTAACCAGGTTAAAGTAAAATCGGATCATGGTAATGAATGAATAATGATTTTTACGGGGGCGTTGCCCCCGTAAACAAATTTAATGCAGTCTAGGGGCGCTGCAAAATCAAGGCGCCGCCGACGCCGCCTCCGGCGCAGATTCCCCCGATCGATTTTTTCACCCCGGGATTTGCTGCCATCTCCATGATCTGGTTGATGGCCACCCTTATGCCGGTTGCCCCCAGCGGGTGCCCCATGGCGAGAGTTCCCCCGTTGGGGTTTACCTTGCCCTCTTTGAGCTTTTGCGGCAGATCAAAGCCATAGTCGTTTTTCACGGTAATGATGCTGCCCAGGGCGGTTGCGGCAAATGCCTCATGAATTTCAAAAGAATCCATGTCGTTCCAGGAAAGCCCGGTATTTTCCAGGGCCCGGTTCATGGCGTGGGCGATTCCCAGCCCCATGTAGATCGGGTCGGTTCCGTAATTGCCCCAGCCGGCAATACAGGCCAGAACCTTCAGGTTCAGTTCCTTGGCCCTGGATTCCGTGGTGATGATCAGGGCCCCGGCGCCGTCTGATCGGGGGCAGGCGTTAAAAAGCGAAACGGCGCCCTTGACGGATTCGTCATAGGGTTTGCCGATCCATTTCCCATAACGGGCATAAAAGTCCTTCATATTGGTATGGGGCGCCATATCAAAGATGGCGGCGGCCTTTTCAAAACGTTCGGGCTTCTCGACAAAACCGGTTTTCGACATGATAAATTCGTCGTCTTCAAGCGGGGCTTTTTCGCTTTCTACGGGTAAGAGCCAGGGTTTGTACTTGCCGGCAGTGATGGCATCGAGGGTTTTTTTGTACGACCCATAGGCATATTCGTCGAGATCCTTCTTGGTAAGACCCATCTTCTGGGCAACAACCTCGCCGGTTTCGGCCATGTTGGCATTTCGGACGGGGTCGACCAGGCCTTCGTCGACGGCGCTGATGATTTCAATTTCGGATAATGCCGGAATGTCGGCCCAGTTGGCCTTGATTTTATCGACCGTTGCGGTCTTTGAATTTTGCTGGGCACGCTTGAGGTAGATCGGGAAATTCGACATCGACTCCATGCCGACGACAAGCTCGACGGTGTTTTCACCCAGGAGGATTCTTCGGCAGGCCTCGTTTATGGCCTCAAAACCGGATACGCAGTTGTTGGCAACCGTTACCGCGGTGGCCTCAAGAGGGATTTCCGTTTTTACCGAAATTACCCGGGCGACATTCGGGGCGCGCGAAGACTGGCCGATTTCGCCGGCCACCACGCCGTCGATGTTCTTCCTGTCTATACCGCATCGTTTAATGGCCTCTTCGGCGACCAGGATTCCCAGCTCGTGGGAAAACAAATGAGAAAGGCTTTTACCTGCCTGGCCGATCGGGGTTCGCACCGCCGAGACGATCACCAGCCGGTCGTTATTTTTTGTAAAATTCATATTTGATCCTTTCCAGGTTTCAGGCGCATGGCCGGTTAACCCTGATATTTTATCCTTTGATTTTCTTGACTTCGTCTTTCATCACGGGGACAATGTTGAAAAGATCGTCGATGACGCCAAAGGTGGAAACCTTGAAGATCGGTGCCTCGGGGTCTTTGTTGATGGCGACGATGTACTTTGAGGAACCCATACCGGCCAGGTGCTGAATGGCGCCCGAGATACCAACGGCGATATACAATTGCGGCGAGACCGTTTTTCCCGTCTGGCCGACCTGGTGAGAATGGTTGATCCACCCCGCGTCGACTGTGGCGCGCGAAGCCCCCAGGGCGGCGCCAAGCAGGTCGGCAAGTTCCTGTAGAACCGGGAAATATTCCGGGCCCTTGATTCCGCGTCCGCCAGAAACCACTATTTTAGCTTCCGTAAGTCCTATTTTTGAACCCTGGCTGGTTTTAAATTCCACCAGTTTGGAAAGCGACTTTGAAAAATCGGCTTCGACTTTCTCCACCCTGGTTTCTACTTTGTTCTGGGCAACCTCGAAGACATTGGGCCGCACGGTGAATATACGAATGGCCGTTTTGTGGGCGACCCTGGCAAAGGCCTTGCCGGCATAGATGGGCTTTCTGGCTACCAGCTTGCCGCCTTCGGAGGTCAGGTCGACGATGTCAGAAATGACGGCGGCATTATCCAGTTGGGCGGCAATTCTGCCGGCGATGTCGCGGCCAACCCAGGTGTGGCCAAGTAAAATCGTGTCGTAGCCGCCTTTCTTGATAACGTCGCTTACTACCGAGGCGACGACCTCGCCGTTGTACTGGGTCGAGTCGTTGTACGAAACCTGGCCGACGCCAGAGGCGCCGACCGTGGCTGCCGCCTCGGCGGTTGCGCCAAATACGATCGCGGAAAGCTCCAGCCCGAGTGTTTTTGCATGCGAGGCGATCTCCAGGGTTACCTTGGTGATTTCGCCGTTTTTAACTTCGCCGATGATTAGTGCTTTGCTCATAATTTCCTCTTTGCTTGTCCCTTAAATGATTTTAATCTCTTCGTGCAGGGCTTTGATCAGCTTCTGCGCTTTTTCTTCCGGGCTTGCGCCGTCAATGATGCGGCCTGCGGGGCGCGCCGGGGGCATTTCTACCGACAGGACCTCGATTTTGTCGTAATTGACGCCCAGTTCGGAGAGGTTTTTGGTTACGATGGGTTTCTTCTTCGATGCCATGATGCCTTTCAAAGACGGGTATCTCGGTTCGTTCATTCCCATCTGGACGGTGATCAAGGCGGGGTAATTCGATTCATACACCGCCTCGCCGCCGTCGCCCTCGCAGATTACCCGAACGCCGGTTTCGGATGTTTCCAGTTTCCTGGCCCAGATGATGGCGGGGATATTTTTCCTGGTGGCATAAATCAGGGGGACCTGGCCGTTGTCCGAGTCGATTCCCTGGCGGCCGCATAAAATGATTTCATAATTTTGATCGGCGGTGGCCTTCAAGAGCGCCTCGGCGGTTGTCGCCGAATCAAGCATCTGGTAGTCGTCCGCCTTGATGTGGATGGCGTCGTCGGCGCCCATGGCATAGGCGGTTCGAAGGGAGGCCGTAACGCGCTCGGGTCCGACGGAAATTACCGTTACTTTGCCGCCATTTTTTTCCCTTACCCGAATGGCCTCTTCCAGGGCAATTTCGTCGTAAGGCGAAATGATCCATTTTACGGACGATTCGTCGACCTTACCCCCGGATATTTTAATATGGGTTTCGGTGTCGGGCACCTGTTTTAAAAGAACAAGAATATTCATTAGTATCTCCTGTGATATGTCGGTTTGACAGTTGCGCCGGATTTCCCGTGACTTTTCTTCGTCATCTCACAACCTCTGGAATTCCATAGCAGGTTTTTATATGGGAATGCTCCCATCAAGATATTTTTGTGTGGCAGGATTAATAATGGGGTTTTCGAAAGAGCTTGGGCACGACCCCACTTCTTAAGTAAAAAGAAAAAGTTCAATGCGATCGAAAAGTCCCTGGCTTAAGAATCATTTAAAAATTACCACGGGTTTGTGGTCTACCATATTTCGATATGAGTATGCATAAAATGTGTTGACGATGCATAATATTTCCAGTATGCTGGACATAAGGAGTTTGAAATGCGAACAACGCTGGATTTACCCGAAGATTTACTGCTTGAGGCCATGAATCTATCTCATGTGAAAACCAAAACTGATGTGATCAAGATGGCCCTTGAGAACCTGATACGAAAAGAAAAGATTAAAAACCTGAAGAAGTACTTTGGTAAGGTCGATCTTGAAATAGATCTCGATAAAATCAGAAATCGATGAACAAGGTATTGGTCGATACCTCTGTCTGGATAGAATATTTCAGGGGAAGCAACCGGGCGTCGGTCCTGGATACCTGGATCGATGAAAATTACATCGTAACCAACGCCTTGATTTTAACCGAAATTTTGCCCTTTATTAAGCGTCGGCGGGAACACCTGCTTCATGACACGATGCTGGCCATTGAAGAGGTTGAGTTAAAAATTAACTGGCCCCGGCTTCGCGAATACCAGGCAAAAAATCTCCAACACGGAATCAATAACGTCGGCATACCCGACTTGATTATTTTACAAAACGTTATAGACAATGACCTGACCTTGTTTACCTACGATAAACATTTTAGCCAGATGGAGCGCCTTTTCAGGTTTCAGCTGCTGTAATTCCGTTTGCGTGAACACCCAGCCTTGAATTTTACCTTTGATTTTCATTTATATTTGCCGTTATAAAAAAAGGGTTGTAAATGCAGAAATCTTTGAAAATGTGACATAATGCTTGAGTTATCCATACCGTTTTTGGCGTCGGTGGTTATAACGATTTTACTTCGTCGGTTGGATAAATCCAATATCAATTTACGAAAACTCAAGACCCTCATTGAGAGGGGGCAAAAAGAACTTATCGATATCGCGCTGCAAAAAAAAGAAGAGCTCAAAGACGCCGGTACCCAGCTTGATCTTCTGTTGATAAACTCCGACAAATATCTTGGCGAACTTAAAAACGAACTCAGTCAACTGAAGGAATCCGTCGCCGACGTTCAGAACAGCCGTAATACGCTACAGGAGATGGACGGCGAGCTCCAATCACTGGAGTTGACCACCAACTCGGTCAAGGACCAGGTAAAATACATCAACGAATCTCTCGACAAGATCGACCAGCACCAGAAGAAAATCAAGAACCTCCAGGAATACATCAAGAATGTCGACCAGGACGCCTCAAAGATGGTCAAGACGTTTCAAAAAGCCATCGGGGAAAAATCCGAAGAGGTCGTTCGGCTTCTCGAAGAAAAACTCAGCAGCGTTTCGTCGGAAACCCACGAATACCAGAAGAAACTTCGCGACGAACTCCTGGATAAACATGGCATATTATCCCAGAAAATTACCGACAGTTACAAAGAGCTTGAAAACTCGTTGAGAACCAGCGCCAAGAGCCTTACCTCAACGATCGAGAAAGAGGTTCACAGCCGGTTCTCTATCCTTGACGAACTGGATATCCGTATCGGTGAAAACGAAAAACTTCTTTCGGTGCACCTGCCCGACGTTATCGAACAGTTAAAATATAAATTTCAAAACGAACTTCTGGATAGTCAGAATCAACTGGAAACCCTCAATAAGTCCATTGCCCGTACAGATGAAGATCTGAGAAAGCGTTTCGAAAAAATCAGAACCGAGATGGACGAAGAGCGCAACGCCCTTTTCCAGAATTTTATCGTCGAGACCGACAAGATTCGCGACCAGATTCACTCCCTGGACTATGACACCCTGGCCAAGAAAGACGAATTGATTCGTTCGGTGAAAGAAGAGGCCTCAAAGATTCAGGGGCAGATCAATTCCTTTGAAAAAATATACGACGTCGCCCGGGAGAACATCTTCAAGCAGGTAAACAGCCAGGAAGAAGAACTCGCCAAACACCTGGCCCGGTTGCAGATCGCCGTATCGTCGTCTTTAGAAACGGTCAGCCAGGAATCAGAGAAGAAAAGAACCGAGATTGAACTGTACCTTGCCGAGGTGTTTCAACGTTCCGAGGACCAGATGTCGGTCTTCGTCAAGGCGATTGACAACAAGTCGACGCTGCTTTTCGACAGCATACAAAAAATAGAAACCAAAGAAGACGATCGTTTCCGCAAGTTTGAAAGTTTTGTGAACAAAGCCGTCGAACAGGTTGAAGAGCTTTCCCGCGAAAAACAACTTGAGCTTGATGATAAAATTGTCCTGTTTGAAAAGACCGCCCGGAAAGAAGAAGTCGAAATTGAAAAGCGCATACTCAAGCTCGAACGGTTAGTCGAGAGCTCCGTCAAGTTGATTGAAACCAGGGCCGCCGAGAAAGAAGACGAATTACTCGGTTTTGTCGACAACGAGTTTGATAAAGTAAAAACCAAGATCGACTATTTTCACGAACTATTTAACGAAAACTCCGGAACCCTTACCTCGCGGGTAAAGGAAAACGAGGACCACCTGATCAGGGTGATGGACGAATATAAAAACGCCGCCCAGCAGTCCATTTACGAGATGAACAGCCAGCTTAACCGGGAACGGGAAAAGCTTGCCGGCTTTGTTTCGGAACAAATTGCCGCGGTGAAATCAAAGCTCGAAACCTTTGAGAAAATTTACCAGACCGGCATTCAGGACATAGGCAGCGAGACAAGCAAGGGGCGCCAGTTTTTTACCGAACAAATGAAGCATTTTGAGTCGGGTGTTCAAAACTCCCTGACCCTGCTTTACACCGAAGCGGATTCCCGAAAGCAGCATGTCGTTGAGTTTTTGACGCGGCAGTTCCAGGAAATGGAAACCCGGTTCCATGAACTCAACAAGATGTTTCTGGACAGCGCCGAAGAAATCGGCGCAAATCTTGGCGGCCAGGAAGAAGTCGTCAAGGGAATGCTTGAAAAGGTCTCCGTATTTATGGAGGAGCATTCTTCGGACCTGGCCTCTGACGCCCAACGTCAAAAAATCGAATTTGAAAACTTTGTCAATTCCGAGATCACTTCCCTGGAAGAAAAATTTGCCGCCTACCGCAATACCTATGCCGAATCGATTCGCAACCTCGAAGAGACCGGCGCCAAAAGGGACCGGGAAATCGATAGCAAGCTCTCGCATGTTCAGGGCGTCGTCGATTCTGCGGTCGACATTATCCATTCCGAAGCCGCCAAAGTTAAAACGGAAATTAGCGGTTATACGCAACAACACCTTGCCCGGTTTGACGAAAAGATCGAAAAATTTAAATTATTGTATGAAGAAAAGGCCGAAGGCGTCAAGGGCAGCCTGAAGGCCCACGAGGGCGAACTCAACGAGATGGTGCAAAGTTTCCGGGGAGTCGTCGAGGCTTCCATGCAACAAATTGTCGACGAGGCCGAAACCCGCAAAGACGAGATCCATGGTTACAGCGCGGAGCAATTTAACATTTTACAAAACAAGATTGAACTTTTTAACAAGATGATCGAGGAAGGCGCCATCACCATCGACGAGTCGGTGCAAAGTTCCGATCACGCCATAAGCGAACAGGTCGCCGCCATTGAAGATGCCATTGTGAAAGCTATGGCAAGCATTCAAAAAGAAACCGAATCGGGCAAGACCCAGGTCGCGAGGGTTATCGACGAGGAAATCACCGGGCTACAGGGCAGGATCGACGAGTTTGACAGGCAGTATAAAAACGCCCAGCAGTTCGTCGCCGGTAAGGACCGTGAGCGGGAAGAAAGGATAAACGACCTGGTCAGGGGACTCAAAGAAGCGATGTCTTCTTCGGTGCGCGAAATTCACCTGGAATCACAAAAGAAAAGGGACGAGATCGAGGGGTTTGCCAAAACTGAAATCGCCAATATCAACGGCAAAATCGGCGAATTAAACCTTTTCTTCAAACAGGCTCTTGATCAAATCAGGGTAAAAACCGGCGAAGGCGAACAGGTGCTTGAGGAGACAAAGAACTCCGTTGAAAAATCGATACGCCAGGCCGTTGACCGGGTTTTTGACGAAAGCGAAAACCGCAAAGTTGAATTTATTAAATCCGCCGAAGAAGAGCTCCTGAAGTTTCAGTCAAAGATGGACTCCTTCCAGGAAATCTACAATGAAAGTATCGAGAGCATGCACGAGAAGTCCGCGATTGCCGCCGGCGAGGTTAACGAGCTGATTGCCGGTTTAAATCTGGCGGTGGAAGGCGCGCTGTCGAAAATTGAAGATCTCAGCGCCGATGAGATGCGGGAGCTTCAAAACCAGATCAACCAGGCGATCACCTCGGTTCAGGGCCGCGCCGAAGAGGTTTTCCGGGAGTCCTACGAAGAGTTTGTCGCCGACGTCAAGGAATATCGAGACGAATTTACCCGCGTCCAGGAACAAATTCAAACCCTGGAGTCGATCAGCCAGGAACGTTACGAGAAACTGGAAGGCGACATGGCCGCGGTTAAAAATCAAATCCAGGAAGAACTTTCCGGTTACGTGCGGCAGATGAAGCAGTCGGCAAAAGAAATGACCGAAAACTTCGAAAAAGATCTCGGCGGCAAACTTGTCAACGTCGCCAAAGAAATCGAGGGCCTCGAATCGGAGATCGCCCAGCTTCGGGAAAATTCCGCCTCCGAACTTGAAGGCAGGGTTTCGCCATTATACACAAAACTGGGCAATATAGAAAAAAACCTGCTCGATTCTCAAAAACACCTGATGGACAAGTGGAACGAAGAAACGTCCGCCGTCATGAAGAAAATCCAGGAAAAGGAAATTCTTTTTTCGCAATCGGCCGAGAAGTGGGAAAGCCAGTTTGAGAACATGACCAGAACCGCCCGGGACAGCGTTCATAAAGGTTTTCTCGAGCTGGAGAAAAAAAGAACCGACCTGCTGGAAGGATTCGACTCTACCATTAACGAAAAGGTCTCGGAGATTGAAAAAGTCTCCCAGGGCTGGACCGAAGAAAACGAAAAAAACCTCTCCGAACTTATGTCTGCCTTCAAGTTAAAAATGCAGGACAAGGAAGACTCCGCCTTCGAAAAGATGCAGCAGATGTCGTCGCGATTTACCGAGATTAAAAAAGAAATCCAGGGCAAGCACGATTCGGTTCTCGAAATACTTCAAGGAGAGCGTTCCAAACTGGAAAAAGAAATGAAGCAGATTGGCGAAAAGCAGCTTCAACTTTTCAACATGGAAATGGACAACAAGGTCGAAAAGACCGTCGAGACGATGCAGGCAAACTCAGAAAGTATGCTGCAGAAAATCGAAAAAGAGGTCTCGAATTTACGTTCGGAATTCAAAGAGGTCGAAGAGTCGACCAAAGAAATGATTTTGTCTTTTACCCATGAGAAAAAAGAGCTGTTTGGCAAAATTGACCGCGAGACAAAACAAACCGCAAAAGAAATCATGACCGTGCAGGGCGCCTTCAACCAGCTTAAAGACGAAATGAAGGCCCTGGAGAAGGCCGAAAAAAGCACCGAGAACGTTCGTAAAATTATCCAGATGCTTGAGGATAAGCTGCAGGCCGCCGAAGAAAAAAACGCCGACATACAGGAAATTTACAAGCGCGTCGACGAGCTTAAAGAGGTTCGCCTGAAGCTTGACGCGGAGCTGATGATGCTTGCCCAGAAGCGGGAAAAGGTCGACAAGCTGGAGGACCAGCTCCAGTTGATCCTGAACATACGCGACGAGATCGAAGACAAGGGCGAAAAGATCGCCCAGATCAAGGGCAAGGTAGACGATATACTCGGCGCCCAGGAACAGGTTGACGCCTACCGCGGCAAGCTCGACACGATACTGGAAGAGTTTGTTCAGCAGCACACCCTGGTCGAAAGCGTTCTTCATACCATCTCCGATCACCAGAAATCGGTAGATTCCGTCGACGACAAAATCGAAGTCATTACCAATTCGTTTAAAATGATCGACGATCGCTCCAGGGCGCTCAAGGGCCAGATGGACTCGATGGAAATGAAGATGGAGTCGCTTAAAAAGCACGAGTCGGAAATCGAAGACGTGCAGAAAAAATTTCTTGAAATTGAGGACCTCATCGAAGACATCGAGGGCCGCAAGAAGCAGATCGACACCCTTCGAAAACGTTTTGAAGAGCTTCGCATTTCGATGAGCGACAGCGTGATGTCGATTGAAAAAATCGAGCACGACGCCGAGGCCAAGGTGAAACAGTTGACCGACCTGATAAACGCCTCCGACTATAGCGAGCGCATAACGTCTACACCGGCGGTACCCGGAAGGGGCGGCGAACGGGGCTCCGAGAAAATATCGGGCAAGTCCATCAGCAGCGACAAACGCAAGATGATCGTGCGCCTGGGCGAGATGGGCTGGTCGGCAGACGAGATCGCCTCGAAAATCAGCATCGACGTAAATTCGATCGAGACGATTCTTTCAACGTTTGCCCGTCAGTAACTTTTACGGGTAATTTTCCCGGTTATTTTCAATTTTCAATAGAGGCGGATGGCCAGCCAGGTGGTACCCGCGGCGGTTTTTAAAACCCGGTGCGGCTTGCCCGATTCAACAAGTAAATAGTCGCCGGGCGCCAGGTCGATTTGTTGATTTTCAATAACGATACATGCCTGCCCGCTTAACAAAATCACCCATTCGTCATGATCCTGGATGTATTCTTTTTCGGGAACCAGGTTGGAACTCAGAATCTTTTCAATCACCACGTTTTTACGCTGGAGTAGAACATGGAAAATTTCCCCGTTGAGAGGAATTTTTTCATGATCGAAAATATTGTGCTTCATAAAAAACCTCTGTCATTTTTATGCCTGTCGTTGTCTATCTTTAAACCGGTTTTTTCAGAGCTTAGGCCGGAACTTCCTTCGTTGGCAGAGGAAAAAGTTCAATGCGATCGAAAAGTGGCTAGCAGGGTCACTGACGGTGACCCTGCTAGCCATTCACGGAGTTTTTCGAAGAAAAACGCAGCTTTTCGAGTAAAGCATTGAACTTTGGAGATGACTTTGTTATCACAATATAGTTCATGCCTAAGCTCTTCAATACGAACATGGCCGGCCAAAACGCCGGTTAAACGGTTGACGGGTTATAAAAATATCCGGCGTCATACTTTCGGGCGCCGACGCCGTCATTTTACGACCGCGACAAGGCGCATAACAACACCAGGGTAAAAACAGTATGATAAATATAATTCTATCGGGCGGCAGTGGAACGAGGCTTTGGCCGGTGAGTCGAAAGATGTTACCCAAACAGTTTGTGCGGATTTTTGACGGGCAGTCGCTTTTTCAAAAAACGCTGCAGCGAAACCGGGGGGTCTGCGACGAGACCGTCGTTCTCGGAAACGACGAGCAGTATTTCCTGGCCAAGGATCAAATTGACGAGGCGTCGTTGAATTCCGACCAATTTCGTTTCATTCTCGAGCCCTTTGGCCGAAATACGGCCCCGGCGATTGCCCTGGGGTGCATGTTGGTGGGCGAAGACGCCGTCGTGCTGGTTACCCCGTCGGATCACCTCGTAAAAAATGAGGCCAATTATAAAACCCTGATGAGAAAAGCCGAGGAGCTCGCCCAGGCCGGTTCGCTGGTGATTTTTGGCATAGCCCCGTCGTCGCCCGAGACCGGGTTTGGCTACATTCATGTCGACGGCGAGTCGGTTCTCGGGTTTAAAGAAAAGCCCGACCTCGAAACGGCAGAAAGTTACGTTGCGTCAAAATCGTATCTTTGGAATAGCGGCATGTTTTGCTTTAAAGCCTCGGTGTACCTGGCCGAATTGAAAAAACACGCACCGGAAATATTCGAGGCCTCCGTGGCGGCATTTGAAGAAGCCAGAACGAAAAACCCGGTTCGAATTCGCGACGACCTCATGGGCAAGATTCCCGACGATAGCATCGACTACGCGGTACTTGAAAAATCCGACAAGTTGAAGGTTCTGGCCGCCGATATCGGGTGGTCCGACCTGGGGAGTTTCGAAAGTCTTAAAAAAGAACTCCCGGCAGATGCCTTTGGCAACACCATAGCGGAAAATTATATTCAAATCGATTCGAAAAACAACCTGGTCCTGTCGTCGGGCCGGACGATCGCGACGATCGACGTCGAGGGGCTCAGTATCGTCGATACGCCCGACGCCCTGCTGGTCGCCAGGTCGGGCAGCGGCCAGAAGGTAAAAAACATCGTTCAGATGTTGAAAGACTCGGGCTCAGACCTGCACGACACCCACCTGACGTCGCATCGCCCCTGGGGAACCTATACGGTCCTCGACGAGACCGAGAAATACAAAATTAAAAGAATTGTCGTTAAGCCAGGCAAGAGACTCAGCCTTCAAAAGCATTTTCACCGCAGCGAACACTGGGTCGTCGTGGCGGGAACGGCCATCATCAAGGTTGGCGAAAGCGAAGAGGTCGTGAAGATCAACCAGTCGGCCTATATCCCGATTGGTCAGCCACACCGGTTGCAGAACCCCGGAAAGGTTGATCTTGTGTTGATCGAAGTCCAGGTCGGTGAATACCTTGGCGAAGACGATATCGTCAGGCTCCAGGACGATTTTAACCGTCAGACCTGAAAACCGCCCGGTATTTTTATTTTGGCTTACCCTGTTTCAGGGCCTCGTAGTAATGATTCACGGCGGCCATAAAACCGTCGAGGTGGCCGCAGTCAAAACGGGTGCCCTTGAATTTATACGCCACAACCTTGCCGTTTCTGGCCTGCTCCATCAGCGCATCTGTGAGCTGAATTTCGCCGTTTTTACCCGGCTTTTGATCTTTTAACAGGTCAAATATGTCGGAGGTTAAGATATAACGGCCAATGATGGCCAGGTTCGAGGGGGCGTCTTCGGGGTTGGGTTTTTCGACCATCAGGTTTACCCGGTAGCATTCATCGTCAATTTTGTCGCCGGCCACGATGCCGTATTTGTTCACCTGACTTTTTTCCACTTCCTGGATGGCAACGACAGAACATTTGTACTTTTCGTACATCCGGACCATCTGTGACAAAACTCCTTCGTCGGCGGTACACAGATCGTCGGCAAGAATTACGGCAAAGGCGGTTTCGTTGATTAAAGGTTTACCGGTCAATATAGCATGACCCAGACCCTTCATCTCGTTTTGCCGGGTATAGGTGAACGTGCATTTATCAATCAGGTAGCGAATTTCGCTGAGATAATGTTCCTTGTCGGTACCCCTGATCTGTTCTTCGAGTTCATAACTGATGTCAAAGTGATCTTCGATGGCTCGTTTGCCGCGACCGGTCACGATGGCCATATTGTTAAACCCGGCCTCAATGGCCTCTTCGACCCCATACTGCAGCAGGGGCTTCGTTAAAACAGGCAACATCTCTTTTGGTATCGCCTTCGTTGCCGGCAGGAACCTGGTTCCGTATCCCGCAGCCGGGAAAAGACAAGTAGATAAATTCATGTATCCAAAATTGCGACTATTCGTATATTGTAAAGGTGATTTGATCCCTTTTTTGATGATGGTGAAGGAGGGGGGGGTGGATTCACCAGCGGTGGTAGGGTTGAGTGTGAAAAAGGAAGGGCGCCAAGATCGTTTAAAGATTTATCATCAATAAAAAAATATTCAATCTCGTTACTTCAGGAATTTTTAAAAATCCAGGATTTAACTTTAACTCCGAGTCGAAGCATTTCTGAATGATTGTGTTTTATTAGGTCATGATTCCAGTTGTCATCAACCCCTAGATAACAATCCTTGGCGAGCTCTAGACCAATGTTTTCAAATGAACCCATCGTTTTTCTTAAAGCTTCAGGCTCACTTAAACAACCGAGAATGAATACACGACTTGATAAATCATCCGGAACAAGTTTTTTTATTTCATTAAACCTGTTTTCATTATTATCAAAATCAATCAGGAGCAGTATATGCCTGGCCTCTAGACGTCTCATTTCATCAATATGATTCTTTTCAAATGTTTCGCAAACCTTATTCCACCCACCAGCCACTGGTAGTACATAGGATCTCGTATTTACGATATTAGAATGAATCAGAAATCCATTTGCTATCTGACGATTAGCATCATCTTCAGGTAAGATTAATAGATGAGGAATATATCTATTAATACTCATAAATCCAGTGCACCTAGAGTAATTGCGTTTATAATATCGTCTTTGATGCCTATTTCATTTAAATAATGTACTTGTGTCGGTTCCGCATGGCTTCTTCTCGAAAAAACTAATGTATTTTCCGGAGAGAAACTACGAATTACTTCAGGATTATGTGAGGTCGCAATAAATAATCCGTTTGAATGAAAAGCCTGGCGAAGCGCTCGAATGAAATGTTGAACTTCTGGCAAAGCAAGAAAATTATCAGGCTCATCCCAAAAACAGAGCACTGGACCATATGCTTTATTTGCCGCTAGAACGAGGGCACAAATCATAAAACATTTTTCACCATCAGACAATTCTTGAAAAGGTAAAATCAAACTACTGTTACCATTTGAAAACTGAATTTGTAAGCTTCGCACATCCACTCCGACCGCAGGATTTTTTATATCCTTTAAATCCGGCATTACTTGTTTTAGATAACCATCGATCTCGCTATAAGCGGCAGGGGCGTATGCGAGGAGTCCCGAGAACCATGCACCAAAGTTGTTAACCTGAATATCAGGTTGCAGTGTTTCGTCTTCCGAATCCCCTCGCATTCTACCTGGTACAGGTCGTAAAATGAGCATACGCCTCAACCATTGCTTAAATAAGAATATGGGATCAGTTTGCGATTTTTCTTGAATAATCGGCAATGCGACGAGATGCCAATCAATAGAAAATCTCGAATCTGTTTCCTGGTTAGTATGTGATAACTGCACTTGAGCCAGGCTCCTATTGAAAACCATTTTGTTCGCTCGAAATAGTGTTTCCTCGCTTACTCGCAATTCCTTAAACCCCTCTGGGAGTTCAAAGACTACAATATATTTGTAAAGATTACTATCGATATAAACTTCAATTTCAAACCTGATAGGGCGATCTAATCGGTTTTGAGCGAGATCTCTTTGTGTTATAAGATCGCTTACTCGGTTTGTACCCCGTGCGATTCGTTGCAGTATTTCAAGGGCTACAGCAACCGTCGTTTTTCCGGAACCATTTTTTCCTATTATTAAAGCAGAGGAGTTTCCTTTAAATGACAATTCAAAATTTTCCAAACATCGGAAATTATGTATGTAGATACGAGAAATCATGCGTCACTATAAAAATCCTTTAGCAATTGTATAGATATTTTGATTTTATTGGTAATGGATGCATGAAATTTAGTGTCAGTAAATATAAATTCGGTAGCGTTCAAAATCTTTATCTTCTTTGCGGCGAAGAAACTGAGCGCATATTTATTTGGGATGTGACTTTTAACCTATTAAAATTATGCTATGATTCCGCTCAGGGAGTCAAAAGCCGATCAAGCAGGATATCTTCCATATTTCTTTTCCAGATCGGAAAAAAGTTTAGATTGCTCGATTACATTACCAGCCTCAATATCTTTTTCAACCTGTGCCAGTACTTTCAAAATTCCCAATGTTTTTTGCATAGACTCAAAACTGTCGGTATCCATTAATACTCCGGCAGCCTCGCCATTTTGTGTAATATAAATGGGGCGATGTGTATGATTTACCTGCTTTAAGATCTCTGCAATGTGCGATTTAACGTACGATATTGGGCGAATATCTTCTTTTGATTTCATAATTTTAGCTTAATACCAAATAAGGTGCTAAATAAAGTCTGGCCTGTCAAGAAATATTGAAGTCTTTTTTAGCATTACCTGCGGAGAAAAAACAGCAAAAACTTCGGATAACAAAATTGTAGGATACGTCCATTTTGAAATTTTCAACCTAAGTTATGCAAGCTACGTAATTAATCAACCACATTGCCTCCCCGCATTACCAGCATAAAGCCCGTTTGATATCTCAAAATCTTAATTTATAGATTTAAAACATCTATAAATTTTTTATTGACATATCCTGATCCCGTTGGTTAATATCTGACTGTTGACTGGGTATATTGATGAATTATGAGTGGGATTCTGGCAAAGCCAAGTCAAACTATAAAAAACACGGAGTTACATTTGACGAAGCCGGGTCAATTTTTTTAGACCCATTAGCGATGTCCGGCCACGATCCTGATCATTCAGAAGATGAGACACGATTTATTACTTTAGGGCTATCCAGCCTTGGCAGGTATCTTGTTGTTTCTCATACTTACCGGCCTGGAGCAGTCAGGTTAATCAGCGCACGTTTAATGACGCGAAAAGAAAGGCAATTATATGAAGAAGGATAAAGATACTTTGCGAAAAGAATATAAGCGATCAGATTTTAAAAAGGTTGAACGTGGCAAATTTTATAAAGAAGCATCAAAAGGTACCATTGTTGCGTTAATACCCCCGGACATTGCAGAATCTTTTCCTTCATCAGAAGCGGTAAATAATGCATTAAAAGGATTGTTGGAAATTCAAGAAGAGACCGGAAAGTTAATTCATCGATCTGCAAAGAAAAAAAAAGTCAGCTAATATATTTTCCTGAAGCATGCGCGCTCTTTTCGCTGCCCCCGAAACTCGTCTAAGCTAAAACCAAACCGTCGTTTGCATCGCCAGGCCGTCTGCCGTGGGGCGAACCTGTACCCAGGGTTTGTGAAATGCGTAAACCGCATAGCCAATGGCCGAGCCCAGGGCGGCCCCGGCCAGTACGTCGCTCAGGTAGTGCATGTCGCCGGCGATACGCAGGTATCCTGTTACCCCGGCGGTAAAAAACGACAGGGTGTAGATCAGCCATTGGTACCTGGGGAATCGTTCGCCCAGAACCAGCGACCCGGTGGTTGCCAGGGCAAACGTCATCGAGGTATGGCCGCTTAAAAAACCATAGTTATCATCGACTCCCCTTGACGGGCGGGTCTGGTAATACGCATAGGGCCGCTGCCGGCCAGACAGGATCTTGATAACGTCGGTGACAAGCGTCGTGTAAACCAGGGATTCGCCCATGAACATCAAACCGTTAAAGTAAGGGGCCCTCAGGAGGGCAGGTACCCAGATAACCTGGCCTGCCATCAGGGCAAGCGTAATGTCGCTGAGCGTCGATGCGGTTTTCAGGGATCCGGTCCAGGTCAGGGTGTTTCGGGCAGAGGCGTCGAACGAACCAGGGGCGCTCCAGTAGGGGCGAAACGGCCCGATGTTGTTTTTACCCAGTTCGATGGCCAGGGTCGTAAAACCCGCCCCGATGAGCGTACCCACCTCAGCCGGGGTGGGGTTTTCCAGGTTGGCAGCTTTGAGCGAACTCTTGAAGCTCGATAAAACCAGCAGGGCAAGAAACAGGAATATGATACGGCCTGGGAACACCTGTTTTTGACGCCGATTTTTTCCGCTGTTTTCCAGGCCTATTCTTTAAGTTGCAGGTTGGCCTTGTTTTTTTCGTAGAGTTCCAGGGCGTTTCGAACGATCTTCAGGGCAACTTCTTTGTTGCGCACGTCTTTTACCGTCACGGGTTTTTTTTCAAGACGCTTGTAGATCGTGAAAAATTCTTTCAGCTCTTCGAGTTTGGCCGGCGGTAAGTCGGTGATGTCGTTGACATTCTTGTAGGCCGGGTCGGCATCCAGTACCGAGATCAGCTTGTCGTCCATTTCGTCGCCGTCGACCATCTCCAGTACGCCGATAACGCGGCAGGGGGCGATGCACCGGGGAACAAGGGATTCCTGCGAGAAGATGATCACGTCAAGCGGGTCGCCGTCTTCACAGTACGACTGGGGAATGAAACCATAGTTCTGGGGGTAAAAGTTGGGCCCGAAAAGGATTCGGTCGACATAGATGAGACCGCTTTTCTTGTCGATCTCGTACTTGACTCGGGACCCGGCGGCGATCTCGACGATGCCGTTTAACAGCTCGGGCGGGTTTTGGCCGATATCGATCGAATGCCAGGGGTGTAACACAGGGTAATTTTGGTATGCCATGGATTATCTGAAAATAAAGCCGACACATCCGGTCAATGATTTATGATTGGGACATTTGGCTGTGAATAAGGACATGAACTCACGTTCACGCCCTTATTCGGTATGAGCCTGTGCGGTACCTGTTTTTTGAAAACAACGACAACCCCAAAGTTCAATACTTTACTCGAAAAGCTTTGTTTTTCTTCGAAAAACTCCGTGAATGGCCATCGGCCCGCCTGCTGCGTACCTCTTGGCCACTTTTCGATCGCATTGAACTTTCTCATCTTATTAAGAACGCCAGTTCATGCACAGGCTTGTATCTTTCTCTCATTTCTGGCAAAAAGTTGATTATAGGCTTGACAGCAGGTGTTTTTTTTTGTCTTAGTCTCAGACTTGTTGCCCGGAGGGATACATTGCCAAACATACAATCAGCTAAAAAAAGAATGCGCCAGAACATCAAGGTTCGCGCCCAAAACAGGATGAAAAAATCCGCAATACGTACCAGCGAAAAGAAAATTCGTAAATATACGCTTGAAAAGAACATCGAAAAAGCCCAGGAAGCCCTGGTAACTTATTTTTCCCTGGTTGACAAGGCCTCAAAAACCAACCTGTTGCACAAGAACACCGCCAGCCGTAAAAAATCACGGTTAAGCGCCCTGGTCAAGAAAAACGCAGCGTCAGCCGCCCCGGTTAAGCCAGAATAATAAACCGGAATAATAAACCGGGCGATTAGCTCAGCTGGTTAGAGCACCTGCCTTACAAGCAGGGGGTCACAAGTTCGAATCTTGTATCGCCCAAATCAATCCACGTAGATAAATTTCTCACGCTGTTTCGGCGAAAGCTTTTTCTGTAAAATCGAGTGAACGTAGTTTGGCGAATACCTCCGCGAGAGGTGAACCAGCACAACCTTTTCGTTTTCAAAAAGTTCGGCATTTTCAAGAATTTCATCGAGATGGGTATGGCCCCACTTGCGGGCGCGTTCGACGGTACGTTTGTCGTCGATATAGGTGCATTCCATAAACAACACCGTTGCCTTACGCATAACCTCGTTGTTTTTGATGATCTCGATGGTGCTGTCGCCGGAGTAGGCAAAGACCGGCTGTTTAACGACATTAAAGAGGTTTTCGGTCTTTCGCCTGCGGGCGATGTCCTGGCCGGAGAGGTTTAAAAATTCCGTTTTAAGTTTTGTCACCGTCCTGACGACGGCGTAGCCGTAGGCCCCGACCCGGTGCAGGGCCTCTACCGGAACCACTTCGAGATCTCTTGCAATCGGGACCCGGGCGTCAAGCTCCAGCCCTACGATATTTGACTGGTAGTCAAACTCTTCGATTTCCTGCCAGAGCTTTGTGATCTGCGACAGCGGCGGGGCGATCTTTGCGGGCACGTACATTGTACCGGGGCCGAGATTTTTCAGCGACCTCTGGCTGAAGTAATACGCAATTCCGGAGGCGTGGTCGAGGTGGCCGTGAGAGACAAATACTTCGGGGATGTCGACGAGGTCTACCGGGCAACGACCCACGTCAAAGGCGATCTTGAAATCGGGCAGGATATAACAGGACTCAACCCCCCCCGCGCTTTTGAACATTACCCGGATGTTTTTATATTCAAATAATTTCATTTTTAATTTTAACTTTAATTTTAACAATAACTTTAATAATTACAGGCAAATGTGTCAGCATAGGCAACCGTGCGGCAAGTCCTTTCAGGGTCTTTTCAATCGCTCAAAAACGATTCGCTCTCAGAAGGGTACGACTTCGTCCTTACGTCCTTTGAAAAGTTCTCGATCGCCCGGAGAGCTTCGCCGTGCATATCCATGTATTTTCGAACAAACTTCGGGGAAAATTCCGCGTCAAATCCCAGGAGGTCGTTGATGACCAGGACCTGGCCGTCGACACCGGCCCCGGCGCCGATACCGATTATGGGGATCTCCAGCGACTGGCTCAGTTGGCCGGCCAGGCCCGCGGGTATCATCTCGGCAACGATCGCGAAGACCCCGAGCTCCTGGAGTGTTCTGGCGTCTTCCAGCAGTTTTTTGGCCGCCGTCTCGCCTTTGCCCTGGAGGCGGTAACCGCCGGTTTTCAGAACCGACTGGGGCATCAGGCCAAGATGTCCCATAACGGGAATTCCGGCCCGGAGAATTTTTACGATCACGTCGGTAAATTCGGCCCCGCCTTCGAGCTTGACCGCGTCGGCCCCGGTTTCCTGAATTATACGCCCGGCATTTCGTACGGCCTCGTCGGCGTTGACCTGGTAGCTTAAAAAGGGCATGTCGACGACGACAAATTTGTCGGGGGCGGCTTTTTTAACGGCCCGGCCATGGTAGATCATCTGGTCGAGGGTCACGCCCAGGGTTGAGCCGTTACCCTGAATCACGTTACCCAGGGAGTCGCCGACAAGGAGCACGTCGATCGAGGTTCTGGCGAGAATCTTTGCCATGGCGGCGTCATAGGCCGTCAGCACGACGATCTTCTGGTCTTCGACTTTTCTTTGCCTGAAATCAAGAATAGATTTTATAGGTTTTACGTTCATATGGGTGTAGTACGACGACTGCGCCGAGCCGGGTGGTAATAACCCGGAGAGGATACTTCTGACCCAGCCGCGGGAGTTGTTCCCGGCATGCGGAATCTGCAGCGTTTCGCTCCGGTATTCTCCGGTAGACCACCATACAATGTCAATGTCTATTTCGCGCGGGCCAAACCGGTACCTCGGGGTTCTCTTCAGGGCCCGTTCCACCTCCAGGGTTATTTCGTGAAGCTCTTCGGGAGAAAGGGGGGTCTCGACCAGGATTCCCTTGTTGAGAAAGCCCGGCTGGGTTTTTACAATCTCGGCCTCGGTCTCGATATCGTGGGTTTCTTTTAAAAGTTTCAGCCCGTGGCCCTGCAAGAGCCTGACGGCCTCGGCAAGATTATATTTTTTATCGCCCAGGTTTGTACCCAGAACGAGAACGTATTGGTGTATAAATTTCATGTATATTTTTGGTATTTTTATTCGCTGTCGCTATCGCAGGGGCGGGTCGCGACCCAGCCCTGCGATACCGTAATGACAATATTATTTCTTAACGGTGTCTAAAAAATCTGCGACAGTTTTTTGTTTGCTTTGTACGTTGGCAATATGTTTTGAGATGATTTTGTCGAAGTCGAGTTTGCCGGTCTGGATTTCAAAACGGGTCGACTCCAGCGGGCCCAGGTCGAGGTCAAAGCCATATTCCCCGGCTTTCTCGGCATATTCCCGGGCCTTTTTCCAGTAGGGGAGGGCTTCGTTGTAGTATTTCTCGGCCTCGGCAAAAGAACCCTTGAGCTGGTCGGCAAAATCGAGGTTGTAAAAGTAGAGGTGGCGTTTGTCGTAAAGCGAACCAATGTGAAGGTACGAACGCATGATCATGAGGTTTAGATGCATAAAGATGAGCAGGCGGTACTTGTGGTATTCTTCTTTGGTCTCGACCTTGCAGAGGGCCTGGTTGGGGTGGCGAAACCGAACCGCCAGGGCCGTCTTGAGAAAGTTTATGTTGCGCCGGGTCGAGGCCTCGTCGTTTGCCGGCGTGAGGCTATACATTAAAAAGAAGTCCTCGACGTTGCGGGGGCGCCACTGGTGCAGCTGCTTGGGAATCCAGTCGGAGAATTTCGTGTACATGCCCGACTGGTCAAAGTAGTAGTCGTAGCGGTATGTCGGAAATCCCTTTTCGTGGATCGCCCAGAGAGGCTCCAGCACAGGCAGCACGAAAGACTGGGTAACGATCAGGCCCGCACAGGTACAGACAAGGGCAAGGGTTCTGGCGCTAAACTTCTTCACGTCCTTTCATTATCGGGCAGGTGGCAGCTTTCTTGGAGAAGAAAAAAATCACTTCTCAGAAACGATTTTCAAGTTCTCCAGGCCTTGTTCAAAATTTTTACCGATAAACGGATCAATAGGTACAAAGATGTGAATCACTTTGGCAATGTAGTTATTTCTATGGATCATCAGCCAGGCGACGCGGGTACCTTCCCGGTCCGGTTCCAGGGTAAATACAAACCCATGGCGGCTTCCAAAGGGTTTTTGCATATCCAGGTCAACGACGACTTTGGAAGCTTTGAGGGATTCAATAATCTCGACTTTGCCGGAACCGGCAAACAGGTTTCCTTCGTAATGATACCGGGAACCTTTACCGTCGGCAGCGCCGCTATAACGTATTTGCAGGCCCTGGCTTTTAACCCCCTGGCCAGAAAACCAAAGCGGCCATTTTTTAAGGTCATTTATATAGTTAAAAATTTTTTCCGGCGGAGCCTTAATGGTTACCGAGCGTTTTATGAAATATGTTTCGGGCCTGGTTGTGGCATATAACAGCAAACCCGCGATGAAAATGAAAATCAAGATCATTATTTTTTTAAACATAAAACCTGAATTGTTTTGACATCATGAAAAAGCGCTGTGAAATTTTCAAGAGAAATTAAATTAGATCCGGGTAGGGTATACGGCGACAGGGGAATGATATTTTAAAGGCGATCCATATTATCGGGTACAATTATGCATAATCAGTCCGTATTTTTCCCCGGCCTGGCTGCGGTCAGCTTCGCTGAATTGCTCGTTGTGTTTTTCATATCCTGCGTGGTATTTCCCCAAACACGGAATCAACGGTCTCACCGCCCACCCTCGCGACAAATACCTTGAGTTGATAAATAAGATGAAAGGTGGGCGTTAGTGGAATGCATGTTTTGATAATCGCTTGCGCATAACTGACGTTTTGGCATGGCCTGAGTAAGTCAGACGAGCAAACCATTAAACTCAATAATTTTTGCATTACCGAAGGTGGAGTTCTGCTCTGGCTGTTAAACGAAGGCCATGTCAAAATGTGGTTGAGCAATGACGAGAATACAATAGAAGATAAAATGCCTTTACTGTAATTCCATATTTTAGAAAGTAGAATTGCGAGGCCGGAGCCGCTGAAAGCGGCGAACCTGTTATATGCCGTGATAAATCTGTAATAATACGAATGTATAAAAAAATAATTAATAATTGACAATAGAAATTCGCATATCCGTATATCCGAATATAATACTATGAAGAATGATTTTCCTGAGATATTATTTGCGTATTCTGAAGAAATTCGATTGAGAATAGCAATGCTCGTTCAAAATTCAGAGGTGTGTGTCAATTGCTTAGTCGCTGTATTAAGTTTACCACAATCTACGATATCAAGACATATTGGAATAATGCGCAGGGCGAATGTTGTAAAATCTGAAAGGAGAGGATCAAATGCATATTATTCTGCCAATATCGATAATACTGAGATCGGCAGGTTAAATAAGGATTTGTTAAAGACCTATTCAAATCATTTAAAGAGTAAAGAACCGTTTCTGTCTGACAGAAAAAATTTGGTAAAACAAAATGATGTTTGTACTGTAGATTGCAAAATTGCATAAAAAATATGGAGATTACAATGAAAGAATTTAACCTGAATTCAATTAAAGAATTGCAAATGGAATTAAACAATCATAATGTTTATAAAACCATAAAAGACCATGAAACTTTGCGAATATTTATGGAACATCATATATTTTCGGTTTGGGATTTTATGTCGCTCGTAAAATACTTACAACACTCTATTGCACCTGCAAAAATACCATGGGGAATCCATGCTAGTAGAAACGTAAGGCGATTTATAAATTCCATTGTATTGGAAGAAGAATCCGATATCGGATTGCCCGACAAAGATGGGAAAACAACCTATGCGAGTCATTTTGAAATGTATTGTGAGGCGATGAAGGAAATAAAGGCAAATCCTGGTTGTGCAATTGAGTTTTCAAAAGCGGTTCAGAAGTATGGATTTGAACCGAGCATCGAACTTATGTTTATTCCGGAGGCCTCGAAGGTGTTTGTGAAAAAAACAATGGAGTTTATCAGAACAGATAAGCCCCACATCGTTGCAGCTGCGTTTGCCCTGGGTCGTGAAAAAATTATACCTGATATGTTTAGAAAGTTATTGAGTGAAATGGATGTTCAGAAAGAAGATGCGCCGGCTTTTTACTACTACCTTGACAGACATATACATCTTGATGAAGACTTTCATGCACCGTTGTCTTTACAGATGCTCAATGAATTGTGCGATGGAGAAGCAAAAAAAATTGCAGAAGCCGAAGATGCAGCCAAAGCAGCAATATCAGCAAGAATAAAATTTTGGGATGGTGTTGAACTGGCTATTCAAGATAGAATTATTGAAAAAGTAGCTTAGATTATTGTCCATTGAATTTACCATTTCAGAAAACACCATTTATCAAGGCATATAACTGCAAGTATCTTCTACGCCGCCTTCGGCGATTGCGACAATGTATTGCATAAATCTCAAACAGACTTGCCTTGACCGGTAGGCTTGTTCTGGTTTGCCGGGACTAAACATCTGAGGTTCTAAAATATTCTCCGAATTTCTCAAATCCCTTTTTATAGTATAAAATGGCAACCACGATCAGCATGGTAAGGCAGAGGGCGGCGTTGGCGAGAACCTGGTTTTGTATAATGGCAAAGTACGAAAACGAGGCGGCGGAATTGTTCATGACGATATGGGAAATGGAGGTCACGAAAACGCTCTTACTTTTCACGTATACATACGAAAGGTAAATAAAGGTACAGACGCCGCCAATGCCTAAAATAAAGAAGTTACAAATGTCCTGCCAAAGGGGATAGTCAACCGTTTTCGGAATCACCAGCGCCAGGGGCAGATGCCAGGCATACCAGATCAGACCCCCGATGAAAAGTCCGACCCAGGGGCGTATTTTGTAGAGCAGGGGGAACATAAAACCGCGGTGGCCAAACTCCTCGCCAAAACCGGTGATCATACCCGGGAGAATATTTAAAAAAGTCAGGCCGCCGATAAAAAACAACATCAACATGGTTTTCGGGGTAAAGCCCTGTGGTAAATTGTCATGAATGTTTTGTCCTGCTGCGGCAAATTGTCCGGTCAGCCGGGCAATAAAAACCTCGCCGCTGAAATCCCAGGTAATGGCGCCAAACGCCGTAAAAAATACATAGGACAACATGGTTATACCTAAAGAGATTACCCAGAACTTCGCGTAATCCCTGAACTTTCCGACAGTTAGATTGGCATCTTTAAATTTCAGCGGGTAAAAAAACAACCGGGTAAGTATTGCGGCAATCGCGGGAGTCAGCATATACCCCTGGGCCAGAAACGCCCCCTTTTGCCCCAGCGCCTTTGCCCCGAAAATAAATCCAAAGCATAGCGCCGATAAAATTACAAAGTAGATCACAAGCGATTTGTTTTGATTTGAATTCATAACGGCTGATTGAAGTATATACTCCATGGCGTACCGCGGGCAAATTATTTGGTGGAATTCCCGGAGCAAGGTTGTGGGCTAGTACCTACTTTTTCATCCCTGTAGCGACAAACAATTTTCCGCCGACTTTACTTTCCTTGATGGGGACATATTCGCAGGTAAAGTTTTTTGTTTTTCGTTCGAGGGTCTGCCAGATTGGGCGGCTTAAATCAGCCCGGGCGATTTTTTCGACCAGCCATGAGTTGAAATTTCTACGTTCGGCAAAGACATCGACGATGACGATTTTTCCATTTGGCCTGAGCAGGCTGATCATGTTGTCCAGTACCTTCTCCCATTCGGGTATTACCGAAAGCCCGAGAACGCAGGTAACGCGATCGAAGGTCACAGGTTTACCGGTATAGTTTTGAATGGTAGAGGGATTTAGATTTCGAGCGTCCGCCTGGAATAAAACAATATTTTTCCAGTTGTTTTTATCGACCAGCATTTGAGCTTTGCCAAGCATCCCGGTTGAAAAGTCCGTGCCGTAAATTACAATCTTGTCATTGAGTTTTCGAAAATGCCTGAAATTCGCCCCCGTGCCGCAGGCGACATCGAGAATCATTTTTGCATTTTTCAGGTCCAGTTTTTCAGCGGCAATTTTTCGGGTTTCAAAATATAATTTCTCCAGGGCATTGTCATAAACATTTGAAAAAACGTCGTACCACTTCATTTTGAATCCTGTTGTTTTTCTAATATAATTTTAATCATAATAAGTCTCTTTAAGTAAGTAGCCCGATAAAACCTTCGATGTCCACGAAAAAGTGAATCAAGATTTGTATTTCACCGTATATTTTTCCTCTTTCATATCAAGTAGTTTCAGGATTTCCCGGCGATCGGTTTTGATTTTCTCATTCATTTTTTTCAGCTTGATTTCGCCGATATTCTGGTAATAATTATGAGGCCCTTCGGGTTTACTTCGATCGCCGTAGCGATCGCCGGTTTTTATCGTTTTTGTAAACCCGATTTCATCATCTTCCGTTATGACAACTATTTTAACATCGGTGTTTAAGTAGGCATTTACTGAAAAATTTCCACCCTTGAAAAGCCGTGACGTGTATCCCTTTTTAGAAACCCCGATAACATAAACATAGAAATACTTGTTGTCCGGTACGGCAACCAGTCCCTTCAGGCATGCGTAACTGTTGTGCGGGTAGTCAAAATTCCACCATGTCAATTCGTCTACCAGGTAATGTCTAACAAAAACTGTTTTCGTAAATATTTTCGGGCGACTCTCATTGAATACAATACCTTCGTCTCCGAAGCTTCCCGTTTCCTGGTTATGCCCATTGTATTGCCATGTTCCCTTATTGTCCATTTTGTAGACGTTGAATTTTTCCCCGGGAGTAATATCGGGAAACTGAACGTCAATTTTATTATCTTTTTTCAGCTTAACCTTGGCGCCTTCAAATTCGGCATCCATTTTAAACATACCGGCAGATTCAAACGGTACGTTTTGGCCATCCAGGTTATACGACAAATCTACACCGGATGTCGCAAAATCAAAATTATCGACGATTTCTACCAACTGAAATGTAACTTTTTCGTCGCCTTTGAACCTGGCATAATCCAGATCAAACGCTTTTTCAGGAATACCAATTCTTGTTCCTCGTTTACCCGTAAGCGTATTTTTCTGTGCAGGATTAATATAAAAAGTCTGCACCTGCGGCGCAAACAAACTCGATAAGGGGTCGCTTTTTTCTGCCTTTTCCCGGCATGAAGATGCAGAAAAGAGAAAAATAATGCTGAGAACAAGCAGGGATTTTTTACAATACATTTTAAGACTCCGGTCGGCTGCGAAATTATCTACCAACAGGTCATATTTCCAGGCATTGTCAAGTCATATAACGTTTGAATAATCATGAATTTATAATTATTCAAACCTGGAAAAATATATTTTCATGAATAAAATCAAACCTTAAATTATTTTCAACGATGTGCACGGATATATGATTTTCCGGTTCAATAAGAGAATGAATTTCATCGAAATGCGAATCCCCAAATAGATATTTTAAAATGCGCATGGCAGCCTGGGTTGCATATCTCCGGTCCCGCCAATTGTCGTACCGGTGGCTTTTTCAGTAAACAGGTCATTGCCTGTTGCTATTTAAGAATTTTCATTTCTCCGGGTCATATAAAAATTGTAAAAAGAAAGTATTACCCAGAATGTAAAATTCAATTGCAGAAAATATAAAATAGATTCAACTGGTATTGACCAGTATAATAAATAGAGTCGTATAAAAGGTATAAAATCGGAGAAAACGATTACAGGAATATACAAGACGGTGAAAAAGAGCATTAAGGATAAATATTGAAGAATATTTTTTCCAATGAAATTTATAGACCTCGTAAGTGTTTTTAACAGGGATTCCTTTTCGATCATTATAATGAATGGTATTAAAAATGCTAAAATCATTATGAAAAAAATGAGGTATTTACCAATAACTTCAATAAATGAAAAAGATTCTAACGTTTCAAAAAAAGAAGGCTGTGCATTTATATATCTTCCAATTTGAACGAACAACCTGTGCAGGGATGAAACCGAGGTTACCAGAAGTAAAATAATATTGTACTTTAATAGAACAGAAGAATGGCCGGCAATGAGAGGAATATCCTTGAAAATATTTAACGATTGTTTGTTATGTATTTTTTCTATCAGCACCATTTGTACAAATGTAAATGCAACCGTTACCCAGAAAAGAAATAAAATGCCCGCTATGAACACCGGAATGCCAATCAGGTAATAGTTTGATTCCGGTTGTTTTATCAGGTACATTATTCCAAATATTGATAGAAAAATGAATGATATGTTGCTAAAGGTAATCGCAGAATTATAAAAATTTGTCACAGCGTTTCCATTTCGTAAAAACCATTTGTTTCTATTGAAGCCGATAAAGATATAAAATACAAGAATGAATAAAAAAACCAAAACCGAATTGTTGTAAAGAATATTAAAACCGGAAGTAATACCTGATGCCGAATTAAAAAATACGGTAAAAAAATCGCCAAAGCCGTAGGTGACCAATTGAGAAAAAGCCTGGTTTTTTATTTCTTCAGGACCCTGGTTTTGTAACAGACTTTTAAAGTACAAAACTTTGCCGTAGGCTTCAAAAATTGCCCGTGTCAAGACCAGGAAAATACCTAGAAAAAAGAAAAACCTGAAATCTTTAAACGATACCGTAATTATTGTTTTTAATTCGTTAAAATCAGAAAATTTTTTAAAGTGGAAAAACCTGTTTAAAATACCGGATTGATATAAGATAACCAGTGAAACAATGGTTAAAGCCAGAATAGTAAGATAATCGTATGTATCCATTCGGCGAATATCCCGGAATCATATACGCTTTCAATGAATTTATTTTGTCCGTTAACCGTCATTTAACGATGATCAATGTGTAGTCAAACTTTTCCGGCGTCATATCTGGCGCCGAACTTCTTAACAGTCCAGCCAGTAACACCATAGCAAAATGGTTGCCAGGGGAATACCAAAACCAATGGGAAACAAATACCGGATGGTGGGTTAAAAAAGTTCTTTCATGGCTTCCTTGAATTTCGGCGTTACTGAACTGGATCAATTCCATCGTGCAATGATACCGGTAGTTTATTTTGCAGGTTTAATAAATTCTCCATAAACCCATGCCCAACGAGTTTCTACACATTCATCGAGGTCAACATAATACCAGTAATTATTCAATTTATCTACATTATCTTTTTCCCTGGTTCTTGCAAGAACAGTAAATTTCCTGTTTTTTGGAAGAAAATCAAAAGTACCAGTCCACATATCAATATATTTCAGCTTTTTTGAACCAATATCCGGTTCAGTCCGTATATTAAGTTCGGTGGTTGCAACATATTCTTTTAGTCCCATGCTGATTGCTTTAATATCATTAATTTGAATACTTTTACCATCAGGATATAATTCTCCAAAACTGGTCAGAACAACTTTATTATCACATTCTATGTAACCTCGGTAAATTGAGTTTTCCAGTACTTTATATTTACAATTTATTTTTTTTAAAATTATTTTAGAACACGGTGCAGTTGGGGTACCACATTCATGTCCACTTCGGAGCTCATAATTTAAGGTAATGTTATCACCCTGAATTTCGTAATTTCCCGTGGCATATGTTAAGTCCTCGCCATACCGGAAAGGCGATGTAATTTCATTATTCTCCGTAAATTTAACCAATGTATTCGTGCGGCCTGAAAGACCATTTTCCTGGAATTGCCAATTTTGTGATATTAATTTATTTTTATTCATTTTCTTGCAATTCGCAACAAAACAAAATGCTGTACATAAAACGATAAAAACAAACAATTTTCTGGTAAACAAATTCATTGATTCCTCAATTCTGGTATTTATTATAATTTAAAGATAATTTAACTGCATCGTCAAATACTAAATTCTCCATTCTGTAATTATATTTTCATCGTATGGCTACGCACAAATCAGTCGGCTATAATTTCTGGTAACGTCCGTGCATACCTGAAGTTGGAATTGGGGCTGAGTAAACCAGACGTTACCGCTTTCAGGTTTATTATTTCCAGGCAAGTGTCAATGAAATATTCCCGTATAATTTTTATTTATAAGGTCATTTGCCCCTTTACCCCCCCACATATTTCTATTTACACAACGTATTGACCCTTAAATCACAGCATATATGAAAAAAATGGCGATCATTGGCGCGGGGCTCTCGGGGCTGGTTTGCGCGTGGTATACGAAAGAGTTGCATCCCGAAGCTGATATTACTTTGTTTGAGGCCGACAGAAAGGGCGGGCAGGTGCATACCGAAGAACACGAGGGGGTGGCCCTGGAAGTCGGGCCGGCGTTTCTGGTTCTGGAAAACCCGGTCTTGCAAAATATTCTGACCAGAATCGGCGCGGGCGGCCTGCAGCTTTGCAAAGACGAAAAGGCCTACGTTGTCAAAGATACGTACTACCAGAAAGCCCCCGGCGGTTTCATGGAATTTGAGAACGACCAGTTCTCGTTTCTGGCCGGCGGCCTCGCCGCGATCTTCGGGACCAAGAAAAAGGTCAACCTTTGGGAGAGCGTCTCCTTCTTTGATTTTTTAAAGATGACCTATGGCGCCACCTACGCCGAGACCCTCGGGTCGGCATTTTCGCGTAACGTCTTTTATGCCGAGGCCGAGCACCTGAACTTTCGGGCCGCCTGCCCGCAGCTCTACGACGAACTGAAAAAAGGCCAGGGCCTCAAGGCAAGCGTACAGGCGATTGCCGCAGACAGAAGGGCCAAATGGCAACAAGCGCTGCCCGGGGCGCACACGCCGGGGCTGTACTATTACAAGGGCGGTCTGGCAAAACTTGTCGAGGCCCTGGTAGAAGATCTCAAAAATAAAAACGTTCACCTGGAATTTGCCAAAATACACGATATTACATCGCATAACGGCGAGCATACCCTGCATTCGAAAAAATCAAAGTACGGCCCGTTTGCAAAAATCATCAGTACGGCGGGCGCCCACGAACAGGCCGAGTTCTGGAAAAGCTCGCACAAGGACCTCTCGGTTAAGCTTGCCGAATTGAAGCACCGGCAGGTTTCCTATATCTACAGCGCCTGGAACATGAAAGATTTTAACCGGGCCGGCCTGGGCTTTTTTGCCCCCCGGAAAGAAAAACTGACCATCAGCGGGGCCGTCTACATGAACAGCCTCAACGGCGATATCGAGGAAAAAAACCAGTTTGTCGCGCGAACGATCATCCCCGGCGACCTCTCGCTGTTTAACGACCAGGAGTTGGCCGACATTCAGGCGACCGATTTTGAAAAAGTCTTTTCGTTGAAAACCCGGCCCCTCTGGTCGAAGGTCTACCGCCGCGATACCGCCGGCCCCGCGCTTGATACAAACTACCTGCCCTGGAAAAAAACCGTCCAGGAGATGGCCCAGGGCCTGCCCGGCGTTTCGATCATCGGCAACGACATGTGCGGCGGCGACATCAGCCGGGTTCTCGAAGAGGCATATAACGTTGCAACAGGGCCCGCCTGAATGCGCTATATTGATGAGTAAAAATAACAAGGGTTTAAAAGGGGCTTGGCCCGCCCCTTGGCCGAGCCGCGGTCTCGGCCAACCCCCCGCGAAGATTTCAAGATATGATGGATGACATTTAAAAAATTCAACTTTGCCAGAAGGTGTCGCAAACGGTGTTAAAGACGAAAAAGAAGATAACCTGGAATTTTCACCAGCCCGAGACCCTGCTAAAATGGCAGGGGGTTCATACGGTCTGTGAAGAATCCGCCTGCCCGAACCGCCCGGAATGTTCGCAACTGAAAACCGCAACCTTTTTAATCGGGGGAAAATTTTGTACGCGCAACTGCCTGTTTTGCAGGGTAGAACATGGCCGCTCTGGGCCGGTGGCGGCGGTGAAAGATACCGAACAACGCGAAATCCTGGCCGCCGTTTCGGGGCTCGGCCTGAAATTTGTAGTAATAACCTCGGTGACCCGCGACGACGACCCAGAAGGGCTGGCCCGCCACTTTCACGACCTTACCCTGGCCCTGAACCGGCAAGACATCGGGGTCGAACTGTTGATTCCGGATTTTCGCCTCGACCGGGCCCTTCTTGACCTGGTTGGTTCGGCCCGGCCCCGGGTGATCGCGCATAATGTCGAGACCGTAGAGCGTCTGTCGGCGAAAATTCGACCCCAGGCGTCGTATAAAAAAAGCCTCGATTTGCTTCAACATTACACCCTGAACTTTCCGAAAATAACAGTGAAGAGCGGCTTTATGGTCGGCCTCGGCGAAACCCCGGCGGAGATTCGGCAAACCATCGCCGACTTGAAAAATGCCGGCGTAGAGGTTTTAACGGTAGGGCAGTATTTGCGACCCACAGAAGACCAGGCCGAGGTTGTGCGGCATTACAGTGACGACGAGTTTGCCGAAATCAGGCAGGCCGCCCTGGAAATCGGCATCCGGCATGTAGAGTCGGGGTACTTTACCCGCAGCAGTTACAAGGCCGGGCTTTACGCCGGGGACATGTAACGAGGCCGCCCGAATACCCCGAATATATAGAATATATAGAACAAGAAACAGAATACATAAAAGACGAAACCGGAATAAAATTTTCCGGGAAAAGTGAAAACAGAAATGGTTAAAAAACGATCCAGCGCCTATGCGGAGTTACCCGAAAAAACGAGAAATGACCTGGGTATGCAGACCTTTGGGGTTGACCCGGAGATTCAAGACGACCTTGGCGCCTACTACAACGAAAAACTCGACAACTTTGAAGACGTTATTCACCACGACGACCTCGTTAAAATCGCCTTTTATAAAACCATCGAGTACGGGTTTCTCGCCCTGTTTTTTTATGACGTCGAATCCAGCCATTTCTTTTTCAACGAAGGATATTTCCATGGTCGCGTTCGGGAGCTCATAAAAAATCACCTGCACCGGCTAAACGAAAAAAACAACAATGAAATTTATACGGTCTACGTTGACGAACGCCTGTACAACCTCGAACTCCGGTATAGCCTTGCGCACTCCCGGCGGTATATTTTCGGGGCGATCACGCAGGAATCCCGGACACACTCCGGGGTCCTGTCGGATCTCCAGGGGTTGTTTTCCCGCTACTACCTTGTCGGGTCGCTTCGATGCCCCGATGTGTTTGAATACGACAGCCTGCCGGCCTTAAATCGCATCTTGCGCGACACCGCCGAAAGAGCGCAGAGAAATTCCCGGAGGCTGCATTACATTTTGCTCGACATCGAGCCCCTCAGCAGGTACATCAAGATCGCCGGGGACTATCTCGTCAGCGAGGTCCTTAAAGATACGCGCGATACCCTTTGTGCGATGATCGAAGGCGAGGGGACCTGTTATGCCCTGAACTCGCGCCAGTTTTTGATCGTCGCGACCAACCTGGACGAGAAAATCATAAAAGAAAAATTTGCCCATGCCCACCTGCATATAAAAAACTTATTGCTCATCTATCAAATGAATTACTATGAGGTTACCGATTTTGAAAACGGCTACCAGGTAGAGAAGGCCTGGCCCCATTTGATTTCGAGTAAGGCCCTAAAGGGCAACTAAAAAAGGCAACTAAATACTAACTAAAGGCAATACAATGAAATATATCGAAAGCTTGATTCGCAACATACCCGACTTCCCCAAGGAGGGAATTCAGTTTAAAGACATCACCCCGGTTCTTGCCGACGCCGAGGCGTTGAAACGGGTGATCGACTGGTACGCCCTTTCGGTAGAGGCCGCAGGGGGCTGCGATGTGATCGCCGGCATCGAGTCGCGTGGTTTTATTTTCGGCTCGGCCCTGGCCCGAAAACTCAACAAGGGATTTGTCCCGATTCGTAAACCCGGCAAGCTGCCCTTTACGACCCATAAAGAGACCTACCAGCTGGAGTATGGCACCGATACGATCGAGATTCACACCGACGCCGTCGCCCAGGGAGCCAGGGTGGCCATCGTCGACGACCTGCTGGCAACCGGCGGAACCGCCCGCGCCGCGGTTAACCTGATCGAGAAGGCCGGCGGCCTGGTGGCCTGCGCGGTTTTTTTAATCGAACTTGATTTTTTACAGGGCCGTGACCGTTTAAACCTCAGCTCCGATAAAATCTTTTCGTTTATACATTATTGATTTTAATAATTCCAATTCGCAGATTGGGCCCGGGCATCAAAAGGGTCCAATCTCTCTAAAAATGTCCGCGCTTTCTTCCCTGGGTATTTACGTTCATGTTCCCGTTTGTGAGACGTTATGCGGTTACTGTGATTTTTATTCGATCAAACAAACCGACATTGCTGACATTACTGACATTACTGGCATTAATGGCAATAATGGCAATAATGGAGATTTTTGGCCGGCCTACGAGAAAAAAATCCTGGAAGAGCTCCGGTACAAGCTGGAGAATGTTCCGGGTAACGTCGCGGTAAACAGCATTTACTTCGGGGGTGGTACGCCTTCGCTTGCGCCGGTTTCTTTTATGGACAACGTTATAAACGTTGTTTTCAAAAGTACCAGGGTTTCCCGGAGGGTTGAAATATCCATCGAGGCAAACCCCGAGACTCTTACGGGGTCGCTGGTAGACCAGTTACACGCCGCGGGGGTTAATCGAATCTCTCTCGGGGTGCAGAGCCTAAACGACGGCCTGCTGAAACTTCTCGGACGAAGGGGCGATCGAAAGACGATCCTGGCGGCCCTGGAGATTTTAGCCAGGGGGCCTATTGCCAACTTCAGCGGCGACGTCATCTACGGCATACCGGGGCAGAAAGAGCCGGACATTCTCGAAACCCTCGGGGCCCTGATCGACCACGGCGCAAAGCATATTTCGGCCTATGCCCTGACGATGGCAAATAACGTCTTGCCGGTACCTGGTCCGGTTTTGATGCAGGCAGGGGCAGGCGAAGTGGCGGACAAACCGGCGAGGGCAACAGGAACAAAACCGGAAACGTACAAAACCATTTCCGAGGCGCGCCAGTACGCCCACCAGAAACTGATCTGGAGTTATCTGCCGACAAACGGTTTTGGGCAATATGAGGTTTCAAACTTTGCCCGCAAAGGTTATGCCTGCCTGCACAACGTCGCCGTCTGGAAATACCGCCCCTACCTGAGCCTGGGAACCTCCGGTCATTCGTTTCTGGGCCAGACCCGCTACCGAACCGTCGCCAACGTCAAAACCTACCTGGCCCAGCCCCTGGAAAATTCGATTATTACCGAGTCGGCAAAGACCGTACCGGATTTGTTCATCACGGCGTTACGGCTGAAAACCCGGCATGGCCATGCCCTGTTTCGAAAACTACTGGGTGAGGATCAATACCTTGCCTGGCAAAAAACCCTCGAAGTTTTTTGCAAAAACGGATGGGTCAAAAAAGATAATTCCGGATTTGAAATTACGACCGAGGGTTTGCAGTACTCCAATACGATGGTTGAAATGGCCTATGAAAATTTAACCCGGCAGGGGCGCGAAAAAAACCTGTAGGGGCGTGACATGTCACGCCCCTACGATAACGCGCAATGTCTCGCCCCTACAAAGACGGGCGCCCCTACAGACAGGCGGGTTATCCCCAGGGGCTGTAGATGATACCGCGGCTGCGCAGGATTTGCTTCAGGCGGCTGTAGGCGCTTTCAAACGAATCGTCGGGCCGAATGATCAGGTCGGTATCGTAGTCAAGACTTTCCCCTTCGACAAAGGCGACGACTTCGACGAAGTCGGGGTTTACGATGGTTTGAATCAAACCGATGTCATCTTTCGACAGCGACTCTACCGTGGAGATCACGATCATACCCGAGTCCAGGAGAATGTGAATGAGTTCGCCGAGCCTTCGCAGGTGTTCTCTTCGGCCTTCTGTCGGTATCATGGCGTTGGTGATGTCGGCGTCGAGGCCGCTGGTGATGCTGTCAAAACCAATGTAGTAGACAAACTTGCCATCGTCGAATAGCGACTTTTCCAGGAGCTTTCCAAAGTCGTTGAGTTCCATCGGGTGATCGCTCGTGAGCAGAAGCAGGGCGGCCTTCTGGTTGTAGCGGTCGGCCCTCTCGCCGCAGGTGATCTTGCTCTTAACCCACTGAAAGTTTCTCTGCTGAACGATGTTTCGCGCCCAGGTCTGCGTATCGGGGAGGTTCTCGCGAATGATGCCGCCCCCGCTGATTTCGAAGTTGTCGATGACGACAAATCTTCCCATGGCGGCAATTTCTTCGGCGACGTCAAAGGCGATCGGTTTTTTGAGTTTCAAGATACATTCGCCGACGTCGTGGTTTTCAATCGACTCTTTTTTGGTATATTGCAGCGTCGAGGCGTCGACGATACGGTGAATGTCTTCCAGCTGGGCGCTGACCTTCGTGGTGCCCAGTTTAATGAAATATTCCTTGTTCTTCTCCATCGGGTTTTTACCCAGCCAGAAGATGCTGACCAGAATGCGAGTTGTCATTTTAGGGGGAGTTTCGGACTTCTTGACGGCCACCTCGCCCCGGGTAATGTAGATTTGTTCGTTGAGGGTAAAGGCGCCCGCCTGGCCGGCGCTTAGTTTTGTCGGCGGGTTTTCATTAAAAGCCTCGATGGTTTTTACGGTACTTTTTTTACCGCTGGGGTAAAATATAACCTCGTCGCCCAGCGACAATGATCCGCTTTCTATCGTACCGGCGACGATTCGCCGACTGTCGCCATAGCCGGTGAACTTGTAGACGTCCTGGACCGGCATGCGAAAGGCCTGCTCGGTGAGGGGCTTTTGCTTTTCAAATTTATCGAGGGCCTGCAATACCGTGCCGCCGTCATACCAGGGCATGTTTTCGTAGCCCTCGCAGATGTTGTCGCCCTGCATGCCGCTGACGGGTATAAACGCCCTGGGTTGAATCTTGACCTCGGTGAGAAAGTCGCGGTATTCTTTCACGATGGCGTCGTACTTTTCTTCGGAGTATTTGATCAGGTCCATCTTGTTGATGAGCACGACAACCTGGGTGATACCCAGAAGAGACAGCATGTAGCCGTGTCTCCGGGAGTTTTCTTTTACGCCTTCGCCGGCGTCGATGACCAGCAGGGCCGCCTCGGCGCGGGCCGCCCCCGTGATCATGTTTCGAAGAAACTCGATATGTCCCGGCGCGTCGAGAATGATATAATGCCGGCGGGCTGTTTTAAAAAACACCCGGGCGGCGTCGATCGTGATGCCCTGGGCCTGTTCGTCTTTCAAGGCGTCGAGTAAAAAGGCATACTCAAAGGGCTTGGAATTTCTCAGGCAGTTTTCTTTAACCGACTCCAGTTTACCCGAAGGCAGAGAGCCTGTGTCGGCCAGCAGCCGCCCAATGATGGTACTTTTGCCGTGATCGACGTGACCGACGATCACAATGTTCATTTTTTCGTTTTTATCCATTTTACATGTATCCTTCTTTTCGCAGGGTTTCGAGCCCGCCGCCTTCTTTGTCCTGGGCCCTTCCCGATCGTTCGGCGATATTGGCAAACTTGCCCGACTTTAATTCGGCAATAATTTCGGGGACGTTTTTTGACTCCGACTCAACCGAAGAGGTGCAGGGGTAGCAACCGAGCGACCGGTAGCGGGTCCCCGAACCCTGGTTGTAGTAGAGCGACACCGTCGGGATTTTTTCCCGTTCGATGTATTCCCAGATGTTGAGCTCTGTCCAGTCGAGCAGGGGATGAATACGAATGTGGGTGCCGGGGGCAAAGTCGGTCTTAAACTGGTTCCAGAACTCCGGGGGTTGTTCGCCGACATTCCACTCGCTGTCTTTGTCGCGGGGCGAAAAATACCGTTCTTTGGAACGCGACCCTTCTTCGTCGGCGCGCACACCGACGACGACCGCCGTGAAGGGCGTTCGGGACTGGTCGATCTCGTACTGGTTTTTTTCATGGTTGTAGCGCATGCGCTGGCCCTCGCCGCTTAACGTGTCTTTGAGCCCCTGGGTTTTCAGGTAACGGCAGCAGGTGGTACGGTCAACGGCGCCGTCGGGGAAGGTCAGTTTGTTGGCGATCGCCTCTTTGTTTTGACCGACGACCATGTTGAGTTTCCATTCCCTGGTAAAGCGATCCCGGTATTCGATCATCTCGGGTATTTTAAACGAGGTATCGACGTGAATCAACGGGATAGGGACATGACCCAGAAAGGCCTTTCGGGCAAGCCAGACCAGTACGGTACTGTCTTTACCGATCGACCAGAGCATGCCGAGGTTTTTAAAATTGGCGTAGGCTTCCCGTAAGATGTGTACCGAGATGCTTTCCAGTTCTTTTAAATGATCCATAAAATATTCCTTAAAAAATTAACTGCACTCGCCTTCGCCGTATTGCATGACGTAGGGGGTGTCTTTGCCCCAGTCAAATTCAAGTTCTTCTTCGGGTTGGGCGGGGCGGCTTTTCAAGCTGAACTCTTCTATAATTTTATTCATCTCGTCATCTGAAATTCTTTCGAGGTAGCCTTGAAAGCTTTCGCCCGCTTTGGCTTCTTTTTTGAAAACCTCGATGACGCGGTCGATAAACGCCGGAACCCGCCGGGCCAGAAGTTTACCCGGCGCTTTTCGGGCGATTTTTACCTCGCCGTCGGCCAGGGCCGCGCCGCCAAAATAGACGTTATACGCCGGAGCTTGCTGGGTTTCGGAAAAGTCGCTGTCGGCCCTTCCCGAAAAGCCCAGGGTAGCTAAGTGGTGCCTGGCGCAGGAATTGGCGCAACCCGAGATATGTATCAGGGCGTTTTGAAAACGGTCGTCGCCCAGCCAGAGGTTCTGGTACCGGTTGGTAAGCTCTTTACCCAGGCCCGGCGAGTTGGTGATACCGGCGGCGCAGGTGGCCGACCCAAGGCAGGCAACGACGTCGCTGAAATTGCGGTGGCCCGGACCGTGCAGGTTGTGGCGCTTTAAAAACCCGTGGATTTCGGAAAAAAACGCTTTCTTGTTTTCGGGGCTTACGACGAGTCCCTTCAAGACAAGGTTCTGGCTGTCGGCCAGCGTGATGTAGTCGCCGCCGGGGGTCGGGGTATGCCAGGCATTGTGTTGTTTCACCAGGGCGCGGGCCGTTTCGACGGTCAGATCACCCAGCGGTACGCGGACCATGGCCATGTACTCGTTCTTGCGGGGGGTCGCCATGACGTTGTGTTTGAACCAGTGGTATTCTTCGGCTTCTTTTGAAAGTTCAAAAGGATTTTCGAAATTAAAATCTTCGTTCTTTTGCAGGGTAACCTTGACTTCGGGGAATACAAACCCTTCTTTTCTGAGGCCGTCGATTTCTTCCCGGACATAGGCGAGAAATTTCTCAAAGCCGATTTTATCGAGTTGAAATTTTAAACGCGCCTCGGAACGTTTTGACCTGTCGCCGTGTTTATTGAAGGCCCGTAGCAAACCAAGGGTCGTGATCAGGGCCTCTTCAACGGGGATAAATTCCTTATACACCCGGGCGGTCAGGGGAACGCTGCCCAGCGACCCGCCGATGACAACCTTAAAGCCGGGCTTGCCGTCGACGATTTTGGCGATAAACCCCATGTCGTGCATACCGCTTACGGCATAGTCTTGTTCGTTGTCACTGAAAGAAATTTTAAATTTACGCGGTAAATGCTGGGTTTCGTGGTTTCGCATGAAAAATCTCGCGAAGGTTTCCACTGCAGGCCGAACGTCAAAAAGCTGGTCCCGAAGCGAACCGGCAAAAGGCGACGTGATGATGTTGCGCATCGTCGCCCCGCTGGCCTCCCTGGTGGTCAGGCCGTGATCGGCCAGAAGCTCCAGAAAGGGCATCAGGTTCTGGTACTTTACGTAGTACAACTGAACGTCCTGGCGGGTGGTGATGTGAATGATGTCTTTACCATACTTCTCGACAGCCTGGGCGATGCCTTCGATCATATCGGCGTCCAGGTTACCGCCGGGTATTTTCACCCGGATCATAAACAAGGCCGGCTGGCGTTGGCCATAGATGCCCTGCAAGAGCCGCCGGTGTTTAAAGTCGTCGGCGCTCATTACCCTGTTTTGATAGTCGTTGATCTTCTCGGAAAATTCCTTTAATTCTTCGTTTACTTCATTATTTCGTTCAAATCTTACTGATGCCATTTTTTTCTCCTGTTATTCTTCCTGTTTGTGTGTGTGCAGGCCACATTCCTTGACCCCGTGTTCCCATGACCAGCGACCTGCCCGGGGGTCTTCGCCGGGTAAGATCGCCCTGGTACAGGGGGCGCAGCCGATGCTGGGGTATCCCTTGTTGTGCAGAATGTTTACGGGCACCCGGTGTTCGTTGATGTAGTCGTCCAGGTCATTATCGGTCCAGTTTAAAAGCGGGTGTACTTTAATGACCTGGTGCGGCTGGTCAAACTCGATCATCTCCATGCCGGAGCGCTCCGGCGACTGGGCCTTTCGTATGCCGGTGATCCAGAGCGAGTAACCCTCGAGGGCCCGCCTTAACGGCCGGACCTTTCGAATTTTACAACATTCCCTGCGGTTTTCCACAGAGTCAAAAAAACTATCGGGGCCCTTTTCCCGGATCAGTTTTTCAAGCTCCCCGGTATCGGGAAACACGGCCTCGATTTTTATCTTGTAGAGATCGTTGGTTCTCCGGTGCAGCGAATAGGTCTCGTTGAACAACCGGCCGGTATCCAGGGTGACCAGTTTCACGGGCCACTTGTTTTGAACGATCATGTCGGTGATCGCCTGGTCCTCTTTACCCAGCGACGTCGTAAATATCGTTTTGTGGGTAGCGGTCAGGTCCTGCATCATGGCCTGAACCTGTTTCTTGTCGCCCAGGTCTGTGTGGTCAACTCGCGAAGCGATGTATTTTTGGTAGATGTCTGTATAAAGGCTTTTAATATCCATGTTCCCTCTTTGCAAGACCCTAAGGCGAAAGACCTTGAAGTCTTGATAATATTCTTGTAATTGTAAAGTATCTCTTGAAATCGCCTTAAATCAAGGTAACGTCAGGGCAGTGTCATTGCTGACCACCGCGGCAGAAATTTCCTTTTTAAAAAAACTTCAAAAAACTTCGTAACAGCCGGTTAGAGTTAACAACAGATTTGACAGGAACAGGTACAGGCAAAAAAATGAAATATGGATGTTGTGTGCGAAAAATTTTTGTTTTTATGTGTATGCGTATAAGCGATGCTGCGTTTGTTCATTTTCTATAATTTCTCCCCAGAAATTCTATGAATAATATATGTAAAATACTTAAGCGGCAAATAAAAAGTGCTGTACACTTTACTTTTCTCTAAGGGGGTGATTGCTTATATTAACCCCATGCATACCCACGATTCGCCACACTTTCATTCGGATTATTCGGACAATGTCTACCTCGTAGGAAACCCGAACGTGGGCAAGTCGGTTTTGTTTTCGGCCCTGACCGAGAAGTACGCGACGGTGTCAAATTACCCGGGTACGACGGTGGAGGTTACCCGCGGGTACATTCCGAAAAAGCGGTGGCTGGCCGAGGGCAAGCTTTGCCTCGTCGACACCCCCGGGGTAAATTCGCTGATACCGCTGAGCGAAGACGAAAGGGTAACCCGGGACATTCTTTTTGAGCATGAGAAGAAAACCGGGCAGAAGCCAAGGGTGATCCTCGTGATCGACGCCAAGAACCTGCGGCGGGGTCTGATTCTTGCCGTCCAGTTGACATTTGCCAAAATTCCGTTTATTGTCGCCCTGAACATGATGGACGAGGCCACCAGTTCGGGGGTAACCATCGACGTAAAGAAGCTGGGCCAGATGCTGACCGTGCCGGTCGTATCGACAATAGCGATTCAGCGAGAGGGGATTTCCGAAATACTGGCCCTGTTGCGAAAACCCATGACGGTTTCGACAAACCCGATTTCGATCTCGGTAAAAACCGGCAATTATCTCAATTCGCTGCTGGCGGTGGTTCACCCCCTGGCGGCCCTCTCGGTGATCGCCTCGGATACCAGCATACGCCCCTTCTTAACCGAGTCGACGATTCTCAAGGTAGAAAAACTCCTGGTACAAAACAACCTGAATATGCATTCCCTGCAGCTGGTCTGGCGGGAGAACGCCGACAGGGTGATCGCCGAGGTATATACCCGGGACATACCTTCGACGTCGGGTTTAATGAATCTCTTCAGCCGGTGGAGCATTCACCCCGTGGGCGGTTTCGGGATACTCGCCGGGGTGATCTATGTGTTGTATAAATTCGTGGGGACCCTGGGCGCGGGCCTCGGGGTTGATTTTCTTGAAAAAAAAGTCTTCGGGGGTTACATTACCCCCGCGATTCGCGGTTTTTTCGAATATATCCCGGTCTCTGAATTTTTCCGGGAGATGTTTACCGGGCAGTTTGGTATTTTGTCGATGGGGTTGACCTACGCGATAGCGATTATTTTCCCGATTGTTTTGACCTATTTTTTCGCCTTCAGCTTCCTGGAAGACTCGGGCTACCTGCCCCGGATGGGCGCCCTGTTAAACAATTTTTTCAAGTTCATGGGATTAAACGGCAAGGCGATTTTACCAATGGTTTTGGGGCTTGGGTGCGATACGATGGCGACGATGACGGCCCGGGTGATGAACAGCCGAAAAGAACGAATTCTCGTGACGTTGCTTCTGGCCCTCGGGGTACCCTGTTCGGCCCAGCTGGGGGTCATCATGGCCTTTGCGACGTACATTCCTTTCTTGTATATGTTTTTGTGGGCGGCGATCGTCGTCGGGGTATTGCTGCTGGTCGGCTATATATCGGCGAAATTGATACCCGGCCAGGTGTCGCTTTTTTTACTGGAAATGCCGCCGCTGAGAATTCCGAAGTTAAATAACCTCTTTATGAAGACCATGATTCGAACCAAGTGGTACTTAAAAGAAGCGGCGCCGATTTTTTTAGTGGGTACGTTTATTTTGTTTGTGTTAGACAAGCTCCAGGTGATTTCTTTTTTAAACGAGGCCTTAAAGCCGGTGACGGTGATCGGTCTGGGCCTGCCCCCCGAATCGGCCCGAAGTTTCATCATGGGGTTTTTGCGGCGCGACTTTGGTACGGCAGGGTTTTTAATGATGCACGAACAGGGGTTGCTCAGCCCCAGGCAGGTCCTGGTCTCCCTGGTCGTGATCACGCTCTTTATTCCCTGCGTGGCAAACTTTTTGATGATGATTAAAGAACAGGGCCTGCGGGTCGCCATGTACATGTTTGCCTTCATTGTACCTTTTGCTTTTTTTGTCGGTACAGTCTTAAATTACAGTTTAAAATTATTCGGAGTTTAAAGCTGAAAAGATTTGCCGGCGATCTTCATCTGGCCGGCGATTCTCCAGGCGATGTGTTCTTCGGAGTTAAAGTGCGGTTTGAGTTCTTTGGTCAGGGTGTCGGTGTAGGCGACCGAGAACATCGGGTGGGCCTTGACGACCTGGACCTTGTCTTCTTCATTGCGGTAGTGTAAAAACACAGGGTATTTCCCCTGGTGTCCTCTCAGAATTTTTTTAATGTCCTTGAGTTTGTTCTGGAAAATTTCTTTTTGCTTTTCGGTTAAAAACAGGTGCAGGCTTTTGTTGACCCTTTCTTCGAGGGTTTCGATCGGGTATATCTTGTTGGCCATGATCTGGTAGGTCGGCGAGTCGCTTTCGCGGTAGATCGTTACCTTGGCGTCGATGATCACGGCGTGGTTTTCCCTGAGAAGTTCGCCCGAGGTTTTCACGAGTTGCTCGTAGACCCGGATTTCGGCCCGGTCGGTCAGATCCGAAAGTACCAGGCGGGTAAAGCTCTTGCCGCGCTTGGTGGTCTGTTGCTTGACGTCCTCGATGACCCCGATAAAGGTCAGATTTCTCTCCGAGCTGTAACCGTCGTCGATGTCCTCAATGGGCGTGATCGAGGTTTCGCCCAGGATGTCGATGTACCGGTTTAACGGGTGCGAGGTCAGGTAAAGGCCCAGCGTGGTTTTTTCGTTTTGCAGCTTTTGGTTTTCGTCCCACTCGGGAATCTGCGACGTTAAAAACATGTCGGTCTTTTGGATGTCGGCGCTTTCAAACAGCGACGACTGACCGTTGGCGCGGTCTTTCTGCAAACCGCTGCCCTGAGACAATATGTCATCCATTTTGGCATATAAATTGGAGCGGTTGTACTTCAGGCTGTCGAAGGCGCCGCTGAAGATCAGGGCCTCCAGCAGCTTCTTATTCAACTGGTGGTAGTCGACCCGCGAGGCAAAGTCGACGACGTCGGTAAAGCGGCCTTCCTTGCGCGCCTCGATGATAGAAAGAACGGCGGCCCGGCCGACGCCCTTTAAACCCAGCAGGCCGTAGCGAATCGTGTGGTCGTCGATGATCGTGAAGTATTCGTTTGATTCGTTAATGTCGGGCGGCAAAATCTGGATGTTCTGCTGGCGGCTGTCAAAAATAAAGCTGATGAGTTTTTCGGTATTTTCAATGTCCGAATCCAGGGTGGCCTTCATGTATTCCGTGGGGTAGTGGGCCTTGAGGTAGGCCGTCTGGTAGGTGATCATACCATAGGCCGCCGAGTGAGATTTATTAAAACCGTACTTACCAAACTCGGCCATGTTGTCAAAAAGCTTACCCGCCCAGTCGGCCTTGTGACCCCGCTCGACAGACTGGTCGACGAACTTGCTCTTGAGCTGTTCCATAACGTCCATCTTTTTCTTGCCCATCGCCTTTCTCAGGGCGTCGGCTTCGGCCATGGTAAAGCCCGCGATGATCTGCGAGATGAGCATGACCTGCTCCTGGTAAACCATCGTACCGTAGGTGTCTTCGAGAATTCCCTTGAGGCTTTCGTGGGGGTAGGTCACGGCATCTTCGCCGTTTTTACGGCGAACGTAGTCTTCGGTCATGCCCGACTCCAGAGGGCCGGGTCGGTAGAGGGCGATACAGGCGATGATGTCCTCAAATTTTTTCGGCTTGGAGCGAATCAAAAGTCTCGTCATGCCGGAATTTTCAAGCTGAAAGATCCCCTTTGTTTTTCCCTTTTGCAACAGCTCGTAGGGTTTGGGGTCGTCCAGGGGTATGTAGTTGATGTCGATGTCGACCCCTTTGCGTTCCTTGATGACGTCGAGGGCGCGTTGAATCACGGTGAGGTTTTTTAAACCCAGGAAGTCCATCTTGACGAGACCGACCTTCTCCAGGGGGTTTTTGTCAAACTGCGAGATCACGGCGTCGGTCTTGGTATCCTTGGCGACCGGGATAATTTCATCAAGAGGTTTTGGGGTGATCACCACCCCGGCGGCGTGCTTTCCGGCGTTACGCGGTATGCCTTCGAGGGTGAGGGCGACGTTCCAGAGGGTTTTTTCTTTTTCGCCGGAATTGAAAAAGGCCTTGGCTTCGGGGGTCGTCTCGACGGCGTCTTTAAGGCTGATGCCCGGCGTCTCGGGCAGGTTCTTGCACATGGCGTTGATTTCGGCATAGTCAAAACCCATGACGCGGGCGACGTCCTTGATAACGGCCCGGGCCGAAAGAGAACCAAAGGTGATGATCTGGGCGACATGGTCGGCCCCGTATTTGTTGATGACGTAGGTGATGACCTCTTCGCGGCGGTCCCGGCAAAAGTCGATATCGATATCGGGCATCTCCTTTCGCGAGGGGTTTAAGAAACGCTCAAAAAGAAGGTCATACTTTAAGGGGTCGATGGCGGTGATGCCCAGGGCGTAGGCGATGATCGAACCGGCCGCCGAACCCCGGCCCGGCCCGACCGGAATTTTCTGACTCTTGGCGTAGCTGATAAAATCGGCGACGATTAAAAAGTAACCCTCAAAACCCATGGCGGCGACAACCGACAATTCGTATTCGGCCCTCTCGCGGTACTTTTCGGGCAGGCCGCCGGGGAATAACCGGGCCAGACCGGTATAGACGAGTTTTTCAAGGTAGGCCTTGAGGCTTAAACCGTCGGGGGTTTGAAAATCCGGCAAGAGTATGTTGCCAAATTCCATGTTGAAGTCCACCATGTCGGCGATCCGGGTGGTGTTGTAAAACGCCTCGGGGTGCTCCGGGAACAGCGAAAACATCTCCTGTGGCGACTTGACGTAAAATTCCTCGTTGAAGCCAAACTCCAGGGGCTCGTCGAGCTTCTTGTTCATTTGAATGCGAAGCATGATGTCCTGGGCCTGGTGGTCCTCGCGGCGCATAAAGTGGGCGTCGTTGGTCAGTACCAGCGGTATGCCGGTTTTTTTGGAGATCTCGATAGAGCCTTTGGCCGCAATGGCCTGTTCGCGCAGGCCGTGGTTTTGTATTTCGAGAAAGAAATTACCCGCGCCCATAATTTCGTTTAAGTGGCCGGCCAGCATGAGGGCGTCGTCGTGTTTGTTGTTTAATATCTTGCGGTTGATCTCGCCGGCAAGGCAGGCCGAGGTGGCCACGAGCCCTTCGGAGTGTTGGGCGAGTAGTTCGTAGTCGATACGGGGTTTTCGGTAGAAGCCGTCGAGAAAACCCTTCGACGACATTTTAATAAGATTTTTATACCCGATGTCGTTTTTTGCCAGGAGCACAAGGTGGTAGGCCTGGCCGTCAGAAACCCCTTCGGCGTTTTTCTTGTCAAAGCGGGAACCGGGGGCGACGTAGAATTCCTGGCCGATGATCGGCTTGACCCCTTCTTTTTTGGCGGCCTCGTAAAAGTCGACCGCGCCGAACATGTTCCCGTGGTCGGTCATCGCGACAGAGTCCATACCGAGGGACTTGACGTGTTTCATCAGGTCCTTGACGCGAATAGCCCCGTCAAGAAGCGAATAAACGGTGTGAAGGTGCAGGTGGGTAAATTTATCAGCGTCGCCGTCTCTATACGACATAACGTCAATTCTCCCCTTCAAGAGGTCGCGTCAACGAAAACAGGCCTCCCGCAAGAGAAAAACCGGAAGAAAAACGGGGCAAGGCCTTGCCCCGTTTTTTCAATAAAGTTTACATACACTGGTCGATCGGTTTTCCCGAGGCGACACAGTTTACGTCAGCTTTGGGATCGGGTTTGGTTCTTGTGGAGAAGTGAACCCCAAAGGCCATTTTAAATCTCATTCGTTGCATAAAATTCAAGTCCTGGCTTGACGCAAAGGAGTAGAGAAACCCCATGTCGAACGAGAAAAGTCTCCAGTGCGAGGTAAGATCGATGGAGCCTGCAAAGCCCTGGTAAAGACCTGCCGGGGCGTACAATACGTTCAAGGCCAGAAGGGAGGACCCCCGGTAGTCATGGTGTTTTGCCGCATCCAGGATGGTGTAGCCGTATTTTTCCTCCTCGGCAAATTACGGCTTTCCATCGTACCTTTGAACGTTACACGGATTCGAATGTCATAACGACTTTAGTATAATCAATTTGATCTCAACGGGCTCTGTGAACAATTGTTTTATATCGTTGAGAATTTTCTCTTTTATTTCCGGGTTGGCCTCTTTTGACGAGATGACCTGGCATTTGACATGGTAGGTGTCAACGTACTTGTTTAACTCAAGGGAGATTTGTTCGTAGGGCAGGTCATTTTTAACAACGTTTTCGATTTGAGTTTTTTGATGTTTTATATACAGGGTTTCTTTCATGAAAAACCCAAGCGGTATGGCGATCAAAATCAGGGTCATTGTCGACAAGAGAAAGTTTCGTTTCATCCTTGACGAAACTTCTTCAGTATCGGGCAGGTAGGGATGCACCTTCATTCTCCAGAAGACAAAACTGGCCGCAAGAGAGATGCTCACGAGGTTGCTGGCAAACAACAGAAATGATCCCATGGCGGCGGCCCAGTGAAGGTTCCCGAGGGAGATGCCGGTTACGGCCAGGGGCGGTACGAGGGCGACGGCGATGGCAACCCCGGAAATCGACGGCGAGATTTTCGGGTTGACGAAGGCAAACGACCCGACAAAGCCGCTGGCCAGGGCGATGATAATATCGTACAACGTCGGATTGGTCCTGGCCAGGATTTGCTCGTTCATCTCGACGCCGGGCATGGCAAAACCAATGACCGCCGACAGGCTGACGGCTCCGGCGATGCCGACAAGCAATGTCAGGGCAGACTGCCCGATCAGCCTGCGATCGCCCCAGAAGGACCCCAGGGCAAACCCCAGAATCGGAACCATCAGCGGGGCGATAATCATCGCGCCAATAATGACGGCCGCCGAATTTTGCAGCAGGCCAAACGAGGCAATGATCGTCGAACCGACCAGGAGAATAAAATACTCGCCGCTTAACCTGGAAGACTCAAAGATAATTTCATATGTCGTGAGACTTCTTTTATGACTTTCCCTGACCTCTTTGTAATCGTCGAAGGCGTTGCCGATTTTTCCGATAATACTTTGGCCGCCCTGGTTCTGGCCGGTTTTCTTTTTCAATACCGATTCGTACAAAAAACGAAACAGACCGGGCGCATGGTAGGGTTTTTCAACTTCCGGTTTTTTGACGCTTTCTTTTTCCGTATCGCGTTTTGCCATTATAAAAACTCCTTTTATGAATACTTGTAAAGGTTTCCATATAATAGCCTGTCTATGTTGTACAATGAAATTTTCATTTTCATAACAGGCTCCCCGGAGGCCGATACTTTTGCCGGGTCACCAGCATAATCCACTTGAAGACATATTGGCGTTTAGAGAACCGGTAAAAGTACGATTGGGGGAAAATGACAAAAGTTGACTATACGCTGGATACCCGGAAGCTTAGTTTAAGTTACTTTCTAACCCTGGCCGTCATCATTGCTTTAACCTACCTGGCTTCATATTTTAACACCCAGATCACCAGGGAATTTTTGCGAAATGATATGGTAATCGTTTTGGCAGATCGCCAGAAAATGGCGGCCGAACATTTCATTACCGATCTTCTGACGATTCCCGGGGGCGCCGCATTGCGGCGCGAGGGAGGAAATCGTAATATACTCGACGAATTGGCCAGTTGGGACAAAGCCCAGAAGAAACTTCGGGACAATGAAGAGTTCCCTGTAAAAGATAAAAATATTCTTAAAATAATCCGGGAAACAGATACCCATTTTTATGGCATGCGCGACTCTTTGTACAGGATTTTAACGGATCGACCGAAACCGGCGGTAAACGTAAATGTTCAATCGGTAGAGTTTTCGCAAACGTTGAACAATTCCCGGTTGTATATCGATGCCATGGACAGGTTGATCCAGGCCCTCCTGGAGAAATCACTTGCCACCAGCAAAGCTCACTACAGGGACGAATTGATTCTCAATGTAATTCAGATTGGCTTGCTCTTGTTTCTGGGCGGTTTGATCTTTTTACCGGTGCTGAGAAAGTGGAGAAAAACACATACCGAGCTTGCCGAAAGTCAGCAAAAGTATTCGGACCTGGTTGAGAAATCCCGCGATGGAATCGTCATTCTCCAGGAGGGTGTCGTGAAGTTTGTCAATCCCGGTATGGCAAACCTGCTGGGCATGAAAGAGGAGGAGTTGCTGGGAACCGATTTTCTGCGCCTCGTTTCGCCGGCAAGCCGGGAGCAGGTAAAAAATCGTTATACCAAACGGCTCAACGGGGTTGACGTACCGAACATATACGAGGTCGATCTTATAAAAAAAGACGCCACCATACTGTCTTGCGAAATAAACGCCAATCTCATTATTTACCAGCAAAGTCCCGCAGACCTTGTGTTTTTACGGGATATTTCCCGGCGCCGACTCGACGCCGAGAAGATAAGAGAGAGCAGGGCCAACCTGGCCCGCGCCCAGGAGATCGCCCACCTGGGCAACTGGGTTTGGAACTTCCAAACCGGAAAAATAACATGGTCCGAAGAGATCCTCCGCATTCTGGGCCTGCCACCGCGGGCTTTTCCCGAAAACTTTGATAAATTCATGGAATATGTTTATCCCGACGACAGGCAAGTTGTTAAGGCGGCCGTAGATCGGGCCGTCGCCTCGGGAGACAGTTACGAGGTCGATCACCGCATCCTGGCAGGCGGGCAAATACGTTTTGTCAAACAAATCGGCGAAACAGAGTTTGACGGCGAAAACAAACCCCTGCGCCTGATCGGCGTTCTCATGGACACGACAAATTTAACTGAAAAAATGAACCAGTTGAAGTTGTACGAGCTGATGATTGAAAATACCGCAGACCCGGTGTACCTTGTAGATTATTCCAATGACTATCGCATGACCTACGTGAACCAGGCCGCCGTCGATCACTACGGCTACCCCAGGGAGGAAATATTAAAGTGGCAGATAAAAGACTGGGATCCGAATTTTAACGAAGAAAATCTTCCCGAGCTGAAAAAGCAGATGCTGGCCAACCCCGGTATGATCCTGGAGACCGAGCATAAAACCGGCCGCGGCGAGACCATTCCCGTTCAGGTGACATTAAACTCTGCCGAAATCGACGGCAGGTTTTACAACTTTGGATATATAAAAAATATAAAGAAACAAAAAGAGACTGAACAAAACCTGATCTTTGCCAAAGAAGAAGCCGAGAGAGCCAGCAAGGCAAAAAGCGAATTCCTGGCAAACATGAGTCACGAAATCAGAACGCCGTTAAACGCCATTCTGGGTTTCACGGATATCCTGAAAGAGCGAATACACGATGCCACAAACAGAAGCTTCCTGGCGTCGATTTCCAGTAGCGGCAAAACCCTCCTGCGGTTGATCAACGACATACTGGATCTCTCTAAGGTCGAGGCCGGCAGGCTCGAACTTGAATACAGCGACGTCAATGTTCCTTACGTATTTCAGGATATGAAACAAGTCTTTTCGCAGGCGCTGGAGTCGAAGGCCCTGGCGTTTATCGTTGAGATAAGCGAAGATTTCCCCAAAAGCCTGCTTCTTGACGAAATACGGCTTCGCCAGATTCTCATAAACCTGATCGGAAATTCAATCAAATTTACCGACAAAGGCTCTATTCGCATGGCTGCCCGTTATATGCAGGATAATGCCGGCGACGCCGAGCGGGACACGATCACGCTGCAGATTGAAGTTTCCGATACGGGCATCGGCATCGACACGGAGAAGTTTGGCAACATCTTTGAGCCTTTCTCCCAGGCGGCGGGGCACAGCGCCAGGTACGGCGGTACAGGCCTGGGGCTTGCCATCACCAGGAGGCTCGTCGACATGATGAAGGGCGAGATTACTCTGGATAGCAAGGTCAACGAGGGGTGCCGGTTTACGATGACGTTTAAAAACGTCGCCATCGGCTCCGGGGAGCAACAGGATTTGCTTGCCGGTATCGACGAACCGCCCGTAGAGTTTTTCCCCGCAACGATTTTAATTGCCGACGATATCGGGCACAATCGAGAGGTGGTAAAAGGGTTTATGAGTCAAAGCCCGTTTACGTTTTATGAGGCGGTAAACGGTCTTGTCGCCCTGGAAATGGCAAAGACCTGCATGCCCGACCTCATCATTATGGATTTGAAAATGCCGGTAATGGACGGCTATGACGCTATAAAAAAAATCAAGGAAGATCCGGATTTAAAGGATATTCCCATTTTGATTGCCACGGCTTCGGGGATGGAGACCAGGAAAAAAGAGCTCGAACCTCTTGTCTCGGGGGTACTGAACAAGCCCTTTGGAAAACTGGACATGCTTCGCATGTTTCGAAAAATATTGAAATATAAATATGTCTCTGTCGAAAGCGGGGCCCCGGTGAAACCCTCCCCGGAAGCGGTCGTTTTAAGCGACGACCAGCGAAGGAAACTCAAAAACCGGCTGGAGACAGAAATGATGGAAAAATGGAGCGAAGTGTCTTCGGCCCTGGAGTTTGACGAAATATACCGGTTTGCCAAATCCATGGGCTCCATTGCCGCGGAGTTTGACTATTCTCCCCTGGTCGACTGGTCGCAAAAGCTTCAGGAGGCCGCACAAACTTTTAATATAGACGCCATCAAGAAAAGTATGAATCAATTTGCAGAGTTGATCGGGGATGTTTTTTAAGGCCCAGGTTGCGGGCGCGATTCTCATGGAAAGGCCGGGTAATTTGGGCTTTACATTGTGATTCTTGAAATTAGAAGGTATGCTGAGTGTGAATATGAATGACGAAACGGAAATGAGTTGTATTTTGATCGTAGATGATACCCCGAAAAATATCCAGGTTCTGGGTACCATTTTAAGCGAAAAGAACTACCGGGTAAAGGCGGCTACCAACGGCCAGGAGGCATTGGCTGCCATTGAAAGATCCCCCACCGATCTTGTGTTGCTCGACATCATGATGCCGGTGATGGACGGCTATGAGACATGCCGACGTATTAAAGAAAATCCCGCGACAAAAGATATACCGGTTATTTTCCTGACCGCAAAAACCGAGACCGAAGATATCGTAAAGGGGTTTGACCTGGGAGCCGTCGACTACATCGTGAAGCCGTTTCAGGCGTCGGAATTGCTCTCCCGCGTGGCCACCCATATCGAGCTGAAAAAAAACCGGGAGCGATTGAGCGCCGTCAGCCGAGAGAGAAAGGAGCTGGTTCACGTTCTTTGCCACGACCTGACAAACCCGATTGGTTTTCTTCACGGGGTATTGGACCTTGCCCGGGAGGAGCCGGGAGTTTTGCAGGAAATGAAACCCCTGATGGAGACCGCGGTAAAAAACAGCCTGGACATTATCGATATGGTGCGTATGATGATGGCGATTGAAGACAACAAGCTGGTGCTGGAAACAGTGCCGTATAACGTACATGAGCTTGTTCGGGAATCGCTGGACATGCTTTCGAAGAAAGTAACCGAAAAAAATATTACCGTCAACATGGATGTCGACGCTTCGATGCAGGTATGCGTCGAGAAAACATCCTTTGTAAATTCTGTCATAAATAACCTGCTGACAAATGCGATCAAGTTTTCGATGCCAGGTTCAAGGATTGAAATTTCGGCCAAATCGATTGACGGCAATAAAATCGAACTGGCGGTGCGCGACCACGGGATCGGCATGTCGGCGCAGCTTGTCGAAGATTTGTTTAATATGAAAAAAGCGACATCGCGAAAAGGAACCGGAGGCGAAACCGGTACCGGCTTTGGCATGCCCCTGGTTCGAAAATTTGTCCTGGCATACGGGGGAAATATCCGGGTTATCTCGAAAGAGAAATCATCGTCGCCGGAAGATTTCGGAACCTCGGTAATTCTAACGTTACCCATTGCCTGAACCCATGAATGTAAAAATGCCCAGACCCCGAATACTGCTCGCCGAGGATCAACCCCGGAATGTCGCCATTTTGCAGAAAATATTACCTTCAGACAGGTACAACCTGGTCGTATCTGAAAGCGGCAAAGAAACCCTGGCCGTCCTTGGCGACCGGGCCGCTCAAAATGAAGAGCATTTTGACCTGATCTTGCTCGATATCATGATGCCCGAAATGGACGGTTTTGAGACGATCAAGGCGATTCGATCACTGCCTTCTGCCGCAGAAATCCCGGTAATATTTTTAACTTCGCAACGCGAGCCTGAATTTATAGCCAGGGCCTTTGACCTGGGCGCAGTCGACTATGTTTTCAAACCGTTTAATTCGAGGGAACTTCTGGCGAGAGTTCATACCCACCTGGAAAACGCCCGCCTTCGTAACCGGCTCATGCAGGAGGTTGAAAGGCGAAGCGGCGAGATTATCCAGATGCATAAAAACCTACTGGCATTACACCATGAGATGCTGATACGCCTGGGCATGGCCTCGGAATACAGGGACAACGAGACTGGTATGCATATTCAGAGAATCGGGCATTTTTCAAAATGCATCGGCCTTGAACTGGGTTTGAACCTGGTCCGGGCAAACCAGCTTGAGGTCTCGGCCGTTATGCACGACGTCGGGAAAATTGGAATTCCCGACAGTATTCTCCTGAAACCGGGAAAGCTTACCCCCGAAGAATTTGACCAGATGAAACGGCATACCCTGATCGGTCATAATCTCTTATCGAACATAAATTCGGAGCTGGTCAAAGAGGCTGCCCTGATCGCCCTGGGGCATCATGAGAAGTGGGACGGCACAGGTTACCCCAACGGCCTGTCCGGGAACCAGATTCCCCTTAGCAGTAGAATTGTCGCCATAGTCGACGTGTTTGACGCATTGACTTCGGAACGTCCCTATAAACGGGCATGGACTATAGACGAGGCGACGGCGTTGATCAAGAGCGAAAGCGGCAGACATTTTGACCCTGCCGTTGTTGCCGGTTTCATGAACAGGCTTGACGAAATTATCGAGATCAAAAACCGCTACGCGGATCGTTAATGGCGTTGCGCGGTAATCTTTCCGTTTCCCGTCTCGTATGTGCGTTATGCGCTATACAGCCTTCGTGGTTTACATGTCCCAGAAAAAATCCTTGTTGGTTAACTCCGGCTCCGGTTCGCCGGCGCTATTGCCCATGATAAAATAATCCGGCCCGGTTTTGGCAAAAAGCCCAAGCTGGTCCTTGAGGTCGGCCAGTTCGCCGATCCAGTAGTCGGGGCCGCCAAAATGCGGGAACGCCTGGGGAAACGCCGGGTCGTTCCAGCGGCGGGCGATCCAGGCGCTGTAGTGGATGTACCGAAGGCTTCGAAGCGGTTCGACGAGGTTTAACCAGGCGTCGTCAAATTCCCTAAAAGTGCGGTAGGCGTCGAGAAAGATCTGCCGGCGAACCAGCGCCTGGGGGTCGCGGCCCGAGGCGATCAGCCAGATGTCTTGCACGGCGGGGCCGGTGCAGAAATCGTCAAAGTCAAGAAAGTACCAGCCGAGGCTGCCGTAGAGCAGGTTGCCGATATGGCAGTCTCCGTGAATGCGGTGAACGGGAACGTCTTCGGCAAGCCGTTCGTAGATTTCGGCGGTTTTTCGTACGGCATAGTCATAGTCGTTTTTCAATTCGGGCGGTATAAAATTGTTTTCAACAAGGTATACAAGCGAGTCGACGCCAAGCCGTTGGGCGCTTAACGTTGGCCGGTGGATAGCTTGTTTTGACGCCCCCACGTTGTGAATTCGGGCAAGCAACCTGCCGGTGATTTCCAGTTCCTCGTCGGAAAATTCGGCGGGTTCGCGGCCGCCGGTCAGTGGCCAGATGGCGTAGAAGATTCCCTCGATGGTCTTGAGTGTCGAGCCGTCGGCAAAGGCCTGGGGGGCCAGCGCGGGCACTTCGTTTTGGGCCAGGTCGTTTAAGAATTCGTGTTCTTCGAGAATCTGGGCCGAGGTCCATCTGCCCGGGCGGTAAAATTTGGCAACGATGAACCGGCCGTCGTCGAGGCCGATTTCAAAAACCCGGTTTTCCAGGCTGTTCAGGCTGCGGCAGTGGCCCCCCGGGAACAGCCCGGCTTTTTCAACGGCGTCCATGACGACGTCGGGGGTAAGGTGGTAATAAAATTCGTTCGGTGGATTTCCGGGTATCTCCGGGCGGGGGTTCTGCATGACTGACTTCGCCGCGGGAAGATGTCGCGGCAAGTCTTTGACAGACCGGCGGCGCCTTTATGGGGATCAACGCCTCTATTCAGCAAATCTCCGGGGGAATCGCGTCGGCCATGGCCGGTTTGATCGTGATTCAAACCGCCGGCGGTAAAATTGAAAAGTACGACACCCTGGGTTACGTTGTTGCCGCCAGTATGTTGATCACCATGCTCATGATGTCCTTTGTAAATACCTACGTTTCAAAAAAGCTGGTGCAGAAAAAAGCGGTATAATTTAAACTTAAAAGGGTCAATTTTTTTTGAAAGGGGTGTAAAAAAAACGTAACTTTTGCAATACATTAGGTATGGAACCAAATTCATATATTACCCTTTTTCTGGTATTGACCATCATTGAGGTTGCGGTCATTCTTTCGGTTATCACGGTGGTTTTCGGTATTCTTTTTCACCGTTCCGATCTTGCACAAAAAAAGATCGACGATGAACAACGGGCTTTTTTGCGCCATATGCATATCGAGAGCGTAAAAAACAGCAAAGAGGTTCAGCGGATGATCGATGAGGGCAATGAACGAACCGATCGCCTGATCGAGGAAAGTCGTGAACGAACCGATCGCCTGGTTGAGGAGAGTCGTGAACGAACCGATCGCCTGATCATCGAAAGTCGTGAAAGAACAGACCGGCTGATTGAAGAGGGCCGTAAAGAAGCCCGGCGCATTGACGAAGAGTGGCGAAAACTAAACAAAGAAAATTCTCTCTTTCTGCGACGCATCTTCGAGATTGTCGACGATCCCGAAAAGGACCAGGGAAAACCGGGGCAGGCGGCTACCTGAATAGAGGTTGACCGGGTGTCTGGCATTATCCGGCCTTGAACATGTCTTTATCTTCCCCTGTCGAATTGCTTGCCCCGGCGGGTAGTTTCGAGAAACTGAAAATCGCCCTCCACTATGGCGCCGACGCGGTTTATGCCGGCGGCCTGAAGTTCAGCCTGCGGGAGCGCTCCGATAACTTTACCGCCGAAGAATTTGCCGAGGCCGTCTCTTACACCCATGCCCGGGGTAAAAAAATCTACGTCGCGGTAAACATCTTTGCCCACAACCACGACATCGAGGAGCTTGCCGGTTATATCGTTTTTTTGCGCGACCTCGGCGTCGACGCGATTATTTTTTCAGACCCCGGGGTTTTTGAACTGGCCAAAGAGCTGGCCCCCGGCATGGACTACCACCTGAGCACCCAGGCCAGTACGACAAATTACCGCAGCGTCGAGTTCTGGAAAAAACAGGGCGTGCGCCGGATCATCCTGGCCAGGGAGCTTGCCTATGCCGAAATTAAAGAAATTGTCTCCAAAACAGATGTCGAGATCGAGATGTTCGTTCACGGGGCCCAGTGCATGGCGTATTCGGGACGTTGCCTGATCAGCAACTACCTGACCGACCGGGGGGCCAACCAGGGCGACTGCGCCCAGTCCTGCCGGTGGAACTACTCCCTGGTCGAAGAAAAACGCCCCAACGAGTTTCACCCCGTCGAGGAAGACTCCCGGGGCACGTATTTTTTTAATTCAAAAGATTTGTCACTGATACAGTCGCTGCCGCAGGTTCTCGACACGGGCGTGCACTCCATTAAAATCGAGGGGCGCGTGAAGACCATCCACTATGTGTCGACTGTCGTGCGGGCCTACCGCCGGGCGCTCGACATCTGCCAGGAGGGTATCGCAAAAGACTACGAACCCGAAAGGCTCAACCATGAGCTTCTGAAGATTTCGCATCGCGACTATTCAACCGGGTTTTTCTTTAGTAACCCCGGGGGCAACCCCGGGGCGGCCGGCCAGTCTCTCGAAAGTTCCCGGCCAAACAAGGGGATGAGTTTTCTCGGCATGATCAAAGAAGTCAAAGAAACCAAAGAGGTTGTCGATCAACATGAGGCTTTGGTTGATGTCCGGGGTAAATTTTCCGTCGGAGAAACGATCGAGGTTATGCGCCATAGCATGGACGATGACTTTTTATACGAGGTCGCCGCCATCTGTGACGAAAACAAAAACCCGGTTGAATTTACCAAACCCAATACCCGCGTCTGGGTAACGTTTGACAAACCTGTCGGCGTAAACGACATGCTGCGCAAGCAGGAATCGTAAGCCGGGGTTATTTTCGAGCCACGAAATAAATGCGCGAGGGGGCCTCATAGCCTTCGATGGTTAACCGCGGGTTCCCGGGGTCGAGAAAATCGCCCAGGCTTTCGACGTCGGCCCAGGGGGTCCTTCGCTGCTCGCCGGTTTCGAGAAATTCATTGTAGACACATTGTATATCCTTAAACCCGGCCCGGGCGAGCATGTGTTCTACGGCCGCCTGCGAAGGTATGAACCACACATTTGGCATATTCGCATAACGTCTTTTCGGGAACAGGCAGACCGGCTCGGGCGACGAGATTCCCATGGTCTCGACGACGACCTGGCCGCCTTTTTTCATCGCCCCGTGGCAATAGCGCAAAACCGCCATCGGGTCCTCGTGGTGGTAGAGAATTCCCATGCAAAAGAGGGTGTCAAATACCTCGGTAAAATATGGCAGGTCCTCAAAACCCAGGAGTTCCATATGCAGGTTGGGTTCCCCGGCAAACCGGTTGAGGTATTCAAAGGCCAGCTTGAACTTTCTAGTCGGGTCCATACCCATCACCAGGGCCGGGTTGTGGGCCGCGGCCTTGAACATGAAGTAGCCGTTGTTGCAACCCAGGTCGCAGACGGTCTTGTTTTCCAGGGGGTCAAGAAAGGGCGCGATGCGGTTCCACTTGAGGTGACTTTTCCATTCGGCGTCAATTTTTATGTTGAAAATGTCAAAAGGGCCCTTTCGCCAGGGCATGAACGTTTCCAGTTGATTACGAACCTGCTCCAGGAATTCCGCGCCGGGTTCGTAGCTGCTGGAGATGGTCACGACGTCGCCGCCGTAGTTTCTCACGTCAGCTCGAAGGTCGGGTTGTTGGGCCAGGGCCTTCAGCATGGGCCGATTGACCTCGTCAAAAAGTTTCCGGTTGCGCTGGAGCAATACCCGGTTGAGCCCGCCGGTATCAACATTGTCCCCGAAACTTTTTAAATAATCTAAATTAACTTCCATCATGTTTACTGGTCCAGTGTCTGCCAATTACTTCTTCAGGGCAATATAAGAAGCAAAGTTGTACCATTTATGATAGATCGCGACAGCCTGAAAACCGGCTTCTTTCAGAAGAACCCGGTTCTGGTCGGTCGTGTTGGGCACCAGGACGTTTTCCAGGGCGTCGCGTTTTTGAATGATCTCCAGGTCGGAATACCCGTGGGCCTTTTTCATGTCGTGGTGAAGCTGGGCGAAGATTTTCGAAAAAACCGGTTCGTCTTCGGTGACCTTTTCGCAAAGCAGTAAAATACCGCCCGGACAAAGCGCCGAAAAAATGTTTTTCACCAGGCGAAGGCGATTTTCCGGGGGGATAAATTGAAAGGTGTAGTTGGCAATCGCCACCCCGGCGCCGGCATAGTCGAAGCTTTCGATATTACCCAGGACAAACTTTGCATCATGGGTTTTGGAAAATTTCGTGACCAGGTTTGCCTTCTCGATCATTGCCGGGGAGTTGTCGATTCCGGTGTACGAAAAGGGCCGGTTCTGAAAGGCCCTGTCCAGGTATTGAAACGTCGTGCCGGTTGAGCAGCCCAGGTCGTAGATCGTCGTGTTCTGGGTATAAAATTCTGCGGCCATCTGGGCGGTCATGACCTGGTTGGCCTCGTAGTAGGGTACCGACCGGCGAATCATGTCGTCAAAAACCCCCGCTACCTTTTGCGAAAATTCAAATTTTTCGGGATTTTTCAGAGGTTCCTTGTAAATCTCGTCCTTCATGAGACATTTTCCAAAAGCAACCGGCAAGGCCAACACTATATCGGCCCGGGTCTGTTCCAGAACAAACCCGGGCCGGGTCTGCCTTACGCGCTTCCTAGAGGCCAGGATGGCCTAAAGTCGCCATGCACACGAGGTGCATAAATGGCGACGGCGCTCGGCAGACTTAGGAACCTCCTGTTCCTTAGTCTGCCTTACGCGCTTCTTTGAGGCCAGGATGGCCTAAAGTCGCCATGCACACGTTTGCCTTTCGTACATCCTTGTACTCGGCAAACTTCATGCATCCTGCATTTTGGACGTGCATAAATGGCGACGGCGCTCAACACACTTGCTACAGCTTTTTTTAAACCAGAAAAAATGTCATTTGATGGGGTTTCATAAAATCGCGAAGCAGGTTATTTACACATTCTGGAACAATGCCACGAGGTAAAGAGCTTAGGCCGGAACTCGCCTCGTTGGCAGAGGAAAAAAGTTCAATGCGATCGAAAAGTGGCCGACGTACGCCGTAGGCGGACCAAAGGCCATTTTAGC